>Ga0116145_1000001_pt1 | contig 335178 bp, 277 predicted proteins | sample AD_JPNHG1_MetaG_FD_89747 | JGI IMG/M metagenome (GOLD analysis project Ga0116145, IMG submission 89747) | Active sludge microbial communities of municipal wastewater-treating anaerobic digesters from Japan - AD_JPNHG1_MetaG | ecosystem: Engineered > Bioreactor > Anaerobic > Digestate | place... | reverse complement strand
CGATTGATCGGGAACACTTCTTCTTCATCGCGAAGAAAAGGTGTCCCAAGAACGCTTTCCCGGAAAAAACGTTGTCTATTTACTCAAAATGGCTTTCTGCAAGCCGCCATTTGGACAGAGATGAAATTGAAACTACATTCCGACCACGGAAAAATGGAATAGAATTTACTCTTTGCACCCTTCGCACCTTCTCACCCTTCGCGCTTTCTTGATGCGGACGCGTCAATATGACATAGTGGCGAATAAGTAGGCGCGAAAAAAGCGCCAGGGCTGGAGCCAACGTTGCGAGGAAAAAGACATGCGAATCGAAAGAAGGACATTCTTGAAGGGAACGGTGACGGGATTGGCGGCGGGATGGATGGGCGCGGGCGCGTTCGCGGCCGAAGACGGGAAATGGACGCCGCTGTTCAACGGCAAGGATCTGACCGGCTGGAAGCCTGAAGGCAAGGCGGTATGGACCGTTGAGGACGGCTGTCTCATCGGAGCGCAAGGTCCGGGCGCCGCGCCGGGGGATTTGTTTACCGAGCAGGAATTCGGCGATTTTGAAGTCCGCGTGGTGTACAAGGTCGTGTGGCCGGCCAACAGCGGCATCTGGTTCCGGTACCAGGCGCCGGACAAGTCGTACCAGGCGGATATCCTCGAATACAGGAAGCCGGAAGCCTACTCAGGGACAATCTACTGTCCGGGCAAGATGTTTCTGGCAATCAACGGGGACAAGGCGCTCGAAAAGAAAGACGACTGGAACACGATGCTGATCAAGGCGCAGGGCGATCATCTCGTCGTGTCGCTCAACGGGCGGGTAACGGGCGACGTGCACGAGGGTTCGTATGCCAAAGGACGAATTGGCTTTCAGGTGCATCCCGGCGATGAATTCAAGAGCATGAAGATCATCGTTCGTGAAGTCTCGCTCCGGACGCTGTAAGCGCATTGTGGTTGGGCGGTATTTTGTGTGGCCGTTTTTTACCGCGACGTTGGAAACGCCGCACGATTCCTGAGGAGTGACGAGCCGTGGTGAAGCATGCCGTGTGCATTGGGGTGTTGGTGATGGGAACGTGGTGCGTGGCGCAGACGGAGGGAACCATGCCTGTCGTGCCGGAAAACCTGTATACGGGCGAGTTGGTGTCGTATCCGGGACCGTGGAGTTTCCTGCTTCATCGCGCCCATATCATCCTCGTCAGCGATGAAGAACTGGAACAGTTGAGCGATCCGGACAAGGTGTTGAATCTCTCGTTGACGTACGACAAGGTCGAGAAGAGCCTGCGACAGGTTTGCGAGGAGGCGCGCAATGCCAACGCCCGGACCCTCATTATCGCGTTCGATCACTTCTTCGTGCAGTACCGCCCCGGCCAGGATCAACCGCGGCGCCTGACACCGGACATGGACGAGTATGTCCAGCGGATTGCGGCCATCGGCAAATTTGCTCAGGAATACGGCCTCGGACTCGAGTTGAGCTTGCTCAGTCCATTGGAAATCGGCCCGGCCTACCAGAAGGCAACGGGCGAATCGGGCTTGTGGATGCACTACCGCAAAGGGCTTCGCGATCCGAAAACCGGCCGGTTCGACGTCCAACTTTGGCGCCAACACCGCTGGACGAACAACAAGGGGCCTATCGATATCGAAGACGCCGGCGTCCGCGTGTTCGCATTCAAAGAACAGGGCGCTCATGGGGCCTCATGCCGATTTGTCGATCCGAAGGGGATTGTCGAAATCAGCGATGTGGCCCAAACCGAGGTCTGGGAAAGCCTCGATACCAAGATCGCGCGGCGTGTCCGCGTGCATGGCGAAGGCCGGACGGATATCGGCCCGCTCGACCGCGTGCTGGTCGTGCAGCAGTACCGCGTGCCGGAAATGGATTACTTCAGCGAGCAGGCCATGCCATTTCTCAAGGGTCTGATTGACAAATACGTCGCGGCGGGCGTCAAACTGAACGGACTTTATGCCGACGAAATGCACATCCAGCAGGATTGGGGCTATTTCAACCATCACGACAACGGCGAATTCGCCCTGCGCTATGTCAGCCCGGGATTTGCCAAGCGGTTCGCGGCGTTGTACGGCGCGCAGTACGCGGATTTCGCGAAATACATGATCTATTTCTGTTATGGCCAGGAAGACGCCGCGTACGATGTGTCCGCAAAGGACGGGGTCATGCACGTGTTCGGCGCGACTCCGGAACGCATTCGCGAAACGGCGCTGTTTCGATCGCGTTATTACAAACTGCTGCAGGACGGCGTCGTGGACCTGTTTGCCGGCGCCAAGCGGTACGCGGAACAGGGCATGGGCCACCGGCTTGAATCGCGCGCCCATGCGACGTGGGCGGAAAGCCCCACGATAGACCGGTGGAACGTGGGCCAGGATCGCCACGCGCCGAACCAGTATGAGTACACGTCGAACTTTGTGTGGTCATGCACGGTGCATCAGGCTGCATCGGCCTGTCACGACTACTTCAAGTGGGGCGATTTCTTGACGGGCAATGGCAATGATCATGCCGAGGGCGGCTGGCTCGACCGCGACTACTTCGCACTTGCGCTCGGTTGCTCAACCGGCATCCTGAACGAGGTGCCGTATTCTTATGCGGCGCACTGGGGCATGCCGCATGAATTGAGCCAGCGGCGGATGTCGCTGGTCAACGCCTACGGCGCGGCGGGAACGCCGCTGTACGGGATCGTCGAGGACATGCAGCACCGCGACGTCGAAGTGCTCATGCTGTATCCGCTCGATCTCGTGGCCGCCGAGGAACGGTTCGGCAGTTGGATGACGCAGTACGGCTACGCGAATTACGTTACCCAGGCAAAACTTATGGAATGCGCCCAAGTCGTGCCCGGCGGACTCGAAATGGCGGGCCGGAAATTCACGACGCTCTGCACGCTCTTCGAACCATTTCCGTCGAAAGCCTTTCTTGAGTTTGTCAAGGCATTCGTGGAAAGCGGCGGACGCCTCGTATGGTCGGGACCGCCGCCCGTGTTGACCGCGGAAGGAGACTCCGCCTTGCCTGCTTGGCAGGACTTGACCGGCGTGGATTACACGCCCAACCTTGAAGAGGGCCGCCGTGCGCCCGGACGCTTGATCGCATTCGAGGGTGTTCTGGCCCATGTTGCACCGCAGGTGATCCTGACGGATTTCCTTGTGGATCGCATTTATCCGGTTGTTCCGCGCGAGGGAACCGAAACGGTTGCGCGCACTCAGGGCCTTGTCGTCGGAACACACCGGCGCGCCGCCCGTGGCGGTTCGACGACGGTGCTTGGCTATCGTCCGCGGGACGATCAGGCGCAGAGTCTCGGTTACGAGACGCGGAATTGGTTCGAAGTTCTCGACGCTCTCGGTGCGTATCCGCCGACGGGCCGCATCGGGGGCGTGAACGACAATACCGAATACGTGTCGCGCACGACACCGTATCTCGCGTGCCGTTTTCCGAACGGCGCCACCGCGATTGCGCCGCATTTCCGCGACATCGTCGAAGATTGGCCCGGCGGTTTTGCGCGCAAGCAGGATGAGGACAAGGCCTATCTCGACAAGAATCCGCCGCCATCCGAGGCGTTGAAACTCGACGATCTGGCCGTGAACGGCCACCGCGTAACCTATGACGGCAAACAGGCTGTCGCATTCCGTGTTGATGATGCCGGTCGGCTTGTCGCGTTTGCCGGCAGCCATTCCACGCGGATTGCCATTGACGGGCGCGAAACCGTCTTCGCGGATGCGCCCTTTGGCGTGGTGGCGTGGGCGCCGGTTCCCGAAAGCCGCAAGGTCGCCGATGGCGCCATCCTGCAACTGATGGCGCATGGCCAAGGCGTGTTGCGCATTCCGGCGGAGACGCTGCCCGAATCGGTAACGCTGTTCGCCGAAGGCCCGAAGCCGGGATCGCGTGGAGCGGTCATTCCGTTCCAGCGTGAAAACGGCGCGCTGGTGTTTACGGTCACGCCGGAGCTGTCGGGACGTTGGATCTACGCCGTACCGTAACCGCACGGGTCAAGTGCAAATCGGACGGATCCGTCCGATCTTATCGTATTCGCTGCGCGGCTATGCCGTTGGCCACGACCTGATCGCCCTGCACCTGCGCGTTAATGGTCTGGCCCATCGCCGTGACCGTCAACGAATTGCCCCGCTGTTTCCATGTGCCCTGAATGGGGAACGGAATCTGTCCGCCTGTCGCTTGGGCTTGGCCACCCGGATACAATTCGATCGTGATGGCGCCGTATTGGGGGTGATTGATGGTCCATGCCGTGTTGGCAAGGCTCATGGGCGGCGGCGGGCCTTGCGGCTCCTGTGGAGGGGGAGACGGTTGTGCAAGGGGTTGCTGGAACGGTTGCGGCGGCGGCGCCAACGGTGTTTCCATGGGTGGCGGCGGCGCGGCTACGGGAGCGACCGCGGGTTGTTTCTTGGCCAACTGCCCGACAAGCGGCAAGCCCAGCAGCACAATCACAACGATGCCCAGAATAAACTTTGTCGAACTTTCCATACGCGCGTTCCTCAAATCCGAAAGATATCCTACGCCACTGGGAGTGAACAGTTCACATCGCCGATTTGAGCGGGGAACGGTTATTTGGTATCATGGCGTTTCTTGGCGCACTTCACGGGATGTCCCGTTTTTTTGCGGGTGTGGAGCGCCTATTTCCATTTATGGGAAGGAGGTGAATGTGTTGAAAACATACGAAGCGCTTTACATTGCCCGGCCGGACGTGCCGGACGATGAAATCCAGACGATAGCCAAAGAGGTGGAAAGTCTTGTTACGGCCAATGGCGGTGCTATCGTGCGCTCCGAGATTTGGGGAAAACGCAGGCTGGCCTATGAAGTGCAGAAATGCACGGAAGGCAATTATGTGCTGCTCCGTTTCGAGTCCGCCCCGGGCCTTGTGGCGCGGCTTGAAAACCATTTCCGGTTGACCGATGCGATTATCCGTTATCTGGTGGTGCATTTCGACGAGAAAACGCTGCGCTTGGAAGCCTTGCAAAAGGAGCGGAAGGAAGCCGAAATCCGCAACAGCGCAAGCGCGGCCGCGCGGTCCGACGACGAGGATGATGACGAAAATGATCGTCCCCGCCGGGCTCGCCGCTATCGTGACGACGACGATGACATGGAAGACGAATAACCAAAGAGGAGGGGAGTACGGATGTCGGATTTACGGATGCCCGATCTCAATCGTGTGATCCTTGCGGGCCGGCTTACTCGTGACCCGGAACTCAAGTATACGCCTTCAGGAACGGCCGTGTGTAAAATGGGATTGGCCGTTACGCGGACGTTCAAGGGCAAAGACGGAGAAAAACGCGAGGAAACGCTATTTGTGGACCTGACCGCATGGGAAAAATCGGCCGAATATTACGGCCAGCACCTGCGGAAAGGCCGCCCCGTAATTGTGGAAGGCCGGTTGCGCTCCGACACATGGGACGATAAAACCACTGGCCAGAAGCGATCAAAGATCGAAATTACGGTCATGCGGCTGCAACAACTTGATTGGGAGGATCGCGGGGGTGGCGGCGGCGCTGCGGCGTCCAGCCGTCCCGAACCGCGTGAAATCGAAGAGCCCATTCCCGAAGACGATATTCCGTTCTGACACTTCCCCGGCGGTGCGTGGAGCGCCGCGAGAGAGACAGGAAACGCACGGCTTGGCCGAGGCGCCGGTCGGCGCCATGCCAAGAATGCAATGAATAAGGAGCAGCAAGCAAGATGGCAAAAATGATAGCCAGATCAAAAGCCGGCGCGAAGCGTAAAAAGAAACGCGCCGTTGCGCGCAACAAGGTTTGCCGGCTGACGGTCGATCGGGTTGAATATATTGACTACAAGGACGTGGCGATGCTGAAACATTATATTACCGAGCGCGGGAAAATCATTCCGCGGCGGATTACGGGCGCCACGGCCAAGCATCAGCGCATGTTGACGCGCGCGATCAATCTCGCGCGCCAAATTGCGCTGTTGCCGTACACGGCGGACTGATCCCGGCGCTTGCGCCCGGGACCGGGCTATGCGAAGGTATTTGTTGACAGCCGTTGCTCTCTTTGTGGGGGGCGTCGGCGTGGCCACGGCAAACGCCAGTCTCGTGGGAGCGTTGCTGTTTCCCATTCCGGTGGCCCTGTATGCGGCGCTGGGATGGCCGTTGCTCGCCACGGGGCTTGTGTTGGCCGCGGGATTGGGCGGCTGGTCCGCCACCGGGATTGTGGGCGCGGGCGTCCACTGCGGATTGATCACGGCGGTGGGCTTTCCCCTCGGCGTCGGTATTGGCCGCCGCTGGACCTATGGCTGGACGGTGGCGGCCGTGGCCGGCTTTGCGTATCTGGTCGCCTTGGGTTCTGTTGTGAACGCATGGGACGCATGGATGGCGCAGGCGCAAAACGTTTACGATGCCTTGCTGGCCCATGTGCGCAGCCAGCCCGACAGTCCGGAAAGCGCGGAACTGCTCGCGCAGAATATTGGATGGCTCAAGGATCACTGGGCGCAGATTGGCGCCGGTCTGATCCTGTGGCCGATTCTTGTCGAAGCCTGCGTTGGCGTTTCGATCCTGGGCGGCTGGCTTCGACGCCGGTTTGGCATCGAGGGCGTGCGCGGTTCATTTCGGACCATGCGCGTGTCGGAATGGCTGGTATGGCTGGTGATAGTTGTGGCGCTGGTGTGTTTTTTGGCCTATCGCCGGTCCGATCCGGTGTGGCACCTGATTGGATGGAACACGGCGATTGCCCTTGCGGGTGTGTACTGGTTCAACGGCGCGTCGGTGTTGGTTTATGCGCTGGATGTGTTGCGCCCGCAGGGTTTGATGTATCTCGCGGTAGTCGCGGGTTTGGTCCTAGCGGTCATGGAAGGGTTGCATCCCGTCCTGTGTTTTGTCGGTCTGTTCGACACATGGGCGGATTTCCGGAAATTGGCCGACAGGCTGGCTGCGGTGAAAAAGCGCCGCGAGGAAGAACGAAGAGAGAGTGAAGACGACAACGAATGAAGGTTACAACAGTCCAAACGGACGAAGAGCAACGATAAAACAGACGTGCAAGGAGGCGTATCGGATGAAGGTCATATTGAGTCAAGACGTGCCCAACGTGGGCAAAATGGGCGCCACGGTGAATGTGGCGGATGGTTTTGCGCGCAATTATCTCCTGCCGCGCAAACTGGCCGTTGGCGCCAATTCGGCCAGTGCGAAGCAGATCGAACATGAACTGCGCATCATCCGGAAGCGCGAGGAAAAACGGCGCGCGATCCTGATGGAAATGGCGAAAAAACTGGAAGGCGTGACAGTAGAAATCAAGGCAAGGGCCGGCGAGGAAGAAAAGATTTTCGGATCCGTCACGGCGGCGCACATCGCGGAAAAACTCGGCGAAATGGGATTCGACGTGGATCGCAAGATTATCGCGCTCGAAGAACCCATCAAGTCCTTGGGTATTTTTGGCGTGCCGGTCAAACTCGCCAGCGGAATCGAAGCGACCGTAAAGGTTTGGGTCTCCGCGATCGAAGAGGAAACCGCCGCCGAATAGCGCAGGACGAGGGGACGTCGGTGATGCCTGATACCCCACGCAAGAAGCCGTCGAGGAAAGCCGGGCACAATGCCCAGCCGGTGTTCGAACGCGTTCCGCCGCAGAATGTGGACGCCGAACGCGCGGTGCTGGGCGCCATGCTGCTCGATGCCGATGCCGCCGGAGCAATCAATGAAATCCTGCGGGATGACGGTAGCGTCTTTTATGTCGAGGCGCACCAGCACATCTACAATGCCGCCGTTAGCCTGATGAATAAAAACGCGCCCGTTGATCCGGTCACCGTCTATCAGCAACTGTCCGACGACGGCCACCTCGACGCCGTGGGCGGCGGCGCCTATCTCGGCGAACTGACCAGTGTCACGCCCACGTCGGCCAATGCCGACTATTATGCAAACGTTATCCTCGAGCTGGCCCTGCAACGGCGGCTGATCCTCGAATGCAACACAATAGCGGGCCAAGCCTACGAATTTTCCGGCAAGGTTTCGGAACTCCTCGACGATGCGGAAGCCGCCATCTTCAGCATCGCCCAAAAGCGACAGACCAATCCCATTCAAAAAATCGGCGCCCTTATCAACGACAGCGTCGAGGAAATTGAACGCATCGTCAAGCAACAGACCGGCATCCGCGGGTTGCCGACCGGCGTGAAAAAACTCGACGAATGCCTGTCCGGACTCCAACCCTCGGACATGATTGTGCTGGCCGCGCGCCCCTCGGTCGGGAAAACGGCCTTCGCGTTGAATATTGCGGCGCATGTCGCGGTGCGCGAACGCAAAGGCGTGCTCATATTCAGCCTCGAAATGGCCAAGGAACAACTGACCCAGCGCCTGCTGTGCATGCAGGGACACATCAACTCCGCCCGCCTGCGCACCGGCTACCTTGCCAAAGACGAGCTGCCCAAATTGATCCGCGCCGCGGGTGAACTCAACGACGCGCCCATCTATATTGACGAAACGCCCAATATACGGATGCTGGAAATTCGATCCAAGGCGCGGCGCCACATGAGCCAAAACCCCTGCCACCTCGTCATCATTGACTACATGCAACTGATGAGCGGCGACCGGCGCGCCGAAAACCGCCAAGTCGAAATCAGTGAAATTTCCCGCGGGATCAAGGGACTCGCCCGCGAACTCAAAGTGCCGATCCTCGCGCTGTCGCAATTGAGCCGCGAAGCCGAGCGCGACGATACCGGCACGCCGAAACTGTCCCACCTGCGCGAATCCGGTTCCATCGAACAGGACGCCGACGTGGTCATGTTCCTCTACCGTCCGCCTGAAGGAAAGACCCCCCAAGCCGAAAACCTGATCAAACTCCAGGTGGCCAAGCACCGCAACGGCCCCACTGATAAATTCGACTTGCTGTTCCTCAAGGATTACCAGCGTTTCGAAAACATCGCCAAGGACGTGGACGAACCTTCCGCCGCCGCGGCCGAAGACGATTCGTTTGAAGATGAAACCCCCTTCTGATCGCGGCGGACGCGGCGGATCGGATTCGTAACTTTTTGCTTTCTCCCCTTTTTTTCAGGTAAACTTTTTTGTGCGCCGGGGTGGCGAAATTGGCAGACGCACCGGACTCAAAATCCGGCGAGGTTTACCCCTCGTGAGGGTTCGACTCCCTCTCCCGGCACCACCTTTCCCATGCCCCATCGTCATTTCACGTTTTCCAGTCGCGGGGCGTATAATTCGATCGCCAATCCCGAATATCCATGCCGATGGGCGCAGGTTGGGGGATTGGGGACAAATGGAATCGGACAAGTCCGAATTCCATTGTGGAAAAAACAGAAATGGATGGTTCGTTCTCCGGGGCGGAGAAGATAACGAGGAGTACGGCGCATGGGAAAAAAGGCGCGTTTGGGATTTGTCGGGTTGGGCACAATGGGTTGCGATTTGCTTCGCGAAGCGTGCCGCAATCCGGAGATCGAAGTGGCCGCGTTGTGCGATATCGATCCGCGGGCGCTGGAAAAAGCCACCGAAATATGCGCCGGTTCTCCCGCGTCCTACGACGATTACCACGACCTGATCGCGCATGAAAAACCGGACGGGATGGTCGTGGCGGTTCCGCAGCATTTGCACGCGGCCATTTCCATCGAATCGCTCGAGGCGGGCGTGCATGTTTTTTGCGAGAAACCGATGGGCTTGAACGTGGGGGAATGCCGGGCCATGATTGCGGCCGCCGGGCGAAGCGGGAAAGCGCTCATGATCGGCCAAGTCCTGCGATATATCGGCGTGTATCGCCACGTTCTTGAAACAATTCGATCCGGCGCGTTGGGCGCGCCCTTCGGCGTTCGCATCATTCGAACGATGGGCCGCTGGGGCGGCTGGGGCCGGCCGTGGCGTCTGAAACGGGAAACATCGGGCGGACTCCTGATGGAAATCAACGCGCACGAAATTGACTTCATGCGTTGCATTCTCGGCGAGGCCGTTTGCGTCAGCGCCATGGGCGACCGGTTCTGCAACGGGGAAAACGACTATGAAGACCTGATCTTCGCCCATATCGCCTTTGCCGGCGGCGGCATGGGCAGTCTGGCGACGGCGGCCTGCGACCATCTCGGACGGTACACCGGCGAGGTGTTCTGCGAAAAGGGAACCCTCTATTACGACAGCGTCGCAAAGACGATCCATGTCCAGCGCGAAGGCGCCGATCGGGAAGTCGTCGCCTACGACGACGTGCATCCCGAATGGGAAAACGGCGTCTATCGCGAGATGCGCGAGTTTGCCGAGACCTGTCTGGGCCGGCATCCGGCCACGATTTCCGGCGAGGACGGCCTGCGCAATGTTGAAATTGCCGAGGCCTGCTACCGGAGCATCCGCGAGGGGCGTCCGGTTTCGCTGCCTTTGGAGTGATTGCTAAACGCGATCTTGTCCGCCGAGGGCGCCAAACGACAACCGGTACAGTGCGTAATCCAGGGCGTTGCCGGTGTAATTGCACGCGCAGATCAATTGCAGGGCCAGTTCAATGGCCCCGGCTTTCTCCGCGCCATACGTCTCCTGCAATTTTCGTCGCATTTCCGGAGCGGGGTTGCGTCCCGTTTCGGCCCAGTGATGCGCATAAATAATCGCGGGCAATTCCTCGTCGGGACAACCCTCGAATTCTCCGGCCAGTAACTTCCGGACTTCATCGTTCGACACACCCGCGTCCAACGCCGCTTTCGTATGGAAATGAGCGCAATAGCGGCATTGGTTCACCTGCGTCACCGCGAGCATAAGGCGTTCCCGGAAGGGCGCGGAAAGGGTTTTTCCCCGCAATACCGCCATCAGACGCCGCGGTTTTCCCAGCAGGGAAGCCCAGTCGGACAAAAAGGCGATTGGACCGCTATGCATGCGTTTCTTGAACGGTTTCATCCCATCCTCCCTCTTTGGTCGCGAACGCGACTTCATGTTTGAATTCCACTATAGGTCATTTTAGGGGCGCATCCAAATTTTTCCCTGAAATCGCGGGTCCTTGCGTCCTTGCGTCGTCGCGTTTACAATCGTTTTGGACAGCGATGCCCATCGCCGTCGAACCGCCGGCGCACGAGATGGCCGGCACGGGCGTCCGAAATGAGCGAACAAGATCGAACGTCAGCGCCAACGGACAACGGCGACCCTTTCGAGCACGCGCCGATGGATCGCCTGCGTGCCTATATGATGCTGTGTTTTGTGGGGTATACCGTTTTTCTGTTTGCGATGGGCGTTCGTTTCGATGTGTCGCCGCTGGAAACCTTTGCCCATTACGCCGATCCGGAACTGCTGCGCACGCGCCTGTTCGAAACCTGCCTCCATCTGCACATACAGCCGCCGCTGTACAACTTAGCCATCGGCATTGTCCTGAAATTGTTTTCCGGCTTCCATGCGCCGGTATTCTACGCGATATTCATCGCGACGGGTCTGGCGCTGTCGTTGATGCTTTTTGCGCTGATGGTCCGGCTGGGTGTGTCGAAGAAACTCTCGTTCGTGCTTACGTTCCTGTTCGTATGCAGTCCGTCCTTCGTGTTGTACGAACACCTGCTCCTGTATACGCTGCACTGCGCGGCGCTGCTCGTGGCGGCGGCGCTGCTGCTGCATGTCTTCCTGTCGGAAAAACGCGCATGGGCGGGCTGGGGTTTCTTTGCCGCGCTGTTCCTGCTCGGCGGCATTCAGCCGATGTACCATCTTGTCTACTATCTTGCGATAGCCGCGGGCCTGTTGATCCATCTGCGGCCCTTTCGCCGCCGGCATCTGGCCATGGCGTTGCTGCCGGGCCTTCTCCTGTTTTCCTTCTACCTGAAAAATTACGTCCTGTTCGGACAGTTCACGACCATGTCGTCTTTCGGCAAGGGTCCGTGGATCAAAACCGTTGGAAACCTGCCGTGGAAGGAACGTGTCCGGCTAGCCGAAGAAGGCAAAATCTCGGCCGTGTCGTTGGTGGATCGGTCCTGGGCGATAGATTTTTATCCGCCCGAAATCCGCGAAGTAAAAGGTTATGAAAATATCCCCGCGCTCCGCGAAAAAAACAAGTCAACGGGGGAAGTCAACCACAACCATCTTTCCCAAATCCGCATTTCCAAATGCTACCTGCAAGACGCCATGTATGCGATCCGTCATTACCCGCGGACCTTTCTATGCAGCACCGCATGGGCAGCGCTTGCCTTTTATTCGCCGAACCATGTCGGCGTGCCGTCCCTGGATTGGCTGAATGCGTTGTACGACCGCGTCGTTTATGGAAAAATCAATGTTCCCCTCTCCCAATACCTCCCGTGGCTCGGCGCCTCGAAGCATGTGCCGTACGTGTTCCTGTTGATCGGATGGCCGGCCCTCTTTGTTTACGGCGCATGGCGCGCAAGACGCGGCGGCGGCGCGGAACGCGGCGTGCTCCTCTTCATGCTGTTCACGATCTTCCATGTCACCGCGTCGGGCATCTTGTTTGGGCTTACGGAGGCCAACCGCGACCGCTTCGAAATAGATTCGTTCCATATCGTGTTGCTCGCAGTTTTTTTGCAGTCGGTGGTCCTGCCGTGGTGGCAACGCGTGATGCAGCCCGTTGACATCCCCGAATCGCCGGATGTTGTGCAATAGCGGGTAGTTCTCACTTTTACCGGGGGGTGTTTTCGGAACGGCTCAGGCGATCGTTGGCTTCTTTCAGCAAATCCAGCAGATACGCGCGCTTGTTCGTGGGGGTGATGTTGATGGATTGCTCCTGAGCCGGCAGGTCGTAGTTCCATATCGCCGCCAGCGGCACGCCGGTCGCCTCTATTGCGGCGATCATCGCTTCGACCTCCTTGCGCGGCATGTCGGGATCGGGATGCTTCGGATCGTCCTCGGCGCCGAATTCCCCCACAAACAAACCCTTGCCCGCCGATGACGCCGCCCGCATGCATTCGCGCAGGATGTCCGCATACGACGCATTTTCGTGTCCAAACCGTTTTTCCTTGTCGAAGGGATAGATATGGACCGAGATTAGATTGATGGGATCCGGGTTTATATCAATCAGGTTCTTTCGGAATTGCTCCGCGGAATCCGGTTCCCATGATCGGCGGTTTCGCAAATGCTCCGCGGCTGGACGCGGCAGGCTATGCCCGCTTGTAACCGGCCGGAAACCATCGCTCTTCCGTACGGCGGCGGCGAATTCACGGCATGCCGTCGCGACCATGTCGTGCGTCAGATCGTCCGCCGCGCTTCGCTCCGGCGGCGTGCCCAATTCCACATGGACCCACGGGCGGTGGTCCGCCGCATTGGGCAGGTCGGCGTCGAGGCTGTATTCGTTGCCCAGTTCCCATGCCCAAATGGCCGGGGAACGCACATAGCGGGAAATCACCTGCCCGACATACGCGCGCATGAACGCAATCGTTTTGCTCTCCGGATTGCCCCATGCGCTGCGCGGTTCGCCCACGATGTCCGGTATACAAGGACTATACCAACACAAACTCGGTATCAGGCCGATTCCCGCCTGTTCCGCATCTTGGACAAACAGGTCCAGCCGCCGGAAATATTCGTTGGGATTTTCCCGATACAGACGCCAGTCCTTCGGCCAGAATCCACCGCACATGAAGCGAATAAACGGAATCTTCCGCCGGGCCAGTTCCGCGAAACCCTCCCGATAACTGCGATCGGTCTCGTCGAGCATGAACCGGCTGAACGCGCTGAAAAAATTGATTCCGATCCCGCGATACGGTTTGCCGTCCCGGAGAACAACCCCGCCTTCGCCGATTGTCAGCGCCGGTTTCGGCGGTTCCGCGCCGCCGGCCACGGACAGCCCGGTCAATAGGATTACGGTTCCCTGCAACCAAATCATGGGACGATCCTCTCGCTGCGATTATAAAAGGTTCATTCCGCGGATCAAAAAACAACAACTTTCCCATACGGCCAAGTCTTCTCATCGCTTCGAGTGCCGAAAACGCCGGAGAATTGTCAGATTGCCAATGGGGGCGATGTCCGGCAACGACGGTGATACGGGACGCCGGGTTTTCTAAAGGTGCGCAACCCGTTGATAAACAGAGCGTTATCGTCACTTGGAGGCCTGTTTTTATTTTTGGCGCATCAGTTGCTCTGTCTGTCCGGAACAGTTGAGCGGTAACAACGAACACTGAGGAGACGGCCTATGAATACGACAATCCAACGGATGAGCGGAATGGCCTTCATTATAATGGCGTGTGCGGCCCCGGTCGCGGGCGCCATCAGCGGCACGGTTGCGGACAACAACGGCACGCCGGTTCCATACGCCTACGTCGGGTTGTTGGATGCCAACTATCAATATCTTGGTGCGGCGGTTTCGAATGCGCAAGGCGCCTTCGCCATCAACGCCAACACTTCAAACGGCCTGCTCTTCGTCCAGCCGAATGCACCGGTGAATGCGCAAGGGATCGGCGTTTACGCGAACGCTCCGCGTACATACCTCGTTCGCGGCGAGCAGAACGCGAATGTCCGTATTCCCGCCTCGGGCTGCCTTGTGTTGAAGGGATACGACGCCAACGGCAACCTCATGCGGTGGGTAAACTACGTCGCCAACGGCACGATCGGCGGGCAATTCGTGTACGCGACCAACACCGATGACGAATTGCGCGAGGCCGCATGCTGGCCGGTGTACGACGATGCCGCGCGTGCCCAGGGTTCGCCGCGCGACCTTGGTCTGCCTGCCTTGGTCGTCGAACCGGGCAAGACGTTCGCCGTCAACGTGCTGTTTTGGCAAGTGCCCGGCTACGGCAAGTTGTTACTCAAGGCCGACAACGCGGGTGCGGGCTATCAGTTGAGCGCTCCGGGAGAATCCATGGTGCTTGACCTGAATGTCGAATTGGCCTCGACCGCCGTCGCGGATTTGGTCCGCCGCCAGCCGAGTTTCGCTTCGAGTGCTTCGACGAGCATCGCGAACCTGGTTTCGGCATTGGCCGCCGCCAAGGCCAATACAAATCCGGTGGCGCGCGCCGCCGCCGCCGATAGCGTGTTGTCGCAGGCGCTGGCCTTGCGCGACGACCTCGAATTCGCCGCCGCCAAGGCGAACATTCCCGCCGTCCGCAAAGGCAACCTGACCGTTGTCGTGAAGAAGTCGGGCAAGGCCCAGTCGAAGGCCAAGGTGGTCATTACGCAGCGCGCGCATTCGTTCAAGTTTGGTTCGTACATCGGCGGCCAGTTCAACGCCTCGATGTACCAGGCCGCGCGCGATGCCGGTTTTGAAATGGCCACGATGCTGTTCGGCTGGTCGTGGATGGAATCGAGCCCGAATGTCCTGCTGGATCCGGCCATCATTGATTCGTATTACGGCATCACCGCCGCGAAAAACATGGGATTCGACGTCAAGGCGCATGGAATCGTGTGGATGCAGGGCTACGGCATCCTGCCGTCGCGCACATACACGATGCCGGCGGCGGACGTCCAGGCGCAGGCGTTGCTGTACCAGCAAAACCTCGTCAATGCCTTCAAGACAAAAATCACGCTCTGGGAAGCCATGAACGAAGTTCCCGCGACGAACGCCCTGAATTTTTCGCGCGAGCAAATGAACGACCTGCTTGCGTCCGCCGCGGGCAACCTCAAGGCTGTCAGCGGTCTGGTGTCGCTGGTCAACAGCCCGCATGAAAACAGTTTCGGCGCTAAATACGCCTTCTACACGCTTGACAACCGGCCCTACGACAATTTCCCGTTGACCTACACCGAGTGTCTCAAACAATTCGCCGCCGCCAAGGGCTTGAACGGCCTCGACACGGTTGGCATCCAGTTTTACCCCGGCCACAAACTCAACGCGGACTTCAACTATCAGGAAGGCCCCGCGATGACGCCGTCCTGGTTCGTGGACATGACCGCCCGCTACGGGCAGTTTGGCAAACCCATCCACATCACCGAGTTCTCGGTCCCATCGTACAAGGCCCCCGATTGGAACAACGGTTATTGGCGGGAATCGTGGACCGAGGCGACGCAGGCGGACTATGCCGAGCGCATCTTTACGCAGGCCTTCGCCACCGCGAACATGCAGTCCATTACCTGGTGGGACATGAGCGATGCGAACAGTTCGGTGCTGGCCGGTGGGCTGATTGATGCCGGCGGACGCAAGAAGGCCGCCTACACCCGCATCCAGAGCCTCATCAAAGGCTGGACGACCACGGCCAGCGGAACGACCAATACGAGCGGCACAACCACATTGAGCGGTTTCGGCGGCACGTACGATGTGACGATCACACTTTCGACCGGCGCAAAGTACACCCGCACCGCCACCATCAGCGAGCGCGCCTCCACAACCCTCAATGTTTCGCTCTAACAGGCAAAAAAACCTGTTACACCGTTCGCGGCCCGGAAAACCCGGGCCGCGCGGCGTTTGGGCGCCGTCTTGTTTTCCCGCCTTGTTACTCCTTGTTGCGGCGAATGATGATTTGCCCGCCTTCGATCGCATAACCGAAATCCGGCAGCGGCCATTGGCGGATAAGCAAATCCAGCGCGGTCCGAATCCGCACATTGACCAAAGCGCACGGGTTTATGGGAAAATCCTCCATGCCCGGCGCGGCAATCACCGTCCGATTGAGTTGCTCTGAAAGCGAATCGAGGACACGCCCCAGCGTGGCCGCGCCCGATGGGATCGCATACTGTTTGGTGTCGGCCGGCCGCTCCGGCAAATACAGTTCGATGACGGTGTCCAAATACGCCCGATCCTCCTCCGTCAAGGTCTCTTCGCCAATCAGCGTGCCGCGGGGGGGCGCAGGAGGTCCCGCGTAGAGGAAGAGGTATTCCGGGGTGCTTTCCACCTGGAATGCGTCCGGCGATATGCGCGCCGATTTGAGCAGGGCTTCCAGCGCCTCGCCGAGGGGAAGTTCCGCAAGCGTCACGGCGCCGGTGCGCGCTTCGGAAAGCACATTGTCGGCCAGTATCGCCGTGCCCATCGAGGCGCTGAGCAGGGTAAGCGCTTTATATAAGGGCGTATCGGCTCCAAACGTCATGGCCGCGGTTTTGGCCGCCACGGCGGGATCGAGGCGTCCCGACAGCGACAGGCCCAGAAGGCTCTCGTAACCCTGCGGATACAGAAAAAGATAATGGGGATATTCCGCCACATTGCACTGGGTGGCGGCGGCGATTTCCGTAACCGCTTTCTTGTAATCCGTTTTTTGGTAATTCATCGGCGGGACAGGCCGGTTTTCAATGCCTTTCATGACTACGAAACCGCCCCCGACCGTTTCGCCAAAATGCACCACCGTGTCGCCGAGCGTTCCGATGTCCTGCATGATGGTCACAAGCGGCCTTGGATCTTTCATTACGACCGGCTCCTTGATGGTCTCGGCAAGCGGCCTGTTGTCGGATTCGGCCGTTTTGGGCGGCTTTCCACCGCCGTCCCGGGTGGTGGCGCATGCGGCTGTCAATACACACAACGCAAATGCGGAAATTTTTTTCATCGGACGGTTCTCCCTGCTTTACGAGTTTCAATGAGTCATGATCGGCCAGATACGGAACACTTGTCAAGCAGCCCTTTTCCTACTTATACTGGGGCCATGGTTTATGGTTCCATGATTGTCCTGCTTGCGTTTGCCGCAAACCATGCGGCTACCGACCGTCCCACGACGATTGTATCGTTTCCGGACGGGACGACCGCGGCCGTTTTTTGGGAGGACCGGCAAACGCAGGAAGGGCGGGACTGGTGCCGCGTCGAATTCGATGAGCCTTGGCTCTCGCAGCCGCGTTACTGGCAGGGGCGCGAATCCGATGTGGTTGTCGAGCGTCGGGAACGTTCCGCGGATCGCGAAAACCGCATTCGGGCGGGTTGGGAACAGGTGGGATTTGTTGAAATTGCCGGACAACGCATCCCCAAGTCCGAAGTCGAATGGGCCGAGCGCGCCCGTGCCATGGCCGGATTTGATCAGGAACCAGCTCCTGTGGCCGAACCCGTTCCGGCTGTCGCCGTCGTGAAAGATGCTCCAGCGGAATCGCTTCCGCCCTCGCCCGGTTTCATCAAACTCTGGGGCGCCCATATCGCCGTGCTGGGCTGCGCGGCGTTATTGCTCGCCGTGTCGTTGCGCGCCTTTTTTCTCACGCCCGGCAAATAACGGGGCGGGATTTCCCCGGACACGCGATCAACTTTGTTCCAGCGCCATGAGTTCCGCGTTGGTCTGGCGCAATCGCATCGAGATGGCGTGCGAAAGACGCTCAAAGAATTTTCGTGTCGTTACGGGATGGTGCAGCGAAACTTCGTCGAAAACCTGCCGGGACAGAACGTACAGCGAAACGCGATTTACCGCGATTGCGTTGGCGGAACGTTCGCAACGATCAAGGAACGACATGTCGCCGAAGAAATCACCCGCGCCGAACGTGGCGAGATGATGGGTCATGCCGTCCGGAAGCGGAAGAAGTATTTTCACGGTCCCTTGGCGGATGAAGAGAATCTCGTCGCCCCGGTCGCCGCGACTGAATATGTGATCGCCCGGTTCGTGGGTCCGCTCGGTCACACACGCGCGGAGATCCGCCATGGCCTCGGCGGAAAGTCCCGCAAAAAATTCGATGCCGGACATATCGAGGATTTCGCCCATTCCAAACAGCGTGCCGGCGCGGGCATTTGACAGAACCGCGTCTTCCATCCATTCGAGCGCGTCGTCGAGTTCGGGAAAGAACATCACGTCTTCCAGCGACTCGGCCAGTCCCAAATAGCCCAGGTAATCCTTGACGTTCTGGCCGGTCGGAAGCGTCTGCGGAACGGAAGAAAAGAGCAGGCGTCCGCCGCCGGCCCGGATGCGCGCATGAATCTGCCGGAGCATGTTCGCGGCGGTGAAATCCACCGAGCGCACCCGGCGCATATCGAGCAGGATGTATTTGGACTTCGACAGGTGCGGCTCCATTTCCGAGAACAGTTGATCTGCGGTGCCGAAGAACAACTGCCCCTGCAATTCGAACACGACGGACTTCATCCCCTCCGATTCCAGGACGCGCAAATCCGTCGGGCGCCGTTTTTTCTTGGAAAAGATCTGATTGCCAAACGCTTTCCGGCGCACGACCGGAAACCGGACCTGTTCACGGAGGAAAAGTAATATGGCCATGGCGATTCCAACACCCGCCGCCGCGATAAGACTCATGCTTACCGCCGAAACAACCACCGACAGAATGACAAAAAAATCGAAGACGGTCGAATGGTGTTTCAACAGCCGAAAACTGCTCCAGTCGAGCATGCGATAAGCGACCACGATTAGGATTCCCGCCAGCGCGGCCAGTGGAATCCACGCGATGAGCTGTCCTATCAACAGCAACACCGCCAGCGCGGACAGACCCGCGAACAAGCCCGACAGGCTCGTCTGGGCGCCGCTGTTCACATTGACCAGCGTCGGCCCCAGCGTTCCCGCGCCCGGAATGCCGCACGCCAGCGCCGAGGCCATGTTGCCAAGTCCCTGCCCGACCAGTTCGCGGTTCGAATTGTGGCGGGAATAGGTCATCGCATCCAGGATCACGCACGTCTTCAAAGTGTCGATCGAAAGAAGAATCGCCAGCGTAAACACCGGCACCACCACGAGGCCGAGCCCGTCGAATCCAATTTGTCCTATTTGTGCCCACTGGTGCGCCGCGGCGTTCACGAATCCGGCGCCGGTCATTGCGATGGGGCCAATCACGAAGGTGTTGCCTTGCAGCGAGGCGAGCGCCGGTATGGATCGGGCAAGCAGCGCGTAACAGGCAATGCCGGCGACAAGCGCAAGAATGGCCGCAGGAATCGCCTTGGTTATCCGGGGCGCAAGCAGCATCGCGAAAACGGTCGCGGTTCCCACGGCGATACACGGCCATTGCCAGTATTCGGGCGCTACGAGGCCGGAAAACAACGATACGTCTTTCGGCAATCCGAAGAATTTCGGAAGTTGCCCGGCAAGGATCAAAATGCCGAGGCCGTTGAGATAGCCCGCCACCACCGGATACGGAATATACTTGATGAATTTGCCGCCGCCAAGACTTCCCGCGACGAATTGAAGCAGTCCGGCCAGAAGCGCCACCAGCGCTACATACAGCGGAATGGTTTCCGGTTGAATCGAACGGTTTCGCACGAGTTCCCCCACGAACACCGCCAACACCGCCGCCCCCGGCGCGCATGGCGCCGAAATCAGCCGCGACGTTCCGCCAAACGCGGGCGCCACCAGACCCAGCGCTATCGTTCCGGCCACGCCGGCCACGGCCGCCTTGCCCGCATGCTCGCTTCCCAGAGGGGCATAGACAATCAGTCCAAACGCAATCGCCGAAGGCAATGCCACCAGCATCGCAGCCAATCCGCCCAGGCAATCACCCAGCCCGGAACGGAGGGACGGCATACGGGAGACCACCGAGGCAATAACGGAACCCTTTTTCGTCTCGATACCCCTTGGGGCCTTGCCGGGGACTGTCTTTTCTTCATCCATATCCGTCCATCGTTCCCTGGCCATTGCGCCGCTTCGCGCATGTACGGCAACCGCGATTCTACACCGCCTTGTGTCGTTTCTGCACGCTTGCCCGGACAATGGCCGATCCGCAGCCGACAAGGGACCATAAGGAACAAGAGGACACAGCGGCATGTCCACGGTTTTCTGCCGACGGTTCTCTTGTCTTGTAAGCGGCAGGCGAGTAGTCTAAAGGCAGAAACGTCCCATCAAAGAGGAGTCTGAAACGATGCGGGGATATCTGGCGATTATGATGGCATTGGCGGGCGGCGCGGCGATGGCGCAGGACTTGGACGCGCTGGACATCGGCGGACGGCTCGAACCGTTCGTGGACCATTATCTCATCGAAACCATGCAAGGGGTGTCGCTGCAAATGGCGCAACCGGTTGCCCGCGAGATCGTGTTGAAATTCGACAGGCCATGGGAAGGGCGTCATTGCGGCTATATCACAATCATTTGGGACGATCCGGCGTACCGCTTGTATTACCGCGGGCTGGGCGCCGACGGGGGAGACGGCACGGACGCCGAATTCACATGCTACGCGGAAAGCGTGGACGGGATTCATTTCACCAAACCGTCGCTGGGACTCTTCGAGTTTGGCGGATCGAAGGACAACAACATCGTGCTGGCCAAGGCCGCGCCGTTTTCGCACAATTTCGCGCCGTTTCTGGACACGCGGCCCGGCGTGCCCGCCGATGAACGGTACAAGGCGCTGGCCGGCATCGAGAAGAGCGGACTCTGCCTGTTCGTGTCGCCGGACGGTTTTCACTGGCGCAAGTTTCGCGAGGAACCGGTGATTACAAAGGGCGCGTTCGATTCGCAGAATGTCGCGTTCTGGTCGGAGCCGGAAAACGGCTACGTCTGCTATTTCCGGACATGGGTCGAGGGCGGTTATTCGGGCTATCGCACGATCAGCCGCACGACGTCGCCGGATCTTCTGAATTGGACGCCGCCGGAACCGATGACCTTCGGCGATGCGCCGATGGAACACCTGTACGTAAACCAGACAAGCCCCTATTTCCGCGCGCCGCATGTCTACATCTCGCTGGCGGCGCGGTTCATGCCGGGGCGGAGGGTCGTGCCGGCGGAGAAGGCGGCGTCCATAGGGGCGACGCCGGACAGCACGGCGGATTGTTCCGATACCGTGCTGATGACGAGCCGGGGCGGTCTGCGGTACGACCGGACGTTCATGGAAAGTTTCGTGCGGCCGGGCATCGGGTTGAATCATTGGGTGACGCGCACGAACTATGCCGCGAACGGCGTCGTGCCGACGGGTCCTGCGGAGATGTCTTTCTATATCGAGCGCGATTACGGTTTGCCGACGGCCTGCCTGCAGCGGATGACGATCCGGACGGACGGGTTCGCCTCGATTCACGCGCCCTTCGCGGGCGGCGAATGCCGAACAAAGCCGCTTCGATTCGCGGGGAAACGGCTCTTCGTCAATTACGGCACGTCATCCGCGGGCGGAATCGTGGTCGAGATACAGAACCCGGACGGCACGCCGATTCCGGGATATGCCCGCACCGACGCCATCGAATTGGTCGGCGACGAGATTGCGCGCCCCGTGGCATGGAAAGAGAAGGCGGATGTGGCCGAACTGGCCGGAAAATCCGTCCGGCTGGCGTTCGTCATGAAGGACGCCGACCTGTATGCCTTGCGGTTTGGTGAATAATCCGGAACTCAAACTTGACGAAACAGCCGCTTTCAGATTACAGTATAAACGGTAAAACATAGCCAAAGAGAACCGGAAGGTTTATCTCGTCGAGAGGTTTGGCGATAAAGGGTGTGTTTTTTTCCATGGATTTTGGCCCCTAAAGGCCGGAAGGAGTGATAACATGTTTATTTACAATGGCTTATCAATGAAAAGTCCGTGCCGCCGCCGCTGTCTGGGTATCGCGGCCGGCTTCGTGGGATTGCTGGCGCTGGTCCCGGGAGCATGGGCCGAAACGGTTTTTCTGCCGGTATCGGACGGCGCGATATGCGTGGACACGGACAATCCGGGTCCGTACGCCGCCTCGGCGATGCCGCCTTGCGATACGGCGGGCGCGAAGGCTGCGGGGGTTACGTTCAACGTCTATTACACGGATGTCGAACAGCACACGGGGATAGGATTCGACGATGTCAATCTCGGCGCGCAGCGCCGGGCCTGCGTGGTCGAAGTGCTCGCGTACATCAGCGGCATCCTGCGGCTTCCGGATCGAAGCTGCGACGTCCGATTCAACCGATCCTTTGTGGACGGCACCGCGTCGTACTACGAGGGCGGGGCATATTTTTCGCAGGTGTCGGGCTTTGCCAACGGCTATGCGTTCGAGCATATCTGGAACAACCACGACATGAGCACGCAACTGGACGATATATTCATCACGATGGACTTCGGCTGGCCGTGGCACACCGGCGCCGGTTCCCCTTCCGCCGGCCAACTCGATTTTCGGGCCGCGCTGCTTCAGGTGCTGACGCAGGGGCTGGGCCTTGTGACGCTGTCGAAATCGGACGGCAGCAGCAAACTGGGGACGGTCATGGGGTACAGCGTGTGGGACAGTCTGCTGGAAACGGGCCAGGGAAACCGCCTGTGGCTGGGTTCGCCGCCGCAATTTCAGGGCGTGGCCGCCAATCTGACCGGTAGCGCCGGCGGCGTGTTTTTTGCCGGCGCCAAGACCATCGAGTTCAACGAGGGCAAGCCGGACGTGTATACCCCGGCGGTTTTCAATTCCAAGAAAAGCCTGGGATTCTGGAACAAGACCCTCGGCGTTGCCATGAAACCCGCGCTCGTTCCCGGCGAATCCGTCCGCGAATACGGCCTGATTGACCGGGCCGCTCTATACGATATCGGCTATACGAGCATTGACATGCCCCTGACCTTTGTGTTGGCGCCGCGCGGCGGATGGTTTTCCGTCGGTGACAGCCTAACGCTGAGCGTGCGGGTCGTCGGCGCCGTCGGCGCCGTTTCCTACCAGTGGCAAAAAGACGGCAGCGACTATCCCGGCGCCACGTCGGCCGCCTTCACCATCGAGCACCTGACTCCGGGACACGAAGGTGTCTACACCTGCATTGCGACCGATGCAAGCAAAGCCTCCTATACGTCTCCGCCGGCGATTGTGAAAGTCGTTCCCCAAGGCCAGCTGCCTGCCATGGGCATCATCGGTCTCTGCTTGGTGGCTGCGGCCTGCATACTGGCTGGCGCGTTGATTATCCTTCGCCGCGAATAAACGCGGGCCGACCGGCGGGCGCTTGCGTCTTCCGCTACAACACTTGCCGTCTGGGCCGGAATAGGATCCACGCTCCAGGGACTAGTCCGGGGACTCGGTGCTTTCAAGAAGGTGCTTGCGTGTCACGTTTGATGTCCCCGCAGTTGCAATTCCTTCAATAGATTGTCAAGGGTCGAAGCGGCATTGCCCAACAGAAGGGCCACGTTGTCCCGCGCGTAGAGGGGATTTTCTATACCCGAATATCCGGGTTGGGTGTCGGCGTTGCAGACGATGACCCGCCGGGCCTCATGCACGTGCAGGATGGGCATTCCGTAAATGGGCGTCCCCTTTGCCGTTATCGCCGCGGGATTGACCACGTCGCACGCTCCGACGACGATCGCCACGTCGGTTTGCGCAAATTCGGGATTGATGGCATCCAGCTGGATCATCTTGTCGTAAGGGATATCCACGTCGGCCAGCAACACGGTCATGTGGCCCGGCATGCGTCCCGCCACGGGATGAATGGCGAATTTTACGTCCACGCCCCGGCGTTCGAGGAATTCATACAAATCCCGCACGAGGGCCTCCGCTTCGCCGAGCGCCATGCCGTATCCCGGGACAATGACGACGCGCCGCGCCTCCAGCAGGCATTCCACCGGATCGAAGGCGGCCGAAGCGCCGCATGCGCCCGGAGCCGGGGTGGCTGCGGGCGGAGCGGATTCATCGGTCGCGATGCCGGCAACGGGTTCGGTGGCCGGCGTCGCGGAAGCCCCCACGAGAACCTGGAAAAGCGATCGGTTCATCGCGGCGCACATGACCCGCGTAAGGATCAATCCCGTTGCGCCGACAATGGCGCCCGCCGCCACCAGCAGGGCGTCATCCACCACCAATCCGCAGACGCTCGCCGCGATGCCCGACATGGCGTTGAGAAGCGATATCGTAATGGGCATGTCCGCGCCGCCCACGGGCAAGGCAAAAAAGACGCCAAACGCCACGGCGCAAACGGCAACCGCCATAAGCCCCGGCATCGTTCCGAATCCGGCGGGAAAAATCGCCATTCCCACTGACAGGCCCAATAAAACGAGAAGAACAGGCGCGATGAGGCGATTGGCCCGCGCGCATACGGGCTGTTGCGGCAACAGGCGGTGCAGTTTGGCCGCGGCGACGAGGCTTCCGCCCAATGTCACACCGCCCACGGCGACGGCCATGCTGCCGGCCGCGGGACCGACCAGGCTGCCAGTGCCTTTTCCGCCGGCTACGGCCAGTAAAGCCGTCAGCAGGGAAGCGGCGCCGCCCAATCCGTTCAGCAGCGCCACCATTTGCGGAATTTGAAGCATGGTGATACGAAGGGCCAAAATCAGCCCGATGGCGCTTCCGACCGCGAGGGAAACGAGAATGATCGGCATGTTCAACGTGCCGGAACGTCCCAACACCAGAACGATCGCTGTCAACAGACTCGCGGCCGCCAGCCGGTTGCCGAGGCGCGCCGTTTCCGTTTTCCCCATCAGCCGTATGCCCCAAAGAAGGGCGATGGCCAATACTATTTGCGCCAAGACATACATGGTCCCCGTTTTCCCTCAGTGCTTTGAACGGAACATGCCCAGCATGCGATCCGTAACGACAAAACCGCCCACGACGTTGATCATGGCCAGCACGATGGCCGCGGCGCCAAGCAGGCGGCTTCCCGTTGAAAGCGCCGCCGCTGTCGCGGCCAGCGATCCCAGGACCGTCACGCCCGAAATGGCGTTCATGCCGGACATGAGCGGGGTATGCAGCAGGGGCGGCACCCGGCGGATAATGCGGTAGCCGGCCGCCGTTGACACGGCAAACACCACGAGCAGAAGCAACAAGCGCACGGGAAGGTCCTTTCTATCCGGCGCATTGCGCCATGGCTTCGAGTGCTCCGGCATGCACCACTTCGCCGTCCAGCGTCACTAGGGTAGGCCCGATGATTTCATCGTTGCGATCGGTCCGCACCACGCCGTCCCGAATCAGGTAAGACAGGAAATGGTACAGGTTGTGTGAAAAGAGCCACGAGGCGCTCTGCGGGACATATCCGGGAATGTTCTTGGCGCCGATGATGGTCACGCCGTGCTTGACGACGGTGCGGCCGGATTCCGTAAGCGCGCAATTGCCGCCTTGGTCAATGGCGATATCCACTATCACCGACCCGTTTTTCATGCCCCGGACCATCTCTTCCGTCACAAGGACCGGCGCGATGCGTCCGGGCACCAAGGCCGACAAGATGACGATATCCGACCGGATCACGGTTTGCCGGATGGCTTCCTGCTCCCGCAAGAGCCACTCGTGAGGCAGGGCCTTGGCGTATCCCCCCGCGCCGATGGAAATATCCGGGGGAACGCCTGTTTCGACAATCTGCGCGCGAAGGCTTTTCGCCTGTTCCACGGCTTCCGGGCGGATGTCCGCCGCGAAATTGACGGCGCCCAGCCGCTTCGCCGTGGCCAGGGCCTGCAAGCCGGCGACACCGGCTCCCACGACAAACACCTGTGCGGGCGGCAGCATGCCCACGGCGGTGTTGGTCAACGGCATGAGACAACCCAGCTGATCCGCCGCCATGACGACCCCTTTGTAACCGGCCACCGTGCTCATGGAAGTCAGCGCATCCATGGCCTGCGCGTGGCTGATCCGGGGCACGCCGTCCAGCGTGAAACTCACGACGCCCCTTTCGGCTAGATCGCGGACCATGCGATGGTTGGCCGGCGATGCCGGATGAAGAAACGCGACCAAGATTTGCCCCCTTCGCATCAGCGCCGTCTCATGGCGGTTCCTGGAAACATCGAACTGGGGTTCCTTGACCTTTAGAATCACATCGGCCCGTTCGAACACGCTGTCGCTGTCGGGCACGATCTCCGCGCCGGCCTCCCGGTACGTGTCGTCGTAGTGGTGGGCGGCCTCGCCGGCCCGGCTTTCGACCAGCACGCGCGCGCCCTGCTCGATGAACTTCGCCACGGTTTCGGGTATCGCCGAAACCCGGTATTCATGCTCCATGATTTCAACGGGGATCCCCAGCGTCAAGCCCTTGAACGACATACCTGCACCTCCACATGCAAAATGCCCCGCCCCGCGCGCCAGAACAGGGCGAACTGCCTATTTGTGCCTTCAACGCGCGCGATTGAACCCGTGCATTTTTCCGTGATCGAACCGCCAATCCATCAATGTGATGCAATCCAAACTCAAATGATTCAATAGGGAACCGATGCTCATTGTAGAAGGGATTGTGGACATTTTCAATGCGGGCCAAGGTTTCAAAATCCGCACACCCTTGATTGGGGCATTGCGGCTCGTGCTCGTAATCGCAATTGCAGTTGATCGGAAAGACTTGTCCGCGCCGGTTGAATACGTTGGGAGCAACAATAAAGTGTGAGGATAGTACTGGCCCATCACAGCAGCGCTCCATCAAGAGTTTTCGATGATTCGATTACGATTACGAGCACGATCAAGAGCACAAATCTACTGGCCCCTTTACGGGACCTCCCTCAAGCCACCTGTTCTACTGGTGGCGACTGACTCAAGGCATTTTTAAAATCGCGTATTGTGTTGTTGGGACGATTTCGATTGCGATGATGACAACGGGCAGGAACGGGATGGCGGCGATGCCAAGAATTCAATCGAGCGGCGTGGCGTCCTGGGTCCAGACCGTCAGGTTCCGCAGGTTGCGTTCGCGCCGCGGCAAAACACGCGACAGGAAGAATCCCACGGTGAACATGACGGCGTTTCCGACGACTCCGGTGTAGTAGGAATCGAAATGGGCGTTGAGCGCATCCGTCATGCCCTGAGGCAGCCAGCCGAGTCCCGCCAGCGATATGAACGCGGAGAAGATCACGGCGAAGAGAATTCCAACGCCCGTGGCGCGTCCGTCGCCGTGCGTTGTGAAAAAGCCCAGCATATAAAGGCCCAGCAGGCCGCCTCCAACGATGGCCTGCAATTCCACCGAGAGGTCCTGCAACGTTTTGCTCTCGGATCGGAAGAGCCAGTAGGCCCCGCCGATCATGACAAGCGAACTGGCGAAAGTGACGGATTTGGCGGCGATTACAAAATGGCGTTCCGTGCGTTCGCGTGCGAACCAGCGCTTGTACACGTCCGTGATGGCAACGGCGGAAATCGAGTTCATGGCCGACGACATGCTCGACATGGCGGCCGCGAGCACAGCGGCGACGACGATGCCTGAAAGCCCGGCGGGCAATTGGGTCGTGATGAAATAAGGGAGGATTTCCTCGGCCTTGCGCGCGCCGTGGAGCATGTCGGCGGCGGCGGGGTCGGGAAAGACGCGGTAGAAAACGAAGAGTCCCGTTCCGACGAGCATGAAATAGCCCCACGTCGGCACGCTGAACAGGCAGCAGAGCCACATGGCTTGGCGCGCATCCTTGGCGGTTTTGGATGCGCAGTATTTCTGGATGACTTCCTGGTTCGTGCTGTATTCCGCCAGCCATTGGAAAAGTCCCACGATAAGCAGCATGACGACGGTCTTGTGAGACAGCGATAAGCCCCACGGGATCGGCGTCAGGCTTCCCTCCGCGCCGAGTTCGCTGAACGAAAACTTGCCTTCCGCCCATGCCGTGGAAAACATCTGGCCCATGCCGCCCGGAAGTTTCCAGACGATCGTCCCAAGAATGAGCAGACCTCCCATCGTGAGAATCGCCGATTGAAGGAAGTCGGTCCAGATGACGGCCTCGATGCCGCCCACCACGGTGTAATACGCGGTGACGACGCCCCCCGCGAGAATGCACGTCGGCACGCTCCAGCCCGTGATGCGGTGCATGAGCAACGCGACGAGGTACTGGATGAGGCTGATGCGAATGCACTGCGCGAGAATGAAAACCGACGCGCCGTAGGTTCGCGTGCGCGGCCCGAAACGTCCTTCAAGGTATTCGAACACGGAGGTCACGTGGCCGCGCCGGAAAAAGGGAACGAAGAGCCGCGACGCGATGAGCACGCCCACGGGCAGCATGATGCAAAGCAGGTAGCGCAGGTAGGCCGTCTTGAAGGCGTCGGCGGGATAGGCCACGAACGTGATCGAACTGATGGTCGCGCCGAACAACGATACGCCGAGAATCCAGCCGGGATAGGATCGCCCCGCGACGAAGTATTGCTCGGTGCTTTTCGCGCGGCGTCCAAAATACCAGCCCATCGCCGACATCGCGGCGAAATAGGCCACGATGATGACGCTGTCAATTGCCCGCCAATGAACGCCCATGTCAGGCGCGCGTCCCGCGCAATGCCTCAATCATGCGCTTGCGGCTGATGGGGCGGACGTCGCGCACGATCGCCTCGCGCATCATTTTGCCCGCGTCCGTGCCTTGCGGATAGGAGAGGAAACCGAGTTCCACGCCGAGCCGCCGCGCGATGTCCGACGCCAGCAACGGCCATACCGCGCCGAGGTCGCCGATGATCGGAATGCTGCCCTCATGCCGCGCAAAGCCGGACATCTCCATCCGGAACGGCACCTTGAACAGTTTCGTTTTCGGCAGACCCTGCGCGATGGCCGCCTGCACCGCGCCGCCTTCGCGCTCGACCTGACAGACGCGCTCCAGCGCCGAATCCAGGTCTATGCGGACGAGCGTCTTTCCCGCGAGGCTGTACGTGTAATGGCCCTGCCACGTGGACCAAAGGCCGTGGCCGGTGTAGGTTTCGAAGGGCCCGTCGTGTATTTCCTGCGTGAGCGCGAGGCCGGACTCGATAATCACGTCCGCCCCGTCGAGCATGCGCGCAAGGCGCGTCGCGCGTTCCATAAGGCTGATGCTGTCGCCGATGCACAGGCCGACCGCCCCGCCGCCAATCAGTTGCGGAATCGTGACCAGCACAGGAATCCCTTTTCGCGCGCCGATGCCGATCATCGTGCGTTCGTCCGCGCCAAGCCCGGCGATTTCCTCGAAGGTTTTGCCATGGCCGCGCGCGAGCGAGAGTATCTCCCGGGCCAAATATTCGAGCCAAAGCCCCATCGGATAGCCGAGGTTGCCCGCCGCCTTGATGATCGTCTTGCCTTCCGCCTGTTCGAGTTTCGCGATGAGGGCGTCGTCGAGCGGCAAATGCGACCGGATTTCGGCCATCGCCTGCTCGTCGAGGAGCGTCAACTCGAATTCGCCGCCTTTCGGGAGGATGGCCGGGGGCAATCCGAGCGGTATGCCCGGACATCGCTTGACCTTGTCGAGCGTCCCGCCCATCTCGTGCGAAACCACCGCCGAACTCGTCGTGACACCGTCAACAACACCCACCCGCATCAACTCCGCGAGGAGTGTTGTGACGCCTTCATGCACATTCGGGCCGCTCCCCGTGACGACGACAACTCTCCCGCCGCGCTGCTTGACGTCCGCAATGGTCTTCGCAACCGAACGGACACGTTCCAGCATGACGGGATCGAGTTCCGCGGCTATCGCATTCAACAAATCCTCATGTACGGTCATGCACACTCCTTCCCCGGCAAGTTTTTGCTTGCTTTGCAATCGAGAACGCCCTTGTGCCGGTTGCCCATCGTCAGTCCAGCCCGCGTTCGCGCAGCATGGCCTCGGCTCGCAGCAAGTCTTCTTCCGTATCCACGCTGAAGCCGGTAAACGTGTGATCCGTGCATTTTGTCTCGACCACGCGGATGCGGTATCCGTTTTCGAGGACGCGCAGTTGTTCGAGCGACTCGATTTGTTCAAGCGGCGTGGGCGGCAGTTTCGCGAGACGCAGCAGGAAATCCCGTCGGTAGACATACAGGCCGACGTGCTCATATACGGCATGCGCCACGGCCTTCTGCGGATAAGGAATCAACGACCGCGAGAAATACAGCGCATTCCCCGTCAAGTCCACGACCGTCTTTACTACGCTGGGGTTGTGAAGGTCTTCTTCGTTGGCGATTGCATGTACCACGGTCGCCATGGGCAGCTTCGGATCGTTCAAAAGCGGCAGCACCGCTTCTTCGATCATGCGCGGATCGGCGAAGGGCTGATCGCCCTGGATATTCACGACGATGTCGCCTTCGAGTCGCTGGACCGCCTCGGCAAGACGATCCGTGCCGCTGGGATGATCGGGCGATGTCATGATGGCTTCGCCGCCGATGGCGCGGACGGCCTCCGCGATCCGTTCGTCGTCGGTGGCCACGTAAACCGCGTCCAGCACGCACGCGCCCCGGCAGCATTCGAGCACGCGCTGGATCATCGGCTTTCCGGCGATAAGCCGCAACGCCTTGCCGGGCAAGCGCGTCGAACCATATCGCGCCGGGATGATGCCTATCACTTTGGCTCTCGCCATGCCAGTAACCCTCCTGGTCCCGTAAGCCGAATGTGTAAAGTGACGGTATAACGCAAATCGCCCGCCACGTCAAATCCGGTTTCGCGACAGAAGGACCTCCCGTGCGCCGAGGAGTTGCACACGCAACGGGACGCACGATGCGTAGATGCGCTTGTGGAGCAAATAGCCATACTGGAATCGGTAATAAAAATGCAGGCATTCGTCGAGCCACCGCCATTCGGGCATGCGGCGCACCCATTTTTCCAGGCCGGGACGCGCGACGATCGTCATGAACCACTTGTGCCACACGAAAATGCGGTGTTTGAACGCCGGGTCGAGATTCAGATAGGAACGCGAATAGATGTTGTCGAAGCCGCCGTTTTCCGAGGCAAGCAGGCCATGTTCGCGGCAGTAGGCGTGCGCCTGCGTGCCGGGATAGGGCTGGAACACCGACACGTCGGCGAAATCCGCGCCAATCCGGCGGTTCAGGCGAATTGTGTCGAGAATGTCCTCATCGGTCTCGCCGGGAATTCCGACCATGTTGAACGTGAACAGGCGCAGACCGGCTTCCCTGAAGCGGCGCGCGGCCTCGACAATTTCCTCATTCGACACGGCGCGGTTGAGCACCTCGTTTCGGATACGTTCATTGCCGCATTCAACCGCCATGCAGATCGCGTGGCAACCGGCCTGTTTCAACCGCCGGACGGCGTCGTCCGTCGCCATGCGCGGGTGCATGTAGCATGAGAACGGCAGCCCAACCTCCTTTGGAAAGCGGTCCGCGAATTTCGCCAGCCAGTCCTGCTCATAACCGAAAACATCGTCGTGAAAGCGCACGAAGGTCAGCGGATACCGCTCGCGCACGCTCCGGATTTCCCTTATTAGATATCCGACGCTTTTGGTGCGCATGATGCGGCCCTTGCCGACATACAGGCGGTTGTAGGCGCTGTTGAAACAATGCGCGCATCCGAACGGGCACCCGCGGCCCGCCATGAACGCCTTGATCGGACTGCGCGCCATGAACGGGCTTTTATCAAACACCAGTTCGCGGGCCGGAAACGGGAACGCGTCGAGATCCGGCGCCAAGTCCGCGAGCGGATTCTCGCGAATCGCGCCGTCCGGCATGCGGAACGCGAAATTCGGCACGTCATACATCGCATCCGCGCCGAAGCGGTCGAGGAAAAGAGGAAAGGCAAGGTCCGCTTCGCCCCGGCAGATCGCGTCAACGCCCTCTTCTTCGACAAGCGAAGGGATATAGGTCGGATGGGCGCCGCCAAACAACGTAAAGAACCGCAGCCGCCGCTTCAATTCGCGGTTGATGGCCAAATAGCGGTCTATTTCATTCGAGCAGACCGAATAGGCGACGATGTCCGGCGCGAATGCCTCCAATTCACGAATCGCCTGATCCGGCCGCCGTCCATACTCGACCAGCATTGCGTCGTGCCCGCGTTCGAACACCCAGCCCGCCACCTGCGGAATGGACAGCACGTCCACCACGCCCAAGCGGTCTATTACAAAAGCCACGCGAAGTTTGTGCATACTGTCTGCGCCTTGACACCGATTCTACTTGAACCGGTCTAATTTTTGCTCTCTGCGGTACGCGAATATACCATTGAATACGGCGGATGCGGATGCAGGAAACCATTTGTGTGCGCATTTTCTCAAAAAAACAAAATACACAACCTAGGAAAACCGGACAAATGAAACATGTGCTTGCGGCAATACTGGCATTCTCGGCGGTCCTTTCGACGCGCACTGCCATGGCGGACGACGTGCTGGTCCTGCGCGAAGGTTGGGCGCTCCAATCCTCGGCTTTGGTAACGGCTTCGGGCGAAGCGATTTCGGGCGAGGCTTTTTCCGTGGAAGGATGGCATGCGACGTCCGTACCGGCGACGCTACTGGCCGCGCTCGTGGCGGACGGCACGTATCCCGATCCGTATATCGGCGACAACATCACGAAGATTCCTGGTTACAAACCGGGATTGTGGCTCGTGATGGACGAAGACAGCCCATTCTATCCGTCGTGGTGGTACCGGACGTCGTTCGAGGTTCCGGCGTCGTGGACCGGCAAGCGGCTCACGCTGCATGTGGACGGGATCAATTATCGTGCGAACGTCTGGCTCAACGGCAAACGCATCGCGGACGACCAATCCACTGTCGGCATGTTCCGCCGGTTCGCGTTCGACGTGACGGACGGCTTGCGCGCCGGCGCGAAGAACGTCCTGGCGCTCGAAGTCACGGGGCCGGGGCATGTTCCCAAGAAGGCGTATCGCACGAAGCAAATCGAAGCGACGACCGGTTGGGACGATCACAATCCGCAGCCGCCGGACTTGAACACTGGTATTTGGCAAGATGTGTATATTACGGCAACAGGCCCGGTCGCGCTACGCGACCCATATACGGCAAGCAAACTGGAAGTCCCGTCGCTTGCGAAAGCGGATCTGACCCTGTCGGTTCGTGCGGTAAACCTGGCCCAAGCGCCGGTAAAGGCGGTTGTCCGGGCCGCCGTTGAATCCATCGCGATCGAACAGACGGTCGAGTTGACCGCGGGTGAATCGCGTGAAATCGTGTTCGCGCCGGAACAGTTTGCGGCGCTTCGTCTCGAAAAACCGCGCGTGTGGTGGCCGAACGACCTCGGCCCGCAGGAATTGTACACGGCGCATTGGTCCGTTTCGGTTGGTGGCCGGGAATCCGATGCCGTCGAAACGCGTTTCGGCATCCGCGAGGCGACGACCTATATCAACGAGGAGGGTTGGCGCGGCTATCGCGTGAACGGACGCAACGTGCTGATTCGCGGCGGAGCATGGATGACGGCCGACATGCTCCTGCGTCTCCCGCGCGGACGTTATGAAGCGCTGGTGCGGTATGCCCGCGAGGGTCATCTCAACATGCTGCGATCCGAGGGGTTCTCGATTCGCGAAACGAAGGATTTTTACGATCTTTGCGACGAGTACGGGATTATGGTCACGCAACAATTGTTCGGGCGCAGTATTCCCGACGAACCGCTGGCCGTTGCTTGCATTGAAGACACGCTCCTGCGGATCCGCAACCATCCGAGCCTCGTCCATTTTCTCGGCCACGACGAGACCTTTCCCACGAAAACGCTCGACGAGGCCTATCGCGGCCTGATTCAACGGCTCACGCCGGACCGGACCTATCAGCCGCATTCCGGCGCGTTCGACGTGGACGAGCGATTCGAGACCGGCGGCACGCGGACCGGCAGCCTGCTGCTCTGGACCTACGCCTCGCCCGCCCAATATTACCTGAGCAAGGAAACCGGCGCGTGGGGGTTCGCACAGTCCGGCGGCGTCGGGGGCATTGTCGCACCGATGGAAAGCATCCGCCGCATGTTGCCCGGCGACGCTTTGTGGCCGTTGTGGACGAAAGCCGCCTCGCTGCACACCGTCACGCAGGGCGGCACCTATTTCGGGCCCGTGGTCAAGGCCGTGAATGACCGCTATGGCGAGCCGGACGGCATCGAGGCATTCGTCCGCAAGGCCGAAGCGCTCAATTACGAGTGCGCACGGGCCATGTTCGAAGCATACGCGCGCAACAAGTATTCCGCGACCGGCATTACGACATGGAAGTACGATGCCGCATGGCCCGCCATGATGACGTGGCACTATGTGGACTGGTATCTGCTCGCCACGGCGGGATACTACGGGGCAAAGAAGGCCTGCGAACCGCTGCATATCCAGTATTCCTACGACGACGCATCCGTCTGGGTCGTGAACACGCGCGGCGAGGCCGTGAAGGATCTTGCCGCGGCGGCCGTCGTTTATGACTTGGACGGCAGGGAACTCGGACGTCAATCTGCGGAGGTCGAGGTCGGCCCCGACGGCAAGACGCAGGCGTTTGTCCTCGATGTGCCCGCAAACGTTCCGCCGGCCTATTTTGTGCGTCTCGCGTTGAACGCGTCCGACGGCGCGCCGGTCTCGGACAATTTCTATTGGCTTTCGACGACGCGCGACGTGCCTGGGCCGCTCGACACGCCCTTCCTGCGCGCGAAAAGCGTGGCCGATTACAAGGCGCTCAACGGACTTAGGCCGGTGATGGTAAGAACAACGTTGCGATGCGCCGGAACTCATCCCGAAGAAACCGCCGAAGTGACGATCGAAAACACGGGCGATGCGCCGGCTTTCCTGATGCGCCTTGCCATCCGGGCCGATGGGAACGCTCCAGAAATAGCGCCGGCTTACTGGGAAGACAACTACATCACGTTGCTGCCCCGCGCCTCGCGCACGCTGAAGGTCCGTTTTGCTCCTCCGGAAGGATTCGATCCGGCCAAGGCCACCGTTACGGCTTCGGGCTGGAACACCCGATAAGACGGCCGCGGGCCTCGTCCGCCATACCGGCGAGAAATTGCAAGGTTCTTCCATTCCGACGGGCGGTTTTGTGCTCGTGCGTGTAATCGTAATCGAAACAAGGACTGACGGTAAAGAGTTATTGGAAACTCCCGTTTGATTTTGTTTCGTTCGATTCGGTGGAATTACGATCGAAATCATGCGCGCGATAATGCGCACGATAAGGCGCACGATGACGAGTACGATCACGAAGAGAAACTGGGTTTTGGCGCTAAGCACGTTGGATGCATTCGCCCTGAACAAGGGTGGTGGCGAAGTGTGTTTTCGGGGTAGAATCGTCGCATGACTTACGGATCGTCAATCGGGCTGCTGCTGGGCAATATCATCCATGCGGCAGATGTTTTTTGGGCGCGCCGGCTGCACAGACGTCCTCATTTTCTTCCGGTACTACTTTTGTTTGTCACATGGCAGTGCAACAGGCGCTGTTCGATGTGCGGGGTGAGCCGGATTCCATCTCCTTTGAGCGAACCGGAACTGTCTCTGGAGGAATATGTTGCGGTTTTTCGATCGGCCCGCCGCCTTGGAACCCGCCTGATGCTGGTTTCGGGCGGTGAGGCACTGACGCGGGGCGCCATGCTTTTCGATCTGATAGCCTCGGCCCGAGAACATGGCATCGCCACCCATCTCTGCACGAATGGCGGCCTCGTGACGGACGAAACCGCCGAACGGCTTCAGGAATGCGGCACGCAGAGCATCTCCGTTTCGCTGGAAAGTCCGGAGCCGGCTGTCAATGATCGTATCCGGGGCGCGGGATCGTATATCCAGGCCATCGAGGCGCTGAGCCGCTTTCGCCGCTTGGCGCCCCGGATACATCTGGGCGTCAACTGCACGATTACGGCGCTTAATTTCCGAGGAGTGGCATCCATGATCCCCTTTGCCGAATCACTGGGTGTCCACCAGATCAAGTTCGCTCCCGTCCATGTGAACCTGTTGCATCAGCACAAAGAAAAGGGGGATTTTGGCGAACTGTTGTTTCAGGAGTCGCAATTGCCCGAACTTCGGGCGGAGATGCGCGCGTTGTCCGCAGCCGTCCGAAAGACGCGATTACTGGCGACATCCCCGTATTTCATCAATCAGATTCCCGACTCACTGTGGAATCGTCGTCTGACGATGTGTTTTGCCGGTTACTCTGCCTGCGCGATGGACCCCTACGGCTATATCAGCCCTTGCCCGGATATCGCCACGTCATTGTCCGTGCGGAAGCGTCCGCTTGACGCATGGTGGCGAAGCGAGGAATTCGACGTGTTGCGCCACCGGGTGGATGCGTGCGATTGCCGGTGTTGGGATGCCTTGTTCGCCGAGATGAGCCTGCGGTTGGGCGATCATTCCCTGTGGGATGGTTTATGGCGCACGTTGCGATCATTCACGTTCTACTACGGAAAGCCACGGTCATGATCCCGCGACGTTGGGTCAATCTCGATTCTTGCTTGCTTCGCGACATCCGCGATTGGATGCAAACGCCGTTGACGTCCGACAAATCGGAGGTTCGGGAATGGGAGCGGCGTTTCGCGGAATATGTGGGCATGCCGGATGCCGCCGCCCTCCATTCGGGCCGCCGCGCCCTTATGCTGATAGTCGAGCATATGGGCTTGCGGCGCGGAGACGAAATGATCGTGCCTGCCTACACATTTGGCGAGATTCTGCATCCGATCCAGGCGCTGGGTATCCGGTTGATCCCCGCAGACATCGATCCGGTGACGCTGAACGCCACACCGGAATCCATCTCGGTGCGCATCACTTCCCGAACGCGCGCTATCTTGGCGCTCCATGTGTTTGGTGTGCCCTGCCGCATTGCCGAAATTACGGACATGGCCGCGTCGCGGGGCATCGGAGTCGTGGAGGATTGCGCCCACGCGCTGGGATCGTCCGTTGCCGGCAGGCCTGTGGGTACGTTCGGGGAGGCCGCCCTGTTCAGTTTCGAGATGACGAAACCGGTGAATACTTTCGGCGGCGGCATGCTGGTTGGTCGTGATCCGATGCTTCTGGATCGTGCGCGGGCTGCGAACGACGTCGAACCCTTGTCGCATGCGGCGCTGTTCCGAAAAATACGCGCCACGCAATTCGAACAGTTCCTGTTTCGCAGCCGGCTTGCGTTCCCGTTGTTGTATCTGTTGTCAACTCCGTCGTGGCGGGACGCCATGAACCGACTGTACCGGCGTTCCCAAGAAGCGCACCGGAGCCATGAGAGATATTCGTCCGTTCGGGCTCGTCTGGGTTTGCGCGAGTTGGAAACCTTGGAAGAACGGCTCCAATGGCGGAGGCGGCGGGCCGCGCAATACCGGCAGATGTTGCGGGACGATATTCGCTGCCAACAGGTTTCCGACGGACTCGAAACCACTCACTACTTTTTCGTGGCCATCCTGCCGCGTGATGCGGCCGCCGTGCGCCGCCGTCTACTGTTCAAAGGGATAGACGCCGGAGTGGAAGAGGAAATCATGGACAATTGCGCCGCCATGCTCGGATACCCCGATTGTCCGAACGTGGATTATGTCTTTCGGCGGGCGATTGCGTTGCCGATGTACGACGGGATTACGGAAGACGCCGTGTCCCGTGTAGCGGAGGCCGTGAACGCAAGCATCTGAGCAGCCACTATTCACCCGGATTTCGTTCAGTAACACGCTCGACCAGAAAGAGCGGACGCCGCCGCACTTCGTCATAGATTAGACTGATGTACTCACCCAAGACGCCTATGCCCAGCAGATTGATTCCACCGAAAGCGGCTATGAGAAAAGCGACAAGCGCCCATGTAACCGGGAGCGTTCCCAGCGCATACAGCACAACGCTCAGAAGAACCACCACGCATGCCATGGCCATGGCCGCCATGCCCGCCAGTCGAAAAACAAACAGGGGCGCAAAGGAAAACGAGAAAAACGCCATGAGGGCCAGATCCCATAAACCCCGCAATCCCATTCGACTCTTGCCGTGTCCCCTTGGACGCCGCTCGACGGGTATGCCGATCTGATTGAATCCAACCCAGCACCGCAGACCGGGAATATACCGGTTGCGTTCGGGCAGGGCGTTGATGGCGCTGACCACGCGCTGGTCCAAAAGGGCGAAAATTCCGCTGTCCAACGGCAGGGAAAGTTGCGACATGTAACGCAGGGATCGGTAAAAACACCATGTCAGAAGGCGAAAGATCGTGGAATCCTTCCGGGAGGAACGGACGGCGTACACGACGTCATATCCTTCGCGCCACCGTTCCAGAAAGGCGGAAAAGACCCCGGGATCGTCCTGCATGTCGGCATCCATCAAAATGACGACATTGCCTTTGGCGTATTGCAAGGCCGCGGACGCCGCCGCGCAGAATCCAAAATTGCGCGACAGGTGAATCACGCGTAACTCACCGGGATATTGGGTGGCCAACGCGTCCAGTTTATCTCCGGTTCCGTCGAAGGATCCGTCATTTACCAGCACGATCTCGGTATTCGCCGATAATCTGAGCGCCGCCAGATGACGGCGCACTTCCTCGACGAAGACGTCTATGCCTGCAGCCTCATTGAATACCGGCACGGCTACTGACAAGCACTGATTGGGCTGGAGTTCTCGCATGCGGTTCTCATTCCTTGTCGGCCATTATCGTGTCGCGACGAAACCAAGTCAAATTGTCGTGTTGCCTGTTTTGTTCATATTCCTGCGGCTATGGTATTCTGACGCCTATTGCAACGATCCACCATGCGGAACAGCGTTGGAACTCCGTGGGCGCGTTTGTGATCCAATATCCAAGCGCCTTGTAACGAATAACGAGGTACGATGCGGCGGATTATCAGCGGTAGTTTGAAAATCATCGTAACGGGCGGATTGTTTCTGCTGTTGTTTCGCCCGCAGACCTTTGGGCTGAGGCCCGACCAGTTCGGCGGCGTGACTCCCATGGCCTTGTTGGAGGAGATACGCGCGGCGGATGCCTCGAACCTTGCGGTCTGGCTCCTGCTGGCGGTCGTCATCAAACTTTCCGGGATGTTGGCCGGCATTGCGCGATGGCAATTGCTGTTGAAGGGGCAGGGGCTGTACATGCCGTTCTGGTATATGACGCAGAGCTGGTTCGTCGGGCGCATGTTCGGCATTTTCATGCCGGGCACGATCGGACTGGACGGCTACCGGCTCTATGATTCGTCGCTTTACACCAAGGAACCTCTCAAATGCACCACGCTGATCGCCGTTGAGAAACTCATCGGTTTCATTTCACTGACGTTTCTCGTGTTTCTGACGTTTCCGCTTGGATTTCGCCTGCTCAAGATCAACGTGGCTATTTTGGGGGTCATTCTCTTCGTGCTGGGCGTGTTCGTTCTGGCCACATTCCTGCTGCTCCTCAACCCGCGCGTGATCCAAGTGATCGTGTCGGTTGTCCCCGCGCCGGGCGCCGTCCGCCGCATGGTGGACAAACTGGGCGCGTCCATTACGGCCTACAGCGGCCAGCGCCTGTTGTTGCTGGCGGCGGTCGTGTGCGGCCTGTGGGTGCATTTCGCGACGTGCCTGATGTATTTCTGCACCATGACCGCCCTGCGAGCCCCGAACACGGGCCTGCTCGACGTTCTGTTCGCCAGCCCGATCATGATTTATGGGACTGTTATCGGGCCGTCCGTCGGCGGTGAAGGCATTCGCGAAATCGTGTTCGCCACCCTGCTGGGCGGCAAGAGCGGCGTCAGCGCGGCCGTCCTTTTCAGCCATCTGGGCTGGTGGGTCGGCGATGTCGTGCCGTTTCTGATTGGGTTGCCGATTTTTCTGATACGGTCGCGCCCCGGACGCGCCCAATTGCAGGCGGAACTGGCCGAGGCCCGGAAACAGGCCCCGGAAGACACGCATGTACGGCTAACTCCGTGGGCCATTGTCGAATACCGCCGCAATCTCATCAACTGCCTGATTGCCGGAATTGCGGCGGGGCTTGTTACGGGGGGACTGGGCGGCATAGGCGAGGCGGCGTGGTTTTTTTCTCGCCTGTCCGGTCTTGCCGAAGGGTCTGCCTTCTGGTGGGGACCGGCCGTATACGGCCTTGTGTTTGCGGCAGTGGGCGCGGGCGTAGCCGGCGCGCTTGCCTTCCTTTATTTGTTGATAGACAAATTTCCGCCCCTCTACGCGACTTTCGGACTTGCGATGGCCGGAACGTCCGGGCTTGCGGGAGTGGTCGCGATCTGGCGTTATATGCGCGATGTGTTGATTGGTCATGTCCCCAACCTTTCAACGCTTGCGCCCCTGCTGGCCGCCATCGCCTCGGCGGCGCTGTTCGCGGGACTGGCGGGCGCTCTGTTTCACGGCGTCGTGTTGCGCGGACGCTGGCGTCTATTGATCGCATCGGTAATGGCGTGGGGCCTGATTGTCGGCGGCGGTTCGCTCTATGCCGTTTTGGGGATGAGGCATCCTGCCCTGCCCGCGTTCAGTCCCCCCGCGCATTCGTCCGGTCCGAACATTGTATTGATCGTTGTGGACGCGCTGCGGGCGGACGGCTTGTCCGTGTACAATCCTCAAGCGAAGGCCCATACGCCGCAACTGAACGCATTCGCCAAAGATTGCGTGGTGTTCAATCATTGGTTCACGCAGGCGCCATGGACGAAGCCCGCGTTTGCCTCGATATTCACCGGGCGCTACCCGGAATCGCACACGGCCACCACCAAGATTTCAATGTTGCCCCAAGGCATAGGCGCCTTTCCGGAGAATCTGCGGAACGCCGGATATTACACGAAAGGCTTCGCAAACAATCCCCACATCATGTCGCCGTTTCATTTCGACCAAGGTTTCTGCGACTATGTTGACTTGAAGCCGCGTCTGTATTTTTATGCGGGACCGTCCGCCGCGAAACTGGCCGTATACGAAGTGCTTCGGCACGCGTGGCACGCGTTGGCCTCGAAAGTCTACAAGCGCATGAATGTGCGGGATTTCTATCAGCCCGCCGAGGACGTCACGGACGAGGCGTTGGCATGGATTGAAAGTCCCGAATGTCCAAAAAACGCGCCGTTCTTCCTCTTCCTGCATTACATGGACCCGCACGATCCCTTCATGGACCATGCCAAACCGGGTGTTGGTTATGCGCGCGTGCGCATGGAACACCCCGATCCGGACACGTTTTTGGAACCGATGAAGGAGGCATACGACAGCGAAATCGCTTATATGGACATTCATCTGGGCCGGCTGTTCGACGGTCTCAGACGGTATGGCCTGTACGACAACACAATCGTTCTGTTTACCTCGGATCATGGCGAGGAATTTTTTGAACATCGCGGATGGTGGCATGGGCAGACCCTGTTCGATGAATTGCTTCATGTGCCGTGCCTGATCAAATTGCCGCGATCGGCCCATGCCGGCGAGCGAAACACGGGGCTGGGCCGCCATGTGGACATTGCGCCGACGCTCCTGCAACTGGCGGGCGCCCCGCCTTTGGCCACGGCGGCCGGGCAGGCTGTCATGGGGCCGGACGGCGCTTTTGCCAATGCCGGCATTGCGTTTGTTTATGCGGAGAACGACTTCGAAAACAATGTTCTGCAAGGTATTCGGACCTTGGACAAGAAGGTCATTCATTCCAATCCGGACAATCCCCGCCGGCAACCGCCGGTCTCCTGTTACGATCTCCGGGCGGATCCCGGCGAGCAGCACAACTTGGCCGCTTCGGGCGCTCCGTGCGATCCGGGGCTCGAAAAGGCGCTGACCGACCTGCGCGCCTTTTCCCGCGGGCAGGGAACCCAGCCGGCCTTGGCGGGCCCACTGACCGAAGAACAAAGAAGCCAATTGGAGGGCTTGGGTTACCTGGGCGGGAAGTGAGGTCCTTTGTCCCCAAATTGATGTGAAACCCGGCCGGGATGGGTGTTGTGTTGATGGGCTTTGTCGTATAGATTTCCGACCCAACGTGGGCGATTGGCGCGGCTCGGCGGCGCAGGGTATAATGCCGCTTCGTTTTTCATTGGAACAGGTTGCGGCAGAAGGGAGATTGTTCGATGGCACAGATGGTTCCGGGCGCATATGCCTATTTCAACGGCGGGTATGTTCCCATCGAGGAGGCCAAAATCAGCATCATGACCCATGCCCTCAATTACGGCACGGGCTTGTTCGAGGGCATTCGCGGGTACTATGTAAAGGAAGAGGACAACATTCTTGTTTTCCGACTCAAGGAACACGTGGACCGCATGGTGCGCAATTTCAATGTCCTCTGCATGGAAGTGCCCGAAGACGCGGAACAAATAGGGGAAATCTGCCTTGAGGTGGTGCGGCGAAGCGGTTTCCGTGAAGGGGTCTACATCCGCCCGATCTGTTACAAGAGCGAACTTTCGCTCGGGCCGAAACTTCGCGGAGTCGAAAGCAGTTTCTGTTGTTACACGATTAAACTGGGCGATTACTGCGACATCGAGTCGGGATTGAATGTGGCCGTTTCGTCATGGCGGCGCCTTTCCGACAACGCGATTCCCTCGCGTGTGAAGGCGACGGGCAGTTACCTAAATTCGTCGCTCGCGGCCACGGAAGCGAAACAGTCGGGATTCGACGAGGCCATTTTCCTGCGCGAGGACGGCACGGTGGCGGAGGGAAGCGCGATGAACCTGTTCATGGTGTTGAACGGTCAGATCGTCACGACGCCTCCCACCGCCGACATCCTTGTCGGCATTACGCGCAATACGATCATTGAACTGGCGCGCGAGGAACTCGGGCTCGAGGTGATCGAGCGCCCCATCGCGCGGACGGAACTCTATGTCTGCGACGAGCTCTTTTTCTCGGGCACGGGCGCCCAGGTGGCCCCGGTCCGCTCCGTGGATCGCCGTATCCTCGGTTCGGGCACGCCGGGAGCAATTACGAAACAACTGCAAACATTGTATTTCGACGTCGTTCAGGGCCGGGTGCCCAAGTATCGCAAGTGGTGCACGCCGGTTTATTGACGGGCCGGACTTTTTGTTTCTAGCCGTGGAGCGTGTATGCTATGCCCGTTTCGTGGCATTTGGGAAATGGTGGAATATGGGAACCGGGAGAGTGTGGACATGAACCAGTATCAGATTCTGCTTGATCCGGCGAAGCTGCCGGATGCGTGGTACAACATCAACCCCGACTTGCCGGCGCCGTTGCCGCCGCCGCTTCATCCGGGCACGTTGCAGCCGTTGAAGCCGGAGGATTTGGCGGCGTTGTTCCCGCCGGGACTCATCGAACAGGAGGCGTCCATGGCGCCGATGATCTCGATACCCGGCGAGGTCATGGATGCCTACCGCATGTGGCGGCCGACTCCTTTGCGCCGCGCCTACCGGCTGGAAAAGGCCTTGGACACGCCGGCGAAGATTTTCTACAAAAATGAAAGCACCAGCCCGGCCGGGAGCCACAAACTGAACACTTCGATCGCGCAGGCGTATTACAACAAGGTTGCCGGCATTACCGAACTGACCACCGAGACCGGCGCCGGCCAATGGGGCACCGCCCTTTCGATCGCCTGCGCGGCGTTTGGCATGAAATGCACCGTGTTCATGGTGCGCGTCAGTTTCACGCAGAAACCCTACCGCCGCACGCTCATGCAGACCTTCGGCGCCAAAGTCGTGTCGAGTCCCAGCGACGAGACCGAATACGGGCGCAAGGTGCTCGCGGAAATGCCGGACACGACCGGCAGTCTGGGCATCGCCATCTCGGAAGCCATCGAAGTCGCGGCCAAGAGCGGCGGGAGCATCAAGTACAGCCTCGGCAGCGTGCTGAACCACGTGCTCCTGCATCAAACCATCATCGGCGAAGAAGCAAAACTCCAAATGGATAGCGTGGGCGAGTATCCGGACGTGGTCATTGGATGCTGCGGCGGCGGATCGAACTTTGCCGGCCTTGCGTTCCCGTTCGCGCCGGACAAGATTCGCAAGGGAAAGAATATTGATTTCATCGCGGTCGAGCCGAAAGCCTGCCCGACCCTGACGCGCGGCATCTACGCTTACGACTTCGGCGACACCGGCCAGATGACGCCGCTGCTCAAGCAGTACACCCTGGGCCACGATTTCGTGCCGTCCGGGATCCACGCCGGCGGACTGCGCTATCACGGCGTGGCGTCGCAACTGGCGCTGCTGTGCAAGGAAGGCGTCATGCGCGCCGTGGCGTGCCACCAGAACGAATGCTTCGAGGCCGCCTCGCTCTTCGCGCGATGCGAGAGCATCGTGCCGGCCCCGGAATCGTCGCACGCCATTCGCGTTGCGATTGACGAGGCGATCAAGTGCCGGGAATCCGGCGAAAAGAAGACAATCCTCTTCAATCTCAGCGGCCACGGCCATTTCGACATGACCGCGTACGACGCCTATTTCAACGGCAAACTCGAGGATTTCGAATTGGATCAAAGCGCCATTGACGCCGCCGAGGCGCGCATTCCAAAAGTGTGAACAAACCCATCGAAACCAAAGGCAGGAGACGCCCGGCCGGGCGTCTCCTCTTCATTCCGGAGGAGAAGCGTTGGCTATCGTGGACACGCCCTGGGTGGACGGACTGACAATCGGCGAGGCGCTGTATCGAACCGTTCGCGATCATGGTTCGCGGGATGCCGTGGTCTTTCCGCGCCTGAACTTGCGCTGGTCCTACGACGAGTTTTTTGATCGCGTGAAACAAACGGCGCGCGCGTTCATGGCCTTAGACATCGAGGCCGGCGATCACATCGGCATCTGGAGCACCAACTGGCCGGAATGGATTCTCGCGCAATTCGCCAGCGCGCACATCGGGGCCGTGCTGGTCAACGTGAATCCGGCGTATCGCGTGCATGAAATGGAATTCATCCTCGGCGCCGCGGATATCAAATTGCTTCTGTTGACGGATGCCTTCAAGCACAGCAACTACGAGGACATGATCGCCTCGCTGATTCCCGAACTTGAAACCGCACCGTTCGGCAAGCCGCTGGCGTTGGAACGTTTCCCTTCCTTGCGGCAGGTTGTCGGCATCAAGGCCGCGCCGTCCAAGCCGGGGATCTGGCCATGGGAAGAATTCACGGCCCAAGCGCGCCGGATTCCCGAGTCGGATATGGCCCGGCGCGCCGCCGCGTGCAATTTTCAGATGCCGGCCAATATCCAGTATACCTCCGGCACCACCGGCCAGCCCAAAGGCGCCGTGTTGACCCACCGCAACCTCCTGATGAACGCGTTTCATGTCGGGGGCCGGCAACGGATGGGCAGCGCGGACCGCCTGTGCATTCCGGTGCCGTTTTACCACTGCTTCGGCTGCGTGATGGGCACGCTCATGTGCGCCGTCCATGGCGCGGCCATGATTGTTCCGGCGGAGTCCTTCGAGCCGGAATCGGTGCTCGACGCGGTCGAGAAAGAACGCTGTACGGCGCTGTACGGCGTGCCTACGATGTTCAACGCCGAACTGAACCACCCCGACTTCGACCAGTACGACCTCTCGACTTTGCGCACGGGAATCATGGCCGGCAGCCCGTGTCCCATTGAATTGATGAAACAGGTCACGCAGTTCATGCACCTCTCCGAGTTGACCATCGCCTACGGCCTGACGGAATCGTCGCCGGTAATCACCCAGTCGGAAACGTCGGAGCCCATCGAGGTCCGGGTGAGCACCGTGGGCACGGTCCTGCCGGGGGTCGAAGTCCGCATCGTGGACCCGAAAACGCTAAACGACATGCCCGACGGCGAACCGGGCGAACTCTGGTCGCGCGGACACGGCACGATGCTCGGCTACTACAAGGATCCCGATGCGACCGCCAAGGTCGTCACGCCCGACGGATGGCTGCGCACGGGCGATCTTGCCGTGCGGACCCCTTCGGGCCATTACCGCATCACCGGGCGCATCAAGGACATGATCATCCGGGGCGGCGAAAACATCTATCCGCGTGAAATCGAGGAATTCCTGCTCACGCATCCGAAGATTTACGACGCGCAAATCGTCGGCGTGCCGGACGTGCATTACGGCGAGCAGGTGTCCGCATGGATCATTCCGAAGGATCCGTCGCTGACGGAGGAAGAAATCCGCGCCTTTTGCAAGGGCAACATCGCCCACTATAAAATCCCGCACTATATCGAATTCGTGCGGGAATTTCCGTTGACGGTTTCCGGCAAGATCCAGAAGTTCAAACTGCGCGAAGCCGGCATCGAGCGTTTCCATTTGCAACAGGCCGCCGGAACCGAAACGGCATAGCAAAACGGGGAGGAGGCCGTTATGGCGCGTGTTCGCTGGCAGGTTCTATTGGCCCTGTCGGGCCTGTTGTTTCTTTCGCCGCTTGTCGCGATCCGACCGGTTCGCGCGGAAAGCGTCATGCTGCCGATGCGCGACGGCGTCCGGTTGGCCACGGATTATTTCCTGCCCGAAGACGCGCAACCCCCGTTTCCCGCGATCGTCACGCGCACATACTATGGCCGTGCGACAAAGTACACCGATGCGATCGTCCAGCGATTCGCGAAACGCGGCTATGCCTATGTCATCCAGGACGTCCGCGGGCGCGGCGGCAGCGAGGGCAGGGACATGGCCTTCGATGACGACGGCTGGGGCGAACGGCAGGACGGCGCGGATACGATTGCGTGGGTGGCCCAACAGCCGTGGTGCAACGGCCGAATCGGCACATGGGGCGGTTCGGCGCTGGGCATCGTCCAGGTGTTCATGGCGCCCGTGACGGACCGCGTAGCCGGCCAGGCGATTTCCGTGGCCTGCTCGGATTTCTACCAGCAAATCGCTTACCAGGGCGGCGTGTTCCGCAAGGCGCTGTGCGAGGATTGGCTCAAGATGCAGAAGAGCGAGCACGTACTCGAAGTCTGGCACGCCCATCCCACATACGACGCTTTCTGGGAACGCCACAACGTCGAGCCGGTCGCGGACCGCGTCACGGCGCCCGCCGTGCACATCGGCGGCTGGTGGGACATCTTTTGCCAGGGAACCATCAACAACTTCGTCACGCGCCAGCACAACGGCGGTCCCGGCGCGAAGGGCCGCCAAAAACTCATCATGGGCGCGTGGCTGCACGGTCCCAAGGCGGATCCCGGCGACCTCGTGCTGAAACCCAATTTCGGTTTCGATGTGGGAAAGTACGAGGACCGGTTTCTCGATCATTACGTCAAGGGGGAAGCCAACGGGATTGACGCCGAGCCGCCCGTCAACTATTACACGCTCGGCGACGTGATCGAACCGAACGCGCCCGGCAACGAGTGGCGCACCGCGCAGGATTGGCCGCCTTTCCCGACCGTCGAAACCGCGTACTACCTCCATGCGGACAAGTCGTTGTCCACCGAACCCGCCGCCGGCGGCGAATCCCTTGCATTCACCTACGATCCCGCGAATCCGTGCCCCACGCACGGCGGCGCGGAATTGACCCTGCCGCCCGGTCCCTACGATCAACGCGAACTGGCCGCGCGCCCCGACGTGCTGGTGTTCCAAACGGCGCCGCTCGATGCGCCCATCGAGATCACCGGCAATGTGAAGGCGCGCCTGTACGTCTCGACCGACGCGCCCGACACCGATTTCACGGCCAAATTCATTGATATCTATCCCGATGGACGGCAGATCCTCATGCTCGACAATATTCGCCGCCTCAAATTCTGGAAAGGCTATGCAAAGGCCGAACCCGTCACGCCCGGCACGGTCGTCCCGCTTGAAATAGACCTGTGGACCATCAGCCTGATTGTGAATAAAGGCCATCGCATCGGCCTGCACGTCTCCAGCAGCAACTACCGCCGATTCGAAAAAAACCCCAATACCGGCGAGGACTTTCCCGGTGCGGAACTGCGTATCGCGCGCAACAGCGTCCACATGGGCGAAGCGCACCCCAGCGCGCTGCTGCTGCCCATCCGGTAATTCCGAATAGCGGGATTATTTCCGGAATTTCAGAAGGCGTTTGAGCACTTTGCCCGTCGCGCCGATGGGAAGCGAATCCATGAATTCGACCTGTCGGGGATAGGCAAAGGCGGCCACCCGGTCGCGGGCCCATGCGACGAGTTCGTCCGCGGTGCATTGCGCGCCTTCCTTGAGGACCACGCATGCCTTGACTTCCTCGCCGTATCGTTCGTCGGGAACGCCGATCACAGCGCAGTTGGCGACGGCCGGATGGGTCATCAGTACGTTTTCGATCTGCGCGGAATAGACCTTGTAGCCTCCGCGATTGATCATGTCCTTGCTGCGTCCCACGAGGCACAGTCCTCCGCCGGCATCCTGGCGGGCCAGGTCGCCCGTGTGAAACCAGCCACCCGCCAGCGCCTGCCGTGTCGCCTCGTCGTCGTTATAATACCGTTTCATGCAGGTGGGACTGCGGACAATAATTTCGCCCACTTCCCCGGGCGGCACATCGTTCATCTTGTCGTCCACCAGGCGAATCTGTACCCCGCCGACGGGGCGTCCGATGGCGCCGGGTGTATCGTTGGCCGTATACCGATCCACCGTGGCAAGGATGATTTCCGTGGCGCCGTAGCCTATGCGAATGTCCACGCCGAGTCTTTCCTCGAAAAACCGGTGTACGGCGGGCGAAAGCGCGGCGCCGCCCGAGATGCACAGCCGCCACTGTCCCGCAATCGCATCCAAGGCGATGCCCGATGATTCTACCGTCTCATAAAGGCGATGCAGCATGGGCCCCACGCCGTGAAAGACGGTCACGCGTTCGCGGGCCATGGCGCGCCAGACGTCCTCGGGGCTGAACCGGGGCATGATGACAATCGTCGATCCGGTCAGAAACGTCGTGAGCAGTATCGAGCAGCGGAAGGCGCCGAAGAGGGGAACCGCGGAAAGGCCCACATCGTCATGCCGGATGCCGTGTTCGTGTCGCACAAGGACGGCGCTCAGGTATTCGCCGGCATGGGAATGCTCGGCGCCCTTGGGGACTCCCGTGGTGCCCGATGTAAACGTAATCGAACAACTCGCGTCGTTCGGCAGATCCACCGACTCGAAAACATCCGGTTGGCCGTGATGCAGGTCGCGCCACGATCGGCATTCGGACAGTACGGAAAGACCCTGCGGATCGTCGGGTATCGCCCGAAACTCCCTGCATCCGGGCGTGGCTTGGAATGCGTCGAACCCATGGCGGCCAAGGGGGGAATCGGGCGTGCCCTCATGGCATAAATAAACCACGGCCTCGGAATCGCGGAGTTGCTGCGCGATTTCATCCCGCTTGAGCAGGGGGTTGAGCGGCACGGCCACCGCGCCCGTTTTGAGTATGGCAAAATAAGAAATCGCAAATTCGCCACGCGATGGACACGTGAGCGCGACTTTGTCGCCGGGCTTCACGCCAAGGCCAACAAGCCCATGGGCCAGCCGGCTCGCCATCCGATCCAGTTCCGCATAGGAAAGACGGGCCGGGCCGCATATCAGGGCCGTGCGGTCCGGGAAAAGGCGCGCCGAACTTTCAATCAGTGTCGCAACATTCATCGGACAGTTCCTTTCCATAGTGTTGGGGGCCGGGAATCGCGCCGGCCCCACAGGGCAGGGCAACAAAACCCGTATAGCAGCCTGTGGCGCCGAATTCCGATTCGGCACGGTCTTTGGCCAATTGGCCGAATCGGAATTCGGCGTTACGATTTCGAAGGCTCGAATACCTTCACATCTCCAAAGACATGTTACAAAAAGCATGCGGCCGTCCACACTATGCCGCCTGGCGGGGCATGTACGCGAATCGTTTTTGCCGGCGTTGGAACGGTATGCTAACGACATGGTGCGATAGGCGCACGGGATCCGACATATAAAACTGTAAAGGTTTCGGGAGGTGACTCATGCGAATCGAAGGCAATGCGTTTTTGGTTACGGGAGGCAGTTCGGGACTGGGCGAGGCAGTGGTGCGCATGCTGGTTGAGTCGGGCGGCAGGGCCGTTATCGCCGATATTGACGCGGAGAAAGGCAAGGCCGTCGTTGAAAGCATCGGGGCGGCCGTCCGCTATGTCCATTGCGACGTGGCCGACGAGGCCGATGCCAACGCCGCGGTCAATGCGGCCCTGGACGGTTTCGGCAATCTGCGCGGTCTGATTGGGTGCGCGGGCGTGCCGTTGGTGCAGCGGGTTGTCGGACGCAAGGGTCCGCATTCGCTGGAAGATTTTACGCGATTGATACAGATCAACCTCATCGGGACCTTCAACGTGCTGCGTTTGGCGGCGGCCGCGATGATTCGGCAGGAACCCATGGAAACAGGCGAGCGGGGCGTTATTGTCAATACGTCGTCCACGGGCGCGTTCGAGGGCCAGATCGGACAAGCCGCCGATGCGGCGGCCAAGGGCGGCATCAACAGCATGACCCTGCCGATTGCGCGCGAGTTGGGCAGTTGGGGCATTCGGGTCGTGACGATTGCGCCGGGCATGTTCGACACGCCGATGATGAACCTGCTGCCCAATGGACTGCGCGCCGCGTTGGGGGCCCAGGTCCCGTTTCCTTCCCGGTTCGGAATGCCCGCCGAATTTGCCGCGCTGGCGCGACACGTCATCGAAAACGAGATGATCAACGGTGAAATTATTCGCTTGGACGGCGCCCAGCGCATGGGACCGAGAATTTGAAGCACGTTGGGCCGCGCCTTGGGCGGGCAAGGGCCGTTTGAAAGATCCCGCGTTTCTTTGATAGAGTGCCAGCCCTTGGCCGCAACCGATGTGGAAAATGGTGTGAATACGATCGCGATTGATAGTGAACGATGTAAGGGGTGTTACCTTTGCATGGAGGTGTGCCCGCGGAATTGCATCGAGCAAAGCGGCGCTCCGAATGCCGCCGGTTATTATCCGGCGCGGTTTATCGAGGATTCGGAATGCCTTGCGTGTGCGCTGTGCGGGCTGGTATGTCCGGACGTGGCCATTACCGTGCTGCGCGATGTGGATGAACCGGCCCCGGCCGCAGCGTCTGCCGAAGTGAAAGGATAGGCGCTCGTGGCCGATCGTCCAGGTAAACGCGTTCTTCAGAAGGGCAATGTGGCCATGGCCGAAGGGGCCGTGCAGGCGGGATGCCGGTGCTATTTCGGATATCCCATCACGCCGCAGAACGAAGTGCCGGAATATTTGTCCAAGCGCCTGCCGGAAGTCGGCGGCACGTTTCTGCAGGCCGAAAGCGAGGTCGCCAGCATCAACATGGTCTACGGTGCGGTGGCCGCCGGCGTGCGCGCCATGACGAGTTCCTCCAGTCCGGGTATCTCGCTCATGCAGGAAGGCATTTCGTTCCTCGCGGGCAGCCAGTTGCCGGCCGTCATCGTGAATGTTCAGCGTTCCGGCCCCGGCCTCGGCGGCATCAAGACGACGCAGGGCGACTACCTGCAATCAACGCGCGGCGGCGGACACGGCGATTACCGCACGATAGTGCTTGCGCCGTGGACGGTGCAGGAAATGTACGACATGCCCTTCCTCGCGTTTGAACTCGCCGAAAAATACCGCAACCCCGTCATGATTCTTCCCGACGCCGTGCTGGGCCAGATGATGGAAGGCGTGGTGATGACGCCACCCGGCCCGGTTATCACCTATGAAAAAAATTACATTGTGGACGGCGCCAAGGGGCGCCCCGCGCGTAATATCCGCAGCATGTATCTCGAAGGCGACGATCAGGAACTGCTGAACTACGTGTTGCGCGAGAAATACCGCAAGATGGAGGCGGAGGAGCCGCGTTTCGAGACGCATTGGACGGACGACGCCGACACGGTCATCGTGGCGTTCGGCACAGCGGCGCGGATTTCGCTTTCGGCGGCCCAACGGGCGCGGGAGTCCGGGCTTCGCGTGGGACTCTTCCGCCCGATTACCTTGTGGCCGTTCCCGGCGGACGGTTTGCGCGCGATTGCGCAACGCGTGAAGCGCATCCTTGTGGTCGAAATGAATCTCGGCCAGATGGTGGACGACGTCCGCGCGGCGCTCGATCCGAGCGTGCAGGTGGAGTTCTATGGACGTCCCGCCGGCGGCATTCCCAGTCCCCGCGCCATCCTCGCCCATCTTCAGGGAAAAGGAACGGACAAGGGGGAAGAATGGGCGGACAAGGTCGGCGCCGCGGCCAGGCACTATATCTGGTGGCGCGAAGGCGAGTTGAAACCGCGCGAAACAAGCCCCGTGGGCATTGGAGAAGCCGGCGATGAGTAAGGTCGTTTTCAAGCGTCCCCGGTATCTGCGCGATGCGGCGACTCATTACTGCGCGGGATGCACGCACGGAACGGCGCACCGCTTGGTGGCCGAGGCCATCGAGCATTTCAACGTCGGCGAAAAAGCCGTCGCCGTCGCCCCGGCCGGATGCAGCGTGATGCTCTACAAGTATTTCGACGTGGACTCGATCGAGGCGGCGCACGGCCGCGCGCTGGCCGTCGGCACGGGGATCAAGCGCGCGCGCCCCGACTTGTTCGTGTTCACCTATCAGGGCGACGGCGACCTCGCCAGCATCGGCCTGTGCGAAACCATGCACGCGGCCAATCGCGGCGAAGGCATCACCGTCATCTACGTCAACAACGCCGTCTACGGCATGACAGGCGGCCAGATGGCCCCGACCACGCTACTCGGCCAGCGCACCACGACGACTCCGGCGGGCCGCAGCGTGGACAACGAGGGCCACCCCTTGCGCATGGCCGAGATGATGGCCACCCTCGACGGCGTCCTGTACGCCGAACGCGTCGCGCTCTTCGACCCCAAGCAGATCCGCCGCGCGCGGAAGGCCATCTTCCACGCCTTCGAGATTCAGATCAAATACAACGGCTTTGGGTTCGTCGAAGTCCTCTCCGCCTGCCCTACCAATCTCCGCGTGACCCCGCAGCAGTCCCAGAAATGGGTCGAAACCGAAATGTGCAAGGTTTTCCCGCTTGGACTGTTCAAGGATGTGACCGTGGACACGCCGCAGAAGCCCATGCCGGAACCGGAACCGGGCGGAAACGGCGCCGGCCAGGAGACCTGCCATGCTATTTGAGTTCACGACGGCGGGATTCGGCGGACAAGGCATCCTCTACATGGGCAATCTGCTTGCCGACGCCGCGCTGCGCGAAGGCCGAAACGCCACGTTTCTGCCCACCTACGGTGCGGCCATGCGCGGCGGCACCGCCAACTGTGTCGTCATCGTCTCGGACGACGAAATCGGCTCGATGGCGCTCGACCAACCCGACGCGGCTGTCATGATGAACCAGCCATCCCTCGAAAAATTCCAGCCCGTCGTCAAACCCGGTGGGCTCATCGTCGCCAACGCCAGCATCATTGATCCGGCCGTGCTTGCGCGCGACGATGTCCGCGTGGTCTGGATTCCCGCCACGCAAATCTCCAAGGACACGGTGGGAACCGAACGCTCCGCCAACATCGTCGCCCTCGGCGCCTTCCTCAAAGCCGAACCCGTCGTGAAAGTCTCCACCATCGAGGCCATCTTCCGCGAAGGCGCCGCCGGACGTCGCGCCGCCATGGTCGAAAAAAACCTCGCCGCCCTCCGCGCCGGTCTCGATTATTAATCCCGGAATTACCTACGCCCAAACCTGCGAAGATGCAGGTGCAACGAATCCCATGTGCGACTACCATGAAATCACCCTCACCGCCGCGCCCGCGGAAGATTACGCCTTCGACTACTGGTGGGGCGACATAACGCCCAGCGCGGGAGACGTGGAGTCGCTGGGGCTGGATGAAGAACATGCGGAAATGGTGCATTGAAATTATAATGAGAGGAAGTTCATTTGGACTGCCGGGGGATGGAACACAAGCCCTGTGTCGGTTATAGTTTCGGCAGTTTATGACCGTTTCGTACAGTCGCGGATGGGAGGATTGCGGGCATGGATAGGCGTTTGGCGTTGGCGCTGGCCGTGTGCACGGCGACGTTGGGCGCCTGTTCCCTTGGCGGGCTGGCGGCTCGCCCGTTGCCGCGTCACGACGGGACGTTGATTGTGCCCGGTCTTGTCGCGCCGGTCACTATTCTCCGCGACACGTGGGGCGTGCCGCACATTTATGCGGAAAATGCCCATGACTTGTTTTTCGCGCAAGGCTACACGCAGGCGCAGGACCGCTGGTGGCAGATGCAGTTTTTCCGGCACGTGGGTCGCGGTTCCCTGTCCGAACTGATCGGCGAAGCGGGACTGGCCGACGATGTCTACTTTCGCACGCTGCGTCTCCACGATACCGCGGCGCGGGAAATCGCGCTTCTCGAACCCGGCGCGCGCGAGATGCTGGAGTCTTTCGTCGAAGGCGTGAACGCGTATCTCGAAGGCAAGGAACCGGACGAACTGGCGATGGAATATGCCGTGTTGCAACTGGCCGGCACGGAGATTTCCGTCGAGCCATGGTCGCCCGCCGACTCGCTCGTGTTCGGCAAAATTGTCCAGATGCAGCAAGGCATGCCCATGGCGGGCGAAAGCGCTTTTCAGGAAGTGATTGATCGCGTCGGTTTCGCGCGCGCCCTGTACTGGTCGCCGCCTTGGCCCCACGGCGTCAAACCGGCCATTCTGGGTCCCGGCGGCAAGCGGCTCGAAACCGGCGGTTTGTTCGACGCGTTGCTGCGTCCGCCCATCGGGAGCAACAGCTGGGTTGTCGGCGGGGCCTTGTCGAAGACAGGCCGTCCCATTCTCGAAAACGATCCGCACCTCGGCGTCATGACGCCGTCTTTTTACTACGAAATCGCGCTGCATAGCGCGGGCGGCGCGGACGAAGCCCCGATCGATCTCGCCGGCGTCGCCTTTGCGCCGCAGCCGGGGGTGGTCATCGGGCACAACGCGCATATCGCGTGGGGCATCACCCTCGGCAAAGGTGTTGACGCATGGGATACGTACCGCATCGCGCCGCATCCGGGGAAACCGCTCGAGGCGTATCAATGGAACGGCGGCTGGGCCGCGTTTTCCGTGCGGGAAGAGACTTTTCATGTCGCCGGGCAGGATCCCGCCACCTTCCAAATTCGCGAAACGATCCACGGGCCGGTCGTCAACGACGAGTTTGCGTCGGACGAGGCCGGATTTTCCCTGCGACCGAACGCGAAACCGCTTGCCTTGCGCTGGGCGGGGCTTGAGCCGGGCGGACTCGGCAACGCCCTGTACCGTTTGGCGCGCGCGTCGAATTGGGACGAGTTTCGCGCCGCGCTGGCGTTCTGGGACGCGCCGCCGTGCCATTTCAGTTACGCGGACGTGGCCGGTCATATCGGCTATCAACTCGCGGGCAAGGCGCCGGTCCGTCCGGCGGATCAAAGCGGAATGGTTCCGGCGCCGGGCTGGACCGAGGAAGCCCTGTGGAAGGGCTATGTGCCGTATGAAGACCTGCCGCACGCGATCGATCCGCAAGACGGGATCATCGTTCACGCGAATCAGGCCGTTGCGCATCCCGATTATTTCGCGCGGCTGAAGGCGAAACTGGCGCCCGTGTTCGGCCCGGATATCAATGTCTGCTTTCAGCCGACGGCCTATTACGGGTACCGGGCCGAACGCATCCGGCAACTGCTCGAAGGCCGCGCGCCGTACGATCTCGACGCGTTCAGCCGCATGCAGGCCGACGTGAAATGGATCAGCGCCGATGAAGTGATGCCCTGCCTCGTTTCGTTGCGGTTGGACGACGCCGCGCTTCGATGCGACCGCGATTGGCTCGCGCGCTGGGATCGCCGTTTCACGGCGGACAGTCCGCAGGCCACGCTGTACGCGCTTTTCTGGAAACATCTGACGGACGGCATTTACGCGGACGAGGCGCCGCCGCCGCAACCCAACGACGCCGTCATGTACGCCGTCCGGCTGCTGCTGGCCGACCCGGCCAATGCCTGGTGGGACGATCAAACGACACCGGACGTGGCCGAGACGCGCGACGACATCCTGGCCCGTTCCTTGCGGGATGCCCGCGACGAGGCCGTGCGGCGTTTCGGACCCCTTCGCGCCAATTGGCGGTGGGGGAAACATCACACCGTCCGATTCGTCAACTTTCCCCTCGGCATCGGCGGCATCGGCGCGATCGCGTGGCTCGTCAATCGCGGCCCGGTCGGACTGCCCGGCACGATGGAAACCATCAACGCGGCCGAATGGGTGGAGGAAAACGACACGTTCGCCGTGAAATGGGCCCCCGCCATGCGCATGATTCTCGACGTGGGCGATTGGGACAACGGCCGGATTTCGCTGGCCCCCGGCCAAAGCGGCCATCCCGCCAGCAAGAACTACGGCGACCAGATCGAGTTATGGGCGGCCGTCAAGCACCGCCCCATGCTTTGGTCCTTCGACCGCGTCAAAGCCGAAACCATGCACACCCTGACGCTGGCCCCGCCCCGGTAACAAAACATCGCCCCAGAATTACTTTATTGAACGGCCGCCAATCGCATGATAAAGTGGTTTTTGCCCCGTTGAGGCCGCCGGGCGCGATGTGAAGCCGGTTTCCGGCCATGATGAAAGAACAACAGGCATGGACTTTCGTCTCTCGGAAGATCAACTGGAAATTCAGGAGATGGTGCGCAAGTTCGCGCGGAACGAAATCGCGCCGCTGGCCGCCGAAATTGACCGAGAATCGCGCTTTCCCGTCGAGACGTTTCGGAAGATGGGGGAGTTGGGTCTCCTGGGTCTGCTGATACCGGAGGAGTACGGCGGCGTGGGCCAGGGCGTGCTGACTTTTTGCGTCGCGATGGAGGAAATTGCCTGGGCGTGCGCCTCGACCTCGTTGTCGTATCTCGCGCATTCGGTTTTGTGCGCCCACAATCTTTCGTGCAACGGATCCGATGCACAAAAGCAGAAGTATCTGCCGGATCTGGCGACGGGGGCCAAACTGGGCGCGATTGCGATGACGGAGCCGAATGCCGGTTCGGATGTCCTGTCCATCACGACTTTCGCGGAGCGATCCGGCGGCGAGTACGTGATAAACGGCAGCAAGACCTTTATCACCAATGCGCCGGTGGCGGACACGTTCCTTGTATACGTGCGGACTGACAAGCAGGCGGGGCCGGGCGGGATCAGCCAGTTTATCGTCGAACGCGGTTTTCCGGGCTTCTCGATAGGACAACCTTTGCGGAAAATGGGCATGCACGGATCGCCCACGGCGGAGATTTTTTTCGACCATTGCCGCGTGCCCGCCGAAAACCTCGTGCGGGGCGAAAACCGGGCCTTGGGGATTCTTCTGGGGGGACTCGACGTGGAGCGGACGGTGGGCGCCGCGATGGCGGTGGGCGGGGCCCGCGCGGCGTTCGAGCGCGCGCTTGCGTACGCGATGGAACGGCGGCAATTCGGCCAGCCGCTCGCCATGTTCGAGATGATTACCGAAAAACTGGCGAATATGAGCATGGAAATCGAGGCCGCGCGCCTGTTGGCCCACAAGGCGGCCTCGTTATGCGATCAGGGCGTGCGATGTTCCCTTGAGGCGTCGCATGCGAAACTGTTCGGTTCGGAAATGGCGGTGCGCGTTGCCTCCGATGCCGTGCAGATTCTCGGCGGCTATGGCTATATGCAGGAATACGAGGTCGAGCGGATCCTGCGGGATGTCCGAATGGGCACGATCGGCGGCGGAACCTCGGAAATTCAGCGGCTGATCATCGCGAAGGAAATTCTGGGCCGCAACTGAAGGCTCGCGAAAACGAAAACGGAGAAAGGTTCGACGACATGGACGCGCAGGACGCCATCTACTTTGAAGACCTTGAAGTGGGACAGGAGACCCGTTCGCCCGCGCGCACGGTGACCGAGGCGGACATTGTCAACTTCGCCGGTATTTCCGGGGATTTCCACGGACTGCACATGGACGCCGAATTCGCCCGGACAACGCCGTTCGGCCAGCGCATCGCCCACGGGCTCTTGGGCCTTTCCATCGCTTCCGGTCTCGTGACCCGCCTTCCGGACGTGCCAATGCACAAATTCGTCGCGTTTCTCGGATTGACCTGGGATTTCCGCCTTCCCCTGTTTATCGGCGATACCATTCACGCAGTGCAGACCGTTTCGGAAAAGCGCGCCACCAAGAAACCCGGCCTGGGTGTCGTCGTGTACGACGTCAAGGTCGTCAACCAGAACGGCGACGTCTGCCAGGAAGGCCAATGGAAGACCATGTACCTGATGCGGCATGCGGCGCCGCCGGATTCGGAGTAGCCGCGTGGAAAGCGCTTCGGTCATGACGCCGCTCAAGGGCGCGCTCCACGTACATACCACGTGTTCCGACGGGGCGCTTTCTCCGGAGGAGGCGTTGCGGGTCTACCGGGATCTGCGTTTCGATTTCGTCGCCCTTACCGACCACGATTTTCTGTTGCGTCCCGGCGCGTATGACCGCATACCGGATGAATTCGAGGGCATGCTGGTCTTTCGCGGGGTCGAACAGACGATCTTCGCGCGCGGATATCTCCACGTCAACCGAATCGAGGGCGATTCCGAAACGCTGCATGTGTTCAATCATCCCGCGGAATATGCCCTCGCCATCAATCAGGTTCTGGAGCGCATCCACGAGGTCGAACGGACGATCCGGATAGACGCGGTCGAGGTTACGCTTCAGGGCTTCTACACGGCCGAATACGATGTGGAGGCCCTGCCGTATCCCAAAGTCGCGTCGGACGACTCCCATACGCGGGAAGGGTGCGGCCGTGCGTGGATCGAGGTGGCGTGCGCCAAAAACAAGGATGCCGTCATTCGGGCCATCAGGAATGGCCGGGCGCGGGTCTGCTATAATGGAACGGCGCATCGGGCGGCATGGTCCAACCGGGGAGGTGTTGCCAGTGGCTAGTCGTGTGGCGATTTGCGCGGTGGCGCAGACGAAGTTCGAAGCCAACAAATGGAACCTGCGAATGCAGGGCCTGCTGTGGGAAGTTGTCAAGGGTGTTCGCGAGCAGACGGGACTCGGTTTCGGCAAGGGCGGCATTGACGGCGCCGTGACCGTTTCGGACGATGTGTTCGACGCGCGGACCATTTCCAACGGGGGCATCACCGATGTGGTGGGCGCGCATTACGGCGCGGAGGAAAAGGTCGCGGCGGACGGCGCGCAGGGCGTGTATTACGCGGCCGCGCAGATTCTCTCCGGGCATCACGAGATCGTGCTGCTGGCCGGGCACTGCAAGGAATCCCAGGCGGCCAGCCGGAACATGGTTACGCACTTGGCCTTCGACCCCTTTTACACGCGCCCGGTCGGGCTCGACTATCTCGCCGCGGCGGCGTTGCAAGCCCAGGCCTACATGGCGCGGTCCGGCGTGACGGAAATCCAGTTGGCGGATGTGGTGGCGCGATCGCGGCGCTGGGCCTCCCTGAATCCCGTGGCCCAACTAACGGCGCCGGCGAAGCGCGAGGACATTCTGGCGTCCCCGATGGTCGCCGATCCCATCCGCCGCGATTTCATGTATCCCGTGTCCGATGGAGCCATCGCGATGATCCTGGCCAACGAACAACGTGCCCGGCAGATAACCAACACGCCGGTGTGGATTGCGGGCCTTGGCAACTGTTACGACAGTTTTTTCCTGGGCGAACGGGACTTGGGCGGGAATTTCGCCCTCGAATGCGCCGCGAAACGCGCCTATGCGATGGCGGGCGTGGCCAATCCGGAAAAGGCGTTCGACGTGGCCGAGATTGCCGATCAATACGCCCATCAATTGCCGCAATATGCCGAAGGGCTCGGTTTGTGCAAATCGGGCCGCGAATGGCTTGAAAGCGAGGGGCCGGACCGGCAAAACGTCAACCGTTCCGGTGGCATGCTCGCCGGAAATCCCTTGATGCTGGGCGGGCTGGCCCGCGTGGCCGAGGCCGTCATTCAACTGCGCGGCGAGGCTGGCGAACGGCAGGTGGCCGAAGCCAGGCGCGCCGTCGCCCAAGGCGCCACCGGTCCGGCAGGACAACTTCAGACGGTCGTGGTATTGGAAAGTTAGGGAGTCGCCCGCACAATGACCAAAAATAGAAACGTCGCCATCATCGGCAGCGGCATGTCGCGGTTTTCGAGCCACCGCGAGGAAGTCAACCAGCCCGAAATGATTCATGAGGCGGTCGTCGAGGCGCTACAAGACGCGGGCGTCATGCTGGACGACATAGACTGCGTTCTGCACGGCAACATGGAATTGTTCGAGATGGTCCATCAGCCGGACATGTGGCACGTGATCGGCGACGGGGTCTGGGGTAAATCGGGGATTCGCCTCACCACGGGCGGAACCACCGGCGCCACCCTCGCCTGCGCGGCGGACAATCTGGTCGCGTCGGGACTGCACGACGCCGTGCTGGCCATCGGCTTCGAGAAACTCCAGGAAGGCCATACCACCGGCGGCATCACCAACATGGCGGACCCGCTCTGGGGCCGGAGCCTTCAGACCGGCGCGCTTACCGGAACGGGCGCGCAAAAGATTATTGATGAATTCGGCGTGGAGCGGGCGCGATGGGCCGCGATGAAATACCGGACGATCATGGATGAACACGCCATGCGGAACCCAAAGGCCCATCGCCGGCTGCGGCTCGAACGCCGGTACATCAAGGAAACGGCCGAGAATTCGCCGCCGCTGGCGGGTGAACTCCGGATGATCCACATGTGCTCGCAGAGCGACGGCGCGTGCGCCGTCGTCTTCGCCTCGGAGGAAAAGGTGCGGCAATGGAAGGCGAATCCGGCATGGATTGTGGATCACGAAACGGTGCATCGCGAGGAAACGATGATCTTCGGATCGCAGAAAAACACGCAGCGGGTCGCCGCGGAGCGGCTATTCAAACGGACCGGCATATCGAATCCCCGGCAGGAAATTGACGTGCTCGAAATGTACGATCCCTCGGCGTGGTGGGGACTCGACTGGCTCCGCGATTTTCTGCTCCTGTCGGGAGACGAAGCCATCAAAATGGTCGAGAATGACGAGATCGCGATTGACGGGGCGTTTCCGGTCAATCCGTCCGGCGGCGTGATTGCCAGCAATCCGATCGGCGCGACGGCGCTGGTCCGCGTCGCCGAGGCCGCCATGCAAATCCGGGGAACGGCCGGCGATCACCAAGTGGCGAAACCGGTCCGCCGCGCGCTGGCCTCCGGTTTTGGCGGTTCATTGTGGACGGTGTTGATGCTGTTGTCGAAAGAGAAGCCCGAACAGGGAGCCGAAACTCATGGGTAAAGAAAAAGAAGGCCGGGAACTGATTGTGTCGCGGCAAATCCTGTCCATTCCCCAGCATTTTTCGACGGGACCGGTCATGGGCCGTTTTCTGGCGGAATTGCGCGACAACAAGCGCATCATGGCCAACAAATGTCCCAAGTGCGGGCGTCATCAGTTGCCGCCGCGCGAGGTCTGCGCCATTTGCCACGTCGAGGCCACCGGATGGGACGAACTCCCGCCCGTAGGCACGATTCGCGATTTCGATGTCATCTATTACGCCAGTCCGGACCCGTTGACCGGCGAGACGCGCCAAGTCCCCTACGTCTTGTGCTGGGTGGATCTCGACGGGACACAGGGCGATGCCCCGTTCTGGCACCTGCTCGACGTGGACGACTTGACCAAGGTGCGCCGAGGTGTCCGCGTCCGTGTCGTGTTTGCCGACGATCGCCGCGGCGCCACGGAAGACATCAGGCACTTTGAGATTATTCCGGACGAACCGATTGAAGGAGGGGATGCGCGATGAAGGAAGAAAAAGAGTGCGCATTTGTCATCGAGGGCAAGATGGCCCTGCCTTATCAGTATTATGCGGGGGCAATCGGCAGCCAATTTATCGTTGCCCTTCGAGACGATAAACGGATTCTCGGTGTCCGTTGCGAAAAATGTCGGAAGACATTCGTGCCGCCGCGACAATCCTGCGAGCGGTGTTTTTCGTCCCTGACGGATCATTGGGTCGAGGTTGGTTCGTCCGGCGTGTTGACCGGTTTCACCGTAATCCGCTATGCGGAACCCTATCAGCCCAAGGAGCCGCCTTACGTCCTGGCCTTGATCAAACTCGATGGCGCCGATACGCCGATCGCGCACATCCTCGAATGCGGGGACGCGCGGAACGCCCGGATCGGCATGCGTGTCCGGGCCGTCTTTTCCGAAAAACCCAGGGACACGATTCTCGCTATTTCACATTTTGAAGAGGAATAGTCATGGCGGGCGAACGACACACAGCGCTTATCACCGGTGCGTCGAGCGGCATCGGCGCGGCCTTTGCCCGGGAATTGGCCGCCCGCGGATACGATCTGATTCTGGTTGCGCGGCGCGAGGACCGTCTGGCCGCATTGGCCGACGAATGCCGGGGCATGGGATCCGTCGCGGCGGATATTCTGCCCGCCGATCTTGCCAAGCCGGAGGACGTCGGGCGGATCGTAAAACGCATTGAAGACACCCCATCCCTTGATCTGCTGATCAACAATGCCGGATTCGGCACCACGGGCTTTTTTTCCGATGTTGAATGGCGGAAGCATCAGGACATGATCCAGGTTCATGTGACGGCCGGCCTGCTGCTCGCCCACGCGGCGCTTCCCGGGATGATTGCCCGCCGGCAAGGCGGCATCATCAATGTTTCGTCGCTTTCGGCGTATCTGGCCATGCCCAACGCCGTGACCTATTGCGCGACCAAGATGTGCCTCATCACCTTTTCGGAGGCGCTCGCGAAGGAACTGGCCGGTACGGGCGTTCGCGTCCAGGCGTTATGCCCGGGATTCACCTACACCGAGTTCCACGACACCCCGGAATTCGCGCAGTTCAAGCGGACGGATGTATCCGCCGGCATGTGGATGTCCGCCGCGGACGTGGCCCGGGAGTCGCTGGATGGGTTGAAAACCGGCCGGGTCGTGTTTGTTCCCGGATGGAAATACCGGTTGCTGATGAAATTTCAAAGAAGCCCGCTGGGAAGGCTTCTGGTCTGGGCGCTTGCCCGCAAACGCTGGCAGTCGAAGAAATAACCGTGCCCGTGTCCGCCGGTTTGCACGGATTCCCTTCCGAGTGTACGATGTGCGCATGTGGGAACAGATTCGATCGAACCGGCGAAAGTCCGCCGTATTGGTGGGTCTGATGGCCGTGTTGCTGCTGGCGCTGGGGTTCGCGATAGGCGAGGCGGTGACGCCCGGCGCGGGCGTGTTGGGCCTTGTGTTTGCGGCGGGCGTGTGGGTGGTCATGTCGTTGGTGGCCTATTTTCAGGGCGACAACGTCCTGCTTGCCGTAAGCGGCGCGCGTGAAATCCAGAAAAGCGATCACCCTCAACTCTTCAACATCGTCGAGGAAATGCAGATTGCTTCGGGTATGGCCAAGACCCCGCGGGTCTTTATCATGAACGACATGGCGCTGAACGCGTTCGCAGCGGGCCGCGATCCGGACCGCGCGGCGGTCGCCGTGACGGCGGGCCTGCTCGGCAAACTCAACCGCGACGAACTCCAGGGCGTGATTGCGCACGAAATGTCGCACATTCTCAATCGCGACGTCCTGTTCATGACGATGACGGGCGTCATGCTGGGCTCGATCGTGATGATTTCGGACCTGTTTTTACGCGGCCTGATGCGGGCCGGCACGCGCAGCCGCCGCTACGGCCGATCAAACCGGAACGGGGGAGGCGGGGCGGCCATCATGATCGTCGTCGCCGTCGTGCTGGCTGTTCTTGCGCCGTTGATCGCGCAGTTGATCTATTTTGCCGTGTCGCGCAAGCGCGAATATCTGGCTGACGCCAATGCGGCGGTTCTCACGCGCTATCCGGAAGGCCTCGCCTCGGCCTTGCAGGCCATCGCGGTGGATAGCGTGCCGCTGGCCGCGGCAAACAAAGCCACCGCGCCGATGTTCATCGCGAACCCATTCGACAAGGCCTCGCGTTCGTTTTTCGGCCTTGCCAGCACCCATCCGCCCATCGAAGACCGTATCCGGGTGTTGCGGGCGATGGGCGGCAATGTCTCGTTCCAAGCGTACGACGCCGCTTGGCGCGCGGCCCATGGCGGACGGCGCGGCGTGATGCCCGTTTCGGTGCTTCGGGACGATAAGACCGTTCCCACGCGCGAGAACGGCGGCGATGCGCGCGACGCGCGCACACGCATGCGCGAGGCGGGCGATCTGCTTCGCAAGGTCAACCAGTTCGTCTTTTTGCCCTGTGTTTGCGGCTTGAAGGTCAAACTGCCGCCTGAATTCCGGCAGGACAGCGTCGCATGTCCCCGCTGCGGCCGTACCCTGGCCGTTCCGAACGCTGAAACAGCCGTTGCCGCACAGGCCGGCGACATGCTTTCCGAACTGGGCGGCTCTGGACAGGCGCCTGACGTTCGCGCGGGCGCTCCCCTGCGTGTGGCGCGTCCCGCCGCCCGGTCGTGGGCGACCATCAAATGCGCCTGCGGCCAGCCCGTCCAGATTTCGCCCAATCTGGAAGCGCCGGCCATGGCCTGTCCGTCCTGCGGCCGGACGATCCAGATCACCGGCCCCTGATTGAAACATTACGGCCAGGCCGCCTTGGGCTCTTGCCGTCGAATCCAGAAAAGAAAAACGAGGAGGAGTTGCAATGGATGCGTTGTCACGGCGGGGATTTTTGGGCGCCACGGCGGGCGCGGTGGGCATGGCCACCGCCAACGAGGCGGCCGGCATGGCCTTTGCCGCGGTGGAAGGCGAAGCGCGTGCCGCGAAACCGCAGGGTATTCGGGTCGGAATGCTTACGGCGCCGTTTGGCGGCGAACCCCTCGAAGTCGTGTTGGATTTCGCGAGGCAGGCGGGCATTCACTGCCTCGAAGTCGTTGCCGAACCGGGAAGTCCCCATCTGGACCCGATGAATTTCGATCCGGCGCGCGCGGACGCTATCAAGAAGATGCTCGACGATCGCGGCGGGCTTGAAATCACCGCGTTGGCGAATTACATGGACGCGACGGAAGCCGGAAAAACGGAGGAAGTGCAGACAATCGCAAGAAAGATAATTGACGCGGCGGCCCTGTTGGGCGTGCCGGTTGTCTGCATGCAGACGGGGTCCGCCGCGCCCCGGATGACCAAAATCAACACCATCCGAAAGGTGCTTCCCAAAATTCACGGTCCCATCATCGCCTATGCCGCGGAGAAAAACATCAAAATCGCCGTTGAAAACTATTTCGAGACCTGCCTGCAGGGCATTGACACCTTCGAATGCCTCTTCGAGACGTTCAAGGAACCGAATTTCGGGCTGAATTACGATCCGTCGCATCTCGTGCACCAGCAATGCAACCACCTCAAGCCGGTCACGATGTTCGCGGACCGCATTTTCCACTCGCATGGCAAGGACACGCTGGTGGACGCCGAGGCGCGCGCGCACATGGGCGTGTATGCGCGGGGCTGGTGGCGGTATGCCGTTCCCGGATTCGGCAACATCAATTGGGGAGAGTATATCGGCCATCTGCGCATGAACCATTACGAGGGCGTCATCAGCATCGAGCACGAGGACAGCACCTTCAGTCGCGAGCAGGGCTTTATCCGGGGCGCGCGATTCCTGGAAATGTTTTGTTGATGCCGTGCGGGCGCATGGCATTTGGGGAAGGCGGTTTGGTATAATGCCGACGCTGTAACGGGGTGTTGGATCCACGTGCGAGTAACATCGTTGGAACCGGATTAAGGAATCAAAACGTGTTTAGAAATCTATTGCCTCGCGAGATCTGTTTCTTCGACTACTTCGAAAAGCATGCGCGCCTGACCATCGAGGCCTGCGAAGCGTTTCGCGCGCTTGCGGAAAGCCAAGTGGATCAGACGACACAGGCCGCGCGCATCAAGGACATCGAGCACCAGGCCGACGACGTGACGCACGAATGCGTGGATGCGCTGAATCGCACTTTCATCACGCCGATCGATCGGGTGGACATCCATCAACTCATCAAGCGCCTCGACGACGTGGTGGATTCCGTGGATGCGACCACCTCGCGCATGGCCCTATATGAACTGGCCGAAGTGCGAACCGAGGCCCGGCAACTGGCCGGGGTGCTGGTCAAGGCGGCGCGCGCGATCGAAGTCGCGCTGATGGGACTACGGAGCCTCAAGGAAACCGAGTCCATCAAGTCGCGGCTGATCGAAATCCATCAGCTTGAAAACGAGGGGGACGCCATCCTGCGCGCGGCGTTGACGCGCCTTTTCAAGGAAGAAAGCAACGCCGTGCTGATCATCAAATGGAAGGAGATTTTCGAGCGCCTTGAAAAAGCCACCGACCGGTGCGAGGAAGTGGCCAACATCATCGAAAAGATCGTGATAGAGGCATCCTGATCCCATGCTGATCTCCATTGTCATCCTGACGGTCGTCGTGGCCCTGCTTTTCGACATTATCAACGGCTTTCACGATGCCGCCAATTCGATCGCAACGGTCGTTTCGACGCGGGTGCTTAGTCCGCGCACGGCGGTGCTCTGGGCGGCATTTTTCAATTTCGTGGCGATGTTCGTGTTTGCCCCGCGCGTCGCGGACACGGTATCCAAAATCGTCGTGATTGACTCGATGGATTCGGCCTATGTCTATGTGGTGCTGGCGGGGCTGGTGGGGGCGATAGTCTGGGATCTATTGACGTGGTGGTGGGGCTTGCCGACCAGTTCCTCCCATGCGCTCATCGGTGGATTTGTCGGGGCGGGCATCGCGCATCAGGGCATTGATGTCATCCGCTGGGAAAAGGTTTTTCTGACCGTTCAATACATCCCGCTGGCGCCGCTGATGGGGTTTGTTCTGGCGTTTGCCGTCATGGTTGCCGTTGCATGGATCTTTCGCCGCTGGCGTCCCAGCACCATTGACACGTTCTTCCGGAAGGGACAATTGTTCTCCGCTGCCCTGTATTCGTTGGGACACGGCGGCAACGATGCGCAGAAAACGATGGGGCTGATCGTCGCGCTCCTGGTCGCGGCGGGATATTTCAGCCCGGACGTGCAACTCTCGATGACCGACTGGAAGACCATGTGGATTATCCTGTCCTGCCATGCGGCCATGGCCTTCGGCACGGCCTTGGGCGGGTGGCGCATCGTAAAGACCATGGGCATGAAAATCACCAAGCTCAAGCCCGTCGGCGGATTCTGCGCCGAGACCTCCGGGGCGGCCACGCTGTTCATCGCGACCCATTTGGGCATTCCGGTGTCCACCACGCACACGATCGCCGGCGCCATTATCGGGGTTGGATCGACCAACCGGTTTTCGGCCATCAAATGGGGCATCGCCGCCCGTATCGTGTGGGCGTGGGTATTGACAATCCCCTGTTCGGCTATCGTGGCGGCCCTGTGTTTCCATATCTTCTGGGCCTTGCACGGATAAGAGGGGCGGTACACGCCGTCAGAGCGTTCGGAAGACGTCTCGCGCGGCGGACAGCGTGCGGTCCAGCGTGTCGGATGTGTGAGCGGTGCTGGTGAAGCACGCTTCGAATTGCGAGGGGGCAAGGTACACGCCGCGTTCGAGCATGCCCCGGAAAAATCTCGCATAACGGGCCGTATCGGACTGCGCGGCGTCGGCGTAGTTGCGAATCGGACCCTCGTGAAAGAAGAGACATCCCATCGAACCTGCCTGCGTCTGGAAAATTGGAACGCTGGTTTCGTGTGCAATTTCCGCCAGTCCCTTGCCGAGCCGCGTCAACGCGTTTTCGGTTGATTCGTAGGCGCCAGGCTCCGCCAAGACCTCAAGAGTCGCAAGGCCGGCGGCCGTCGCCAACGGGTTGCCGGCCAAGGTTCCCGCCTGATACACCGGCCCGACCGGCGCGAGATGATCCATAATGGCCGCTGGTCCGCCATAGGCCCCGACGGGCAAGCCGCCGCCGATAACCTTGCCGAGTGTGGTCAGATCGGGCGTGATGCCGTAGCGCGCCTGCGCGCCGCCAAGCGCCGCGCGGAAACCGCTCATGACCTCGTCGAAAATCAACAGCGCGCCGTGGCGTTTCGTCAGATCGCGCAAGCCTTGCAGGTAACCCGGCTCGGGCAGAATCACACCCGCGTTGCCGACGACCGGTTCGAGGATGATGCAGGCAATGTTCGCGCCGTGCGTGTCGAAAACGGCCCGCATGGCGTCGAGATCGTTGTAGGGCGCCGTGAGCGTGCATTGGGCATAGGCCGCCGGAATGCCGGGACTCGCCGGAATGCCGAGCGTGGCAAGGCCGCTGCCCGCCTTGACGAGCAGGCCGTCGGCGTGGCCGTGGTAGCAGCCTTCGAGTTTCACGATCAGATCGCGTCCCGTGAATCCCCGCGCGAGACGGATCGCGCTCATCGTCGCCTCGGTGCCGCTGTTTACGAGACGCACCTTCTCGATTGAAGGCATTATTTGGCGAATCCGTTCCGCAAGCCGGATTTCCGCCTCGGTCGGAATGCCGAAACTCGAACCCTTTTCAAGCGCCTTCCGCACCGCCTCAACAACTACCGGATGGGCGTGGCCGAGAACGAGCGGCCCCCAGGAAAGCACGTAGTCAATGTATTCGTTGCCGTCAGCGTCCGTTACGACAGCGCCCTTGCCCGATACGGCGAAAAAGGGATTGCCGCCGACGGCCTTGAAGGCCCGGACGGGGCTGTTCACTCCGCCGACAAGAACCTGGTTCGCTTCACGCCACAATTTCGCGGATACGTCGGATTTCATGCGGGTTCCTTTTTGCCTTTTTCGTCTGTTGGGTCCTTGATAAATAAGACAGAACGGCCCCAAAGGACACGGTTTCAGGTTTTATTTAGCCAATGGGCCGCGTCTTTTGCCCAGTAAGTAAGAATAAGTTGCGCGCCCGCGCGCCGGATAGACGTCAGAATTTCAAGTGCGGCCCGTTTCTCGTCAATCCAGCCATTGGCGGCGGCGGCTTTGACCATCGAGAACTCGCCCGAGACGTGGTACGCCGCAATGGGCACGTCGAACCGTTCGGATGCCCGCGCGATGATGTCCAGATAGGCCAGCGCCGGCTTGACCATTACGATGTCCGCGCCTTCCTCGATGTCGAGCGCGATTTCCCGCATCGCCTCCCGCGCGTTAGTCGGGTTCATCTGATACGACGACCGGTCGCCGAATTGCGGGGGAGACTCGGCGGCGTCGCGAAACGGCCCGTAGAATGCGGACGCGTATTTCGCGCTGTACGCCATGATGGGCATTTCACTGAAACCGGCTTCGTCCAGCGCGTTGCGAATCGCGCCGACACGCCCGTCCATCATATCCGACGGCGCGACCATGTCGGCCCCGGCGCGGGCATGGGCCACGGCTTCCTTCGCCAGCAGTTCGAGCGTCGAGTCGTTGTCCACGTCCGGCACGCCGTCGCGATTGGTTTTGATGGCTCCGCAATGGCCGTGGTCGGTGTATTCGCACATGCACACGTCCGTGACGACACACAAGTCGAGCCGGGCCTTCTTGATGCCCTCGATGGCGCGTGCGACGATGGAATCCGCCGCGTACGCTTCCGATCCGTTTGCGTCTTTGTGCGATGGGATGCCGAAAAGGATAATCGCCGGCACGCCGGCTTGCTCGACGGCTCTTGCTTCTTCGACCAGTGTGTCCACGGACCGTTGCGCATTGCCCGGCATGGATTTGATGGGTTTATTCACGCCGGTTCCCGGCACGACGAACAACGGCATGATCAGATTGTCCGGCGTCAGAACCGTTTCGGCGACCATCCGCCGGAAAATCGCATTGCGTCTCAGGCGGCGAAGCCGCGTTTTCGGAAAACTCATAAATTGAATCTCCTTGATGCCCTGCAAGCAAATCTCATCGGACCGATCCGGCCGATCCGACGGATCAATACGCTACATGCTTTCCTCGATGCCGAACAACCTTTTGACCAGGTGCACGACCGTTCCGGGATCGTGATGGCCGACCTCGTGCTTGATTTCGGTCATGGGCCGTTTGAGGATATTGTTGACGATGCGTTTCGTCAAGTATTCGATTTCGTACCGTTGTTTTTCGGTGAGGTCCGGCAGCGCGGCCAGCGTCTTTTGTGTTTCGCGTTCCCGGATGATTTCCAGTTCCTTGGCCATGGATGTAATGGTCGGCGCCACAATCAAGGATCCCATCCAGTTCATGAATTGATCCACGCCGCGTTCGGTAATGGCCAGGCACTGCTCGATTTCGCGGCGGCGCACCTCGATGTTTTCGTTGACGACCTGTTCGAGATCGTCAATGTTGTAAAGATAAACGTTGTCGAGATCGCCCACGTCCGCGTCCACGTCGCGCGGCACCGCGATGTCAATGACCAGCAGCGGCGCCTGCTGCCGCAATTTCAGGGCCTGATAAACATGATCCGCGTGCAGGATGGTGCGCGGGGCGGCGGTGGTGCTGATGATGATGTCGGCCTTGTGCAAGTGATCGCCGAGCGTCTCGAACGGCAACGCTTCCCCATTATATTGTTCGGCAAGCGCTTGGGCGCGTTCCGGATGCCGGTTGACGACAAACACCGATTGGACGCCATGGGCGACAAGACTTTTCAGGGTGAGTTCGCCCATTTCGCCGGAACCGATGACCATCACCGCTTTGCCCGTCAGGTTGCCGAAAATGGACGCCGCCAGATCCACCGCCACGGAACTGACGGAGACCCTGCCTTCGCCCACGGCTGTCTGCGATCGGACTTGCTTGGCGACCGTGAACGCGCTTTGAAACAGGTTATGGATGACCTTGTCGGCGGTCTGTTCAGTCTGCGCCGCGATGTAGGCATCGTGGACTTGCCCGAGGATTTGTGTTTCGCCGATAACGAGGCTGTCCAACCCGGATGCCACGCGAAACAAGTGCCCCACGGCATCGCGGCCTTCGTGTTCGTACAACGCATCCTTGAATTCCTCTTCGGGCAGTTTGTGCCACTCCCCCAGAAACGCGCGAATCTCGTCCCGCGCCACTGCGGCCTCGCCCGCGTAATGCACATAGATCTCGACACGATTGCAGGTGCTGAGAATGACCGTGCCGGCCTTGTCGAGTCGTTTGGACAGATGGAGCAAGGCGCCGGGCAGTGTGTGCGCGGGAAAACCAAGCCGTTCCCGGATTTCCACGGGACTGGTGTGGTGGCTCAAGCCGACGGCGACGAGACTCATGCCTGCCCGCTCCAAAAATGATAGCCGCGCAGGCCGAACAGGGAAAGTCCGACATACAGAACCAACAAAACGGCGAATCCGAACAGGACAAGATACGACAGTTTCGGTCCGCGCAGCATGCCCGCAAAACGGAGGTGAACCGCGCACGCGTAAAACAGGACCATCACAAAGGACAGGAGCACCTTGGGGGCAAGCCACCATTGCGGTCCAAGCGGCGAGGGATCGAGCCATGCCCAGACCAGTCCCTGCGCGAGCGTGAGGACAAAGAGTGGATAGGCGTATAGCAGCAGGCGGCTGAGCATCATGTCCAGTTCCTGCAGCGACGGCATGCGACGGGTCAGCCACGTCGTGCGGTGATGTTTGATATGGCTCATGTGGCAGAGGTAGGCGGCGCTGGTCATGCCCGCGGCGAAAAAGAGCGAATAAGCCAGAAAGGCCAGGCCGACGTGGACGACCAACGGCGCGCGTTGCAAGAGCATGGGTGCTTCAGTGAGGTAACGATGCGCGATGGCGGCATTGACAAGGCCGACCACCGCCAGCGGCGCCAGGTAGAACGAAAGCAGGGTGGACACGTTGTGCCGGCGCGTGATGAATACCATCAGCGCGCCCGACAGGATCAGGAACAAACTCAGCGAATCGGACAGGGTGGTCAGGGGTACGCGGCCGTACAGGGCCCAGCGGATCGCGAACATCGCGATCAGGCACGCGATTCCGCCCCAAATAAGCCGGACGCCGTGTTGCAGGACACGTGAATCGCCCTTCCACAAGTACGTCAAGGACAAGGCGCCCGCGCAGACATACAGCAACGAGCCCAGATAGAAGGCCATGTGCAATGCTACGACCATCTTCTCAAGCCTCCCATGACTTGCGCTTTTGGATTAGGATTAGCCCGCGTTATTTACGGGCGCCTGTTCAGCCATCCGCTTTCGCCAACCTTTCGGCTCGAACGAGCAGGACGGTTCGGGCGCCATGTAATCGCCGGTCAACCCGTACGCGCGCGCGCGGCATCCGCCGCACCAGCGCCTATATTCGCACACGCCGCACTTCCCTTTGTAGTTGGCGAAGTCGCGCAGTTTCAGGAACAGGGGAGATTCATCCCAGATCCGGGTAAAATCGAAGTCCACATCGCGGAGGTTTCCCGCCGGCTCGTCGAGAAATCCGCAAATCTGCACGACACCGCGATGTCCGATAAACGCGAAACTCAGCCCGCCCATGCAGCCCTTGCTCATGGCGTCGAGTCCGTGCGTCTCGCGCGTAACGGTGCGTCCGGCTTCCGCCTCGCGCTGCCGCAGGACCCGGTAGTAGTGCGCCGCACAGGTCGGCTTGAAGGGAATCGCGCTGGCCAACTTGAGGTCATAAATCCGGTTGAGCACGCGCTCGTATTCCTCGGCGCTCAAGACCTCGTCCTGGATTCCCTTGCCGCGGCCCGTCGGCACGAGCAGGAACGGATGAAAGGCGACCGCGCCCTGCGCAATGGCCAAATCGAGCACCGCCTCGAGTTGGCCGACGTTCGATCGCGTGACGGTCGTGTTGATCTGGAATTCGAGTCCGGCCCGGCGGGCCGATTCAAGCCCGGCCATGGCCGACTTGAATGCGCCGGGAATGCCGCGAAACGCGTCATGGCTGGCCTCGTCCGGTCCGTCGAGACTGACGCTGATCCGTTCGACGCCGGCCTCCTTGATGGCCGCCGCTTTCTCTTCGGTCAGCAGGGATCCGCACGTGGCCATCACGGGCCGCATGCCGGCCTTGGTGACATGGCGGATAATGTCAATCAGGTCCGGCCGCAACATCGGCTCGCCGCCCGTCAAAATCATGATCGGCTTGAATCGGGACGCGATACGGTCCACGACCTTGCGGATTTCGGGAAGCGTCAGTTCGCCTTCATAGGGGCCGTGATGGGCGGCGGCCCGGCAGTGCTTGCAACTCAACGGACAACTGCGCGTCAGTTCCCACGCGATAAGGCGCGGGGCGAATTCGTCCGGATTGCCGTGTCCATGGGGATGTCCATTCATGAGGGAACCGCCTGTTCTTCGTTAAAATATCGCGGAACGCTTTTTTTGAATTCGCGGACGCTGAACAGCACATCATAGTCGCGCAATCCGGTCAATTCGGCTATCCTCGCGGCCACGGCCCGCACTTCGTCCTCGCTCGTTCCGTGAATCATGCCGTAGAGATTGTATTCCCATCCGGCAGGAGTTTCGCGAAGATAGCAATGACTCACTTCGGGCTGCTTTGCCATGATTTGGCCGGCCGCTTCGGCTTCATCTTCCGCGACACGCCACACGCTCATGCCGTTGGCTGTGTACCCGAGTTTGTGGTGCGCCACCCGCGCGCCGAAGCGGCGAATCGCGCCGGACGCCTTCCATGCGTGAAGACGGTCGAGCACGTCCGCTTCTTCGATACCGGCGCGCTCCGCAACGGCGGCGAACGGGCGCGATACCAGCGGAAGCGGTTCGCCCAGTATACCGATCAAGCGCATTTCCCAGTCCCGCAAGGGAATGACCCCGCCGGCGTCTTTCGGCAAAACCTTTGCTGTATGCACGGCCTTTTTCTCCGCGCCGGCCTGAAAATGGACGTCAATCTTGAACATGCGGCGTGAAGGCAGCGAGATCACGCGCTTGACGCCGGGCAACGCCCCGATCTCGTCCAAGATTCGACGGATGTCTTCGGGGGTCTGCGCGATCAGCGTGAACCATATGTTGAAAACGTGTTCGCGCAAGTAATTGTGCGTGACTTCGGAATAGGTATTGATGGCTTTGGCCACTTCCTCGACCCGATCCGGTTCGGTTTCCGCCGAACACAGCGTGCTCGAATAACCCAGCCGTTTCAGATCGAACACCGGGCTTATCTCGCGAATGGTCCCCTCGCGCTGAAATCGCCGGACGCGCTCCAGCGCTTCGTCTTCCGAAATCGAGAAACGTTCGCCGAACGACTTGAACGGACAGGCCTCGACGGGAAACTCGTTCTGGATGGCGTCGAGCAACCGTCGATCGAGTTCATCCAGCGGCATGAATCCCAATCTCCTCGTCGGTCAGGTAGCATGCGGGATCGGGCGCCCATACATCGCCCGTGACCGCTTCGGCCCGAACCCGGAAATTGCCCGCGCAGATATCAAGCCATTTGCAGCGCGCGCAACGGCCCGTCACATATTTCTTTTTATCCTTGAGTTTCATGAGGAATTCGTTGCCCGCGTCGGTCCAGATCTCGCCGAAACTACGCTCGCGGACGTTGCCAAGGGCCAGGTGCCGCCAGAACTGATCCGGATGGACCGTGCCGTCCCAGGACACGCACGCGATGCCGCGGCCCGACGAGTTGCCCTCGTTGAATTGCAATAATTCGAATACCTGCTTCGCCCGTTCGGGATCCTCGCGCAGCATGCGCAGATAGAGATATACGCCGTCGGCGTGATTGTCCACCGTCAGGACTTCCTTGGGCATGCCGCGACGGTGCAGATCGGCGGTCCGATCGATGATCAGGTCCACCACCTTGCGCGTTTGTTCGTGGTCGAGATCTTCCTTGATGAGTTCGCTGCCGCGCCCGGCATACACCAAATGATAGAAACAGATGCGCGGGATGCCTTCTTTTTCGACGAGGTCGAAGATGGCCGGGATTTCCGATGCATTGCGCCCGTTGATTGTGAAACGCAGGCCGACTTTCAGTCCTGCTTCCATGCAATTGCGAATGCCCGCCACGGCGCGCGCGAACGCGCCCTCGATGCCGCGGAAGCGATCGTTCACTTCTTCCGTTCCATCCAGGCTGACGCCGACGTAGGACAGATCGAAATCCTGGAGGCGTTTCGCGACTTCGGGCTTGATCAACGTGCCGTTCGTGCTGATTACCGCGCGGAGTTTCTTCGAGGTGGCATATTGAATCAACTCGAAGAGATCCTTGCGGACCAGCGGTTCGCCGCCGCTGAACAGGATGACCGGCGCGCCGAAATCGGCCAGTTGATCGATCAGGCGCTTGCCCTCTTCGGTGCTCATCTCCTCGGCGTATTCGATGTCCTGCGAATGCGAATAACAGTGAACGCACCGCAGATTGCAGCGGCGCGTGCAGTTCCACACGACGATCGGTTTCTTGTCCTCGGAAAATTGGAGCAGGTGGCTGGGCAGATCCTTGGCCTTTCGACCGTAACGCAGCGCGTCGGACGGTTCCACACCCCCGCAATACAACTTGCTGATGCCTATCATGTTTCGGACCTCGTTTTCTGAAACGCCTCGCGAATGGCGTCCACCAGACTGGGAATGGTGGACTCGGAAGCGGTTACGGCGATGGTGATGCCCATCTCGCGAAGCGTGTCGGACGTGACGGGGCCGATGCTGGCGGCGCGGATGAGGGGAAGCAATTCCGCCCGTCGCTCCACGGGCAACGCGTCTACGAAATTCCGCACGGTCGAAGAACTGCTGAACGTGACCAGATCGATCCGTCCGTCCGCGAGACGTTCCACCAGATTCGCCGGTAAATGGTTTTCCGCGTCCGTGCGGTATGCGTCAACCTCGATGACCGTTGCGCCGTGTTCACGCAAGCCTTCGGCGAGCATCGGGCGCGCCAGATCGGCGCGGGGCAGCAGGAACGTCAGCCCTGACACATCCTTGGCCTCCGCCAGCAGCGCGTCGAGCAACGCCTCGGCGACATATTGGGACGGCATAAGATCCGCGCGCAGTCCGCGGGCGCGAAGGCGGTCCGCCGTTGCGGGCCCAATCGCGGCCAGGCGAACCTTTGCCAAGGCGCGCGCGTCCATGTTCTCGTTGTTCAAAGCATCCAGGAACGCGTCCACGCCGTTGACGCTGGTAAACACGATCCAATCCGCCCGGCTCGATTCGCGCGCGGCCTTGCGCATGGGTTCGGAATCCGCGAGGCTCTCCGTGCGGATGACGGGCGCCGAAATGACTTCGGCCCCGAGGCTTTCCAGCGTCGCGGCCAGTTCCGATGCCTGCGCACGGGCGCGCGTCACCACGATGGTCCGTCCGAAAAGCGGCTTGTTTTCAAACCAGTTCAGTTCATCGCGCAACGCGGCGACTTCGCCGACCACCAAAATCGCGGGAGGCTTCAGTCCGGCTCTGGCGACGGCCTGGGCGATGGTTTCCAGCGTCGCCGCGACCGTCCGTTGCGTCGGCAGCGTTCCGTCGGCAATGACGGCGGCGGGGGTATCGGGCGCACGCCCGTTTTCGATAAGGTGTCCCGCGATGTGCGGCAGGTTCTTCACCCCCATCAGAAATACCAGCGTGGCCTGGCTCGATGCGATTTCGGCCCAATCCAGGCCACTTGACGATTTCGTCGGATCCTCATGGCCCGTGATGATGCGCAACGACGTGGTCATCTCTCGGTGCGTGACCGGTATGCCGGCATACGCGGGCACCGCAATCGCCGAGGTCACGCCGGGCACGATCTCGAAAGCCACCCCGTGCTTGCGCAGATGCGCGGCTTCCTCGCCGCCCCGGCCGAATACGAACGGGTCGCCGCCCTTCAGGCGGCATACACGCTTGCCTTCCTGCGCCTTGATTCGAAGCACTTCGTTGATTTCATCCTGCGGCATGGCATGGCATCCCGCGCGTTTTCCGACATAAACGCGTTCCGCATCGGGCCGCGCGTGATCGAGCAGCACGGGATTGCACAGGCTGTCGTATACGAGACAATCGGCCTCGGCGATGCAGCGAAGACCCTTGACCGTTATCAATCCCGGATCGCCGGGGCCGCCGCCCACCAGCCACACAAGCCCCGCGGGCGTTGTTCTGCCGTCAGTTTTGTTCATGGTTGGTTTCCTGTGCCGCACTCAGTTTCGCCATGATGCCTTGGCCGCCACGGGCTAGTAGCATGTCTCCCAATGCGGCGCCCAAGGTTTCGGCCTTTTCGACCGGGCCTTCGACCGTTTCCCTCACTAAAAGGGATCCGTCCAAATCCGCGATCAATCCGGACAGCGTCATGCGGCCATCCCGCACTTCCGCATAGGCGCCGACCGGCACGTGGCATCCGCCGCCCAGCCGTGCCAGCACAGCCCGTTCGGCGATGGCGGCCGCTCGCGTTTTTTTATCCTCGATGGCGTCCACGACCTGCAACACATCAATATCCCCGTCCCGCACCGTTATCGCCAACGTGCCCTGCGCCGCCGCCGGTAACCATTGGGGCAGGTCGAGAATCTCCGTTACATGTTCTTCCAGACTTAAACGCTGAACGCCCGCCATGGCAAGAATTATTCCGCCCAGCGAGTCTGATTCGGCCAATTTGCGCAGGCGCGTGTCTATGTTGCCCCGCAGGGCGGTGAAGGCCAAATCGGGCCGAAGCGCCAGCGCCTGGGCGCGCCGCCTCAGACTGCCCGTGCCGACCACGGCGCCGGGCGGCAAATCGCACAGCCGGGCCGCCTGTTTCCCGATAAACGCATCGCGCGGGTCCACGCGGCGCGGAACGGCGCCGATGGCAACCCCTTCCGGAGTGTCGGTCGGGCGATCCTTCATGCTGTGCACGGCGAGGTCTATCTCATTTGCCAGCAAGGCGTTGTCGAGTTCCTTCGTGAACACGCCCAACACCGGAATCTGGTCCAGCGGACGATCCTGCACCTGATCGCCGACGGTTTTGACGATTTCGATGTCGAACCGGATATTCGGCCAGCGCTCGCGCAATTGGGCGGCAACCCAATTCGTCTGCCACAAGGCGAGTTTGCTGCCGCGTGTGCCTATGCGCAAGACCTTGTTCAATTCATCGTCCTTCCGGTTCGATCCAGCGGGCCAGGCATTCCTGCATGACCCGTTCGGCCTCTTCCTCCTTCCCTTCAGCCAGCAAAGAAAGAGCCGGACTGTCGAGAAATTCCTTTTCCGCGGCCACCCGACGCTCGGCTTCGGGCACGCGGGCCTGCAAGGCCGTGCGCAACCGGCCGCACAGTTCCGCATAGGGTTCATATTCCGGCCCGACCGCCTTTTCCAGTTCGATGCGCAGTCGCTTGGCCAGCGCCGGACATTGGCCCGACGTGCCGATGGCTATCTCGATCGGCCCGCGTCGAATGGAGGCCGGGACATAGAAATCGCAAAGCGCGGGCACATCCACCACGTTGACCCAGACGCCCGCAGCCCGTCCCGCTTCGAGAACGGCCCGGTTGACCGATTCCTTGTCGGTCGCCGCGATGGCCAGGATCGCGCCGTCGAGATCGCCCGCCTCGAAACCCCGGCGGATCGCCTCGATTTCGCCGCGCGCGGCGCAATCTTCCAATTCCGGACACAATTCCGGACTGACCACCGAGACCCGAGCTCCGTAGTCCAAGAGCGACGCCACCTTGCGCCGGGCGACCGTCCCGCCGCCGACAACCACGCAACGCCGCCCGTCAATCTTGAGATAAAGTGGGTATAACCGCATGATGAAATCCGGAAATTTTTCGCGACTCGTCGGATTTACAGCCCAATTTGTCAAAAGTTTACCATGTAAATCGCGTGAAATTCCAAGACGCGGACGAAATAATAAACGTCCGGCTTCACGTGCCACCCCGGAACCGGCGGACGGTGGTTTTACTTGAGGATTTTCCGGCCTTCGGAGGATTTGATTCCGGAGATAATGCGTTCGAAGGCCTCGTCGTTGCTGCATGCGGACATGGCCTCTTCCTTGGTAACCAGTCCGGCTTGGAATAGTTCAACCGAGTGCTGATCGAAAGTTTTCATGTCGCCGTCCACTTCGATGATGCTGTGCAGCTTGTCAATCTCGGCGTCGAGGATGGCGTCGCGCACGATGGGTTTGCCGCCCAGCAGGATTTCGACGCACGGGATGCGTCCGCCGCCTTTTTTCTTCAGCAGCCGCTGGCATACGACGCCGCGCAGCGAGTAGGCCAGTTCCTGCCGGATGAGGTCGCGCTCGGCCTGCGGGAAGTAGCTGATTACGCGGTTGACGGTGTCCACCGCCGTCATGGTGTGCAGCGTGCTGAAGACGAGGTGGCCGGTTTCGGCGGCGCTGATGGCCGCGCGGATGGTGTCCATGTCGCGCATTTCGCCGACGAGGATCACGTCCGGATCCTCGCGCAGGGCGCCGCGCAGCGCGTTGGCGAACGAGTGCGTGTCGCGCCCGACCTGCCGCTGGCTGACGATGCTTTTCTTGTCCTTGTAGACGTATTCGATGGGATCCTCGATGGTGATGATATGTGCGTGGCGCTTGTTGTTGATGTACTCGACCATCGAGGCGAGCGTGGTGGATTTGCCGCTGCCGGTGATCCCGCAGACGAGCAGGAGGCCGCGGTGGCTGTCGGCCACGTTGCGCACGACCATCGGGATGTTGAGTTGTTCAAAGGGGACCGGTTCTTCGGGGATGATGCGCAAGGCCAGCCCGACGGCGTTCATTTTGTAGTATCCGCTCACGCGGAGGTATCCGACGCCGGCCAGATGGAACTGCCAGCTTGTTTCGCGATCGCCGACCAGGCGATCCATCTCGGACTGGCTGCCGAGTTGTAGGGCGAACTCTTCCATGTCCGCGGCCGTCAACGTCGGCATGTCGAGTGGGACGAGGTCGTTGTCCACGCGAATATACGGTGGCGATCCGGCGCGCAGATGAAGGTCGGACGCCTTGCGCGCCTGCATTTCCTCAATCATCCGATTGACGTTGAAATCCTGCTGGACATAGGAGACGACGTTGACATGCCATGACTGTGATCGCAAGGACCTTTCAGCAAAAGTTTCGACGAGACGGTCAATAGGCGCCAGTTTCGGCAGGTGATGCCATTCAAAGGCCGGCAGCGTGATGGTGCAGACGCCCTCGGAGATCTGCGTCAGGATCGTGAAAGGCAGTTTCTTGCTGGCGTCGGTGACGGCGCCGGTTTCCGTGCCGGGCTTGAGCGGAAAAATAATGCGCGTGACATCCACGCGCTTGGTCAAATTGGCCCCTTTCGCGAAAATTTCGCATCCGCGCGCCTTGAAATGGACCTCTTCGGGAAGACCGCTTTGCCGCGCAAACTCGGTCAACCCAACCTTGAACACATCCATGATCGTATCGGTGGACTTGCTGCCCAGAAACATGAAAAAACCTCTCACGTGGCCATGTGTCCGGTAAGTCCAAAAGGCGCGAAACGGCGATATTCTTATAATGAATGCGATCCGCGAACCGATTCCAGCCTTGTCCGCGTCTTGAAGGATGTTTCCCACACACGGCGTCGAAGCCAAGAATTTCTGCTTTACGCAACCCCAAGTGTAGCACGTCCGAAAAAAGGAGATCAAAAAAAGGACGCTTTTTTCGTTGGCCTATCGCCTCAAATAAAAATCTACTCGAAACGTTGGGTTGACTTTTTCAGACGGCCCGGTTACAATGCCAATCATAGAGGCGGTATAGCCAAATGGTAAGGCAAAGGTCTGCAAAACCTTGTATTCCCGGTTCGATTCCGGGTGCCGCCTCCAACTTTTTTTTGACGCATTCCGCCGAAAGACCACCCCAGTAGCGACCGGTTTTTTCTCGGGCGAGTGGTGGAATGGCATACACGGCGGACTTAAAATCCGCTGCCCGTGAGGGATTGAGGGTTCAACTCCCTCCTCGCCCACCAATCGTCCCGCCGATATCCTGCATGTCGCCCTGCCGGCCTGGACGTCGGGCTGTCCATCGAATCGAAAAAGCCCCGCAGCGAGGAGTCGTTTTGTTTCCTGAAATCGGTCGTGGGGACCGAAGGTTTCCGGTTTATCCCTTGGACGAAGCGAACATGGTGGACGACGATGCCCCGCACGGCATTTCGCCATCCAGTTGTTCCATAACACGATCTGGGCGAAAACGATGAACTTTCCAGTTGAAATCAAAGCACAGGCATTTGAAACGAACGGTCCAGGAAAAGGCGGATCCCGACGCATTGCAACGAACGGTATGCGTGCGCTACGATGCGCTGAAAACGGGAGGATATTGGTTGTGGACGAGAGGCGGAAAACGGTGCGTCGGCATGCCGATCGCGAATTGCTCAAGCGGGTGGCCGAGTTGCAGTCCATGCTCGATCGGCGCGGGGAATCGGGTGCTGAATCGAAACGAGAAAGCGCGGGCCATGCGCGGCGGCAGATTATTCGTCATAATTGCAAGGTCGCCATTGCGGTGAAGGTGGGCGTTTCGTCGGGTTACGGCGACACGTGGGACGTGGCGTCCGTGCGCGTAAAGGGTCGAATCCTCGATTTGAGCACCGGCGGCGCGTCCTTGTTCACCGAGCAGCGCTTCGAGACGGGGCAGGAACTCGCGCTGGTCATCCGACTTCGCGACGGCGAGGATATTCACGCCAACAGCGCGGTCCGCTGGGTCAAAATGGTGCCGCAAAAAGGGGGGTACGCGTCCGGCGTTCAGTTCACTCACATGTCCGACAAGGATCGGCGGTTATTGGGTAAATTCCTGACCGAACTCGAACAGACCGCGGGACTCTGAATCCGTGATCGAATCGGTTTTAGTAACAATGTAATCCGCATAATAAAAAAAGGCGCGTGCCTTGGATTGCGAAAGCCGTTGCAAACATGCGGAGGACGCATGGAATTTGGAAGAGTCATGACGCTGGCGGTTGTTGGTTTGGTTTGCTGCCTGAATCGCGCGGCAGTGGCCGACGCCGAAGTGTGTTTGCGTGTCATAACCTACAATATCCATCATGGCGTGGGCCGGGACGGTGCACTTGACCTCGATCGCATCGCGCGGATCGTCCGCGAAACCAATCCCGACATTGTCTGTCTCCAGGAGATCGACCGGAACCTCACGCGGACGAATCGCCTCGATTTCCCGGCTGAAATCGCGAAACGGCTGGGAATGGCCGCCGTGTTCGAATGCAACTACGCTTTCGATGGCGGGGAATACGGCAATGCGACGTTTACGCGCCTCGAAATCCTGTCGCATGAAAACATCGCGCTGCCCAATCCCGATCCGGCGGCCATCGAGCCGCGCGGGTGTCTGAAGACGGTCGTACGGACCCAAGCCGGACCTGTGGAAGTGTTCAATACTCATTTCGGATTGAAACCAAACGAGCGCAGACTCCAGGCCGAAGCCGTCATGAAACACGTTGGGAATTCCCGTGTCATTTTGGCCGGCGATTTGAACGAGGGCGCCATGAGGCCCGGCGTTTCGCTCCTGCTGACGCGACTCAAGGACGCGCTGACGCAGGGAGGCGTTCCATCTATGCAAGATGGGCGCGCCCGTATTGATCACATCCTGGTTTCCGGCGATTTTGATGTTCGATCGTCGCGCATCGTTTCGACGGCGGAAACGGCGGTCGCCTCGGATCATCCGCCCTATGTGGCGGAATTGCGCATAACCGAGACCGGCGACGGGGTGGAAAACGAGGGCATTTACGATACCGGCGACGATCGGGTGACGGATGCGCTGCGGGAGACGATCAATCCATGAGCCGGCATTGCGCCGCGCGCATGATTGCGGGAACGGGCACGAACAAAAACCGAGTTTTGAGGATCAAGAGATGGCCAAGAAGAAATTGCGGGTGGGAATCATCGGTTGCGGCGGCATAGCGAACGCCTGTCATTTGAACAATTGGAAGGAACTGGAAGGCGAGGGCCGCGTCGAGTTGATCGGGGTGTGCGACATTGTCAAGGAACGCGCGGAACAGGCCATGGCCAAGTTCGGCGCGCGCAAGATGTATCTTGATTACCACAAAATGCTCGGCGACGATCAGTATGATGTGATTGACGTCTGCACGCAAAACCGTGTCCATTGTCCGGCCGCCGTCGCCGCGCTCAAGGCCGGCGCTAACGTCCTTGTCGAAAAACCGATGGCGATGAATGCGAGGGAATGCGAGGCCATGATCGCCGCGGCCAAGTCCGCCCGGCGCACGCTCATGGTCGCGCAGCACATGCGGTTCGAGGCCTATTCCGAAAAACTCAAGGCCGTGGTCGAAAGCGGCGAACTCGGTCGCATCTACACGGCCAACGCGCGTTGTTTGCGCCGCCGGGGCATTCCCGGCTGGGGAAAGTTTCACATCAGGAAGGAGTCCTTGGGCGGTCCGCTTATTGATATCGGGGTTCATGTGATGGACCTCTGTGTGTGGCTCATGGGGTGCCCGAAACCCATCGCCGCGTCCGGAAAGGTCTACCGCATGTTCGGCGACCGGCCGGATCTCTGCAATGCTGCGTGGGGCAAGGGGTATCCCGACAAGGAATTCGATGTTGAAGATTACGCCGTCGGCCTCGTGCGCTTTGAAAAGGGCATCACGATGGTCGTCGAGGTGTCATGGGCCGCGAACATTCCAGCCGAGACCGAATGCGTCAGCCTGCTCGGCGACAAGGGCGGCATCACAACGCATCCGCCCGGCGTCTACGGATACGAACACAACGCGCTCACGAGCAGGAAGTTCGACTGGCTGCCGGCGCAGGAGGGCCACCGCATGGAGATTCGCCACTTCACGGAATGCCTTGAAAAGAATCTTCCCGTGCGTGTCCAGCCCGCCGAATCGTTGCGCATACAAAAAATCATAGACGCCATCTACGAATCTTCCGCAAGGAACAGGGAAATCGCGATAAAATAGAGCCATCGGGAACCGGTTATTCAAGTTTTCCGGTTTGTTTTTTGATTTTCGCGCGCCCCGCGTGGATGTCGCATAAAACAGGATTCTGTCGCCGGCAATGATCTTGCAGCGGGAACTTCCAGGATAAACAGGAATGGAGCGAAAGGCTTTTGGGGGATTCGTTCATGCGGCGGCGGTGTGGGGAATGGCCGTGTTGGGCTGTCTCTTGTTTCAAGCGCCCCTGTGGCAGGGGATGATCCTGGCCATGGCGCTGGCGGCGGCTTCGGTTTCGGTCGTATTGAGCGCCGTTGGGTGGTGGGGGGTGTGCGCGGCGGCAACCCTGGCAACCGGATTGCACGTTCCATTTTGGGACCTCTTTCTGGCCGGCGTCCTACTTATGACGTTTTACTTTTTCTATCGGGGGACGTTTCCGCATCCGGTTCTCGTGTGGGATTGCCTGTCGGGCGGGGCGGCATGGGTGCGTCCTTCTTTTTGTGTGATTGGAACTGTCTTCCTTGCCGCATTGGCTGTTCGGGGCGTGCCTCTGTTTTCCACTGCGCTGCTTGCTTTGCTTTGCTTCATGGCCGCTTTCACGCTACCGGCTTTCGCAAACCGCGTGGCGTGCCGTTTCGCGGAAGCATTTGGACTGGCCGCGGGGACGGTGATGGTTTCCCTGCTGTTGGCGGAGTGCGGCGCCCGCATCTTGCTTGAACCGCGCCCTGCCCGCCAAATCCATGAACGCCATCCCGAATATCTTTTTACGCTGCGTCCGCGTGCCGTTGCGCAGCAACGCATCCGGCTGGGTCCCGACACAAACAAGTATGTCGGGATACGCATATCCGCGCAGGGATTTCGGGATCGTGAATATGGCCCGAAATCGCCGGACGAATTCCGCATCCTGCTCTTGGGCGATTCGTTTGCCATGGGATTCGCCGTCGAGGAAGAAGACGGCATGGCGCGCCATCTGGAGCGGCTGTTGGCCCGCGACCATCCGTTAAAACGCATTTCCGTGATCAACGGCGGCATGACGGGCGCCGGGCCGTGGCAGGAATGGGGGATTCTGCGCGACCGCGGCTTGGCCTTGCTGCCGGATGTGGTCATTTTGCAACTGTGCACCGTCAACGATATTGACAACAGCCTCGAGTATGTCGGCAAGCGGCAGCGGGCCTATTACCGGAACTGGCACGTGCTTCTGGAAACGCTGCGCCACATGGACCATCCCGCCATGTGGGCCGAGTATGCGGCGCAGCGCCATTCGCGCCTATACCGCGAGATTTGGTTCCAGACCGGCCTCCATCCGTGGGTCCTGCATGGCATAAACACGTTGCGATGGGCGACGCCTTTTTCGCGTCCGGATGTGCCGCCCGGCGAAAACAGGCCGAACGAAATTGAAAGCGATTTGAACGAATGGTATCCCGAACTTCATCAGGGCTTGGCCTTGTTGGAGTGGTTCGTGACTCAAATACGCGACATGTGCGCCGAGAACCGTATCCGGTTTGCGGCGTTTTCGATACCGCCGCATCCCGTGTTGGACGACGCGGCATGGCGCATCCTCACAAGGTCCTTCAATCCGCGCATGTACGATCGCGGAAAGGGATTGCGCGTGTTCGACGAAATGTTGCGACGGAACGGAATTCCATCCTTTTCCATTGTTGAAGCCCTGAAAAGCCATCCGCGCATTGACGAGGTCTACCATGTCTGGGACGGCCACCTGACCGGGCGGGGCAACAAACTTGTCGCGCAGGCCATTCGGGACTATCTGGCCGCATCCGGGATCTTTCCCCGGCAATAGGCGGAAGATGAGTTGATTCATGAACGCCTTCTCAGAAGTCCCCGTTACTGAAGGTATCCGAGGGCTTTGAGTTGGTCAACAGCCTCCTGCGACAGCGGCTTCGCGCCGCGATTGGGCGCATAGGCCGGATGTTGCCCGCAGGTCTTTCGGTGCGCATCGAGCAGCGCGCCGAGGCGTTCGAGGATAGCGGGATTGTCGCCCGCCCGGTTGCGCTGTTCGCCGGGGTCGTCCGAGAGATCGAACAATTCCGTCTTGTTGACCGAATCGTCCACGACCAGTTTCCATTTTCCGTGCATGACAGCGTCGCAGTGCGAGGCGAAGCGGGGCATGTCGCCGCGCGCGGTGGCATGTATCACGCGGTCCTCGGCATATCCTCCCGAATTCAAAACCGGCAGCAGGTTGCGTCCCTGCCAAGCCGGGTCCGCGGGCACGCCGAGGATCGCCATGATCGTGGGAAGGAGATCTATGCTTTCGACCGGCCATTCGATGCGTTCGGGCGCGCGCCCCGGTAATCGCATCAACAGGGGCACATGGATGGATTCCTGATACACGGTTCGCCCGTGTCCGACAAATCCGTGTTCCCAGATTTCCTCGCCGTGATCCGCCGTCACAATGACCACGCTGTCGCGATTCAATTTGCCCATGGCGCGCAACGTCATCAGAAGCCGGTCCAGGTGCGCGTCGGTGTAGGCGCATTCCACGTCGTAGGCATGGGCCAGATAGGCCCGGCCCGTGGCCTTGAGGGGTTGGCGCAAACGCTCCTTGAGCGTGCCGGCCATCCATTGTCGCGCTTCCCGGTGATACGGAATATAATCTTCGATGAGGGCCTTTTCCCACGGTTCGACGGCTGGCAAAGGGCCGAAAATCGTGTCGAAGGGGGGATGGACAAAATACGGATCGTGCGGGTCGAAATAATGGACATAGAGAAAAAGCGGCTGCGGCGCGCGGCTGGCGGCCGCCAGCGTTTCGCGCGTAATCCGGTCCGCGAAGGCCCCGTAGGCGAACGTGTATGTGTCGAAACCCCGCGCAAAACCGGACACATCCTGCAAATGCGGATTGGTTTGAATGCCGACGGTGTGGTAGCCGAGTTCCTTCAGATACATTGCCAGCGTCTTGAAATCCGCGGGGAGTCCTCGCAGCGCCGGATCGGCGGCCTTGCCGGGACATTCGAGCGGCTGGTACCGGACGCCGTGTGTTTCGGGATACAGCGACGTGAACATCGTACTGACGGAAGGAAGCGTCCACGATTCCTGGCTGTACGCATGTTGAAACCAGAGGCTGCCCGCCGCGTATTGCCGCAATTTCGGCATCACCGGCACGCCGTTCCGTTCGGCCGTGAGGCGGTCCGCCCGCAAGGCGTCCACCACGATGAGGATGATATTCGGACGCGCGGGATTTGCCGCAGGCGCTTCCGAGGCCCATGCACACGGGACGTGCGCTCCGAACACCGCCATGCACGCCATGGCCATTTGAAAAAAAGCCATGTGCGCGATGGGGCCTGTCCGCAGTCGAAATAGATTCATGGCAATGGTTTTATCCGGCTTGGCGTGCGTATCCGCGCGCGCCGCTGACACGGCAACGCTGTTCGGTTTTGTCCGGATCCTCGCCCAGTTCCCCGACAAGTGCCTTATGCAACGCCTTCACGCGATCAGCGTATTCGGGCTTTCCGGCGAGATTGGTGAATTCGCCGGGATCGGCTTTCATGTCATATAGTTCGTGCTGCGCGGGATGTTTTTCGTCCGGCGGCGTGTGGTAGACATATTTGAAATGGCCGGAGCGAATCATCGCATAACCGGACGCGATGTTGTGCGCGTAATACTCGCTGACGGCGCGATCTTTCCATGATGCCTTCGGATTGTCGAGCCAGTCCAGCATCGAATCGCCATCCCAGTCCTTGGGCGTTTGGGCCCCGCCGAGTCCGGCGATGGTCTGGACAACATCCACGAGCGAGCACGCGCCGGTGCGCCGCTGGCCGCCGGTCCATCGCGCGGGCCATGAGACAATCAACGGGACGCGCGCCGCCGAATCGTACAGGCAATTTTTCCACCACAGGCCGTGTTCGCCCATGTTTTCGCCGTGATCCGCCGTGTAGATGACCACGGTGTTTTCCGCGAGTTCGCTGTCTTGCAGACAGGAAAGCACCTTGCCGATTTCCTCGTCCATCCATTGCACGAGGCCGTAATAGAGTTCGCGCCCTTTACGAACGATATCGTCGGGAATGTCCTCGACATTGAAACCAATCCGAAGATGGCGGTAGTTGAGCGGTAGCGTGTCGAGGAATCCGTCGGGCATGGCCGGCATGGACACTTTACCCTTGTAACGTTCCCAGTATTCCCGCGGGACAATCAACGGGAAATGAGGTGTAAGATAACCGGCCAGCAGCATAAATGGGGGATCGTTTTCTTTGCGATTCCGTAGAAAGTCCAGCGTTCCCTTTGTGACATTTCGGTCGTGGTTCATGGGCGACGAAGTGTCGCCCGGACCGAAATTCTTTTCATTGAATCGGTCCGACAGGCCCGGTTTCGGGGTCAGATCGTCCGGGTCGCGGCGTTCGATCCTGCCGTTCATGCGGCTGCGGTTCATGTTGCCGCCGATCTCGGTAAATCCATAACGGCAGGTCGCGTCATAGTGCATTTTGCCGCACAGGAACGCCTCGTAGCCCTTGGCGGCAAGCAGCCGGGGCAACGAGGGGTAATCCGGCGAGGGGAGCCGGCAGTCATTGTTCCATGCGCCCACGCGGGAGGCGTATTTTCCCGATGTGAACGACAAGCGCGAGGGCACGCAGAGCGGCGAATTACAATAGCAATTTTCGAACATGACGCCGCGGCCGGCCAAGGCGTCGAGGTTGGGAGTATGCGCGACGGGGTTGCCCGCGCAGCCCATCACGGTTGCGTTATGTTCGTCGGACATGATAACGAGAATGTTCGGCGGGCGTCTGGACGACGACGATGCCCTGGTTTGCGGAAGAGCGGCTACGGCCAGTCCCATGCCCAACCGCCCGATGAAACGCCGCCGTGTAAGCCCTTGCATGCTCATATCTCAACCCTCCCTGACATTGGATGAATCCGTCTTCGGCGGGGTGGCCCACTGCGCCGTCGCGGATCACCGGCTACATGATAACAGAAATTTCGCCCGTAAACCCCGAACGGTTCACGGGCGAAACCCCGTATCCTTCCCCGGGCAGCGCGTTACTTGATGGTGTCGGGAACGAGCCGTTTATTGTTGACGAGCGTTCCAGCGATGGTAACGTCCTTGCCGGCATAATCACCGAGTTTGAGCCCTTTCTTGCCCGCAACGCCGAGGGTTTTGCCCTTGAGTGCTTCCAGAGCCTTTCCGTCGGCATTCTTGGCCTCGGCGACGGTCAGTTGGAACACCTTGGCTTCTTTGCCCGTCTTCTTGTTGGTTACCATCTTCGAGTCCAGTTTACCCTTCACTTCGCACTTGACCTCGACCTTGGGCTTCGCGGATTTGTCCGCAGGGGCGGCTTTTGCGGCTTTTGCATCTTTGTTTGCCTTCTCTGCCTTGGCAGCCGGACAGGCGGGGCCTTCCGCCGCATACGCGCCCGCCACCAGTCCCATTGCAACGGCCATCGCCAACGCCAATACCAACATTCTGTGCCTTTTCATGTGTGTTTTTCCTTTCGTTCGCTTGCGCTTGTAAAGCGGTTTTATTTTCCGAAACGGATTGCCCGTCTCGCATCACTTTCTTGAACACGACACATACCTCAAAGTTCCATGTCGTCGAAAAGCAGTCCGGCCGGACATACTCATTTTTTCAATAAGCCCGGTTTTGGCTGCTCAATCTTGGGCCCCACATACCCTTTATAATCGCAATCGAACGTGTAATTGTAACGCCAAGAACTCGTTTCTCGTTCATAACTCCTTGTGTCGAAAGCGATTACGAGCACGAGCACGAGCACGAGCAAGAGTAAGAGCAAGAGCTAGAGCGAGAGCAAGAGCAAGAGCAAGAGTAAGAGCAAGAGCGAGAGCAAGAGCGAGAGCACGAGCAAGAGCATGAGCAAGAGCGAGAGCAAGAGCAAGAGCAAGAGCAGGAGCAAGAGCAAGAGCAAGAGCAGGAGCAGGAGCAGGAAATTCCAAGCCGAAACGCTTGAAAATGGCTCCATTCGTGTATATCATTCGGCATTCCGCAATCCGCGTTGGAGGAATACAGCATGACAATGACGATCGAGATGGCTATGGCGCCGTTCCTGGGCGTGTGCGACGCTCCCTACAAGGCGGCGAAGGAAGCGGCAAAAGACGGGGCGGCCGCCGGTTACATGTGTACCTATGTGCCGGAAGAGCTGCTCCACGCGGCGGGCTATTTGCCGGTGCGCGTTCTGGGCTGGTCGGACGGCACGCAGAATGCCGATTCGCTGATTCAGAGTTACGCTTGCAGCCTGGCGCGCGGCGCGCTCGAAGCGGGACTCTCCGGAACGCTCGATTTTCTGTCGCTGATGATCTTCCCGCACACGTGCGACACCATCCAGAATCTTACGGACATCTGGAAGCGGAACGTTTCGTCCATGAAGCATTTTGCGCTTTCGGCGCCCGTTGAAACAGGCACCGATCACGCAGTCACATATTTCCTGAACGAATTGCGGCGGCTGAAAGCGTTCCTCGAAGCGCAAGGCCGGCCGGTGACCGACGGCGCCGTGCGCGCGGCCATCCTGTTGTATGATCAACACCGAAAAGCGATGCGCGCCCTTTACGCTGAACACCGGAAAAATCCCTCCGCCATCGGCGCGCGCGGATTGGCCGCCGTGGCCCTTTCGGCGTTCTATGTGCCGCGCACGCAGCACTTGGCATGGCTCACGCAATTGCTGGCGGCCGTGGGGCACACGGCATCGCTGCCGGACGCCAAGCCGCGCGTCGTGGTGCTCGGCAGCGTTTGCCAGGACATCGGGTATCTCGACGCCATCGAATCGGCCGGGTGCGTCGTTGTGGACGACGATCTGTGCACGGGGGCGCGGCCGTTTGCGGTTGAAGCCGTGGAGGACGCCGACCCGTTGCGGGCCTTGGCGCGGATGTATCTCGATCGCCGGACGTGCGCATCGAAACACCGCGACGGCTACGATCCCGGAGCGGAAATCGCGAAACGCGCCCGGGAGGCCGGAGCGCGCGGCGTCATCTTCCTGTTTACGAAATTCTGCGATCCGTGGGCTTTCGACTATCCCCGGATGCGCGAAGCGCTTGACAACGTTCAAGTGCCCTCGCTGTTGTTGGAAATCGAACAAAACCAGCCGCCTTCGGCCCATTTCCAGACGCGCGTGGCCGCGTTTTCGGAAATGCTGGGCGCAACGACCCAAGGAGACCAATCATGAGCGGTGAACGAGTGCCAATCGCGTCGGTTGCCAAGATGATGCAGTTGATGACACAGTATTACATCGGCGCCAAAATGGCCGAGGGCACCGACAGGAAGATTGCATGGGTCACGAGCGGCGCGCCGGTGGAATTGCTCTATGCGGCGGGCGTGATCCCGATCTATCCCGAAAACCACGCGGCGCTCTGCGGCGCGCAAAAGATGGCCGTCACGCTTTGCGAAGCCTCCGAGGAACGCGGTTTCTCGCGCGACCTCTGTTCGTATGCGCGCACGGATTTCGGGGCCATCTACACGGGCAACAGTCCCGTGCAAGGATTGCCGAAACCGAATTTCCTGCTCTGCTGCAACAACATCTGCGGCACGGTGACGAAGTGGTACGAAAACCTTGCGCGGCACTTCGACGTGCCGCTGTTTTTCCTCGATGCACCATTCGTGCACGATGAAGCCACGCCCGAAGCCGTTGACTATGTCCAGAGCCAGATGCAGGACATCCTCGACGGCGTCGGGCGGATTGTGGGTAAGCCCGTCGAGCAGGACGTGTTGCACAACACGCTCATGTTGGCGGCGCGCGCGACGATCCTATGGGGCGAGATTCTCGATCAACTGGCGCACAAGCCATCGCCGATGACCTCGTTCGATACCTTCATCCACATCGCGCCGATCGTCGTCATGCGGGGAACAGACCAATGCGTGGATTATTACGAAACGCTGCTCGCGGAGATGAAGGACCGCGTCGCAAAGGGCATCGCCGCGGTGCCTGGGGAACGATTCCGCCTCGGCTGGGACAACCTGCCGATCTGGTTCCAGATGGGCGGCCTGTCCAAGCGGTTTGCGATGCACAAGGCCTGCCTGGTCGCGGCGACCTATGCGCATGCCTGGGCGCATCCCGTCAATCCGGAGGCGACCGACATGCTGCGCGAACTGGCGCGCGTCTACCTGAGCGTGTATATCAATTGCGGTCTCGAGGAGCGCGTGCAGACCCTCAAGCGGACGGTGGACCATTACTCGCTCGACGGGTTCGTGTTGCACTCCGATCGCAGCTGCAAAGCCTATTCGCTGGGCCAGTATGAACTTGCGCGTACCCTGCGCGACGAACTGGACATACCGGTGCTCATCATCGAGGCGGACATGAACGACGTGCGGATGTATGCCGAGGAACAAATCAACGCCCGCATTGACGCATTCATGGAAACGCTCCTGAGCCGGGCCGCCTAGAAACTCCTGAGTCCAAACTGCTGTAGAAGAATTCAACGCAAAGGCGCCAAGACGTAAAGAATGACAACGATTGCCTTTTATGGGGCATGAGCGTTCTTTTTTTCTTGGAAATATGGCTCCTTGCGGCATTGCGGTTTTGCGTCATGCTTTTTATGGGCAGCATTGATTTGCGAGCACGGTTGAATGGGGACAGTTTTACGCCGGTTCCTGTACGGATAGGGCGACATTTGAATGGCGCCGCCAAAATAACAGCAAGATTGCCGGATTTGTACAACTCAGAACGGAAATTTTCGGGCTCTGTCCCTTGTTTTGTAGGTGGCTTTTCAAGTGCAAAAGCAAGTTCTTCGGTAATGCGTAGTTGCAGACAAGTTCAATCCCCGCAGATGAATCGAGACTCGTAAAACATTTTATGGATCCATGCAGATGAGAATCGTCGCCAAAATCGCCGGTGTGGCCGTGGCCTTGGCGGCCTTGGCGCTTGCTGTGCCGCTGTGGATTTATTTTCCCGGACACAATTTCCGAACGGTCGAACAAGATGCCTTCTACGGATCGCGGCAAATGGGCGAAAAAGCCTTGGAATCCGCCATCCACAAATATCACATCCGAACGGTTGTCAATTTGCGCGATCACAATCCGGGAGCGCCATGGTACGACACCGAAGTGGCGGTCTGTCGGCGGCTTGGCATCGCCCACGAGGATTTTGCCTGGTCGAAAAGCCGGTTGCCCGATCCGGATTCGCTTGCCCAATTTGTCGCGCTGATGGAAACCGGCGCCAAGCCGTTCCTGGTCCACTGCCAGGGTGGAACGCATCGGACGGGCGTGGCAGCGGCGATTTATTTGTTGCTCAAGGGCGCCGACATTGCCACGGCGCGCAAACAATTCGGGCCGTTGTTCAACGATGCGCCGGTCGGCCGCGTCCTTGCCCTGTACGAAGGCAGCCATCTTCCCTTCAAACAGTGGGCGAAAGAGGTATATCCCGGTCAATATGCCTCTTTGAAGGCGTCCGAAACGAAGGGACGAAAATCCGCGCTTCCCGAAAACACAACCCTATCTCCCGAAAAGCGGATCCACGCTTACAGTCAAAATTAGGCAACCGAGATTCTGCGGCCGGACGCCCAGTCCGAGAGGCGGCCTTTCGTGCGGTACAGTCGGCTCATCCATCCCGGCAACACGGCCGGGCCATAGCCTTCGCAAACCATCTCGAACAACGGCGGGGGGAAGCCTCTCTTTTCCAATGAACGCCGAAAGCGGAAAAGATTTCGGGCACGCTGGATCCGGGAAAGACGCGGCACGATAAAAGCCTTGTCGAAATCGAGGATCAATGGGCCATTCGCGCCGACCAAGACATTGCCTACATGTAAATCGGCATGAAAAACGCCCAGATCGTGCATCTGACGGAAAAGCCGGCCACACGAATGCATGAGTTCCGCAAGATCGTCCTGCGCCACGCATTCGTCCGGGGCCCGTGCCCCTTGCCGGGTCATCGTTTCCAGCCGTTCGGCCAAGTCGGCGGCGTCTATTTCCCGGGTGGCAATCGCCCCGCCGAACCATAAACCGGCCCGATGCCAGCAGGCGCCCAGCGGTTCCGGAACGGAAAGACCGTTTGCAAAAACGAAACGATGGATTTCCAATTCGCGTAAGGCGCGGTTTTGAAGGAAAAATAAATCGCCCGGCAAATGGCGCGCAAGCCCTCCGCGCCGATAGGTTCTGATGAGGCCGTGGCCGTTTTTCCACGCAAAGCGCCCGAGCCGACCCCGCCCCCCCCTTTCGGCCGGTTCGCAACCGATGTTGTGCAAAAGGGCCCCGGCGACTATTGAGGCGCCTTCTTCGCAGACGCACGCGGTCTTCCGGCCTTCGCGTATGAATACAAATCCATCCATGGTTATTGAACCGGCGGGGTTATCGGGCGCTTCGCAATCCGACCCACAGCGCGGCCCCGACAATGATGAGACCCATCGGCGTGGCCAGTGATGCGGCCAGCGTCCACGAATGGCCGACGGCCAGTCCCACATAATCGAAGTATCCGAGGATGCCCGGCATCGCCAAGGCGAGGCGTCCGGGAAGGTCGAAGATTGCCGCCGCGACGGCGAGCAGTGCGGCGAAGGCAGTAAAAAACAGAAAGGAACCGCCGATCCATTTGCGAAAACGACGCCGCTCCCGATTGGCTGCGGTTACCGCCGCAATGCGCTTTCTCACTTCCCGGTACAAATTCACCGGGGCGGGTCGCATCGGCGCCTCTTTCAGTTTCTGTTCGACTAGGCGGTCGAGATCGTTTGGATCAAAGGAGTCCATTGAGCGAATACTCCTTCTCCAATATCCGGCGAAGCTGGTTTCGCGCCCGGTGCATCCATGTTTTCAGCGTGCCCGTGGGAATGCTGAGCCCGTCGGCGATTTCCTCATAGGATCGTTCCTTGAGGTAATACTGCGTGACGATATGGGCGTACCGTTCGGGGAGCAGTTCGATGCAGCGGCGCATGATGTCGGGCATGTCGCTCCAGTCCACCCGGCTGTCCAAAGCCTGCGCTTCCCGCCACGGCTGCGATTCAATCTCGACGCGCCGTTTGCCGCGCCCTAATTCCGTCAGGCAAACGCTGGCTGTGACGCGGTACATCCAAGTCGAGAAACTGCAATCGCCCCGAAATCCGTCCAGCATCCGATAAGCCTTCAAAAAGGCTTCCTGCGCCATGTCCTCGGCCTGCGTGGCATCGCGCATGAAACGGTACGCGAGATTGTACACGACACGCTGATGGCGCGCGGCCAACTGCGAGAAGGCATCCGCGTCGCCTTGCTTGGCCCGCTGCACGAGCAAAGCGTCCGGTTCGCTCTCGCAATTCGGGGTGGTTGCGAGATTCCACGCCCGCGTCCGCCCGGCGATCATAGACTGTTTCGAGTAATCCATATGTTGCCGTTCAACGTTTTCAGCTTCAGGTCTATTTTACCTTCTCCGATAAGCCCGCGCAAGCGGTGGCGTTTCGGGCTTCCGGGCGGTGTGGCCACGGGGAAATCGGAGGTGATGGCGCCGCGCCCCGTGGATGCGTCAATCCGGGCCGAGCACCGCCCATCCATGATAACGGTAATCCCCCCGTTCTGCGTGGTCAAGTCACAGGCCTTCACCTGCGGATTCAGCACGCGCGCGACAATGGCGCCGTTGGTGGTCGTGGCCCGAAGCGCGCCGCCGTGCATGTGGGCGTAAATGCTGCCGTTGATGGTTTCGAGCAAGGCATCCGACGAGGCGTCCACCAGGCGGATGCGGCCGTTGGTGCTGCGGGCCTCGACGGTCCCGGACGGCTCCGTGATGTCAATATCGGCGTTGCGTCCCTGAATGGCGACTTGGCCGCACCCTTTCGACACCCATACATTGCCGTTGGATCCCTCGACCTGCACATCGGTTCCCGTCGGAACGAGCAGGCAGTAATCCACCCGCACCTCGATATCGTCCGGTCGTTCGCGTGGTTCGGTAACGACCCGCACGGATTCCGCATCCGCCGTCGTATAAATCAGGGATGCCGCGTACACCTGCGCGAGCAATTTTGCGGCCGAACTCTGCGCATAGACCCGCACATCCGCCTGCACATGCACCCCCTCGCGCGCCCCGGCGTACACCTGCACGGCCCCGTCGTCGTTGACCAGATGGATGCGCGGCGCGGCCGGCAGTCTGAATTCGCGGTGCTCATGAATCTGCGGGGGGCCGACAATGCGGGGAAGATTCGGCGCCACCACCTGCACACTGAACCAAAGCACCGCCGTTGCGACAATGCCTGCCGCCACCAGACTTCGAAGAAAACGAATCATGTCAATACGACCCCATCACCGGGAGTGGGGTTTCACGGACTACATCCGGTGTGCCGCGTTCGCGATGGCGCGGATATGATCCGGCGTGGTTCCGCAGCACCCGCCGATGATGTTGGCCCCCGCCGCCATGAGGTCGGGCACGCGGGCGGCCATCATTTCGGGCGTTTCGGGGAATTCATCGTGATCGCCCACCCGCACCGGCAGGCCGGCGTTTGCCTGAACCAGGATCGGCGTATCGGGTGCGGCGGCGCGCATGGCCCGGACAATTTCGATCATTCCCGCCGGTCCCTGCCCGCAGTTGGTTCCGATTATCGCCGCGCCTGCGTCAATCAGGGCGGCGGCGATCTCTTCGGGCGTGTTGCCCATCATGGTGCGATAGGTTCCGTCGCCCATGCGGTCGAATGTGAAGGTGCAGATGACTTCCAGACCGGTATTTTCCCGTGCCGCACGGATGGCGAGAACGGCCTCGTCGAGGGCCATCATGGTTTCGATACAGCAGGCGTCCGCGCCCCCGCGCTCCAAGGCCATGGCCTGTTCCTTGAAAGCATCGTAGATTTCCTCTTCGGACACATCGCCCATCATGAGGATCTTGCCCGTCGGACCTATCGAGGCAAAGACGTGCAGATTGGGCCCGACCGTCTCACGGGTAAGGGCCGCCGCGGCTTCGTTCAATTCCGCGGCGCGATGGGCCAGTCCGAAATGAGCCAGTTTGAAGCGGTTCCCGCCAAAACTGTTGGTCGAAACCATGTCCGATCCCGCATCGCGGTAGCTGCGAGCAATATCGGCGACGGCCTCGCGATGATCGACATTCCACAGTTCGGGGCATTCCCCCGGCTGCAATCCCTTTTTCACAAGAAAAGTGCCCCAGGCCCCGTCGGACACCAGGATACGCTTTACCTTCAAATCGTCGCAGATTCGGTTCATAATCGTCCTCCATGCAGCGGGTACGGATCGTTATCGCGCCGATAAATAAAACCGCTTCCGCAAGCGGGATCACCCCGCTCACGGAAGCCGGAACATGTATCCATTCATACGATGGGGATGGCTTGTCCGCTATCAGGCGCTGAGGAAAGCGATCGCGCCCTGCGGGTCAGGCGAGTAGCCATCCGCGCCAATCTTGTTGGCAAACTCGGCCGTCAACGGGGCGCCGCCCACGATGACCTTCGTGCCCGGCACTTGTTCCTTGACGAGTTTGACCGTATTTTCCATGTTGACCATGGTCGTCGTGAGCAATGCGCTCAAGCCGACCGACGCGCCCGGATTTTCCTGAACCGCTTTCAGGAATTTTTCCGGGGACACGTCCACGCCGAGGTCAACCACTTTCCAACCGCCGCCTTCCACCACCATCGCCACCAAGTTCTTGCCGATGTCATGCAAGTCGCCCTGGACGGTGCCGATGACGAAGACGCCCTTGTGGTGCGCCTGGCCCGACTCGAAGAAAGGCTTCAAATGGGCCATGCCGGCCGACATGGCTTTCGCGGCCATCAACAGATCCGGCACGAAGACCTTGTTTTCGCTGAATTTCTGACCGACGCGGCCCATGCCGACGACCAGCCCCTTGCTCAGCACATCGTCCGGCGCCACGCCGCTATCGAGCGCCTTTTTCACCAGTTCGTCGGCCCCTTCCTGGCCCTTCATGTCGGGCGGATACGTCGAATTCGCGTTGACCTTTCCGCGCTCGATACAAACTGCGATTTGTTCCAACAGATCAGCCATCCCACGTTCTCCTTCTGTAAACGTTTCAGCTAGTAAGTCCCCAACTCCAAACCACGTTCAACGAAATACCGATAACTTTCATACTCCACTTGGTCCGGTATCGAGTGGTCCGAATGGAGCACATAACCGTAATGCCGCTTCACCTCGGGGATCTTTCCCGCGAGTTCCCGCTCGATGGCCGCGCGGTCGTTCGTGTACAAGACCCGGACATCCATGCCGCCGATGAATGATAACCGATCTCCATAGTCCGCATGCAAACGCAACAAATCCATGCCGGCTTTCACTTCGATGACTTGGAGACAGTCCACGCCGGATTCCATCATGCCCGGCACGAGAGGCTCCACGTAACCACACGAATGCATTATGACCGGCAACCCCTTCGCTGCGCAAATCGCAATGGGCTTCCGATGTCCCGCCTGAATAAACTCGCGGTACATGTCGAGACTGATGAAGGGGCGGCCCTTGAGCCCCATGTCCTCGTAAAACCAGATCCCGTCCGGCCAGCCTTCTTCGGCAAACAGGATTTCCATCAGATCCGATGTCAGTCGCGCGTAGGTGTCAACCATGTCCTTGACCCAATCCGGGTCCGTCAGCATGGCCATCAACATCTCCTGGTGGCCACAGACCGGGTGCATGCACTCGAATACCCCCACGCCCGACCAGCAGAAGAACCGCTGTTTTTCGGCGGCGAGTTTCTTCGCGTCGCGATAGGCCTCGAAGTTGATCCGGCGCCGGTCCGGCGTCAGGAAAGGTTTGACGTGTTCCTCCCAGCCCGCGCGGTCTTTCACGAGAAAATCAACGTGTTCCGGCGTCGAATCGTGCAGTTTATGCCGGCGCAACACCGCTCCGTTGCCGTCGCGCTGAAGGATGGTTTCATCCGTCTCCTCGATCGTCTCCGGTTGGTAATCGAGTTTCCCGACCAGGTTGAACGGCCAACATAATTGCAGGTCGAACCCGAAATGGTCCTCCAGCGGGACGCCTTCCGGCAGATGCCCTTCCGAACTCCATTTCTTGTGCGTGTCGCCCCAGAAATGCTCAAAGACGCCAATTCTGTCCACCGGTTTCCGCCGGAGAATATTGCCAATCCGCTCGATACTGGTCATCCTATCCAACGTCTTTCCCTTTCAATCAGACGAGAGATCCAAGGCTGAGGATAACCAACCTCCTGACACCAGCGCCTCTCGATCCCAACCTTGTACCTTGAACCTTACTTTGCTGCCAGGTAGTTGCCAATACCGACGACAATCGTCGAGGCAATCAACACGGCGATGCCCGCGAAAATCATCCGGTGCGCCGTTCGGCTCGTGCCTTTCCATTCGCGGAAATACAACGCCCACAGATTGCTGAACACGATGATGAACGCCATGTGAATCGTCCAACTGGAAAAATCGTAGCGCCCCATCCGCGTCGTGCCCATGCCGTAGAACATGAATTGTAGATACCACGTGATCCCTGCCAGCGCCGAAAACAGGTAATTCGCCGCGAGCGGAACGTCCGCGCGGCCATAATCGGGCAGCGTCCGGTTCCGCACGTTCAGGATCAGGCACCAGATCGCGTTTGTCGTGAACCCGCCTGCGAGAATCACAATGAACACCGGCGTATTTTTCCAGAGGTCCGGCGCGCCGTGCCGGACGGCCAACTCGGCAATCGGCTTGCCCGCCGCGATTGCAAACGCCATGCACGCGCTCATTACGCCCGCGAATATCGCCACCCACACGCCCTTGAGGAAGTTGAATTCGCTGACCGATGCGCGCTTGGCTTCGGGCGATAGTTCGCGTTCCTTCGCGAGACCCGCGCGCCCGCACACCGCGATTCCGCCCAAACAGACCGCCACGCCCGCGAGCGTCACCCAACCTGACAGCGCGCTCAACAACTCACCGAAGGTCCCCTGGAACAAGGGCGGAATAATCGTTCCGAATGCGGCGCAGAAACCCAATGCGAACGCGTATCCGAGCGACATGCCAAGGTAGCGCATCGAGAGTCCGAAGGTCAGCCCGCCCACGCCCCACAACACGCCGAAGAAGTACGCCCATGCGACGCTCGAAACCGGCGCTTGGCGGATTACCTGCCAAGGCGCAGGACACGTCAATGATGCGACCACCCACGGCGCGACGATCCAACTGAACACGCCGCCGACCAGCCAGTACGTTTCCCATGCCCAGCCGCGCACGCGCTTGTAAGGGATGTAGAAACTCCCCGCCGCCAAGCCGCCTATCGCGTGCAGGAATACTCCCAGGAACGGATTCGCATTCATGCCGTCATTCCCCGCCGTATTATTGCGTCGCGAGTATGGCCATCGCGCAGGTTCCTTGTCAAGAACCGTTCGCGCCTCATGGTGTCCGTTCGCAAGCCATGAAAAAAGGTATCCTTGGTTGTTCCGATCCCCGACGGCCACCCCCGTTTCGGGCATCGTTCTGGCGGATCCAATCAAAAAGATGGACTGGTGAGCGCGCAGAGCCGAAAAGATATTTGCCCTGGCGCCCGGCCTGGTCGCTCGGATATTTCATAAGGCTCAACTCCTCCCGTCGTGAAAAAAAGCCCCAGAAGGCCGCCTTGCCGAAAATCCGTTTCTGGTGTACACTTGGGTAACGGTAGAACGTTGGTCGTTCGACTCAAACTGGAAAAGGAAGTGTTTGTTGGCTGCACGTTGCGCGTTTCATATCCTATTGTTGACCGGCATGCTGGCTTTCATTGCACAAGGCGAGGAGTGTGAATCGTGCGGCGCGCCGGCCTTTCCCGAGGCACAGGCCTTTTTGAATGCAAAGGGTTATCCTGAAGATACTTACATGGTTCTCTTGGCATGGGCTGAAGCGGCGCGGTTGCGTCCCGGCACGCTCGTGACCGGATACCATTTGGCTCCCAAAACCGGCGGGACGCCCTTCGACCTGTACAGTGACGCGGCCGGCAACCTCTTGTCCGGCCAGGATCTTGCCGCCCTTGGAATTGCCCCGAAAAACTGGTCGTTTCCCCCTGTCGAACAGATGGAGGAAATCCCTCCCCCGCTGGCCAAGGCTTTGCCCGCGCGCCCCGTGCCATTGGGGTCGGAACCGTCCGCCGTCGTTGCATTGCCTGCCGTTGACATCGCGGCGCTGCAGGCGGAAGACGCGGAAAGGGCGAACGCTCCCGCGGGACGCAAGACGGCGCGGCGGGTGGGGATTGTGCGTGATTTGTCCGAGCCCATCCGGATCGAAGGAAATGTCGTGAATACCGGAATGTGGCGAACGACGGACGACGGCGGGTGGGTATGGGCCGTTACCATCGAATCGCCCGGAGCGCGCGCGCTGCGGCTTCGATTCACGGAACTGGCGGTCCCGGCGGGATGCCGGCTCATTGTTTACAATGCCCGCCATCCCAACGAGGTCTACGGCCCGTTTGATCGCTTCTATCCCGGCGACACGGACCTGTTCAGCGATTCGTGTTTCTCGGACGCGGTAACCGTCGAGTGTACCGTGGCGCCCGGAAACGAACCGGCCGGCCTTCGGATCGCCATCGAAAATGTTGTCCATACCTATGTTGATTTCGACGAACTTCCATGGGCCAAGGCGGAGGCGGGACCGTGCAATCTGGATGTTTCCTGTTATGAGGCTTGGGCCGTGACGGCGCGGGGAGCGGGGGGATTTTCCTTCATTTCCAGGCCGAACCAACTGCATTGTTCGGGAACGCTCATCGCCGACTTGCGCGAGGAATCCACAATTCCCTATTTTCTGACCGCTAATCACTGCGTCAGCGTGCAAAGCGGTACCAGCGGGGCGTCGAGCATGGAATTTTACTGGCTATACCAGACCGCTGCGTGCAACGGCGCCCGCCCAGCGATTGCCAGCACCCCGCGCACATCCGGCGGTGCGGATCTGCTGGCCACGGTCAATTCGAGCATGGGAACCGATTTTGCCCTTGTGCGACTGCGCAACGCGCCACCGGACGGGTTGTCGTATGCGGGCTGGACCACCACTCCGCCCCCCATAGGAACCGAAGTCGTGGCCATCCATCACCCGCGCGGCGATTTCAAACGCATCAGTTTCGGCCGGCTATCCGACGCCGGCAGTCCTCAGCAAGGCGGAGATCCCGTCAAGCCTTATGAATACTTTCATGAGTCCCTGTGGCATGACGGCACAACAGAAGGCGGTTCTTCCGGCTGTCCGCTCATGCGGGCCGACACCCACCAGATAATCGGCCAACTCTGGGGGGGGTATGCGTCATGCACCTATACGGATGAACCCGATTATTTCGGGCGATTCGACAAAACCTTTCCGCTGATCGCCGCATGGATGAACCAGGTGGACTCTCCGCTCGACGTAAACGGATCCGGCGAGATCAATATCGTGGACGTTCAGTTGGTGGTCAACGCCCTGCTCGGCATGCCGATTGTCCACAATGCCGACGTGGATAGTTCGGGAAAGGTGGATGCAACGGATCTGCAAATGGTCATTCTTGCCGTGCTCAATGGCGGATAACGAAAAACACATTCACTACATGAAGCACGAAGTGAAATAGATGGACGAAATGAACAAAGGAGTCGGCCGCCGCCTTGCATGGCGATCCACAGCGCTTATTCTCGGCGTGTTACTGGCGGCCTTGCCGTCATCCGCTTCCGAACCATGCGTGGACTGCGGCGAACCCGCTTTTCCGGAGGCATCGGCACGGCTGGCGATGCTGGGCTACCCGCCCGATCGCTTCACTGTCCTCATGGCATGGGAGGAAACGGCGCCCGCCGATCGCCGGCAGATGCTGGACGGTTATCATGTCCTGCCCAAGGACGGTGGACCAGCCTTCGACCTGTACCTTGACGCAACCGGCCGTATCGTTGAAGAGCCGCGTCTGGCCGCATTGGGCATCGCGCCGAAAAACTGGGAACTGAAACCGCGTGAAACGTCCATGAACCTGCGCGTTCCCGACGCCAAGAAGTCGCCGGATACCCCTGTTCCAAAAGCCGTTTCCCCTTCCGCCACGGTAACGCTGCCGGCCATCGATCGCGATGCCATCGAAGCGGAGGATGCCCATAGTTCCGGCGACACCCGAAAAAGCCTTACGCGAATCGGCGTGTTTCAGGAAATTGCGCCGCCCATTCGTTTGACGGGGAACGAATCCACGCACGGCGAATGGCAGGTCCTTCCCGATGGATCGCGTGCATGGTCCGCGGAATTGCGTTCGGAAGGAGCGGTGGGACTTCGTGTCCATTTTTCGCGCCTCATGATGCCCGAAGGCGCAGAGACGATCATCTATAACGCCGAAATGCCCTCCGAAGCCTACGGCCCCTACACAAGGCCGCACGCCGGTGAAAACGATATCTGGGCGGCCTCCTGTTTCGGTAATCGCATCGTTGTCGAATGTCGCGTGCCAGCCGGCGCGCCGACGACCGTCCTGTCGCTTCTCATTGACAAGGTCATTTACATCTACCGGGGATTCGACGCACTGCCTTGGGCCAAGGCCGGCGCCTGCAATCTCGATGTCACCTGTTATCCGGCATGGGCCGGCGCAGCACGGGCCGTAGGCGGAATCGGAAGCATCGGAGACATCGGTTATGTCTGGTGCACGGGGAGCCTGATCGCGGACACCGACCCCACGACCGACATCCCCTATTTCATTACCGCGAACCATTGCGTCGGCGCCCAAGAGGGATTCCGCGGCGCATCGTCCATCGAAGTGTATTGGCTGTATCAGACGTCTACCTGCGACGGTTTGCCGCCGCCCGCCTCGTCGGTTCCGCGCACGACGGGCGGCGCCGACTACCTGGCCGGATCCCCCGGAAATGCGACCTTTGGCGGCGGAAACGATTTCACCCTGCTGCGCCTGCGCAACCAGCCGCCCGGCGGCCTCGCCTACCTCGGATGGAGCATCATGGCCCAGCCGCTTCAGAGGCCCGTCACCTGCATTCACCATCCCACCGGCAGTTTCAAGCGAATTTCGTTCGCTTCGCTCACCAACACCGACAACAATTTCCCCTCCCTTTTTTATGAAGTGCTGTACTCGCTCGGAACGACCGAACACGGCTCGTCGGGGTGTCCGCTCATGCTTACCGAGACGGGACAGTTCATCGGACAACTCTGGGGAGGCGGCGCATCCTGCACAAACATGAACTTCCCCGATTATTACGGGCGTTTCGACGTGACGTTTCCGATCGTCCGAAACTATCTGGATCCGGCGCCAAATATCCCGTTCGCAGACTTCAGCGAGGCGGAGTATATCGCGGGCGAAGCCGCCGGCAGCGTCCTTGTCGAAGTGCGCATCAGCCTGCCGCCGGGCGCGCCGGCCAGCGTCGAGTATGCCACCGCAGACGGCACGGCCGTCGCCGGACGGGATTACACGCCCGTGGCCGGAACGCTGGTATTCGAGGGAACGATCCAGTCAAAAACGTTTTCCGTCCCCATTTACGACAACACGCACACCGAACCGGATCGGACATTTCGGCTGATTCTATCCAACCCTTCCGGCTGCGAACTCCCCCCCACGGGCAACAATCCGGCCACCATCACGATCCTCGACGACGACCTCGACAACGACGGGGACGGCCTGTCGGATTACGATGAAATCCATGCCGTGTACGGTTATGTCACGGATCCGTTCAATCCCGACACCGATGGCGACGGCTATACCGATTACGAGGAAATCATGGGGTTGATCCACGGGATCAAAAGCGATCCGACCCAATTCACGGCCATTCCCGCCTTGTCGGTCCCCTATTTTACGATGAGGTCCGGCCCTTGCCCGCGGCGATGAACAGTTGCTCAAGATAGCCGCGGGCAAAATCGTAAATCCTCGGACACTTGCTCGCGCGCGGTCCCGCCACGTTCAGCACACGTATCTTCTCGTCGGCAATCCATGCAACCGCTTCCGCGACGGTCGGATTTTCAGCGAGATCGACCACCAGGCACGGCCGGCCATGCCGCCGCGCCATGAAAACCGTATACCCTGTTCCTTCGCTCGGCGGACCCCATGTCAGCACCAGCGTGCCATCCGAATCGCGCACATTCCATTCCGTTCGCTCCTCGTATTGCGAAGAAGGGGTTTCGACAAGGGGATAAACGGGAGAAATGACGCCGTCTTCCGCGAGCCGTCCGCGCGGACACCATCCCCCGCATGGAATGTCCAGCCGGATCGCCATATCCAAGGCCGCGCGATCCACGCCTGTCTGCCCGCCTGAAATCACGCGCGCGATCATAATGCGGCGGCGATGTCCGCGATGCTCGCATCAAGCGAATAGTGCGGCCGGTAGCCCAAATCGCGCGCGGCTTTTGCGATACAGATGTCCCATGCGATATCGTCGTCCGGATCGGGATTACCCGAAAATTCGATCTTGGATTTCGATTGAACGGCGCGAATGCACCGCTCCGCCAGCTCGCGATTGGTCACGGATTCGTTTCCGGCGATGAAGTATACGCCGGAAGCGGCGCGCCCGATACACGCCTCGACCGCGCGCGCAATATCGCGCACATCAACATAATTCTGCCTGCGCGTTCCTTTTCCGTTGAGAAGCAGCGGCTCGTTCATGCGCGCCTTCGACAGAAAAAGGGGCAGTATGCGGTTCCTTGGCATGCGGGGGCCGATGGGAGCGGTCACGCGCAACAGCGCCGCCGGCATGCCGGAAAGGGCGCAGACGTGTTCGCCAAAAAGTTTGGAGGCGGCATAGACGGTCTGCGGATCAACCGGGTGCGTTTCGTCAATGGGCACATGGCACGGACGCCCGATGACCGCCACGCTGGAAAGATACACGAAACATTTCGCTTCCCATCGCGCGGCCAGCGTAACCACCTGCTGAGTTCCAAGGCAATTCGTAAGCGCAACCGACGGATCGTCGTTGCGCATGCCCAGCGACGCCGCCGAATGGACGACCGCCGCGCAGGGCGGAATCGCGTCCATAACCCGTTGTGAAAAATCAGGCGCGGATATGTCAGCGGGGACGGTTGGCCCGTCGGCGGTTGCCGGTTTCCGGCTCAGCCCGAAAACCTCATGGCCCTGCCCCGCCAAATGCGCCGCCACGGCTTCGCCAATCAGGCCGGTCGAACCCGTTACGAGAATTCGCATGGCCGTATTCCATAGTTTTCGATTTGTCGAAGGAAACGCCCGGGCGCATCGAGCATTCCCGCCTGACGTAACTGTTCGCATCCGTCCGGATCCACGTACATTTCATTCCAGTAACGGATCATGACGCCGCGTGTCACGACCGGCAACTCCCGCGCCGGTTCTCCGAGCACATAATGCCGCAACGCCGCCTCGACCTCGTTGAATCCCATTCGAGCGCGCACCGGCGTCGTGCCGGAAAAACGAATGTTGAGTTCAAAACAAACCGCCTGCTCCGCGTGCATGCGCATCTGGATGTTGCACGGTCCCATCGGACGCAGTTGTTCCGCAATGCGAACCGCGGTGTCGCGCACGTCCGGAAAAAGCCCCGCCTCGGCGAAAGCCGTCGTGCCTTCATGCAATTCCCGCCGCATCACGATACACCCCCGGACGCGCCCGTCCCGGTCGCAAAAGCAGCCGGCCGTATATTCCTCCGCGTCGTTGCCGATGTACTGTTGGACAAGATAGTCCGGATTTCCAGCCACGAGCGCCAGCCCCGCCTCGTTTTCGATGCGGAGAAGCCCCCGGCACCCGCCGCCGCCCCGCGGTTTCGCCAGCAACGGGTAGCCATGCGCTTCCGCGAGGGCGCGAACCGCCGCCACATCATCCGATTTCGCATAGGCCGCACAGGGAAACCCGTGCGCGTCGAGCCACTGGCATGTCAGCAATTTGTCGTCGCCGACGCGGTACGTGTCCGGGTCGCTCACGAGACAGACGGCGCCCGTTTCGGCGTGAACACGCGGGGCCAGTTGCGCCAGCGCGGGCAGAATGGCTTCCGCGCCCGTCAGCACGGCATCCACCCGCTCTTTGCGGCAGAGCTCGATCAGCCAATCGGCAAAGTGCGGTTCGCGTGCATACGGCGCGAGATAGGCGCGATCAACGGTGTAGAGGCCGAGCTTATGAGGTCCGACGTCCGCCCCGACGACGCGGCAGCGAAGCCGGCTCAGCGCCAGCGCCTTCAGTATCCCTTCGCTGACGTTGCCGCCCACGGCCAGCGCCAGAACGGTCAGCAACCTTTCCTTCACGCGATTTCTCCTCCGGCTCGACGATTTCCTTGACGATGAAATAGGGTTTGTTCTGCGCCTCGATATAGATGCGGCTCATGTATTCGCACATCAGGCCCGTCGCGATCATCTGCACACCCGCCAGCGTGAAAAACAGCGCCGTCACGGTGACCATCTGGTTGAAATCGCCATAAATGAGCCGCTTGGCGAAAATTAGACCGCCCATGCCGAACCCCACCAGCGACAACAACCACCCCACCAGTCCGATGAACTTGATCGGCGCCGTCGTGACGCTTGCAATCATGTCGAAATTCAGGCGAAGCAGCGTCCAGAGACTGTACTTGCTCTCCCCGCCCGCGCGTTCGCAATGCGCCACCTGTACCTCGGCGATCCGCACACCCAACCATACGATTTCCGCCGGCACATACCGGGAATGATGCGAAAACCGAACCATCTGATCAATCACTTCGCGCCGATAACCTTTCAATCCGCAACCCAGATCCCGCAGATGAATACCCGTTGACCACGACACGATGGCGTTCATGATTTTCGAGGCGTACCGCCGGAACATCGAATCCCGCCGGATTTCCCGCCAACCCTGCACCACGTCGAAGCCCTCGTCGAGCTTGGCTATCAACTTGGCTAGTTCTTCGGGCGGATTCTGCAAATCCGAATCAATGGACAGGACCAGACGTCCCCGAACATTCGAAAAACCGGCGTACATCGCCGGCGTCTGGCCGAAATTGCGCATCAGTTTCACAATGCGAAGCCGTGGTTCGTCCCGTTGCAATTCCTCGAGCAACGCCACGCTGCCGTCGGAACTGCCATCGTCCACCGCCACGATCTCGAACGATCGGTTCAGTTTCTCAAGAGCCGCAGCGGTCCGGCCGATTACCTCGCGAAGATTCGGCTCCTCATTGTAAACGGGTATTACGACCGATATATCCGGGGTTTCCATTGTCAACGTCGTTCCTCCAAGCGCTCCGGCGCCACACGCGTTACTTTAGAGCAGAACCGGCGCGGGATGCAAAGGACCTTCGCGTCCCACGGCGACAGGCGATGCCGGCGGCCCCGCAAAACGGCTTGAACCGGAGTGAATACCCTCAAACAAAAGTACGGGCGATCCGCGGTATGATTCCCCATCCGCAAACCGGTATAATAAATACACCATGGTTCAAGTTGATTTGGGAGCAAACCCATGACATCGAATGCGGCGAATTTTCTGGCTCTGATCTATGCGCCCCTGATGTGGGCGATGGTCGCGATCACGGGCGTGCTGGGTTTCATCGGCGTGTTTGCGCCGGGACGCCTGCGCGCTTCCATACGCCTGTTTACCCGAAAACGCTGGGCGCGTCTGCTGGGAGTCCTCCTCATGATAATCGGCGCGGAAATGTTTCTCCGGGCGCCCGCAACGGCCCTTCCGCTGCTGGTCAAATCGCTGGGCGTTTTTCTTTTCGTGGACGGCGGAGTGCGCCTCGTAATCCCGACCGTCAATATCATAATTGCCGAGTGGTGCATCGCCCACGGCGACCATTGGCACCGCGTGCTCGGCATGGCCTGTTTCGTCTTCACCTTTTTGTTCTACCACGCGACCCGGCTTCCCCTGCCGATCGCCACCTGAAATCCATTGACGATTCCGGGCGCTTTTGATATGCTTGGGATGGATAGCAAACAGGTTTTCCCTGCTGTGTTCGAGTTGGCGAGTAACTTTGTTCCTTACTATTGAACTGGGCATCCAATATTTGAGTAGTCTACGACAGGCCTCCCGGGCCAAGCCCGGCGTGGAAGCCGGACGACTACCGTGAGGACGCCCCCTTGGTGGGCAAGGTTCAATAAGTTCCTCAGCCTACGGCATAAGCGGGGATTTTTTCCGCCACGGGACCTTTCACCGGCCGCTTGAGGATCCATATCCATACCTTGCTTCAGAAGTGGCAAACACGTTATGCCAAGCTATGTGCATGGGAGGAATCCAAATAGAGGAGACCTTCGCGTTCTACCGCCTTCCGCTGCAACACCATAAGCACATGAAGCCGCCCTATATGCTCGAGTGGGTCAACGAGGCGATCAAGCGGCGAACCCACGTCGTGCGGATCTTTTCTAACGCGGTTCAGCCGCCTTAGGTTCAACTGCCTCGATGCGGCTTAGAAACGGAGCACCTCATGCCCCTTTTTGCAGAACTTGAAACATGTGACTAGAGTTGATTTATGCTAGCTGAGAAATCATGATCACCGACCTTGAACGATTCATCGCGTGCATGGAGTATCGGCCCTGCGACCGGCGGCCCAATCATGAGTTGGGCGTTTGGCCGCAGACAGTGGACCGTTGGCGTGCGGAAGCGCCGGACGCCATCGCGGATTTCCGATGGGATTGGTTCGTAGACGAACCGGCGATCGGCCTCGACCGGCGCGAATATATCAATGTCAACTACGGACTCATTCCGCACTTCGAACCGGTGGTCATCGAGGAGACCGACAAATATATTACCGCCCGTAACCATATCGGCGTCGTGACGAAGGCGCTCAAAGAGGGCAGCGTGGGCGGCGGGCGCATGTGCATGGACCAGTATCTCGAATTTCCTGTCCAGGAGCCGAAGGATTTCGTGGACATCAAACGCCGTCTTATCGCGGCCATCCCGGAACGCTATCCGGCGGACCTCGACGATCAGATCGCGCGATGGCGCACGCGCGACTTCCCACTCGTACTCGGCCGCAACTGCGCGGCCAACGGGTTCTATTGGCGCGCGCGCGAATTCATGGGCACCGAGGCGCTCTCGACGGCCTTCTACGAATACCCGGATCTCATGCACGAGATGATGGAGTTCTACGCCGACCTGATCATCGAAACCAGCCGGCCCGTGTTGGAAAAAATCCAGGTCGAGTATTTTGTGCTGAACGAGGACTTCGCGATGAAGAGCGGGCCGCTGATTGGCCCAAACATCTTCCGCGAGTTCATCTTCCCGCACCTGAAACGCATGGTCGAATTCTTCCGCGCACACGGCACGCGCTATTTCGCGGTGGATTCGGACGGCGACCCGACGGTTTTGATCCCGCACCTGATGGACGCGGGTGTGGATACCCTCTGGCCGATCGAACGCGCGTCGAACGTCAGCCCGATGCAATGGCGAAGGCAATTCGGCAAGAGCCTTCGTCTTTGGGGCGGCGTGGACAAGCGCGAACTTGCCAAAGGTCCCGAGGCGATTCGAGCCCATCTCCGCGAGTTCATCCCGCTCATCGAAGAAGGCGGTTTCATTCCCACCGTGGATCACACGGTGCCGCCTGATGTCTCATGGGATAATTTCAGGTATTACATGGACGCGAAGACGCTTCTGCTTTCCGGAAAATTGTAACGGAACGGCCCCGAACGATAAGTCGCGCCATAAGCCGTATTTTCCCATCAGGTCCTTGATGGATGGACAGGTCTTGGGCGGCATGCCCAGTCTTTGGGTTTGCCATCCAAAACAAATCCCGGCAAGGGGCTGGAAGCCTTCTGCTTATTGTGAATGGCGCCGCACTCTCCGGCCTTTTCTTCCGCGTTGGCTGCGTGGTATCGTGCCGTGGCGTGGATGGCGCGGACAAGGAGCGGACATGTCGTTGGTGGTGTTGGCGGCGGCGAGTTGGATTGCCGGCAACCGGTTGTTGCGCTCGATTCGGATGCAGGGCATCGAGCCGCTGGCCTTACGTTTACTCGTGGGAATGAGTTTGTGTTCCGCGGTCGTGGCGGGGCTGGGCGCAGTGTCGCTCGACGCCGCGCGTTTTCTGCTCAATGCCTTTGCGCTTGCCGGTCTTGGCTATCACTTGTACCTCTACAAGGCGGCAGAGGGGACCGATACGCCGCGCGAACGCCTCGACGCGGTCGAAAAACTGTCCCTGCTCGCCGTCCTGTCTGCCGCGTGCTTAGCCCTGTTCGGGGCGCTGGCGCCGGCGACAAGCTGGGATGCATGCGTCGCGCATCTGGCTTTGGCCAAGGATTATACCCGCGAGGGGCGGATCCTGTTCGTGCCGGGCAACGAATACACGGCCTATCCGCATTTGCTGCATGTCCTGTATGCCTGTGTGTTTGCGCAGGATGGCGAACGGGGCGCGATGCTGCTGGGCTGGCTCATGGGCCTGCTGGCCTGCGCGGCCGCGTATATGCTGGGCGCGCGAGTCGAGAGCCGCCGCTGTGGACTGATTGCCGCCGCGATTCTGGCCACCGCGCCCATCTTCATCGATCAAGCGGGAACCGTGTCCATTGATTTGGCCTTCTGCGCTTTTGCCGTCGGCGCTATGGCGGCGCTCGCGGCATGGTTCAAGGAGCGCGAAGCAGCCGCGCCGTGGTTGCTCCTCGCGGGCTGGCTTGCGGGAAGTTCCTGCGGCATTCGCCATACGGGTTATCTGGTGTGTGTGCTTTTGTCGCTGGGCGTGTTGCTGGGCGCGCGCGAACGCCGTTTTCGTTCGTTTGTCCTGTTTGTGGGCATTTCTGTGCTGGCTGCGTCGCCCTGGCTGCTTCGCAGCGGACTGATCACCGGCAATCCGTTTTATCCCCTATTCATTTCATGGTTCGGAGCGGGTTCGATTCCGCATTGGCCGGTGGGCTTTATGGCTCCGCACCCGTCGCTCGACGGGTTCAGCCTGCGCCAATTTCTCATGTTTCCCTGGGATATCGTCATGCGGCCTTACTTGTTCGACGGTTGGTCGAAATCGCCCGGGGGGCTGGTGGTTCTGCTCGGTGTGCCCGGTCTTTTGGTGGGCGGCCAACGGGCGCGCATCCTGGCGCTGTACGCGCTTTCGGGCATCATGTGCTTCTTCTTTTTCGAGCGTTATGCGCGGTACGTTCTGCCGTTCCTCATTCCGATGATGGTGGTGGCGGGCATCGCCGCATGCCGGCTTGGCAGGCTGCGCCGTGTGGTCGCCGCCGTGCTTGCGGCGTCGTTCGTGTTCGGTCTCGTGTTACAGGCGGCTGCTGTCCATTTCAAGGCGCCGGTCGTGCTGGGACGCGAGACGCGGCAGGCGTATTTGACCGCGCGTGTGGAGCGGTATCCCGCTTTCGAATGGGTGAACCGGCATATTCCAATCGGCGACACCATCCTCACGTTCGACCGCCGGTCGTATTTCTTCGACGGGCGCACGTATCAGAACGATGCGCCGTTGCGTGCGTTGTTCGGCCAGCCTGTCGAGGCGCAGGCGGCCTGGCTGGCCGCGCAGGGCATCAAATGGATCTTCATTCCGGCCACCTATATCGCCCAGGCGCCGGGCTACAAGGACGGGTATCGCGACATGATCGCCGGCTGGCGGAGCGAGAAACGCTTCTTCCGTTCCGCGCAAGTGATCGAAATGCCCAATCCGCGGACCGGAAAACTGGAAACCGTGGAAGTCTACTATGTGAATTACGCAAATCCGACGACGGGAAACTGAGTCATGTCCGTCCGGAAAACGTTGATACACAATACCGCGTTCAACACGGCGGGCCGCCTGTGGGAAGCGGCCTGCAATATCGCGCTGGCGGCGTATGTCGTTCCCTGCCTCGGCGTTTCGGCGTGGGGATTGTGGGCGATGTTGAGCGTATTCACGGGATATGTCGCGCTCTTCGATGTGGGGCTGGGCAGCGGGTTCGCCAAGTTTATCGCTGAACACGCCGCGCACAAGGACCGCGGCCGGATTTCATCCGTTGTCAGCGTGGGTTTTTTCTTTTACCTCGTGCTGGGCCTTGTGCTGGTGTGCGCGGGCTGGTGGTGTATCGATCCGGCCGTGGCGCTGTTCCGGCGACTGGGCGCGCAAGCCGTGGACGACGCCTTTCTTTCGGATGTCCGCGTCCTATTGCGATGGGGGTTGGTGCTGTTTGCCGCGTCGAATTGCCTGTCGGCGTTCAGCGCCGTGCAGACTGGACTGCAGCGCATGGACGTCGCGAATCTGATCGGTTTCGCGGCCTCCTTGCTCAAAGTGACCGGCGCCGTCTACTGGGTGCATGCGGGACACGGCGTGCGGGGATTGCTGTATGCGAGTTTTTTGGCGTTCGGTTTCCATGCGGCGGCCAGCGTGATTGCCGCATTTCTGCTCGTGCCGGGATTGCGGGTGTCGCCCCGGCATATTTCAGGGACAGAATTCCGCGCGCTGGCGTCGTTCGGCTGGAAAACCCAGGTTTCACGGTTGTCGAACGTGATTTCCTTCGAAACCGACAAACTGATCGTGGGGCTTTTCTACCGCCAGTTCGGCATGATCGGCGTTTACCGCATCGGCGAGGAACTCGCCGGCAAGATGCGCCAGATGCCCGCCCTGCTGGTGAGCGCGATCATGCCCGCGGCGTCTGACTTGGACGCGCGGGACGACCGCGAGCGGATCACGCGCTTGTACCTTGTGTCGTCGAAATATCTCGCGGCGGCCACGCTGCCGATCGGGGTCTACTGCGTGGCCGCATCGGGCATGTTGATCCGGACATGGATGGGTCCGGCGGTGCCGCATCTTGAAACAGCGGCATGGATCAACCGCATCCTGGCCATCGGCTATCTCGCGAACGTGTTGCCCGGGGCAGGCGTCAGCATCGCGCTGGGCAAAGGCCGCCCCGATTTGCAAATGAAGGCCGGCATCATTGCCATGATCACGAATGTCGCGTTTACCTTGGCGCTGGTTTTTCCGTTCGGATTGTACGGCGTCGCGATGGGCACCGCGTTGTCCATGTTCGCCGCGTGTGCATGGTTCCTGCGCGCCATGGAGCCGGTCGGCGGCATACGAGCAGGCGAGTTGATGCGCAAGACGCTTGCATGGCCCGCGCTGGCCTGCCTTCCCGGATTCGCCTTTTGCCTCGCGGGCGAGTTTTGGTCTGCCGGCGGCAGCCGCTGGTTGAACGCGGCGGCGGCGCTGGGCGGCGCAATCGTGTTTTTTTCGAGTTATGCGCTGATACTGTTCCGCGTCCCCTATTTCGATCGTTTCGACCACGACGTGTTGCGATCGCTGCCGATTGCCGGCCGTATGTATGGGAGATTCCACGGATGATCGGCGTATGGCTGCGGCGATATGCCGAAAAGGACGGACGCGGCTACCCGGATTGGGCGATGCGGTACGCGCCCATTGTCCGCCGGCTGCGCCGAATCCGTCCGGCCGTGCCGTGCATTGTGGAGATCGGCGCGAATGCAAATGGTTTCGCGCGATTTGCGCGGAGACCCGTCATCGCCGTTGACCGCGAGCCTGTCCATTTGCGCGAGGCGCGCGCCGCGCAGTCCATCTTTGCGGTGGCCGCCGATGCGTGCGCGCTGCCCTTTGCCGCGGGAAGCGCGGATGTATGCGTCTGCGTGGATACACTCGAACATCTGCCCTCCGAATCCCGCGCGGAGGCCCTTCGCGAAATGGTCCGCATCACGGCGCACGACGGCGTGGCCGTCGTTGCGTTTCCATCCGGCGGGGCCGCCGCGCGCGTGGAAGCGGACATCCGCGCCGCGTACCGAAAGTTGACCGGCGCGACGATCCCGTGGCTCGAACAGCATGCCGCGCTTGGACTGCCCGACACCGGATCCGTGCGCGCTAATCTCGCGGAATGCGCGCCCAATCGCCGAATTGCGGTTGAAGCGAATACGCCGGTGTGCGTGTGGCGCTGGATGTGGCGCATACTGCTGTGCGGATGGCCCGGACGAGGCAACGCGTTGTTTCAAGCGCTGTTGCGGTTGTTGACGCCCGTCCTGACGCGCTGGCACGCGGGAACGTGTTATCGGAGTGTACTCTGGCTGGAACCGGAGACAGATCGGGATTAGGTCATGCCGCGCATGGACGACGAACGAGTCAGTGTCGTGATTCCTTCCTGGAATGGGAAGGAATTGCTGGCGGAATGCCTCAAGTCGCTGAACATGCAGACCTACCGCAGTTACGGCGTCACGGTCGTGGACGACGGATCGTCGGACGATACCGACGCGATGCTCCGCTGGCATTTTCCGGAAGTCCGACGCATTCGTTTCAAGGAAAACCGGGGATTTTGTGTCGCGGTCAACGAGGGTATCCGTCAAACGGACGGCGATCTGATCCTGCTAATCAACAACGATGTGACCGTCGCCCCGCATTTTATTTCACGGCTCGTCGAGGCCGCCGAAACGTCGAACGCGGCGATGTTCGCACCGCTGATCCTCTGGCGCGACAGCCCGACGATCGTCTATGCGGCAGGCGATTTACAGCGCGCGGGGGGGCGCCCGGAATCGGCCGGTTTTCGTGTCCCGCTGGACGGTTTCCGATTTCCGCAAACGATATTCGGCGTGACGGCGGCGGCGGCCTTGTACCGGCGAACGTTGTTCGATGCCGTCGGACTCTTCGACCCGGTTTTCGGCGCCTATTTTTCGGACAGCGATCTCTGTTTCCGTGCGCGTCTGGCGGGATTCGATGCCCGGTTCGTGCGCGAGGCCATCGCGTACCACGTCGGTTCGGCCAGCCTCGGAAGCAGCACGCTCAAGCGCACGCGAGAATGTTATGTCAACCATGCGCTGTTGATCGCGAAAGACATGCCCGCGCCCCTGATCGCTCGGCATTTCCCCGCCATTGCGTGGGAGCGACTGCACCAGGCGCGCAGGCTTTTTTCCGCCACGCGAAACGACCACGGAGCCGTCGGCGCCGTCCGATCGCTGGCCGCGGCATGGCTAGACCTGATCCGAAAACTACCGCACGCCCTCCGTGAACGCCGTAAAATTCAGCGGGCGCGCAAAATACCCCTCCGCCGGCTTGAGAAAATGCTCGTGAAATGAAGGGGCGGGCGCCTGGATTCAGTACAACCCGAAGTGGCTGTTTTCAAGCAGCACGCCGGCGTCGTTCACGATGGGAAAATCGCCCGGATAACGGATGAACGCCGCGTGGCCGTCCATATACAGCACGTTGCATCCGCCCGGAACGTGATTGAAGACGGCCCCGCCGCCCGTGCTGGCCGCGTTGGCGAACGAACCGTAGGTGTCCCACATGACCGGCAGGATGCTCTGGGCCTGTGCGGAGGCCGCGGGGTTGTTGATGTCCGTGATAAAAAACCGCTCGATGCCCTCCCGCAGTTTCAATACCTTGTTGCCGCCGCCCGAACCGTCGGCCTTCGTCCGATCAACATTCGACGGCCATGTGCCTTCATCCAAGGCGATATCGTTTCCGAAATCCTTGAGACGCACCGATCCCACGCCGCTCACAATGGCGACCTGGGCATACGGCGCCCGAGCCCCCATCGCGCCCCACACGCCGTAGTACTCCCTGATGTTCACGCAGGCATATCCTTTGTAAACGTAGGATCGCCCCAGCAGGCCGCACAAAAAATAGTCCTCCGAAACGCGGTCGCCCGCCGCGCGCGCCGCGTTTATCCAATCCGGAAACCCCCCCGAATCGGGCAGGCGTGCGGCCACGTATTGTCCCGCCCCGTCGTTGCCGGAATCCGAAGGACACTTCGACACGTTCAAGTCCGACAAATATTCGGGGTAGATGGAAGCCGCGCGCGCTGCGCTGAAAATCGTCATCCCGTTCATGAACATGTTGACGTAAGGCGAGCAGGCGGGGAATGCCTGTCCTTGGCTTTCGCCCGAATACATTTTGTACACGATGCCGAACTGCTTGAGATTGTTCTGGCACGACGACCGGCGCGCGGCCTCGCGGGCTCGCGCCAGCGCCGGCAACAGAATAGCCGCCAGAATGCCGATGATGGCAATGACCACGAGCAGTTCGATGAGGGTGAAGCCTTTTTGATGCACACGATTCATGGCGTGATTCCTTTTTGATCGGTATTACGATTATAAAAATAATAATACCACAGCGTCCGGGGAAATGCAAACACATTCCGAGGAATGATGAAGGGACAAAGCGGGCTTATCCGGTTTACGGGAAATCCCGTCAGCCTTCCCGTGCGGGTGCGCGCACACGATCCACGAATGGGGAAGAACCGGATAAACAAGAATGAATTCCATGACGTCGAATATATTCCAGCGCAACACGCCCGTCGTGCTTTTCGTGGTTTGCCCGGAAGGCGGATCCCGGGTTGGGTTTTTGCCGATTTGGGGTGTTTTTTGATGTTGCGTTGCTTATGAGTCAATGCACTATACTGGCAACGCACAAAGAGAAAGGCACCCCCATGGAACGTTTGAGTGTTGTTTTCGCCGGTCTGCTACTGGTCGTTTCGTTGGCGGCCCATGCGGTGAAACCGTCTGAGATACCCGATCCGGATGTTGAATATGGCCCGCCGGGCGGATTGCCCATGCCGAAGACGATCCTGTTTTCGGCCAGTCCCGACCAAATTGCGGCGGATGCGGAAGAATGGTCGAAGCGCGGGATAAACGCGTTCTTCCTGGATCAGGTGGCCCGCGACTGGTCGAGCGATATTTGGGCGACGGACAAAGAACCGTGGACAATCGGCGCGTCGGATGCGACATTTCAGAAATCGAAGGAGGCCGCCGCGGTCTGCCGCCGGATCGGTTCCGAATTGTTTCTCAAGATTGCGTTTGACCGGCATTTCGAATGGTTCAACGATACGCAATGGCAGAAAATAAACCATAATTTCCGGCAGTTCGCCATTTTTGCGCGCGACGCGGGTTGCCACGGCATCGCGTTGGATATCGAGTACGTGGGGGATCAATATTCGTTCGGGTGGGAAGGCTACGACTACAAGGGGTATTCGCGCGAGGATTTGGTGCTGAAGGTTCGCGATCGCCTGCGTACGGCTGTGGCCGGGATGTACGACGAGTTTCCGGACATGATTTTTCTGACGTTTCCGGATTGCGGTTTCAGCCTGGGCAGCGCGATTCAAACGGCGTGGATCGAAGAAGCCGCTCTGCGCAATGCGCCGGGCGGCGTTCATTACTGCACCGAACACACCTACCGCAATCCGAACATCCGCGAAATGTTTGCCTATATATGGACGATCAACCACTTTTTCCGCCATACCTTGAGCAATCGCGCCTACCGCTATTGGCTGGAACAGTGCAGCATCGCGCCGGGCATCTGGCCGTTCGGATTCAATTACGAGAGCGTCCACGAACCCGGCATGACCCGCGACGCGTTCCGGCAGGGTTTTGCCGCGTCGCTCATGCTGGGCCGCCGCTACAACTGGATTTACAGCCACAACTGCTATGAACAACTGGTTGGCCGCCAACTCGACCTGTGCCGCAATCCCGCGGAAGTCGAAACGTATTTGAAAGTTCTTACGGACCGTGAAATCGTCACAACGCCGAAATACCTGAATCTGGCGCAGGAACTGCGCGAGATGCGTTTGCGCGACTATTCGGGCGAGTTGGGTTTCGAGCCGTTCGCCGCGTGCATGGGGCCGGACGACACCCCCGCGCTTCAGGTTGTCCCGAAGGATTCGATGGGCGGGTCCGCCTCCGATGTGCTTTGGGACATGGCCTGCCGTCATTTCCGTGGCGAGGCCATCAGTTTTCGCCGCTTTTTCGGCACGCAGACCGATTGGATGGTGATAGGGCCGTTTCCAAGCGCGGAGAAATTACAAGGGCACAATGTCGCATTTCCGCCCGAGCAAGAGATTGATTTGAAAGCCGAGTACGACGGTGTGGACGGCAAAGTCCGCTGGCGGGAATACAAGGCGTCGGCGGATCGCGCCAGCGTTGATTTTACCAAGGTGTTCAACCCAACGGAGAATGTCTGCGCCTATGCCCTTTGTTACGTCACAAGCCCCGTGGAGCGGGAGGCGCAAATTCGCGCGGGCACGAACGACGCCGGGAAGATCTGGCTGGGCGGCAAACTGGTGCTGGATTATCCCGAGGAAGGCGGCGCGATCCTCGACCGCGACATCATTCCCATTGTCTTGCCGTCCGGGAAGACGCCGATTCTGGTCAAGGTGTGCAACGGCGTCAACAATTGGGGTTTCGTGTTCCGGATTACCGACAGGACCGGAAACCCCATTCCGGATCTACGATTCGGTCTTGTGAAGGAGTAGTCCGGAATGGATCGCAGGCGTCGTCCACGGGCCACGCGCGGCGTGCGGCTGGCCGTAACCGTCCTCTTGGCCGCCATCGCGGGGATTATCGGGCTGATTGTCTATGCGAGGCGGAACCAGGCGCCGGAACGCGCGAAGGTTGCGGCCGTACTTGCGGAAGCCGGGCAACGGGCGGCCGCGATCCGGGCCGCCTTGGAAGAAAAACGCAAGAACTTTCCGCCTGAATCCGCGCGTCCCCCGGCCTTGATGGGCAAACGAGGCGTTGAATCTCAAATCCTTTTACGGACGGCGCGGGGAATGATTGACAATGACGGCGTTATGTCGCAGATCGTGCTGGATGAATTGCGCATGCAACTGGAGCCTTTTCGGATCGGCAACCGTTTGACGCCACTCCTGGCGTCCCTCGATCCCGCGGCGAACACACCCGAACAGGTTGCCGAACGATTTACCGATTATTTGCGCACAAACAAGGAATTGAAGGAGATCGAACAAGGGATCGAAAACGGTCTGTATGACGAACTGACCATACCGGACCCCCATATCTTTCTAAGCCTGGAGACCAGTTCGACCGTTGCCTTTTTCGCGGCCCGCGCATTGGCCGACGCGAACTCGGGCGCTCTTGAAAATGCCGTCAATACATGCGTGTGTCTTTACCGGCTCGGCGAACTGGTTGGATCGAGCCGATTATGCCAGGGCATTGCCAAGAAAGCCCAGATCAATGCCGACACCGACAAGGTGGTTTGGCGGATTGCCGACAGGGCGCCGCTTTCCCCGGACGATGAGAATCGCCTCACCGCCGAAATCGGCAAGCGGCTTTCCTGGACGCCGTTGATCGAAAGTCTCCGCTATACGGCGGCATTCATGGAATCCGGCCAACTGTGGGGGCGGCCACGCCAGGATCCGTTCGATGCGTTTTTCCGAGGACGTTATGGCCGGGGTTCGATGCAACTGGCCGAGGCCATGATTCGCCTGTTGGAGAATCCGTCCGCCGACACTCCGCGCCTTCTGGCCGAATTGCCGAACCAAGCGGGACGCAACGGACACGGTCACCCTTTTATTCGGCTGGCCTATGAAACGGCCTATAAACTGCACGCCAAAGACATTGCGCGCGCCAAGGCCATGTATCTTGGGTTCATCCTCAAGGCATGGAAACGCGGGCATGGCGCGTATCCAACCTCACTGGACGAACTCGATCCCAAACCGGCTCCAGAAACATGGCATGACGTTTCGACCGGAGTACTTCTCAATTACGAAAGAACTCCCGAAGGCGGCTTCACGATTTGGATCGAGGGACAGGCGGCCGCCCATGATTCGGGGCCCGGCAAGGGAATGCCGCCTGCGTCCGCACCCGATGGCAAGCGGGAAATCGGGTGGGAAGCGCGAAACTGAATGGCCCTTTCACAATGACCCGATTACGCATCGGGCAAAGGAGAACGACATTGAATCCGCCAAACGAATCGAAACTGGCCATTGACGGCGGCGAACCGGTCGCGCGCGAACCGTTTCCATCGGGCATGCTCGGACCGGCGGCCATCGGCGAGGAAGAAGTGGAGGCCGTTGCATCGGTCGTGCGTTCGCAACGGATCTTCCGCTTTCTCGATCATGAAAACTCGCATTGCACGCGGCTCGAACGTCTGTTCGCGGAAATGACGGGATGTCCGCATGCCTTGGCCGTCGGCGGCGGCACGGCGGCGCTGATTTGCGGCCTGATCGGCATCGGCGTCGGCGAAGGCGACGAAGTCATCGTTCCCGGTTACACTTACATTGCCAGCGCGTCGGCCATTCTCATTTGCAATGCCGTGCCGGTCATTGCGGAAATTGACGAGAGCCTGACCATGGACCCGGACGGCATCGAACGCCTGATCACGCCGCGCACCAAGGCCGTCATGCCGGTCCACATGCGCGGAATTCCCTGCGATATGGACCGCATCATGGCGGTCGCCGCGAAACACGGCCTGCGCGTCATCGAAGACTGCGCGCAGGCCTGCGGCGGAAGTTACAAGGGACGCCGCCTGGGTTCGATCGGCCATGCGGGCTGTTTCAGCCTCCAGCAGTACAAGGTCATCACGGCGGGCGAGGGCGGCATGGTCGTGACGCGCGATCGAACCATTTTCGAGCGGGCCGCCATCCGGCACGATTCGGCCATGTGTTTCTGGAATCCGGACGACACCACTTCCGGCCCGTTTCCCGGCGAGAATTTCCGGATGAACGAGATGGAAGGCGCGCTCGGCTGTGTCCAGTTCGGACGCCTGGAGGGCATCCTTGCGCGGACACGCGAACTCTACAAGCGCATTCATGCCGGCATTGCGGATTGTCCGGGCATCCAACCGCACCGCACGAACGATCCCGAAGGCGATTGCGGCATTTCCGTCGCCGTGCTCCTTGAAAACGGCGCGCGCGCCAAATGGTTTGCGGAAGCCCTACGCGCAGAGGGCATTCCCGCGGGAAGCATGTACGATCAGGGCATTCCCGACCGACACATCTACCGATTCTGGGAATACGTCATGGAAAAACGGTCCGCGGACGCGCACGGGCGGCCCTGGACCTCGCCGCTGCACGATGGATCGCGCGCATACCACCCCGATATGTGCCCGCGCACGCTCGACATTCTCGGACGGACCGTCATTATCGGATTGTCGCAAACCTACGGAGACCAACACGCCGATTACATCATCGAGGCGATTCGCAAGGTGGCGAAAGGGTAACCGGCGGTACGCATCACGCGGCAGGGACGGCGTCCTCGCCGACCGCAGTAGTTTCTCCATTTCGGGCCGAAAGGTCGTAGATATGGTAGCCCAGGGCAACGCTTTGAAAAATAAGACATTCTCTGAATTTGCGATCTGAAAGAGCAAAGCAATGTGTTCAAGCGACCGCGGCCATCGCGGTTAGGCCCTTTCAAACATCAATTCAACATGGAAAATGTGGAAACTCCAAAGACAGGCTGGACAGCCTGTCCCACGTTGGCGTGATTTTGAAAAAAACCGGCTGGACAGCCAGTCCCACGTTGGCGTGGTTTTGAAGAAAGACAGGCTGGACAGCCAGTCCTACGTTGGCGTGGTTTTGAAGAAAGACAGGCTGGACAGCCAGTCCCACGTTGGCGTGTTTAGGCGTGAGGGTGGGCGCCGCGATACACTTCCCGAATACGTTCGATGCTGACGTGGGTGTAGATTTGCGTGCTCGACAGGCTTTCGTGGCCGAGCATTTCCTGCACGACGCGCAGGTCCGCGCCGGCATCGAGCATGTGAGTCGCAAAGGTGTGCCGGAGCGTATGGGGCGACACATCGCGGCGGTTGGGCAACGCCAGAAGGGCGTACCGCTCGATAATGCGCTGGATGCTGCGGGTTGTCAGCATCCCCCCGCGGGCATTCACGAACAATCCGTCATGGGCGGGCGCGCCGAGTTCGGCGCGAACAGCCAAATAACCGCCTATCGCCTTTACCGCGAAAGATCCCAAATGCGCGATGCGTTCTTTGCGCCGCTTGCCGAAAACTGTCATCAAGCCGTTGGCTAGATCGAGGGAGGCCAGACGCAGGCCGGCGCATTCGGCGGCCCGGATTCCACTGGAATAGAGCGTTTCCAGTATGGCGCGGTCCCGCAGGCCGAGCGGTTCGGAACAGTCGGGCGCTTCAATCAGCGCGGTCACTTCCGGAATGCTAAGGACATCAGGGAGGTTGCGTGGGAGCCGCGGCGGCTTGACGGCTTGGGCTGGGCTGTCGTCGAGAATGCCTTCCCGGACGTAAAACTTGTATGCCGATCGGATGGCCGCCAATTTGCGGGCCGAGGTGCGCGCACTGCCGCCGGTCGTGCGGACATGCGCCAAAAATGCGCGCACTTCGTTGCGTGTCGCCTTTCGTAGGGCGTCGAGCGAAGGATCGGGACGCGGTTGTTCTTCGGTGCGCCGGAAGGCTTCCGCGCCGTTCATCACGAAATCGCAGAACTGCGCAAGGTCGTTGAAGTAGGCCCGAATCGTGTGTGCGGAGAATCCCCGCTCGATTTCGAGATGGGCGGTAAACGCATGAATGTCATTGTCCTGCATCATGGCGGTTTCACGTTATTACTTTCGCGGGAAACAATGCAATATAATGGGGTTGTCCTTTTTTCGCGTGTGAAGGAGAACGCATGAAAACCATCGGGATTGGCATCATAGGCACGGGCGGATGGGGCGCGATGCATGCGCGGACGTATGCGGCGACGCCGGGGGTGTCGGTGCGGGCCGTCGCGGACGTGGCCCCGGCGAGGGCCGAGGCGCTGGCCGGGGCGTGCGGGGCAAGGGCCTACGGCGATTATCGCGACTTGCTGGCGGACCCGGACGTGGAGGCCGTGTCCGTGGTGACGCCGGATTTCGCGCACGAGGAAATTCTGATCGCCGCGGCGAAAGCCGGAAAACATATTCTCGCCGAGAAGCCCCTGGCCATGACGGTCGAGGCCTGCGAACGGATTGTCGCCGGGGCGGATCGCGCCGGCGTGCTGCTGATGGTGGATTTCCATGCGCGGTGGAGTCCGCCGCTCTGCAAGATGCACGAGGCCGTCCGCCAAGGCGAGATCGGCGATCCGCGCCATGTGTATTACCGCCTGAACGACCGGATCTATGTGCCGACGGAAATGTTGTCGTGGGCCGGAAGAACGTCCGTGCTGTGGTTTGTCGGCAGCCATGCGATTGACACCGTCCGCTGGCTGATCGGCGATGAAGTCTGCCGCGTGTACGGCATTTCACGATCCGGCGTGTTGAGCGGACGCGGCATCCCAACCCCTGACTTTTATTTTTCGACGCTCGAATTCCGGTCCGGCGCGGTGGCCGTGATCGAAAATTCATGGATCCTGCCGAACTCGGCGCCGAACCTCGTGGACGTGAAATGCGAACTGGTCGGAACGAAAGGCGCGCTTTACATGGATGCCACCCATAACCGCGCGCTGGAGAAATACACGGAATCGGACGCGGGCTACCCCGATCTCTTTGTCATGCCGACGATCCACGGACGCCAGCAGGGCTTTGCCGCTGAAAGCATCCGGCACTTTGTCGAATGCGTCCGCGAGGGAAGGACGCCGATGGTCACCGGGGCCGACGGCACAATCGCCACGAAAATCATTTGCGCCCTGGAGGAATCCATCCGTGCCGGCCGGCCGGTGGATCTGGAATAGCGCCGGAATTTCGGCACAAAACGGGAGGAATCGGGCCATGCTTCGGTTTGCGGTAACGGGCATCGGATGCGTATTGCTCGCGGCTTCGTTCGCGGCCTTCGCGGAATTGCAGGAGGTGCGGACCGGCGGATTGCTGCGCATTCGCGGCATCTACCAGGGCGGTCTGATTCCGAACAGCGACAACTTCGTCGCGCAACGAACCCGGCTGCACGCGCATGCGGTTTTCAGCGAGAACGTGTCCGCCTTCATTGAATTCGACGCCTATAACGCATGGGGCGAGGATTTCCGATCCGATTATCTCGCAGGATTGGATCGGCGTCCCGCGGACGGAAACGGCGTCAACGTGTATCAGGCCTACGTCAACATCGAAGAGATCGCCGGCACGCCGCTCCACTTGCGTCTCGGACGCCAAGAGATCGTTCTGGGCGACGGCTGGCTCATCGGCAACAACGAGGACAAACTCGCGTTTACGGGCTTGTCCTTCGACGCCGCGCATCTCACGTACGTTACGGAGAAAGTGACGGCCGGCGCGTTGTATGCCCGGCTGGCGCAAGGTCCGCCGATGGGCGCCGAAGGCAGCGTTGACCTGTACTCGGCCTATGTGAACTACACGCCCGGCGACCCGTTCTCGCTGCTGGGTTACTGGATATTCATCCACGACGCGTTCCAGCCCGCGCCGGGTTTCGACACGACGAATCTGCACACGATTGGATTCAACGCGAGCGGCGAGACGGGCCGTTTCGACTATACCGCCGAAGCGGCGTATCAATTCGGGGAGGCGGAACGCGCCGGATTTGATTTCGATGATTCCAATGCCTCCTTTGATAATTGGGCCGCAACCGCCGAGGTCGGATATACCTTCGAGGGCGCATGGGAGCCGCGCCTGTCGCTTGGCGCGGACTATTTCGGCGGAGAAGACCGCCGCGACGAGCCGGGGCGCGCAAGCGTCAGTTTCAACCGCCTTTTTTCCAATGTGGAATACGTTTACCTGGACAGCACCGAATTGAGCAATTGCTGGCTGATCCATGCAGGTGTCGAAGCCGCCCCCTTGGAGAAATGGACGATTTCGGCCACGCTGTACCATCTGGAGGCGGTGGATAATGGCGTGTCGGGCAGCGGCGATCTGGGATGGGAAACGGGGCTCCTGGCGACCTATGAATATTCAAAGGATCTCGCGTTCGAGATGGCATGGTATCACTGGTTCCGAGGCAGCGGAGTCGAGGACGGCCTCTTGGCCGTCGGCAATGGTTTCGACACGACGGATGGCTGCTATGCGGATCATGTGGATTATTTCTATATCGAGGCGAAAGTGACTTTTTAGCGTTCTCGGTGTCCGGCATGAACGAGGATATGTGGATGCCACGGCGCAGTATGGCGGGCATGGCGGCGGTTTTCTGCCTGATGGCGATATCCGTGTCCGGCTGCGCGACGCGGCGTCCGGAACCCCTTGCCCGTCCTAAAAAGTCCCCGTTGATCATTCCCTTGGATCCGCCCCTTTACACTGTCACATCGCCTTTTGGAGAACGGCAGGGCGGTTTTCACCAGGGCATGGACCTGCAAGCATCCAAGGATACGCCCGTTTTGGCCGCGGCGGCCGGCACGGTCGTTTTTTCGGGAAAAGAGCGCGGATACGGCCGCATCGTCAAGTTGGATCACGGCAACGGCCTGATGACGGCGTATGCGCATCTGTCGTCGTCGTGCGTCAACGTGCGCGATGTTGTCCGGCAGGGCGACCGAATCGGGCGCGTGGGCGCATCGGGGAACGCGACCGCCCCCCACTTGCATTTTGAAGTACATGTAAACGGGCATCCCGTCAACCCGGCGCCCTATATTGCGCGATAACCCCGTTGTTCAACGGAATCGGTGGGAAGTCAGGCACGATAGTTCAGTGGAAATTGACACTTTACCATCGTGCATGATACGATCATTCCACCAGCGGACGTTGTAAAACTTACGGAGGTTGAACGCGGGATGAAAGTCGTTTTTACAGGCCGTCACATGGAATTGACGGATGCGCTTAAGTCCTATATCGAGGCGGGTTTACAGAAATTAAAGATACATTTCGACCGGGTCAGCACGGCGGATGTCATTCTTTCGGTCGAAAAACACCGGCATATTGCGGAAATCAATATTCATGTGAACAGCATGCGAATCCACAGCAAGGAATCGTCGCCGGATATGTACGCCTCCGTTGACGCCGTGCTGACCAAACTGGACAAGCAAGTCCGCAAATACAAGGATCGCATCAACAAGCATCAACCGCGGGTGGGCAAAGAAAACCTGGGATACCACCATCAGATTATCGAATCCATCCCCGAAAACGAGGATTCCCCGCAGAACGAAACCCAGCAGCGGCATAGGGTCATTCTGCGCGAAAAACTGACGATGAAGCCGATGAGCGTGGACGAGGCTGTGCTTCAATTCGACCTTGTGGATGACCAATTTCTGGTTTTTTAGAATGCGGATACCCATCAGGTCAATGTCCTGTATTCACGGGATGACGGCACATACGGATTGATAGAGCCGCAGTTTTAGACCGGACGCGGTAGGCCGGGACATGACAGGCGACGAGGCCGATGGCGCGCGCATCGCTTGTCCGGGAGTAGCCGCAATTCCATGGACATACAAAATCTGCCGGTAAACCGAAAGAAGAGCATCGCGGTGGCGCGGCTTTTCGAGCGCATGGCGGAAGACCTCGATCTGGAGGTGCTGGCGGGTTTTCAGGGAATGGGGCGGCCGGTTTTGATTTCCGACATCAACCGGCCGGGGTTGGCGCTCAGCGGCTACCTCGACTATTTTGCCAGCGACCGAATCCAAGTGCTGGGCAACACGGAAATTCACTACATGGAAGACCTGACGACCGCCGAATTGCAGTCCCGGCTGGAAGGCCTTTTTTCCTTTGAAATTCCGGCTTTTCTGCTGTCACGGCGTTTGGAACCCCGCCCGCTGTTTCTCGACATGTGCAACCGCCGGGGCGTGCCGGTTTTGCGGTCGTCGAGCACGACCGATCACGTGATCACGCGCACCATCCTGTTCCTGGCCGACGAATTCTCACCCGAAACCAGCATTCACGGCACCGCGCTGGACTGTTACGGCGTGGGTTGCATCATCGTCGGCGCTCCAGGCGTGGGGAAAAGCGAAACCGCGCTTGAACTGGTTGAACGGGGACACCGGCTCGTGGCCGATGACATGGTGTTCCTGCGCCGCAGTCGCGAGGCCTATCTTTTCGCCGAGACAAACCCGGTCATCGAGCATCACATGGAAATACGCGGAGTCGGCATTATTGACGTCAAGAGCATCTACGGCGTCGGGCATGTACGCAACTCGAAACGGATTAGCCTTATCATTGAACTCGAGGAATGGAAAAAAGATTCCGAATACGACCGGACCGGTCTCAAGGAAGAGCATGTGGAAATTCTCGGCGTCAAAATACCGCATCTCCTGATTCCCGTGCGGCCCGGACGCAACATCGCCATCATCATCGAGGTCGCCGCGCTCAATCACCGCCTCAAGGAACTCGGCGTCCACCCCGCCGTCGAATTCAACAAACGCCTCCTCACCCTCATGTCCGAAAATAATTGAGATTGCAGGCTTTCGTTCCTTGGCATCTAAACAACAAAATACAACAACGATAGCCAAAGAATATCTTGTCCATTTGTCTACCCGGTCCCCTGTGGCCGTTTGCACCTTGCTTGCGGAATACGGCTGTATCCCTGTATGTTGACCCCGGCATGTTGTGGAGAAGTCTTTCTTTTATCTGGAGCCCACAGCCCTATGAAGCGCATCAACCTGATATTCGGGAGCCACTCGCACCAACCCGTGGGGAATTTCGAGGACGTGTTCGAGATGGCTTACGAAAAGGCCTATCGTCCATTCATGGACGTGCTCGAACGGTATCCCGCCGTGCACGTGACACAGCATTACACAGGACCGTTGTTTGACTGGTTCCTGAAACATCGTCCCGACTTCATTGAACGACTGGCGGCGGCTGTGAAGGCCGGACAGATCGAAATCATGGGCGGCGGATATTACGAGCCCCTGCTGTGCGCGATACCCGAACGCGATGCCCTCGCGCAAATCGAACGCATGAACACATTCTGCCTCGAACATTTTGGGGAAGCGCCGAAGGGCATGTGGCTGGCGGAACGCGTATGGGAACCCCACATGCCGCGCACGCTGCAGGCGGCGGGCATCACATATACGGCGGTGGACGACTCGCATTTTCTGTGCAGTGGCCTTGCGCCGGACGAGATGTTCGGCTATTACGTGACGGAAGACGAAGGCCGGGCCGTCAATGTCTTCCCCATACTCGAACGGTTGCGTTATCTCATCCCCTTTCATCAGGTCAAGGAATCGCTTGCGTTTCTTGAAGAGCACGCCACGGAAGACGGCCTGCGGTGCGCGGTCATCCACGACGACGGCGAGAAGTTCGGCGTGTGGCCGGAAACGCATCGCAGCGTCTACGAGGAAGGCTGGCTGGAAGAATTCTTCGAGGCCCTCTCGGAAAACAGGGAATGGCTGCATTGCCTTACCTACTCGCAATACATGGCCAAGGCCCCGGCCATCGGGCGCGTGTATTTGCCCACCGCTTCGTATAAGGAAATGATGGAATGGGCCCTGCCGACGCCCATGCATAAGCGCCTCAAGCGCATTCTCAAAGAAATCGAAGGGGACGCGTCGCGGTCGGACGAATACAAGTTGTTCCTGCGAGGCAGTTTCTGGCGCAATTTTCTGTCGAAATATCCCGAAGCCAACAACATCCAAAAACGGATGTTGCGCGTAAGCGCCCGGCTCGAACGCCTGTCCCGCCGGAAAGACGCCCGTATCGGGGAAGCGCGCCGTTTATTGCACCAGGGTCAATGCAATTGCGCCTACTGGCATGGCGTGTTCGGCGGATTGTACCTGAACCATCTCCGGACGGCGCTTTACGAAAAGTTGATCGCGGCGGACGCCCTGCTGGATCGCGTCGAACATAAGAATGAAAACTGGGTGTCCTGTGAAACACTCGATTTCGACGCGGACGGACACGAAGAGGCCATACTCGAAAACAGTCGGCTCCTGCTGGGATTCAGCGCGCGCGACGGGGGCGCGTTGTTCGAATGGGATTACAAGCCCAAGCCCTTCAACTTCGGCAACACGCTCAGCCGCCGCGAGGAGGAATATCACGAACTCTTGCGATCGGGCCGGGTGCAGATCGGCGAAGAAGGGAAAGGCGAGCACAGCATTCACGAACTCGTGCGGGCGAAGGAAGCCGGACTCGACGAATACCTGGTATACGACGCCTACCGGCGGTCGTCGTTGCGCGACCATTTCCTGCCCGAAGGCATTGAGCCGCGCGCATTGTGGAAGGGCGCGTACGACGAAATGGGCGATTTTGCCACGGGTGCGTATCGTTTGGAAACGTCCAGGGACACGGTTACTCTTGTTCGCGACGGCGTGGTGCGGGCACAGGGAGAATTTCCGATTTGCGTCCGAAAAACCGTCCAGTTGTGTCCGCGTGCATCCGAATTTGAGATCCGCTATGATCTGGTCCAGTCGGGTAGTGACGTGTTGTCGGTGTGTTTCGGCATCGAGTGGGCCGTAAACCTGCTCAGCGGTTCGGCGTTCGACCGGTACTACCGGTCCGACGATCGCGATTTGAAGTATGCAAAACTCGGCGAAATGGGCCGGGACGACGGATTGACGCATATCGCGTTGCGCGACGATTGGCAGCATATCGAGTGCGCATGGCGGTTTGATCGTCCCGCGAATGTATTTCGCTTTGCGATTGAAACGGTCAGCCAGTCGGAAAATGGACAGGAGCGCGTCTACCAAGGCAGCGTGGTTATCCCATGTTGGCCGTTGGTCATGCGACCCGGCAAGCGCACGACGATCGAATTGACGGCCGCCGTGCTCCAAACGGAGTGACATGGAAGAATTACGGGAAGAAGTGTTGATCGTGAACAAGTTGGGCATGCACGCCCGGCCCGCCGCGAAACTGGTGCAAACGGCGCTTCGCTTCAACAGCGATATCCATTTGCAGTCAAACAGCCACATGGTCAATGCCAAGAGCATCATGGGCCTGTTGACGCTTGCCGCCGCGCAGGGCAGTCGTGTCACGCTTATTTGCCGTGGATCGGACGCGCGGGAAGCCATGGATGCGGTCAAAGAACTGTTCGCATCGGGCTTCGGCGAGGATTGACGGGATTCGGATAGAAAACGGCCGTGGAAATCGTACTGCGAGGCATAGGCGTTTCGCCGGGCATTGGAATAGGCCCGGCGCTCCCCTTCGACGTTCACTCGATCGAGGTTCCTCGCTATTCCATTGACGATGTCACCGCCGAAATGCGTCGTTTCCAGACGGCCGTCGAAACCGTCCGCAAGGATCTCAAACGCCTTCATAAACAGACCGTTCATGCCATTGGCGAGCGGCATGGCGATATCTTTACGGCGCATCTTTTACTCCTGGACGATGTCGCCATGCACGAGGAAATCGAGGCGCGACTGGGCAAGGAGCGCCTCAATGTGGAATTTCTGCTCAATGACCTGATTGAACGGTATACGAAGGTCATGAAAACCATCGAGGATCCGCGTTTTCGCGAGCGGACAAACGACCTGCTCGACGTCGGCAACCGAATTCTCGGCAAACTGCTCAACCACGAACGGGCCTCGCTGGAGCACATCCACCCGCCCAGTGTCGTCGTGGCGCATGATCTGTCACCGTCGGACACCGCCAACATTGACGTACCCAATGCGCTCGCCATCGCGACGGATGTCGGCGGCCCGACTTCTCACACGGCGATTCTGGCGCGTGCGCTCGAAATTCCGGCTGTGGTGGGCTTGCGTTACATCGGGGCGCATGTAAAGCCCGGCGACACAATCATCGTGGATGGCGCAAATGGGTACGCGATTGTACGCCCCGAACCGGGGACGCTGGCCGAGTATGCCGAAGAAAAGGAACGCGCTGAACGCCGGCGTCACGCCCTGTTGCAGGTTGAAGACAAACGGGGCTGCGTGACGCTTGACGGCCAGGAGATACCGCTTCTGGCCAATATCGAACTGCCCGTGGAAATTGCATCGTGCCTGCGCGTCAAGGCGTACGGGGTCGGCTTGTATCGCACCGAATACCTGTTTCTGAACAAGAACACGCTGCCGACGGAAGAAGAACAATATCACGCCTATGCCCAGGCCGCCGCCGCGCTGAATCCGTTGCCGGTCACGTTGCGCACGCTGGACCTCGGAGGGGACAAACTGGCGTCGAGCCTGCAACTTTCGCCCGAACTCAACCCGCAACTCGGCTGGCGGGCCATCCGTTTTTGTCTCGAACGCCCCGACATTTTCAAGGCGCAACTGCGCGCCATCCTTCGCGCCAGCGTGCATGGCAATGTGCGGATTCTTTTTCCCCTGGTCAGCGGCATCGAGGAGATCCGGCGCATCAAGCAGGTGCTCGAAGAAGTCCGCGAGGACTTGGCGGATCGAAATGTGCCTTTCCGCAAGCACATACCGATCGGATCCATGATCGAAGTGCCGTCTGCGGTTATCGTGGCCGACGTGCTCGCGCGCGAGTGCGATTTCTTCAGCATCGGCACCAACGATCTGATCCAATACTCGCTCGCCGTGGACCGCGTCAACGAAAAGATCGCCCATCTCTACGAACCGGCCCATCCTGCCATCGTGCGCATGTTGCGCGACACCATCCGCGCCGCCAAGGCGGCGGGGATTCCGTGCAGCCTGTGCGGGGAAATGGCCGGCGATCCCTTGTTCACCGAATTGCTGATAGGGCTTGGCATTGATTCCCTGAGCATGTCGTCCGTGGCCATCCCGGCGGTCCACGCCGAAATCGCCAATACAAGCCTGACCATGGCCAAGCGGCTTGCCAACCGCGTGCTTGGGGCGACCACGGTCGGCGAAGTGCGCCAAATACTCGAGGAACGCTTCAAGAAAAAGGGCGCCTTGGAGCGGTACCTGTCCCGCTTCGGCCCGCAGCAGGCCAAGTAAGGGGCGATCATGGCAAACGCGGCCCCCCTAAGGGTGAGCATCCTCGGTTCGACGGGATCCATCGGGCGCAGCGCGCTGGATGTCGTTCGGCAGTACCCGGATCGTTTCGAAGTCATCGGCCTCGCCGCACATGCCAACATGGCCTTGCTTGCCCGCCAGATCGCCGAATTTCGACCGGCCTATGCGGCCATAACGGGACCCCATGCGGCCGATTTCGATTGTCCATCCGGTGTTGAAATGCAAATCGGTCCCCAAGCCTTGTCATGGTTGGCTTCGATTCCGGCAGATGTCGCCGTGTGCAGCGTGGTGGGCGCGGCCGGACTGCGCCCCGCCTTGGCCGCCATTGACGCGGGCAGCCGTCTTGCCCTCGCCAACAAGGAGCCGATGGTCATGGCGGGCCGCCTCATCATGGCCCGCGCGGAAAAATGCGGCGTGCCGGTAATTCCGGTGGACAGCGAACACAACGCCATCTTCCAGTGTCTGGCCGGTCATCGCGCCGAGGATGTCCGGTGCGTCCATCTCACCGCTTCCGGCGGACCCTTTTACGGGCGCCCGCGCGAAACCTTGCGCGGTGTCACACCGGAAGAGGCCACGCGCCATCCGACCTGGGACATGGGCGCGAAGATCAGCGTGGACTCCGCGACGCTCATGAACAAAGGCCTCGAAGTAATCGAGGCGATGCACCTTTTCCGTCTGCCGCGATCGAAAATCGAGGTTATCATTCATCCCCAAAGCGTCGTGCACAGCCTCGTCGAGTTCTGCGACGGGAGTATTCTCGGCCATTTCGGCGTTACCGACATGAGGCTTCCCATCGCATTCGCGTTGGCATGGCCGGAACGTGTAGAATGCCCGGTGGGCAGGCTGGATTTGGCGGCCGTTCGCGAACTGACGTTTGCCGCACCGGATGTGGCGGCGTTTCCCTGCCTCGGCATGGCGCTAGACGCCGCCGCCGAAGGCGGAACCGCGCCGGCCATCCTCAATGCGGCCAACGAAGTCGCCGTGGAGGCCTTTTGTCAAGGGCACATAGCATTTCTGGACATTGAAGAAGTGGTTCGGCGGGTCTTGAACGCGTCCGTGTTCGAGCCCGACACGGATTTGGAGACTGTCGAACAGGCCGATGCACGGGCACGCGAAGCGGCGCGAAGAGTGGCCGCGAACATAGGCAATATGAGAAATTCCCATGCTGTTGTTTGATATTTTGATCTTTGTAGTCGTACTCGGCATCTTGGTCTTTTTCCATGAATTAGGCCATTTCCTCGCCGCCAAGGCATGCAACGTCTACGTTGACCGCTTCAGCCTTGGCATGCCGCCGCGGGTGGCGGGAATCCGCATCGGGGAAACCGACTACTGTGTCGGGGCATTGCCCTTGGGCGGCTATGTCAAAATGGCCGGCCAGGAAGACACTCCCCTGACCGACGAGGAACGGGAAAACACCTACGGGGGCGTTCCAAGGGAACGCTGGTTCAACAATCGGCCCGTCTGGCAGCGAACCATCATCATTGCCGCGGGGCCTTTTATGAACCTGGTGCTGGCCGTCCTTCTCTACGGGATTGTCGCGGCGGTCGGCGCTTATGTGCCTCTCTCGGACACTGAAGCACGCATCGGCCCGATCCTTCCCGGATCTCCCGCTGAAACGGCGCCCCTTTTCAGAATGCCAACGGACGGTTCCGCGCCCAATCTCGATCGCGAACCCGATGCCGTCGGCTGGCAGACCTCCGATCGCATCCTCACCATCAACGGGAAACGCGTCCGCACCATCGAGGATGTCGGCATAGACGCCATACTCGGCGCGGGCGAACTGATGAGCATCGTAATCGAACGCACGGAACCGGACGGAACTTTGGTCCGTTACCTCTCACCGTTGCGCCCTGTTCCCATGGGCCCGGAAAAACGGTTGCGCTTCGGTGTCGGCGCCTATGAAACCGCGCTCGTGGGAAGCGTAAACGAGGGTTCGCCCGCCGCCGCCGCGGGGCTGCGCCCGGGTGATGTCATCCGGCGGGCCAACGGCAAGCCCGTGGATGCCGCCACCTTTGTCAAAACCATGGAACAAACCCCCGACGGCCAAAACGTGATGCTTGAGGTTGAACGCGAAGGAAAGATGATACCGGTTGTCACGACCCCGCACACCGTGGGCCGCTTTTTGGGCCTGGAGTACGGGGCGTCCTACCGAGGCCGCGGCGCCGTGGACAAACAGGCCCGCCCGGTCATTGTTCATGTCTCGGACGAATTCGCGGCCAAGGCGCCCGTAAAACCCCGCGACATCATTGAAACCATCGAGGGACAACCCGCCACTCTTGCGTTGCTGGATGAAATCGAGCGCTCCCGGCCCGGCCAAACGGTTAACGTGACTATCCGCCGTCCCGCAATCCTGTACGGCCTCTTGCGACCGGAATCGTCGTTGGCATGCGCATTGCCGATTTCGAGCGTGCGGGCCGTCGGCATCCAGATGGACGTCAAAATGATCTACCATCGGGTGAATCCCGGCGAGGTCGTTCCCGAAGCGTTCAAACTGACATGGCAGGCCACCGCCCGAACCTTGCGGACCATCGAAATGCTCGTTACCGGAGCCGTCAGTCCCAAGGAACTTGGGGGACCGGTCATGATTTACCAAGTCACGACCATGGCGGCGCGGCTGGGCTATTCATGGCTGTTGAACATCACCGCATTTATCAGCGTCAATCTGTGCATCTTCAATTTGCTGCCCCTGCCGGTTCTGGATGGGAGCCTCTTGGTCTATTTGGCCATCGAGGCGATTCGCCGCAAGCCGCTGAATACCCGGGTGCTTGAGCGCATTCAACAGATTGGGTTGATGCTCATTGTCGGCCTTTTGCTGTATGTAACGTTCAACGACGTGTCGCGGCTGGTGGCGAACCTTGTGCTTTGATGGCGGATGAGACCGTGCACGGAAGAAGACGGCAACAACCAAGGGAAACAAAGGATCAAAAAGACCGAAAGGACCATTGCCAAACAAAAGTAATCCTTTGTGTCCTTTCGTTCTTGCGTATCCCTTGATCGTCCAACGTTGAATGCGCCGGTTTCGACGGCAATTATCCAATTGAAATGGAATGGGAAAAAGGAGAGAAGTGTATCATGAAGGGCATCACCTGCAAGTTTGGAGGCACGTCGCTGGCGGATGCGGACTGTATCCGCGCCGTGGAAGCGATTATTCGCGCAAATCCCGATCGGCGTTTCATTGTGCCGTCGGCCCCCGGCAAGCGCAACCCCGGCGACAAAAAAATCACGGACTTGCTCCTGGCATGGCATGATCTTGCCCGCAAAGGATTGGATGCATCGCAACCCGCGGGCATCATCCGCGACCGCTACACGGAACTGGCCCGCGAACTGGGTGTAACATTTGACATCGAACGCCATCTTGACGAAATTGCCAGGCAGGTTGAGGCATTTCCCGAACCGGATTTCATGGCTTCCCGCGGCGAGTTTCTCATGGGATGCCTATTGGCCGAATACCTCGGCGCGACGTTCGTGGATCCCGCCGAGTGCATCAAATTCGACGAGGAAGGACTGCTAGATACCGACTCTTACGAACTGCTCGGCAAGCGCCTGCAGGGATCGGGTTTGTTTGTCGTGCCCGGTTTTTACGGTTCCCGGCCCGATGGCCGGGTGAAGACTTTCTCGCGCGGCGGCAGCGATGTCACCGGATCGATTGTCGCGCGCGCAGTACGGGCGGACCTGTACGAAAATTGGACCGATGTCTCCGGATTCCGCATGGCCGATCCCCGCATCGTGCCGGACGCGAAACGCATCGAAGTCATTACCTACGCGGAACTGCGCGAACTATCGTACATGGGCGCGTCCGTGTTGCACGACGAGGCCATTTTCCCCGTTCGCGAACCGGGTATTCCCATCCATATCCTCAATACCAAGAAACCGAATGAACCCGGCACCCTGATCGTTGCCACGCGGACATCGAAATTCCCCGTCGTCGGCATCGCGGGGCGCAAGGGCTTCACGATGATCCACATCGAAAAGGCGCTCATGAACAAGGAACGCGGTTTCGGACGCCGCGTGTTGAGCGTCCTCGAGGAGCACGGCGTCAGTTTTGAACACATGCCGACCGGCATTGACACCATCTCGCTCATCGTTCGCGACGACGAACTGGCCAACCACGGACCGGCCGTCATCAAGGGCATCGAACGGGTCTGCGAACCGGATCGCGTGACGCTTGCCCCGGGCCTTGCCGTCATTGCCACGGTGGGGCAGGGCATGAACCACCATATCGGCGTGGCGGGCCGATTGTGCACCGCCCTGGCCAATGCGAACATCAACCTGCGCGTCATCAATCAGGGTTCTTCCGAAATGAACATCATCATCGGTGTCGAGGAAAACGATCTGGACGGCGCCGTACGGGCCATCTACAACGCGTTCGCCGATTGGGCGTAGTATCCGTTCCCCCATTCGTGCTCATGCTCATGCTTGCGCTCGTACTCGCTTCGTCTGATTATGTTTCGATTGCGAACGCGAAGAACAAGGAAACTTAGCCGAATTTTACCGGCAAAACGGGTAGTCGGTCTTTTGTTGAATGCAGTCTTGAAACATTTGCCATTGAGGGATATATCATGCGTCGCACAAAAATGGTTTGCACGATGGGACCCAGTTCGGACAATCCCGAAACGATTCGGGAACTCGTGTCGGCCGGCATGGACGTCGCGCGTCTGAATTTTTCGCACGGCACACGGGAAAACCACCGCGTCACGCTCGAATCCATTCGCGCCATTGCCGCCGAACTCGGGCGGAATGTCGCCATTCTGGCCGATTTGCAAGGGCCCAAAATGCGCACGGGACTTCTGCGAGGAGGCGGTCCCGTCACGCTTGTGGAAGGGGCCGCCCTCTGCATCACGACACGATCCGTGCCCGGCGACGCCGCGTGCGTTTCCACGACCTACGCGAATCTGCCCAACGACGTGCAGGGCGGCGACCGGATTCTGCTGGCGGACGGCACAATGGAACTGCGCGTCGTTCGTGTCGAGGGACCGGACGTGCACTGCTCGGTCGTGCGGGGCGGCGCGCTGGGCCAGCACAAAGGGATCAATCTGCCGGGCGTGAACGTCAGCGCCCCTTCGCTCACGGAAAAAGACGGCGAAGACTTGGCGTTTGCGGTGGCGGCGGGAGTGGATTATGTGGCGCTTTCGTTTGTGCGCAAGGCGGGCGACATCCGGTTATTGCGAGAGCGGCTCGGCAGGTTGTGTGGCGGCGGTCCGCAACCGGGCGTCGTTGCAAAAATCGAACGCCCCGAAGCGCTCGAAAATTTCGACCGGATTCTACCCCTCTGCGACGCCGTCATGGTCGCACGGGGCGACCTCGGCATCGAGGTGGATCTGAACGACGTCCCACAACTCCAAAAACAGATGATCCGTAAGTGCAACCAATACGGCATTCCGGTCATTACCGCCACCCAAATGCTCGAATCCATGATGACCAGTCCAACACCCACGCGCGCCGAAGTCAGCGACGTGGCCAACGCCATCTACGATGGAACCGACGCCGTCATGCTCTCCGGCGAAACGGCGGCGGGCCGGTTTCCAATCGAGGCGGCCCGGACCATGGCCGCCATCGCCGAAAAGGCCGATGCCGCCATTGCGAACATGTGGACCGAACACCCGTCCGAAACCTCCCATCCGGCCGTTTGGGGCGAATCGCCCAGCGATGCCGTCGCGGAAGCGGCATGGCACATGGCGCACAAATTGCCCGTGTCCCGCATCGTCTGCTTCACGCAGAGCGGATTCACCGCGCGCGCCATTGCGCGATACCGGCCCGGCGTGCCCATTACGGCCATCACGCTCACCGAGGCGACATGGCGCCGGTGCGCCCTCATTTGGGGAGTCGAAGCCATACAGCACGGCGAAATCGAGGGCGTGGACGCCATGCTTGGAACGGTTGATGCCGTCGTTCGTACACATTGCGGCGTACGGCCCGGCGAACAGGTAATTATCGTCGGCGGCCTCCCGATGGCCGTCGGCGGCATCACCAACTTTCTCAAATGGCACACCATCGGCGAAGTGTCTTGAACGCTGTCGAGGAAAGAAGAGATGCCACAATCGGGGTAAGCGTCCGTAAGCAAACCACCGCTTGAAGGCGACGCCCAAGACCGTCAAAAAAACGAATTTTTTTGGACAATCTATTTCACATGAGAGTACCGAGTTCTTGAGACAAAAGAATGAAAAGTTCCACGAAGATTGGCGTTTCCGGACAATTTCATGTTGGATCAGGTATCGAGTGCTTGTGGTGAAATTGAAAATGGCCGCTCTCTAGCGCCGATTTCCAAATCGGCATATCGTGTTTCAGCAAGCCGATTTGGAAATCGGCGTTACATTCCGAGGTCTTCACGACTCCGGGAACACGGTACTCTCAAGTATTTCACTTGCGCCGTCCCACCCGGACCACTTCGATGCGCACCGGTACGACCCCCTCTCGAATCATGTCGAGTTCCCGGGCCGCCGCCTTGGACAGATCGATGATCCGGCCGCGGACAAAAGGTCCCCGATCGTTGATGCGCACCTTTACGCTGCGGTTGTTTTTCAGGTTCTTGACCAGTACGACGGTGTCGAACGACAGTTTCCGGTGGGCCGCCGTAAAGGCCATCGGATCGAACGGCTCGCCCGAGGCCGTCAACCGCCCCTTGTATTCGTCGCCGTACCAGCACGCCTTGCCCTTTTCGACGTGCTTGCGCCCCCACGGCATCAGGTGGCAGCCGGTCAGGCAAAAACAAAAAAGGAGCGCGACGACCGCCGCGCTCCCGTGTCGGGTCAGGAGTTTCATCGAAAGGGTCTCTACGGAAGATACTTGCTGATTCGTTCCGCCACCTTGGCCACCACATCGGGATTCTTGTATTGGCCGCTGGCCAAATGTTCCCGCGCGGCCTCGACGCGTTCCGTCCGAACGTCGTCTTGAAGCGCCAGCGCCTGTAGCGAATTCGCCAGTTTTGCGGCCGCCTGCGCCTCGCTGCTGATGACGAGATCGTCCTGCTGTGCGGCGGTTTGGCCGACTTCGCGTTCCTTTTCGCGAACCTTGGCCGGTCGTTCGGGCTTGGGTTCGGGGACCCCGCCGATTCCATTTATACCAACCATATCCGTGCTCCTCGAACGATCATATCGTTCGCCTTACTTCTCGCTTTCGTCTTATTTATCGGGAAATATCCGTAAAACTTTAGGCGAAAACCGATATGCCCGAAATCCGCCGCCAACCACCAACCACCAGCGGTCAACCACCAACCACCAGCCACCTAACTCATTTCGTCACAACCTTTTCCGGACGATTAGCCTCATACGAGCGACGGGCCGCCAAGGCCATCAACAAGGCTGCACGCGCATCCTCTCCGGTCACGGGAACCGGTTGGTTCGACAAAACCGCCCCGGCAAACGCGCGCATTTCGGCCAGAAAACTTTCCGTATATCGCTCCATGAAGAAATTCAGGGGAAGGTCGCGTCCGACTGACGAAGCGTTTGCAATAATCGCTGAATTCGCATAATTATTGTCTGTCTGGATGCTGCCCTTCGATCCAAAGGCCTCGACACGTTGATCGTAACCGTAAACGGCCTGTCGGCAGTTGTCAATGGTCCCCATGACGCCATTGCGGAAGCGAAGCACAATCAGGGCCGTATCCAGGTCGCCTGACGCGCCGATGGCCGGGTCCACCGTTACCCCGCCCGACACATACACCTCCTCGACCTCGTCGCCGGCCAGGAACCGGGCCATGTCAAAATCGTGGATCGTCATGTCCATGAAGATGCCGCCCGAAACCTTGACATATTCGATGGGCGGCGGCGCGGGATCGCGACTGACGATGTGGAGGATGCGCAAAGCGCCGATTTCGCCGGAAGCGATGGCCTTGCGGACCCGCGCGAAGTTGGCGTCGAAACGCCGGTTGAATCCGAGTTGAAGCTTGACTCCCGCCTTTTTGACGGCGGCGAGGGCCTCGTCCACCTTGTCCAATGCAAGGTCAATCGGCTTCTCGCAAAAGATGTGCTTGCCGGCGTTCGCGGCCTCGACGACGATCCGGGCGTGCGTGTTCGTCGGCGAGCAGATCGCCACAGCGTGAATGTCCGGGTCGTTCAGGATGGCGTGATAATCACCAAGCGCCTTGGACACGCCCAATCGCACGGCGCACGCTCGCGCCGCCTCGACATTGACATCGGCAATCGCCCCGAGCCGAACGCCCGGCAACCGGTGCGCGAGATGTTCCGCATGCAGTTTTCCGATACGCCCAACCCCAATCAATCCGACATTCAGATGTTCGCTCGCCATGAACAAACTCCCCGGTTGCAATAGGGACCATTCTAACGCATTGGATCATTCCGTTGCCATCTCGTGCTCGTGCTCGAATCATCGAAAACACGTGATGGCGCGCGGCCGTATGGAATTGTACTAGCCGCACAATGTATAGCCGGTCGAAACGTATTCAGCCGGCGCGGACAAGTCTCTCCGATCAACGGCAATTACGAGCATGAATACGAGAACGAGCACGAGCATGAGCACGAGGCGGTCGGCGTTCACTCCGACCGGCAATTAGGCAAACACCCTCGATTGGACAGGTCAACGCGAAACGGCGCGCGGGGACACGCGCCCTCCCGCCCCATATTTTGTTTGATGTGCCGCAGCGCGCGGCTGGCCGTGTGAAATTACGCCCCGTTCGTCAATATGAATTCGGCGCCGTCCCACATCACATAGGATCGGTGGCGGCGCCAATCACCGCAATTGATGTAAAGTCCCGTGCCGCCGGGAGCGGGACATTCCTCGCGGATGGCGGCGTGGGCGTGCCCCATGAGGACGACGTCGGCCTTCCCCGCAGCCAGCACGCTTTGGGCATGAGCGCGCAGGGCCTTGGCTTCGCTGCCCCGTGACGGATCCTCGACCATGGTCATGTGCCGGCTGCCGTGTGAGACCCCTCGCGCAAGCCCCATCGCAAGGTCGGGATGCAATTGTCGAAACAGGGCAATCGCGAGGCGGGATCGGGCCACTCGCTTGTATAGCCGGTACAGGCGGTCCTTTGGATTGATTCCGTCGCCGTGGGCAAGCAGGACGCGCCGCCCGTTCCAATCCATCACCACGGGATCGCGATGAACGTGAAAACCGAGTTCGGTTTCGAGAAAACGGCCTGCCCAGAAATCGTGGTTTCCGCAGACAAGGTGAAGTTCGACGTCGGCGTCGCGCGCGTCGGCGAAGGCGCGCAACACCGGAAAGTAACCGGAAAATACAACGTGCCGGTATTCGAACCAGAAATCGAAAAGATCCCCCAGAATGAAGATTCGCCGCACGCCGTCCCGTTGCCATTGGCGGATTTGGACGGCCATGGCATCCACGGTTTCACGGCCTTCAAGGCTCGTTTCGAGATGGGCATCGGAAAATGCGATGGTTTTTTTTCCCGCCATCATCGCAGAAAGCGCATCTTTCCCGGCGGCCAGAAACAAAGCACGGCTCTCCCGACCAGACAGGCATCGTCTATGGGCCCGAAACTGCGGCTGTCCTTGCTCACGACACGGTTATCGCCAAGGACATAATAGGTTCCCGGTGGAAGGCTTACGTCCGGCATGCGATCGTCGCAGGACTGCGGTCCCGGTGGGAGATAAGGCTCGAGTATGCGTCTATTGTTGACGTAGACCGACCCTGAATCGAAACGAACATGCACGGCGTCTTCCGGGGTGTCATGCGCCTGCGCCGAAGCCGTTTTCGAGGCGGAGGATTTTGGCCCGCGGGCGATAATCCGCTTCACATAGCGTTTGTTGGGTTCGTTTCGGCTGTCGAATACGACGATATCGCCTTCCTTCAAGGCCTCGATGCCGCTGAAGATCCGGAATTGGCTCAGGATATGCGGCAACTTGAACACAAGAATCCGTTCCCGGTCGTTCAGGGTGGGATTCATCGAAGGCCCTTGAACTTCATAACCTTCTACGATATAAGTCTTTACGATAAAAAATGCGATCAGAAACCAGACCACCATTTTGATGAATTCAATGGCTTCGCGCTTGATTTCTTGGGAGGGGACCGTGGATGGAGGGGGATTTTCCGCCAAGACTCCAATGCCATTGTCTTCGTGCGATTCAGACATCTCAAAGTTTCCGGTTGTCGGTCCTGTATCCTATCGGCCTAAATGTACCACTTATCAGCGCGTTACGCAAATCGGCGATGGATTGGATGGGCGTGTCGAAGTCGGTGCAGTAGCGGCCGACACCCTCCAGTTGGTGCGCATCGCTGGCTGCAACCGGCCGGAAACCGGCCTGCCGGGCGAGTTGGGCGGCCAGACGTTGCTCGTGTTCTTTCATGTTGAGGCTTCGCACCTCGATGGCGTCAATCGGCAGATTCGGCAGTCGCTCGTCGAATCCCAGGCCGGCCCGCGTCGGATGGGCGGCGATGCAAACACCGCCCCGATCGTGGACGCGCGCGACAGCCTCTTCCGGCGGCATTCCGGGCGCAAAATGGGACGCCTCGGCCGCGTCAAGGCCGTAAATGAGCAAATCCCCCCGCGCCGTCGCATATTCGAACCCGGCCATGACCAGAAAAGGCGCTTCATGCGAACATTCGACCAGCGCCGCCAATTCGTCCGGAGTCCATTGATAATGATGTTCGGTAATAACGAGGCCGTCCAGCCCGGCCCGCACCGCCTGCCGGATCAGCAAATCGGGGTCAATATAACTGCACGGAGAGTAGCGGCGCGTGTGAACGTGCAAATCGATGAGCAATCCCATGTTGTGTCCTACGTCTCCAAGAGACCCAACGCGCGCGCCGGTTCCGAATCGGCGATATAACGCGGGACCAGGATCTCGCAATCGCCCACGGCCTGCCGGGCCAGAAACAAGACGCCGGCCGGGTGTTCGCAGGCGATTTCCTTCAGGTATTGCCACCATTCGCCGGGGTCGGCGGTGCGGCCAAGCAGGAGGGCCGGGATTTGGCGCGGGTCTTCGCCCTGTTGTTCCTCGATTTCCTCGGCCAATCCCAGCGATTCCGCCATCCGGCGTTCGAGACGCGCGCCGAAACCCCGGGCAAAGGCGGTAGCCTCGCGAAATCGCCGCGCGAAATCGTCCCATGTCGGATCGCGCCGCCGGACCCATTCCACAAAAAACGCGAGCCGTAGTTCGGTGGAACGGTTCTCCAGACGGGCGGCCAGCGCCGGTTCCATCAGGTAACTCAATGCCATGGAAAGAAACGGCGCGGTTTCCCGCACGCCGGCGCAATCCTCGGGGCGTTCAGGATAGACTCCGTGCAGCATGAGCGCGCGGGTTTGGTAATCCGGCACTGCGGGAAGCGGTTCCGGAAACGCCGCATAATCATAGGCCAGCCCGGCGGCAATGACATACCCGCGCACGCCCGTGGACAAGTTTCCCGCATCGAGCGCCGCGTCGGCCTGCGCCAGGAATTCTTCCTGCATGCGCGCGCGTATGCGCAGGATTTCGTAGGCCTGTGCCGCGCTGGAGGTTTTTTCAAGCCGGACGGCCTGGTCCGCAAGGGGCAAGATGAGTTCCGAAGGCAACTGGGCGGGCCGGTTGGCGTCGAGTTCGCCCTGGACATGCCGCATCGTTTCCGGGCGCTTCACGAGTTCGAGGAATCGTTGAAACGCCGCGTCGCGCCGCATTTCGTCGTCCGGCAGCAGGTAAGCGTACTTGGGCATTGCGAACGATTGCGACGAGTCGCGCCGGGCCGGCGAAAAAGGCGCAAACAGGAGCCTGAAATTGACGATGTCGCCCTCGACAATGGCCTTGGCCAGTGCCGACGCCAGATCGTCCGGGTCCACGGTTTTCATTGTCGCGGATGATTTCGCGGCGGCCATGATCAAGAGGCTTCCCCGGCCAGCATGGCCGTTACGGCGCGTTTTCGCTCGTCCCAGTCAATCCGCGGCGTCGTCACTTCCCAATAGGGCAACCGTTCGAGAATGCGTTGATACAGGCTTTGGCGATAATGGCGCAAAATGCGCGAGGCGTGGCGTTCGTGCGCCGCATCCCAATTGCTGGCCTCGACACAGCCCTTGTCGCGTCCCGCTTCCAGCATGGCCTCTTCGACATAACGGGACAGGAAATGCCGCAATTTGGCGTCGTAGGCCCGCCGGGCGGCATCCGCGTTCGTCCCATCCGACTCGACCGCCTTCCGCCATGCGTCCTCGAGCGCGATCAATTCCGTTCGTGCGGCCCAATAGGCGTCGCGCATGTCGTTTTCGCGCAAAATATAGAACGACGCATTCAATTTGGCCATTTCGAGGAGGTAACGATCCCGCCGTTCGCCGGTGATTTCGACCCGCGCAATTTCCATTACGAGGTCTTTCATCAGTTGCTTGTAGGCGTTTCGCACTTCGCCCGGTTTTGCATCCGGCGCGATTTTCAAGATCTGAAAATAGTTTACATATCCATCGTCAACCATGGATGTATTGTACCGCCCCCATGACCCATCCCTCAAGAAACCGGCCGGCTTCCCTTTCGCGATCGGGTGCGTGCTTGTATTCATCTGCTCTGAACGCGCATGGGGAATTTTTCGGGTGCAAAACATAGGACAGGCTGTCCAGTCTGTCTCTTCCGAAGACACGCCATGTCCATGAACGGACAGGCTGGACAGCCGGTCCCGCGCACTTACCCTTGATTTCTGCTCGCGAGTTTTTTGAGGCGTCCCCGATTTTCCGCTATCCTGAAACGTGGCGTGGTTGTTTGCCGTAATTGTTTAGGCGACTTGCCTGATCTGGCATGTCGAACCGGATTGCGTGAAAGATGGAGGATGACGGACATGGCCCCGACAGGACGGAGAACTTTTCTAAAGGAAGCGGCCGCATGCCTTGCCTTGTCATCGGTTGCGCGCGGGGAGGAATCAACGCCTTCAAACCGATCAAGACCCAACATCCTCTGGATCACCTGCGAAGACATCAATCCACATCTGGGCTGCTACGGTTATTCCCGCGCCCGGACGCCAAACCTGGACCGCATGGCGTCCGAAGGCGTCCGGTACACGCACGCCTTCAGCGTGAGCGGCGTCTGCGCGCCGAGCCGATCCTGCCTGATTACGGGCATGTATCCCACGACGCTCGGCACACATCACATGCGATGCAATCACACTCCGCCCCCGCATGTGCGATGTTTTCCCGCCTATCTGCGCCGCGAAGGCTATTACTGCACGAACAACGTCAAGACGGATTACCAGTTCGATGTGCCGCCGGACGCCTGGGACGATTGCAGCCACACGGCCCATTGGCGCAACCGCTCCCGGCCCGACAAGCCGTTCTTTTCCGTGTTCAACTTCACGATCTCGCACGAATCCTCGATCGGCGATTTGGATTCGCTACACGATCCGCTGAAAACAAGGCTGGGGGCGTTGCACGATCCCGCGGGCGTCGAACTGCCGCCCTATTATCCGGACACGGAAATCATCCGAAAACATTGGGCGCATTACGAGGACGTCATTTCGGCGGTGGACGTGCAGGCCGGGGATATTCTGAAGCAACTCGAAGAGGACGGCTTAGCGGACAACACCCTCGTGTTTTTCTTCGGCGACAACGGGGCGGGTCTGCCGCGCGCCAAACGATGGATGTACGATGCCGGCATCCATGTGCCGCTGATTGTGCGATGGCCGGGGCATATCGAACCGGGGACGGTATCGGATCGCCTGGTCAGTTTTTTGGATTTCGCGCCCTCGGTGCTCTCTGCCGCCGGAGTCCCCATCCCCGGCCACATGCAGGGCGTTCCGTTTCTCGGCCCCGCCGCCGGTCCGCCGCGCCCGTTTATTTTCGCCGCGCGCGATCGCATGGACGAACGCTACGACATTATCCGGGCCGTCCGGGACCGCCGTTTCAAGTACATCCGCAACTACGAACCGGCGCGTCCCTATGCACAGCCCCTCTCGTATTGCGAAAGCTGGCCGGTCATGCAGGAAATGAGGCGGGTCGAAAAAGAGGGAAAACTCGGCGAGTCGGCGGCCCTGTTTTTCCGGCCCGCGAAACCGCCCGAGGAATTTTACGATACCGCTGCCGACCCGCACGAGTTGAACAACCTCGCCGGACGGGGTTCTGAATTTCGCGATGAACTGGAGCGAATGCGGGCGGCGATGAACGAGTGGCAGCGGGAAACGCGGGATTTGGGGTGCATTGTCGAACCGGAACTCGACGACTGGCTGGCCGGACGGCTTCCCGATGCCAAAAGCAAGCGTTTCTACACGTTGGCAAAAGAACACGGCAAATCACAATCCGACACGGACATGGATAAAACCGTCCTTTTCGGAAAATCCCTGGCCGAATGGATCAACGATTTGAACGGGGACGATCCGTTGGCCCGCGTTTGGGCCGCGATGATCATCGCGATGGCGGATCCCGAACCCACGGCGCTTCTGTTCGACATGACCGGCGATCACGATCCCAGCGTGGCCTACTGGGCGGCGGTGGGCATCGGCCGGAACGGCGCGTCTGCGCAAAAGGCCGATGCGGATTCAACGTTGCGCGTGGACCATTTGTCGGCGCTGTTGCGGCACGAAAACGCCACCGTGCGTCTTGGCGCGGCGCGCGGACTGGCCGCCCTGCGTCGCGGCGATCTTGCGGTTCCGATTGCCATTGCCATGCTCCAGGAAAAACACTTTGCGCACAGGCTTCTTGCCGTACAGGTCCTCGAGGACGTGGGAACCGGCCATCCCGGCGTTGAGGAGTCGCTCAAATCCGCCCTGAACGACAAGGATAAATACATTGTGCGCGTGGCCAACTGCGCACTGGGCCTTCCGCCGGTGCGATAGACGGCCACGCACTCCATCGTCGCCATCCGGCTCGAACTGTCCGGAATCCGGGAATTCGACACGCCGAAGCATATATAATTTGAGAAGAAAGCGAATGCACAAAAACGACTTGAGGCGCCTTTATCGAATGAATCTTTTCCCCGCCACATCCAAGGCAATGGTTCATTGGGTCATTCTGATTTTGGCCGTCGCAACAGGCAAATCCGTTGCGGATTCTGTTCAATTGAACGATTTGCCGGTGACCGTAATCAAACAAAAAAAAGAATGGCGGCAGGGACGCGAAGCGCCCGCCGGCACAGATATCTTTTATGAAGCCGGGAAATTGGGGAACGGATCTGTTTTGCGGGTGGGCGTGAAGTCCAAAGGGGACTTGGCGGGCACGGCGAGCCTTTCCGTGCGGGTTGACGGAATCGTCAAACGGGAATGGACGCTTCCATTGGGGGAACAATGGAAAGACGAGCGCCTGGAATTGGACGGGATCGGCGCCGTGGGCGCCGCGATCCAGTTTCACTTCAGGAGCGTGCAGCCCTTCTGGATTGGCCCTTGCGAAGTCGTCGCGCCCAACCCATCAAGGCCCAACATCATCATTTATCTGATTGACACGCTGCGCTTGGATCGCCTTTTCGTCTATGGCTATGAACGTCCGACATCCCCCGCCATGGACGCCTTCGCGAAAGAATCCGTTCGATTTACCCAGGCTGTTCCCCAAGCCCCGTCCACGCGCTGTTCCGTCGCTTCGATGCTCACTTCCACGTATCCTCCCGAACAAAGCGCCAACGAGGCTGTCTTTCGGCCGGGTTTGCCCCGGCTTGCAACGAGGCTTTCCGAAGGCGGCTACGAGACCCATGGCATCACATCCAACGCGGTCACTTTGCCCGTGTGGGGTTATGGCGAAGGCTTTTTCCGTTATTATAATGCGGCTTGGGGCCATCCCTACAGCGCATTCCGGGAACAAACCATCGCCCGTGCCGCTGAAACCCTCGCATTTGTGCGCGGACGCCCGTGGTTCCTGTTCGTTCACAGCGCCGGCGTGCATAGCCCCTATATTCCTCCCGCCTTGTTTGCAAAACAGTTCGCCCCGGATCTTCCTGCTTCCGAGGAGGCCGTAAAGGCATGGCTCGACACATGTCCGGAAACCCCGACCGAATATTATGAAATGTTCACGTTCGGCTATGAAGCGGGCGCCCCGGATCCGGCTGCGACCATGCGATCCAAAGAAGAAATGGACGCCATGGTGAAGAAACGGGCGTCGGACGCCTATGATGCCTGGGTCGCCTACAACGACTGGCTCTTTTCCCGCCTGTTGGACGACTTGAAAAAGGCGGACATGTACGATGACTCCATCATCGTTTTATTGTCCGATCATGGCGAAGAATTCTGGGAGCACGGCGGTATCTTCCACGGCAACACCCTCTTCGAGGAAATGCTTCGGGTACCGCTCCTGATCAAACTGCCGAAACAGGCGCATGCGGGACGCGTCATCGAATCGCTGGTGGAAATGGTGGATCTTGCGCCGACGCTTCTGGAGTTGGCGGGGCTTCCGCCGGAGCCGCAATTCAGGGGCCGGTCCTTTGCGGAATTGATAACCGGCGGCCAAGGCGCGAAACGTGTCGGTTTTTCGTATCTGGGCAGCCAGGATCGCAATATCGCCAAAACGACAACGCTCAAATGCCTTTACGATCCGTCGGGACAGCCTAGTCAATGGTACGATCTGGCCGCCGATCCAGGGGAACAGCGCGCATTGACCATGGCTCCGGAAGGCGGGCGCGAACTCGAGCAGCAGGCCCGTTGGCTCATGATGCTGGGCGTCAGCGGACTTCATGTGCATATCCGGTGCAGTCCGGATCAAGCGCAAACGCTGGCCGGAATCCTAAAGAGTCCCCTGATTCATCATTTCCGGTATGGACAAACCCATGGCGCAGGCCGTGTCGAGCGCGCCAACGACATGCTGTCTTTCACGGCGCAAATTGGAGCGGAGGCTTTGGACGATCCGGAGGCCATGCAACTTCGGATTGCCTTGCCTGACAGTTCGCCAAAACATCGGGCGGATATTCATCTGTGGGCATCCGTCAACGCCGATGCGCCGATTTCCCTGTCGGTGCTCAAGGACGGCGCGCCGGTGGACAGGGAGTCGGTGTTCATCGGTGAAAACCAGATGCACGGTCTTCTGGATGGGGCGCCGTTTTTCATCGCCGACGCCATTTCGCCAAACGATCGGACCGCGTGGCTCGCGGACGATTTCGGCGTGTATGTATGGTATGTCCCCGAGACAAACACGGCGGATATTGACCGGCACGATCGATCGGACGCCTTGCAGGCCATGGAAGCCCTTGGCTACATCGGCAGCGATCCGGCCAGCATCAATGAATGCGACCGGCGCAACGAACGGTTGCAGCGTGAATGCGATCTGTATGAGGTGGCCAAATATTGGTTTGATTATGTGGATCAGCATCCCAAGGCCGCCCGCGCCCATTATTGGTTGGGCGCGGCGCTTGAACGCATCGAAATGCCCAAACGCGCAGCGGAAGCCTATGCCGCCGCGGAGAAACTGGCCCCGCGATTGCCTTCTTTCACCATGGATTTGGCCGAAGCATGGATGCGGCTTGGCCGTTACGATGCCGTGGCCGGTTCACTGCAACGAATTATCGCGCTGGCGCCCGCGGATCCGGATATTCTCAGCCGCGTTCTCGCCCTTACCCGCCAAGTGGCCGAAGACGTTGCGATGGTCGAATCGGCGCCCATTGACGTATGTTGCGAAGCCTTGAAACTGGCGGCGGTCGGTGCTGAAACCGAACTGCAGCGTGGAATGTTCGCGGAAAAGAAGGGCGACAGGGAAAACGCCGTCGCCGCCTATTCGCGCGCGATAGAATTCGATCCGAACAATTACAAGGCGTTCCTTGGGCTTGCGCGGGCGCTGCAAAAACAGGGCGCCAAGGAAAAAGCGCTGGAAGCCGTCGAAAAGGCGCTGGTCCTGGTTCCCGACAGTGCGGACGCTTTGCGATGCAAGGCTTCCATCCAGGAAGACATGGAGCCGCCGAAATCCGATGCCCATAAGTGAGCCGGCTCGGCGTGTTTTCCGCCTGCGATAATGATGACGAACATGGCCGGAGGGCGGGGATGCGCATTTTCAGGGAACATTCGGCAGAAACCATCGCGCAAGGCCGTATGGTATATTGGAACGAAACGGACGGGAGAACGCGGCCCCATCGGGGTGGCGGTTGCACAACCCGCGCCGGCATGGGAGACGCGCATGAAAATCGTTTACGCAAGCGCTTTGATCTGCATCGTTGCGGCGGCGCCGGGTTGCGCAACGTCCGGTCAGCGACAGGGAGAAAACGTCATGCTTGAAGTCAGCGAATTGCCCGCGATTAAGGAATTGCCGGACGTGTTTCGGTTCATGGACGGCCGGAAGGTCGAAACGAAGGCCGATTGGCAGCGGCGTCGCGCGGAAATCATTGCGATGCTCGAACATTATGAATACGGGCATATGCCGCCCGCGCCGAAACTGCGCGTAATCGAGGAAAGCGCAACGCCGGTCTTCGACGGCAAGGCGCTGGATGTCCGGGCCGTGGTGGCGTTCGACGATAAGCCGCTTCGCGTGCATATGGGTCTTTTCATTCCGCAAGGCGCCCCGGGCCGAAAGTATCCCGCCGTGATTGAAACCGGCGCGGTTTGGGGCGAGAAGATGCAGGAGGCGGCGCGGCGCATGATCGATCGCGGCTACATCTTCGCGGGATACGACCGCCATGAAATTGACCGGGACGACGCGGATCGTTCGGATGGCGTGCATCCGCTGTATCCGGAGTACGACTGGGCGACGCTTGCCGCGTGGGCGTGGGGCGCCCGGCGAACGCTGGATTATCTGCTGACACGGCCCGAAGTGGACGCGGCGCATGTCGCCGTCACCGGCCACTCACGCGGCGGCAAGACGGCGCTTTGGGCCGGGGCGCTGGACGAGCGCTTCGCGCTGGTGGCGCCGCATGCCTCCGGAGCGGGCGGCGCGGGTTGTTTCCGCATCATGGGACCGGGTGCGGAATCCCTGGAAATAATAACCTCTCCCAAACGCTTTCATTACTGGTTCCATCCGCGCTTGGCGACTTTCGCGCGGCAGGAAGAACGGTTGCCGTTCGATCAGCATTTTCTGAAGGCGCTCGTCGCCCCGCGCGCCCTGTTGTCCGTCGAGGGGCTGGCGGATCATTGGGCCAATCCGCTGGGCACGCAGCGCACGTATCAGGCCGCGCAGCCCGTGTTCGATTTTCTGGGCGTTCCGGACAAGAATGCCATATTCTTCCGCGAGGGCGGCCACGACGTGACGCTGGACGACTGGGACGCGCTGCTCGATTTCGCGGACGCTTGTTTCTTCGGCAAAACGCCCGCCCGGCGGTTCAACGCGCTGCCGTTTCCGTGACGCCGTTCCCGGCGCGGCTCTATTTTTTCGAATTCCGCTCCGCCTGTTGGGCATGCGCGACATGGAGCCGCCACGCCACGATAATCATCAGCAGGGCAAAGAGGATGCTGGTGGACAGCGTCAGGAGGTTGGCGTTGTGGATGCCGGTTTCGGCATCGCCGCGCATCAACTGTCCGATGACCACTTCCTGCACGATGGGTCCGATGCTTCCAATGCCGTTGACGATGCCCGCCACCGCCACGCCGTTTGCCTCGCCGGCGACCGCAATCGCCGCCGCGCCGGTCAGCAGGCTGTCGGGGCCGTACACCATGAATCCGACGATGCCGAAACACAGCGCCACGCGCATCGGACTCGTGCCGAGATAGATGACGGCGAGGTATCCCAGGATGGCGCCCAAGGCCATGACAAAGCACAGCACCGCCCAATTGCCCCGAAAGAAGCGGTCGAGCACATAGCCCGCCACGATGGTGCCCACGACTCCCGTGTTGTCGAAGATCATCGAGGCGTAACTGGCGTCGGCGACGCTCATGCCCTGAATGTTCAGGAAGGCGGGCAGCCATGAATCGAGCGCATAACGCAGGAATTTGATGCAGAAATAGCTGCATCCCATGATCATCACCAGCGGATTGAACAGAAGCGCGAAATAATCGCGAAACGACACCGTTCGTTCCTGCGACGCCTCGACGGCATGGGAGTAGTCGTCCCCCCGCTGTTCGACGATCGGCGGCAGCCCCACATCTTCGGGGCGGTCACGCAGCCAGAAATACATGAGCCACCAGATGCCGATGGTCAGGGCCGTGCAGCCGAAAAACGACCATCGCCATTGCGGGCCGCCGGCCGTGAGCGCCGCCACGTTGATCCCGATGAATCCGAGGCTGAAGGCCAGATGCGTGCCGGCGGGTCCCAACAACCAGCCGCCCAGCGCCTTGTAGAGGATGTTGCCGACGATGTGATTGGTCGTCCACCATCCCATGATGGTGCCGCGCTCGTTGCTGCGCAGCCACTGCGACACGCCGCCCACGCAGCCGGGCCAGCCCGCCGCCTGCACCAATCCGTTTATAATCATGAACACCATGAAAGTTGCGAACGAATTGGCGAATCCGAAGACGATGTTGCAGGCGATCGAAACGCCCAAGCCGCCCAGTAAAATGATGCGAGGTCCCCATTTGCGGCCCAGATAACCGTTGATGAACTGGCCGACCATATAGGCGAACAAAAAAGCGGCCCAGACATGGGCCGTGTCGCTCAGTTCCCAGTGCAAATCCCCTGCGATGGACGTCTTGGCGATGGTAAAGATTTTGCGGGTCAGGTAATACCCCATGTATCCGATGTAGGTCGAGATGAGAATCCGCCAGCGCCACGAGGCTTGTTCGGGCGTCAATCCGCCCTGGACCGCCCGCTTTATTCCAGCCCAAATGCCGGTCTTTTCGTTCAGTTGTCGTTGGTTGACCATGATGAAGAAACCTCCTGCCAAAATCGCCGTACCATAGCATATTTTGAATGCGCCGGGTTAGCGCATGGGGGGCGATATTGAACAAGTCCGCTTCAGAAACGGCCCAGAACGGCGTTGATTAGTCCCTGCAAATCGGTTGCGGTCACATCGCCGCCGTCCACGTCGCAGGCACAATCCGTGTCTGCCCCAAGCAGGAAATTGACCATTTTCTGCACATCGGCGGCATTGACGCCCCCATCGTGGTTGATGTCGGCGCCGGCCAACGTAACATCCGCGCGCGTGGCGGCGCCTTCCCCGACGGCGATGCCCGCCACTCCGATCGGCGCGTAGCCGGGCGCCGATACAATCAAGTCGTAAACGCCGGGCAGCAGCATGCGATGATAGTCGCCGACGGCGGGATCGGTGAAAACGGGATGGGTGTTGTCGCGCACGCGCACGCGGGCGTGGATCGGCGCGCCGGTGTCGCGATCCGTCACAATACCGCGTATGCCGATGTGCACGGCCTCCAGATAGGCCAGCATCGCCTCCCGGTTGTTGTCCCAAATCGCGGGCAGGGTGCTCGCGGCCGGCGCGAACGTGTTGGAGAGTTCGATCGTCACCTCATTGCAACTCGCGTACCGGTAATTCCAATCCTGCATGCCGCCTGAAATAACGTACCAGACCGCGCCGTTCACAATTCCGTTTTTAAATTGGGTGCTGTTCCACATGGGCGTGTTTTCGATGGAATATCGCAACGAGATGTCGCGGAACAGCGCATCGTCCGGCGTCGGTGAATTCTGGCCGCTGGGCTTGCCGTCGTCGTCGTAAGGATAATTGACGACGAGCGCGCCGGTATGGAAATTTGCCGAGGCCACAAAGCGCCGGCCCGCGGTCCATTCCATCATCCGCGCCACCTCGATCGGCCTTCCGGATGTATCGGGCGCCGGTTCGTCAAAAACGGTCTTTGTGAAACCTTCTGGATATTCTGGAAAATTGCGGTTGAGATCGAATCCCTGGGCGTTGTAACGAGTGCCGGCTTCGAATCCGTCGGGATTCATCAGCGGGACAATCCAAATGGCCGTTGAATCTATCAGGTCCGTAATACGGGCGTCGGAACCGTATCCCGCCAGCAATAATTCGATGAAACGGACGCAATTCTCGGTTCCGACGGGTTCATTGCCATGAATGGTGGCGACATATTTGAATTCGGGTTCGTCTTCCTCAATGTCCGGATTGCGGGTAATCAGGACCGCCCAGAGTTCACGGTTCTGAAACGACTTGCCCAGCGAGTCAAGACGGCAGATATTCGGATGGGCGGAGGCAAAGTCCTGCAGCGCCGTGGTCAATGTCGCGTATGTGTGATAACCGCTGGGCGCCTTGGGCGAAAAGGGTTCGCGTCCCACCTCGACGGGCGCAAAGCCCTCCGCGCGCAAACGCGCAAATTCCTCCTGGGTGGCGAATACGGTGGCCACGTCTCCCTGGATGCGCGCCACATCATAGCCTTCTCCGACCAGGAAACGCAGCGCCTGTAGGTCGGCCAGACGGATTTCAAGGATGGAAATCGGGCCTGTTCGTGCGATGCCGGCCTGCGCTTCCACGGCCGTCAACAAAAATAACGGCAGGGCCAGCCATTTCGCATATCCATACGGCATATTGGAATACCTCCGCCTGAATTGTACGCGGGAACCGCCGATCCCGCAAGTAGACCCGGCGGCCCCGAAAACAAGATGATTGGATGCGTCTTCCGTGAAAAAACGCGCCAGTCCCTTTTTTTCGTTTCGCCGCTTCAAGTATGATTCGATAATCTGTGGCAAATCCGGGAGGGATGAATCATGGCCATGAGCCGTAACATTCGACGTCGCCAGTTTCTGACGGCGCTGGCCGGAACCGCTGCGGCGATGCCGCTGGCCTGCCATACCGTTGGAAGCCCTGTCCGGCGCGAGCGGCCGAACGTCGTTTTCGTGTTTGCGGATCAATGGCGCGCGCAGGCCACCGGATATGCAGGCGATCCGAATGTGCGGACGCCGCATCTCGACCGGCTTGCGGCCGAAAGCGTCAATTTCACCCATGCCGTTTCGTGTTGCCCGGTCTGTTCGCCTTACCGGGCCAGCCTGCTCACGGGATGTTATCCGCTGACCCATGGGGTGTTTTTGAACGATGTCTGTCTGGGCACGGCGCAGACTTCGATTGCGGAGGCTTTCGCGCAGGCCGGATACCGCACGGCCTATATTGGGAAATGGCACTTGGACGGCCATGGCCGATCGAATTACATTCCTCCGGAACGACGCCAAGGGTTCCAGTTCTGGCGCGGACAGGAATGCACGCATGACTACAATCGTTCGCGCTATTACGCGGATGATGACCCCACACCCCGGACATGGGACGGTTATGACGCCATGGCCCAGACGCGCGAGGCGCAACGGTTTCTCGCGGAGGAAACCGACGGGGATGCGTTCGCCCTGTTCCTGTCATGGGGACCGCCGCACAATCCCTATGAAACGGCGCCGGACGAGTTTCGGCGCTTGTACGATCCCGGCGCGCTGGTTCTTCGGCCCAATGTTCCCGCGGGCATGGAGGAGGAAGCGCGGCGGGATCTCGCCGGGTACTATGCGCATTGTTCCGCGCTCGATGCGTGCATTGGCGAATTGCTTGGCGCCTTGCGGGAACGGGGACTCGCGGAAAACACCCTCTTTGTGTTCACCTCCGATCACGGCGACATGCTCGGATCGCATGGCGAACGCCGCAAGCAACGCCCATGGGACGAATCCATCCGGGTGCCTTTTCTTTTGCGTTATCCCGGGCGGTTGAAACCGGGGCTTGTCGAATCGCCCATCAACACGCCGGACATCATGCCGACCCTGCTGGACCTGTGCGGAATAGACATTCCACGGACGGTCGAGGGGCGGAGTTTATTGGGCCATCCGGGCGAACGTTCCGCGGAGACCGACGGCGCTTTGATTGCCTGTTATGCGCCGTTTGGCGAATGGACGCGCAAACAGGGCGGACGCGAATACCGGGGTGTACGCACAACCCGGTACACCTATGTCCGCGGACTTGACGGGCCGTGGCTTCTTTTCGACAACGAACGCGATCCGTTTCAGATGGAAAACCTGTGCGGACGCCCGGAACACGCCGGATTGCAGGCCCAATTGGAAGCCGCTCTGCGCCGGCGACTTGACGAGACCCGCGACGAGTTTTGTCCGGCGGAAACTTATGTCAGACGCTGGAATTACCTCACGGATGAAAATGGAACGGTTCCATACAAGCCGTAAAATAAAGATCGGTTTGTGACGCGCCATTACGTTATTACCGTGATAAATGTGTGCCTATACGTGAAAAGGAAGGCAGGAATTTTGTCATGGAGGCATTTGTGAAAAGACAAGATAGGGCAAAAAGGGGGCTCTTTGCCTGGATTTGTTGAAATCGCGGCAGTTGTCAATAGGCTGTTTTGCATTGCCGATACGTGCGGCGGACAACAAGGCCCGCCGCTTGCCTGACTGCATCAACATGATATACTCCCGCCTGAAAAAGGCGTCCAATCCATAGCGCCGAAGAAATTGTGGTTGTAATGCCAATAGACACGTTTATATGCGCGCATACCTGATTCGCCGTTTCATGCTGATCGTGCCGGCGTTCATCGGCATCAGCCTGATCACGTTTCTCGTTGTGCAGCTGGCGCCGGGCAGTCCGGTTTATCTCAAGCTGCGCAAGGGCGAGGCCGCGCTCGGCTCGGACAGCATGTCGCAGAAGATCATCGAGGACACGAAGAAATTGTACGGCCTCGACAAGCCGATCCTCGTGCGGTATGTGCTGTGGCTTGGAAAACTGGCGACTCTCGATTTCGGCAATTCATACAAGGACCAACGGCCTGTCCGCGCGAAGATTCTCGAAACGATTCCCGTCACGCTTCAGATTGAAATCATCGCGGTGTTTCTGGTCTATCTTCTGGCGATCCCGATAGGCGTGTATTCCGCGACGCACCAGCGATCAAAGGGCGATTATCTCATCACCTTTGTGCTGTTTGTCCTGTACAGCGTTCCGAGTTTCTGGATGGCGATGCTGCTGATCGTGTTTCTGGGCGGCGGCCAATTCCTCAACTGGTTTCCGATCCATGGGCTGAATTCGTTCGGGGCGGAAACGTTTACTTGGCCGCAATGGATTGCGGATCGCGCATGGCACCTTGCGCTTCCCGTCTTTTGTCTGACCTACGGCGGACTTGCCGGGCTGTCGCGGTTCGCGCGCGCCGGCATGGTGGAGGTGATCCGGCAGGATTACATCCGAACCGCGCGCGCCTACGGTTTCAGCGAGAAAGTCGTGATTTTCAAGTACGCGATGAGGAATTCCCTGATCCCCATCATTACCCTGCTCGCAACGCTTCTTCCGGAGCTAATCGCGGGCAGTTTCATCATCGAAAGTATTTTTTCGATTCCCGGCATGGGACGCCTCGGATTCGAGGCGCTTATCTCGCGCGATTACCCGCTCATCATGGGCATTTTGTCCGTCTCGGCGTTCTTGACGTTGCTGGGGCTGATTCTTTCCGACATCCTGTATGCCATTGCCGACCCGCGGATAAAGTTCGAATGAGTCGAAAACGGAACACATACTGGAGCATGGTCGCCCGGCAATTCCGGAAAAACCGGCTTGCCGTGCCTGCGCTGGGCATGATCCTGTTCCTGTTTGCCGTCGCGCTGGCCGCGCCGTTTCTCGCGGGCGAAACACCGGTTTATCTCGTCAAGGACGGCCAACGGTATATTTTTCCAAACGTTATAAAATACAAATCGCTCCGGGGCATGGATTTCAGCGAATGGCAGCCCGGCCCGTCCGATTACGCCATCCGCCCGCCCATCCCGTATGCGCCGGAACGCTCCAATTTGCGCGACCGGTTGCAAGGGCCTTCGGCGAAGCATCTTCTCGGCACGGACGATCGTGGACGCGACGTGCTCAGTCGCATGATCTGGGGCGCCCGAATTTCGATGTCGGTTGGATTCATTGCCGTGGGCATTGCGATTGTCATCGGCATGGCGGTCGGCGCCGTTGCCGGCTACTATGGCGGCGTGGTCGATCTGGCCGTTCAGCGCATTATCGAGATCGTCATGTGCTTTCCGACATTCATTTTGATCTTGTCGCTCATCGCGTTTCTTCCGCCCAGCATCTACAACATCATGGTCGTGATCGGCATCACCGGCTGGACGGGTGTCGCGCGGCTGGTCCGCGGCGAATTCATGCGGCTGCGCGAGAGCGATTTCGCAACGGCCGCGCGAGCGACCGGCCTGAGCGACGCGCGGATCATGTTCCGCCACCTGCTGCCGAACGCGTTGTCGCCGGTGCTGGTCAGCGCCACGTTCGGCGTGGCCGGCGCGATATTGACCGAATCGGCGCTGAGTTTCCTCGGTTTCGGCGTGCCGCCCCCCACGGCCAGTTGGGGCGAGCTCCTGTCCCAATCTCAGCGATTCGTTGACCGCGCGTGGTGGCTGGTGACGTTTCCGGGGTTCGCGATTTTCATTACCGTAACAGCGTTCAACCTGGTGGGCGAAGGCTTGCGCGACGCCATGGATCCGAGGCTCAAACAATGAGATGGAACGATCAACGCAAAGGCGCAAGGGCGCCGGGGCGCGGAGTTTCTGGGGAGCATGTGCGCCGTTCCTTCGCGCTTTGCCTTCTTACGCTTCATTTGGGCTTTGTCCGAAAACTGTATGATCCGCATCTACCCATTGGCCAAACGGCGGGTGGCGGCATTTGGTTGCCTCTGTGTCTTGGCGTCGTCGCGTTGGTTTTTGACAGGATCTTTCCGCTGTGTCTGCCTTGCTAGCCGTTCATAATCTGAAGACCTATTTCGCCACGGACGATGGCGATGCCCGAGCCGTGGACGGGGTCTCGTTCGAGATCGGCGAAGGGGAAACCCTCGCGCTGGTCGGCGAGAGCGGTTGCGGGAAAAGCGTGACGGCCCTGTCGCTCCTGCGGCTCATTCCGAATCCACCGGGACGAATCGTCGGCGGTTCGATTACGATGGAAGGCACGGACCTGTTGGCTTTGCGGGAATCGGAAATGCGCGCGATACGCGGCAACCGCATTTCGATGATTTTCCAGGAGCCGATGACGTCATTGAATCCGGTATTTCGCATCGGGAAACAGATTGAAGCCGTGATTCGGCTGCACCGCGGGGTATCCGCGGCTGACGCACGCACGCGGTCGATCCAACTTCTCGACAAGGTCGGCATACCCTCGCCGGAAGAACGAATAGACGATTATCCGCATCAAATGTCGGGCGGAATGCGGCAGCGCGTCATGATCGCCATGGCGCTGGCGTGCGAACCGCGCCTGCTCATTGCCGACGAACCGACAACCGCGCTTGACGTGACGATCCAAGCGCAGATTCTCGACTTGCTGCGCGCATTGCAAGCCGAGAACGGCATGTCCATCCTGCTGATCACGCACGACCTCGGCATTGTGGCGGAAACCGCGGACCGCGTCGCCATCATGTATGCCGGAAAGATTGTGGAAGAGGCGCCGGTCGCCGAATTGTTCGCCCATCCGAAACATCCGTACACGATCGGCCTGTTCGCGTCGCTGCCCAAGATGGGCGGCGTGCGCGAGCGGTTGCAGACGATACCCGGCCAGGTGCCCGCCGCCACGCATTTCCCGGACGGGTGCCGTTTCCACACGCGATGCGCGCGCTGCATGGAGTCATGCAGGAGCCGTGTTCCCGAGCGCTTCGGCACCGGTCCCGGCCATTTCACGGCATGTTGGTTATATGATGGCAAGGAGCGGGCGCATGAATGAACCGATCCTCGTCGTCCGCGGCCTCATCAAGCACTTTCCCGTGCGCCGGGGAGTTTTTGCGCGCGTATCGGGCGCCGTGCGCGCCGTGGATGGCGTTTCGTTCCAGGTCGAGCGTGGCAAGACGCTGAGCCTTGTCGGCGAGAGCGGCAGCGGCAAGACAACCGCCGGGCGCCTTGTGCTGCGCCTGATCGAGCCGACGTCGGGAAGCGTGGAATTCGACGGGGTGGACGTTACGCGCCTCGATCGCGGGAACCTGCGCACATTGCGCAAGCGGATGCAGTTGATCTTTCAGGATCCCTATGGATCCCTCAATCCCCGCATGACCGTGCAATCGGTGCTGGCCGAGGCGATCGCGGCGCACAACATCGTGCCCGGCGAAAAACGCCGGGATCGCGTGGTCGAACTGCTCGACCGCGTCGGTTTGTCCGCTGAAGCCGCGGATCGCTATCCGCACGAGTTCAGCGGCGGCCAGCGCCAGCGTATCGGCATCGCGCGCGCATTGGCCGTCGAACCCGACCTGATCGTTGCGGACGAACCCGTCTCGGCGCTGGACGTGTCCATTCAGGCGCAAATCCTGAACCTGATGGCGGATCTCCAGGCGCAACTGGGCCTGACGTACCTTTTTATCAGCCACAATCTCGCCGTGGTCCGCCATATCTCGGATCATGTGGCGGTCATGTATCTGGGACGCATTGTCGAGTCGGCGCCTGTCGAGGAACTTTTCGCGCGGCCCGTTCATCCGTACACGCGCGCCCTGCTGGCCGCCGCCCCGGAACCGAATCCCGTCGCGCGCAAGAGGCGCGCTATGGCCCAAGGCGACATTCCCAGTCCCCTGCGTCCGCCTTCCGGCTGCCATTTTCATCCCCGTTGCCCGGATTGCATCGGCATTTGCCGCGAGATCTATCCGCCGGTCGTCGAGGTCGCGCCCGGCCATGCCGCCGCCTGCCATGTGCATGCCGCTTCGTCTTAACGTGAGTTGCGCCCACAACCCGGTTTCTCTTCGTGCTTGTGCTCTTACTCGTGCTCTTGCTCGTACTTGTGCACGTGCACGTGCTCGTGTTTGTGCTTAAAAGCCCCTTGTTTTACACTTGCTACATCATGGAACTTAAATTGGTTGCGCAAGTTGTCCATGAAGTTCTTGTTTTTTATGGAAGCCGGATTGGAAGGTCCTGGTTGATCGCCATAGAACCCATGGCGGTCGTTTGACTGGCAGGGCATGGGTTGCATAGTATGGCCACAGGCTGACAACGGACCCATCAAGCGGAGGTTGTTTTCATGAATGCGTGTCCATTTCGCACGGGCGCCCAGAGTTACAGTTTTCGTTCTTTCGATTTCGAGGGATCCCTTCGATGCCTGAAGGAATTGGGCGTTCCGTATATCGAGTATTGTTCCGTGCATTTTCCGTGCGATGCCGCGCATGAAGGGTTTGCGCGCGTCCAGCAGCGCCTGCGGGAGGAAAACGTCCGGACGCTCTGCTACGGGGTCGAGGGATTCGGGCCCGACGAGGCCGCCAACCGAAAGAAATTCGAATTGGCCAAGGCCTTGGGCATCGAGGCGCTGACCGCCGATCCGACGCCGGATTCCTTCGACATTCTCGACAAACTCTGCGACGAGTTCGGCATTGGAATTGCCATCCACAACCACGGGCCGAATGCGCGTTACGACAAAGTGGCCGACACCCTGAACGCCATCAGGGGCCATAACCCGCTGATCGGCGCATGCGTGGACACGGGCCATGTCATTCGGTCAGGCGAAAAGCCGCATGAGGTCATCGAACAACTCGGCGCGCGCGTGTTGTCGCTGCATCTGAAAGACTGGACATTCGGCGGCGAAGAGCAAATCCTGGGCGAGGGCGACATGGATATGGCGGCGGTCGCGCGCGCGCTCAAAGCGATCGGCTTCAACGGACCGGTCGTGATGGAATACGAAAACAGCCCGGAAAACCCCGTGCCCGAAATGAAGATCGGGCTCGAAAACTGGTTCAAGGCCTGCGCGGACTGAATCCCCAGGATCACGACGGAACCCCGAAAATCATCTGCGCGCCGGTTTCTTTGCTCGCAACTTCTGTTCGTGGCGCACAGTAGTTGAGGACAAGGCAATCGTACTCTTGATTGAGGCATTGCGGCCACGTCGCGTCAGCCTGTAACCGGCGGAGGGTTGTGAATTGCGGATTACCGGTTACACATCGCCCATGAGGCTCGCGGGACGCGCCCTGCGCGGCATGGGCGCCTTTTTTCACGCTTGCCGCGGGATGCGTCTGCCGGTCTTGTTGTCCTGCGTCGTAATCGCCGTCTTCATGGTTGACGCCGGTTCCGCTTCCGCCCAGACCACGCCGACCGTTCTTCGCTTCAGTTTCTGGGGCAATTTCATGGATCTCGAATTTTTCCGTCAGGTATCGGCGAAATTCGAGGAAGCCAACCCGGACGTCAAGATCAAACTCGAGTACATCACCGGCGATTATGGGCGGAAACTCCCGCTGCTACTCGTCAGCAATACCGCCGCGGACATCATCCTGATGGACGACGAGAACTATCCCGCCTACGCAGTGCGCGGCTATCTCGAGGATCTCGCTCCATACATCGAGCGCGATCGCGCGGAACTCCGGCTCGACGAGTTCCTGCCGACCTCGCTCGACAGTTTCAATTACCGGGGTTTCCAGGGCGGCGTGCCATGGGACGGCCTTGTCATTTTGATTTTCTACAACAAAGACATCTTCGACGCGGCGGGCGTTCCCTATCCTTCGGACGATTGGACGTGGGACGATTTCCGGTCCATCGCGAAGCGGTTGACCAAGGATCTCGACGGGGACGGCCGCATGGATCAATTCGGCACGAATTTTGGATTCGGCTTTCTTGGATTCGAACCGATTCTCTGGTGTTTCGGGGGCGAGGTGCTGAACCGGCAGGGAACGCGAGGCCGGTTCAATACGCCGGAGGGACGCGAGAGCATTCAATTTATCCACGACATGAAATACAAGGATCATTCCATCGCGTGGACGGGCGAGATGGAAGGACTGCTGTCCGAGGTCCAATTGCTGACGGGGCGCGTGGGCATGACGCTGGCGGGCACCTACATGATCGTCACGCTCGAAAGCGTCAAGGACGGCATGCGATGGGACATCGCGCACCTTCCCAGAGGGCCGCGCGGCCACCGCTTCACGCGGGTATCGTGGGACGGCATCAGCATCAACGCGCGCACGCCGCACAAGGAAAAGGCATGGCGTTTCATCAAGTTCCTGCTCGGCGACACGAGCCAGGAACTCGTCGGAAAAATGGGCCGCGGCATCCCCGTGCGCCGCGCGGACGTCGAGAAATACTTCATCCGCCCGGACAGCGATGTCCGCATGGATATTGCACTCGCGGCGACCGGGTACGGCAAGATTACGCCTCCCACGGCGAAATTCGTCGAACTGGACCAGGGCATGGCCGAAGTGTTCAATCTGCTCAACACCGAATACAGCACGCGCGACCGTTCACGCGCCAAGATCCTTCCCCACGAGGCCGCCGCGCAACTCGACAAGAATATCAACGCGGTTCTGGAAAAGGAACTGGCGCGTTGGAACGCCGCCAAGGAAGGCAAACCGCATACCGGACGTGCGGGCATGCTCGACCTGCTGGTGTTTCTTCTCGTGCCTGCGGGGATGCTGGCGTTATTGATTGCCGGTCTCGTCCTCAGCAGGCGCGTCCGCCGGGCGTTTCGGCACAAGGTGGATGATTTTCGCGATATCGTGCGTAGCCGGATGGGGCGCGGCGAGGCGGCATGGGGGATTCTTTTCGCCTCGCCGTGGATGATCGGCTTCTGCATGTTTACGCTGTTTCCGATTTGTTTCAGCATGTTGCTGAGTTTCAGCGAATGGGATCCCTACGATCCCGTGGCGCACCGCGAATTCGTCGGCTTCGACAACTACGCCCAAGCGCTGACGGGCGACGCAAACGTCTGGATCGCGCTCAAGAACACGTTCATCTATGCCCTATTCGCCGTTCCGCTGGGCATGAGCGTGTCGTTGGGCCTTGCGCTGCTGCTGAACCAGAAAATACGCGGCATTACCCTGTTCCGCACCGTTTTCTACATACCAAGCATCGTCGGCGGCGTGGCCACCTCCATCCTGTGGATCTACATTTTCAATCCCGTGTTCGGTCCGCTGAACGGCGCGATTCGCACAATCAACAACCTGCTTGTGGCCACGGGCCTGCTCGCCTTCCTCCAGTTGCCCGAACCCGGCTGGCTGACGGATCCGGCATGGGCGAAGCCGTCGTTGATCATCATGAGCCTGTGGGGCGCGGGCGGCGCGGGCATGCTGATTTTTCTCGCCGGGCTGCAAGGGGTGCCGGATCAACTCTACGAGGTGGCCGAACTCGACGGCGCACGCCGGCTGCGGAAATTCTGGAACATCACGCTGCCCATGCTCACGCCCACGATCTACTTCAATTTCATCATGGGCCTTATCGGTTCGCTGCAAGTCTTCATGCAGGCCTTCGTCATGACCGACGGCACCGGCGGGGTGGACAAGTCGCTGCTCTTCTACGTCTTGTACCTCTACCAAAAGGCGTTCGTCGAATACGACATGGGCTATGCCTGCGCCCTTGCGTGGATCCTGTTCACCATCATCCTGGTGATGACCCTGGCCGTTGTGAAGTCCAGCGCGTTATGGGTCTACTACGAAGGGGAGAAGGGGCCATGAGCCGCGAGTGGGCCGGATTGAAGGGAAGCGTCCGCGCCATACGACGCATCGAACGCGCCATGGGGATCCTGGCGTTGATCGTCCTCTCGTGCATTTTCATCGTTCCATTCCTGATTACGCTCGGCGACAGCCTGAAAAGTTTTCTCGATGTCTATAAAGTGCCGCGGATCTGGATTCCGCGTCCGCCGCAATGGTCCAATTTCGCGGATATTTTCCGGGTGCTTCCGTTCCACCGGTTCTTCATCAACACGATCTGCATCACGACCTTGAGCCTGTTCGGCCAAGTGGCCAGCGCTTCGATCGTAGGCTATAGTTTCGCCCGTTTGCGCTGGCCCTTCCGCGACTTTTTCTTCATCGTCCTATTGAGCACCATGATGCTTCCGGGTCAGGTAACGATGATCCCGATATTCCTCTTGTTCAACAAACTCGGCTGGGTCAATACATGGCTGCCGCTGATTGTGCCGGCGTATTTCGGCGGCGGCGTGTTCAACATTTTTCTGCTGCGCCAGTTCTTCAAGACCATCCCCGTCGCCCTTGAAGACGCCGCGAAGATTGACGGGTGCTCGCAGCCGCGCATCCTGCTCACGATCATGCTGCCGCTTGCCAAGCCGGCCCTGGTGACCGTCACCATCCTCGGTTTCATCGGAATCTGGAACGATTTCATGGGGCCGCTGATTTATCTGTCCGATTACGTGCGATATCCCATTTCCCTCGGCATCTACATGTTCAAAAGCGCCCAGGGCATGTTTCCCCATTACGTCATGGCCGCCAGCCTCGTCTCTTTGACGCCCGTCCTGATCCTCTTCTTTTCCGCCCAGCGCTATTTCGTCAAAGGCATCGTCCTGACGGGCATAAAGGGATAACCGGACACGCCTAGTCCACATCCCGGATCATGCGGAAATCTATGCGCCACGGGGGCGGGCATTCGCGCTTAATCCGGCGGCGGAGCGCGTCGTCCACGGGTATTCCCTCCAGAAGGGCGATGCGCTTTTCGTGGTATTGGAACCACAAATCCGTCAAGGTGACTTCGCCTTCGCGAACCGTCGCGAAGTCGTAATCGAAAACCGGTGCAACCGCGTCCAAATCGCCGCAATCCAGCGCGGCTTGGGCCGCCACAAGCCGCATCCGCTCGTGCGTGCGGATCTCCGGCGGCGCTGTTTCCATCAGGACGGCAAGCGCCTCGTAATCCTTGGCGCGCAGGAGCACATGGGCGTATTCAATGGCGATGGCCGCCACGCGCGGTCCCGTTTCCCATGCTCGGTTCAGCATTTCACGCTGCCCGTGCGCATTGTCCCGGCGTTCATGGACAACCGCAAGATTCCGGTACGCCCAGCCCGACGGCGCACGGGAAAGGGATCGCGTCCATGCTTCCTCGGCGCCCGCGATGTCGCCGTCTTCCATGCGCATGACCCCAAGGTGATACCACGCCAGCCAATGGTTCCCTCGCCCGGCCTCGACGGCTTTTTCGAGCAGCGTCCGCCATTCCGGCTGGACCATGTATGCCCCCGGATCCGACTCCGGCGGCGTTTCGGGCAACGCGCCCTTTTCCAGCAGATCCATCCACGGTTCTTGCTCCGATTGCAGGTCCTCTTCGGGAAAAAACCATTCGGTCGGAATGGGATCGGCCATGCCCTGTCCGGCAAGGCGTTTTCGTTCGAGCGCACCCCAGCCCGAACCATGATGTAAAATCGCCGTGGGCGGCCGATGCGCCACGCTTTCCGTCGCCTCGTAAAAAGCATTCACGGATGCCCGCGGCAGCATCTGTTCGATGACGGTATCAACCGCCTTCCACGCCGCCGGGTAATCAGCGCCATGCACCGGCCCGGGATCGGTTCGGATGGTTCCAAAGGCTTCGAGCCATGTCCATTCCGCATGGGCCGGCATGGGCAGGCATTCCAACTGCGTCCGGGCCAAGCCCGCCTGAATTTCAAGATAGGCCTGCCCCGGACGGCTCAAAAAGGCTTGCCAGCGGCGGCCGCCCGGGTTCATGCCCCAACAGAAAAACTTGCGTCCGCGCAGGCGGTCCGTGCTCGTCTCAAAAAAGCCGGAACCGTCTTCGTCAATGTGCGCGACCCACCGTCGTTGCCCGTCCGGAATGCGCGAGAACATCTCCTGGGCGAAGGGAACCCGCGCGGCATAGGTCGCGTCCTCGCCGCGTACCGACGGCAGGCGCACGATGCCGAATTTGCCGTCCTCGCAAGGGGTGATGGCCGTGTCGGCGGGAAAGATCACGCGCCCGCCGGGGCGTTCCGGCACGGCCATGTTGGTCCACCAATACATGGCCAGTTCATGATCATGCGGGTTTAGCAACCGCACACGGGCATAAAGACAGGGCGATTCCTGCGGGAGATGAAAATCAATCTGCCACGGGAAACATTTGACGCGATCCCACTCGTACAACCGCAGCACGGGCGCTCCGTCGAGTCCCTCCACGCGCGCGGCATACACCGGTGAACACGTCAGGTAATAATGCCCCACCAGGGTCGTGTTCCATTCGATGCCGCCGCTGAACCATGCGTTGCGCAGGGCGAGGTTCGCGGGTTGAAACACTGGATTGCGGTCCAAGAGTTCCCGGTTTTCCCGTTTGTGAAAAAGGGAAACGAGCCGTCCGCCGAGTTGCGGCAGAAACGTCGCGCGTAGGACGTCGTTTTCCAGCACGATCGAATCGAACGTGCGCGGCGTCTTCTCGCGGGTATAGCCGTCCTGCATTCGGTGGGGCAGCACGCGAAAGGCCGTGCGCCAGCCTATAAAACGGCGATCTTCTTCCGTGAGGGCGTCGTCCAGCGAAAAATGGGAATCCTCATCGGCCCCGCGAAAGCAGGGGAGAGGATTCTCGGGTCCGATGGCGGCGGCGGGAATCTCGTAGGGTTCGATGCGAAGCGTCGTCATAACATGTTCCCGGGTCTTTCGCGAGACTATACCAAGAAGGCGTCCGCGCATAAAGTCCCGTGATTTACATGTGCAAGGAGCGGGGATGCGGCGAGAGATGTAAAACGCAACCACTTTTTAATTTGCTTTGCGGGGAAAGAATCGGGTTGCGCTTGCGTTTTCCCGCCGCCGTGGAGTATGAACGATAGGGGAAAGGAGACCAGCCGGCCATGGCGACGTTGACGTTGGCGATATGCGCGCGCAATGCGCAGCACATGATTGGCGAATGCCTGGAAAGCATAAGGAATCAAACGGTCGCGCCGGACGAGGTGATTCTCGCGGTGGATGACGAATCCGATCCGACCGTCGAGGCGGCCATGCCGTACAACGTGCGTGTGGTGGCGAGCCGCGCCACGGGACTCTACGAGGCCCGCAACGCCGTTCTCAATGCCTGCACGACGGATTATCTTGCCTTTACCGACGCGGATTGCGTGCTGGCGCCGCAGTGGGTCGAACTGGCGAAGAAAGTGCTTGACACGTATCGTGGCGTGGCCGCGGGCACCGGACGCCATCCCGCCATCGGGCCGCACAATTTCGCGAGTTGGCTTCATCACATGTGGTTCCTTGTCGAAACACGCAGCACCGGCGAGACCGATGGCGTCATCGGGGGAAACAGTTATTTCCGCGCCCGTGTGCTGCGGGATATCGGGGGCTGGCTCCCATTGCGCGGGCACAGCGCCGCCGAAGACGTTTATATTTCAAAGGCCCTGCGCAAGGCTGGATACCGCATCTGGTTCGAGGAGGGCGTTGCCGCGCAGCACCACTATGAAACCAGCCTGAAGGGACTGTGGCGCAAATCCGTTATGATGGGCAAGGACATTGTCGTGATGATGCGGGCGGCCGGTTGGCATGACGGTTTATGGTGGTATACCCTCGCGATTCCGGTGCTGGCGGGCATGGTCCTGCTCGGCATGGCCGCGTTGGTGCTGGGATACCGCGGGGGGGCGTGGCTTGTGGCGGCGCCGTTGCTGGGTACCTTGATCTACTTGGTGATTTCTTTCCGTGGGATCGGCAAGGCCCTGCCCCGCTGGGTCGCGCGATGGTTCGTCATCTGGCCCTATTCGTGGGGCATCCTCAAGGGCTTGGCCGCGCCGATTCCCGAAGTGGCCCGGCGCTGAAGAGGTTCGTGCATGAGCACGATTTTGATGGCTTTGGATTCGCGTTTGTTCAGGAAGGCCTTGACGGCGTCGCGATAACGCGATACCGGAAAGCGGTGCGTGATGATATCGTCGGGATAGACGCACTTGCGTTGCAACAATTCGGCGGCGATGTCGAACGAGTGGCGGCCGTCGGACTCGATGCCGTGGCAGTTGATGCCGGTTGCCGTTATTTCACGCGCCCAGAGGGGAGAGTAATCCATGCGGCCCGGTTTGAAGTTGATGCCGATCAGGACAAGGCGGCCGCCGGCCTTTGTCCAGCGCAACGCGTTGTGCAGGCTTGAATCGCTGCCGACGGTATCGTAGACGACATCGAACCCGCCAAGCAGGATTTCGTTGCCCATCATGCCGCGCACGTGCCGCGCGTTGCCGGCCCGTGCGATGCGTTCATACACGCCCGCGCCGTCTTCGATGATTTCCGCGCCGAGTTTACGGGCAACGTCCGCCTGGAACGCATAGCGCGTCAAGCACCAGACGGGCGCGTCCGGCGCAAGCGCGCGCGAAGCGGCAGCCGTCATCAATCCAAGCGTGCCGCCGCCAATAACAAGGACGCGCTGCCCGGACGCAGGCAGCGCCTTCAAGACGCCGTGCGCGGCGCATGCCAGCGGTTCGAGCAATAACGCCGCGTCATCGTCCAAGGCATCGGGAATGCGATACGGCTGCGAGCGATGCATGATCATGCAGGGCGAGAACCCGCCGCCCGTGTCCTGAATGGGCAACGATCCGAGTCCAAGGTTTTCGCACTGCATGTATTGCCCGGCGGCACAGGCCGCGCACGGAGGGCTGATCTCCATCTGATTGCATGACGGCCAGTCAATGCGCATCGCCACGCGGTCGCCCGCCGAAAAATAGCCCGCGTCTGAACCGGCTTCCACGACCTCGCCGACGAGTTCATGTCCGAGAAACTTGCGCGCAATGCCCGGCAGCGCGGCGCTGTAACTGCCGGGCGCGATGTCCATGAACATGAGGTGGATGTCCGTGCCGCAGAGACCACACGCGCGGTTGTAGACTTTCAGCCATCGCTCGTTCGGCAATGGCGGTTCGGGAATGTCCGCGTAGCGCAACGGCGACAGCGGTCCAAGCGCCGCATGGCGATTGAACCGTTCAGCGACCTTGAGCGCCGCCACCTTCCATAACGTATTCTCAAAATAGAGGGCTTTCATGCCGGCCACTGTTTTGGACCGCCTTGCGCGACAGAACGCATGGGACGGATAAGACCGATGAAAAATAGACAGACCCCATTTATCATGAGTCCTATTCGTTCCCTATGTTCCATTCCGCTTGGCGGATTTCGCGATTTTTTCTTCCGCACGTCATTCCTTGTCGCCAAATTGCGCGGCCACCTTTCGCAGAATCTCGATCATGGAGTCAAGTTCCGCAACCGTGATGAGCAGGCTTGGGCGCAACGGGACGGTATGGCGGGCGATCTTGCCCGGCACGACAAGGAGTCCGGCGCTTGATGCCGCCTGGCAGAAACGGTTCGCGCGCGCGACCGTGCCGAGGTCGAGCGACCACACGAGTCCGAGGCCGGCCAAGTCCTGAATGGGGCCGTTTTCCTTGTTTACAAGGGGAAGCAAGGCTTGTCGGAGGCGTTCGCCCATGGCCGCCGCGTTGCGCCACGGTTGCTCGCGTTCGTAGAGCGCGACGGCCTTTCGCGCCACGCGGCATCCGACATCCGCACCCCCGAAAGTGGATAAATGAATCAGCGGGTGGGCGTTGAGAAAGCGGTTGACCTCCTGCGTGAACACGGTGGCCGTAATGGGAAACATTCCGCCGCCCAACGCCTCGCCAAGCAACACCATGTCGGGTTGAATGCCGGACGCCTCGAACGCGAATTTTCGGCCCGTGCGCCCGAATCCGGTCTGGGTTTCGTCCACAACCAGCAGTGTGCCGTGGTCGCGGCAGGCCTTGGCCACGGCGTGAAGATATTCGGCGGAGGCGACCCGGCAATGATTCTCGACCTGGACCGGTTCGATGACGAACGCGGCCGTGCGATAGTCTATTGCGTTCAGCGCGGCGTCGGTGTCGCCAAAGGGAACGATGTGCACATCGGGCATGAGCGGCTCGTACCGCGATTTGCCGGGGATGTCCGATAGCGAAAGGGCGAAACCGGTGTGCCCGTGCCAGCCGTTGCCGGCGGCGACCAGTCGAGGACGCCCCGTATGGCCGCGCGCGATCTTGCAGGCCGCCTCCATGGGTTCGCCGCGCATAACGCCGAACACGCAGCATTCGAGCGCGCCGCCGCAGAACGCCGCGAGGTCGCGCGCGAGGAAGGCTTTCTCTTTCGAGATCATGGGGAAGTTGCCGATGTCGGTCTCTCGCATCGCCTGTACGAGTTCGGCAGCCAGTTCGGGTGGCCGGCGTCCAAGATTGAAGGTCCCCGCCGAACTATACGCGTCCAATCCCGGGAATTCCGGGGACGCCTTGCTCAATTCTCCGGAATTACGGACACTTTCCGTTTCTTTGGAAAGAACCCCGGCAGGCGTTTCGGGAATGGCGGCGCGCTCGAAACGGCGCAGAAATCCGAACAGGCCGATTTGAACGCGTTCGTTGTTCAGGAGATTGAGCATGCCGGGAATGCGTGCGGCGGCGCGCGCAAACGGCAGCATTCTGCGCATGTCCCGCACGGCGGCGCGAATCGCCGCGATGACGGCGTCCATCTCCTCGTCGTTGATGGTAATGGGCGGCATGAAACGCATGACTTGCGGCGCATTGCCCGAATAAACCGCGAAGACGCCGTGCCGCGCAAGCGCGTCGGCCATCATGGGGCCCATGAACTCGTGCTGATATTCGATGCCGATCATCAGGCCGAGGCCGCGAACGGCCTTGATCACCTTGGGCTGCTGTTGCATCAGTTCTTCGAGCGCGCCGCGCAGCCGGGCGCCCATGCGTTCCGCATTTTCCCACAACCTGTGCTCGACGAGATAATCGAGGACGCGCAGCGACACATGGCACGCGATGTCCGATCCGCCGCTGTACGTCTCGTGAAAGTCCGGATGCGCGCCGACGAAATCCGTCAGGCGCGGAATGTCGCGGTACAACACGGCGGCATTGGGATACAACGCCCCGCTCAGCGACTTGGCCACCGTCATGATGTCGGGCGTCACGCGCGAATGCTCGCAGGCGAACAGTTTGCCCGTCCGCCCGAATGCGGTCTGGATCTCGTCGAAGATGAGCAACGCGCCGTTCTCGTCACACAGCCGGCGCAGCCCGCGAAGGTAACTGTCTTCCGCGGGAAAGATGCCCGCCTCGCCTTGCACCGGCTCAAGGATGAAGGCGGCGGTCTTATGCGAAATGACACGCGCGGCGGCTTCGAGGTCGTTGAAGGGAACGAATGTAAAACCCGGCATCAGCGGCTCGAAATAGCGGCGGTAATACTCCTTGCCGTTGGCGGACAACGCAAACCCCGTATGGCCATGATACGCCTTGATGGTCGCAATGATTTGCCCGCGGCCGGTCGCGCCGCGCGCCAGTTTGATTGCGCAGTCGATCGCGTCGCCGCCGCCCGCCGCAAACAACACGCCGTTCAAATCATCCGGCGCGAGTTCCGAGAGCCGTCGCGCCAACGCGATTTTCGGAGCGCTCGACAGGTGGTGCGTGCCCATGTCCAAGGTCGAAACGGCCTCTTCAAGGGCCTGCATGACGGCCGGATTGTGCCGCGAGACGTTGAACGATCCCGCCGACGTGAAACAGTCGAACATGCGCTTGCCGGTCGCGGCATCCGAGAATCCGACACCAGTCCGATTCGATTCCAGCACATCCAGATGCGCGGCCTTAAGATACCGAATCTGGGATCGGTTGATGTGCCTGCCAAAAAGTTCTTCGATCCGTTGTTTTTCATTTTGTGACGTCGAATCCACCTTCATCTCGCCTTTCACCTCTGCAAACAGGACGATTTCCTCCGGTCATCTTACTCCGATGTAGTCCGTGTTTACGAAAAACTACCGGAATGTAATAAACGCATGTGTTGCGGCCGATCATGAAGATTGTCAAGTCATGTATCAGCAAGGATATGCACTCTTAAGCGCCTTTATCATCCGGAGTGGCATAGCAGTTGCTCTAAATGATGGCAAGAATTGGCATGACTCAAAATCATCTGAAAAGCGGACTCATTTCGTTGAAATAAATCTTTCCCTCCATGGAGCGCTTTCATGGCGCTTCACCCTCTGCCCGAGTGTGGCGCGCAAGACCCTTACGGCGCGCCACCTCATTTTTCAACCGTTTCGTTCATGCCAGCAGGCGACTTTTCGGATGGCCGCGGCAATATCGTCCACGTCCTTTTCGGACATGTTCTCGTTGATTGGCGCGCGCCATGAGGTTGCCTCGATGGCTTCGGCGACAGGGCAAAGACCGGGACCGTACTTGACCTTGCGGCCGTAGACGCCGTCCCACGGATACGAGCAGTTTTCAAAGGCCCGGTGTTCCATGAGGACCGGGTATTCATAGACCATCTTGCCGATGTAGCCGCCGCTCACGGGTACGCCCTCCGCGGCTACGGCCTTTACGAAATCGTCGCGCGAGACCTTGAGGCGCTTCGGGTCCATGCGGCCCAGATAGAACCAGTAGGAACCCTTGCATCCGGGCAGCACCTTGTGCGGAAAGATTCCCGGAACATCTTTGATGGAGGCAGTCAAGCGGTCGCCCAGCCGGTTGCGTTGGGCCACGATGCCCGGAAGTTTCCGCAACTGGGCGATGGCGACGGCGGCGTGCAATTCGCTCGGACGGTAATTCGGCGCGAGAAAGGGCGGACGCCGCCCGGAACCGTCGCGGGCATACCCCTTGTCGAGAAACAACTGGGCGCGTCCGGCCAGTTCGTCGTCGTTCGTCAGCACCATGCCGGCGTCGCCCGCGCTGATATGCTTGAAATCGTTCAGCGAAAAGCAGCCGATGTCGCCCATCGTTCCGGCCAGACGGCCCTTGTACCAACAAAGATAACTCTGGGCGCAATCTTCGATGACCTTGATTTTGCGCCGTTTCGCCAATCGGAGGATAGGATCCATATCGGCGGGTGAACCGGCCAGATGGACGACGATGACCGCCTTCGTCTTCTTCGTGATGCACTTCTCAATCGACTTCGCCGTGACGGCGTAATTATGCGGATCCAAGTCAGCGAAGATTGGCACGCCGCCCTGCGCGAGGATCGCAATGATTGTCCCCTGATCCGTGATCGGCGTCGTGATGACTTCGTCGCCGGGCCCGACGCCCACGCTGGCCGTCGCGACATGCAGCGCCGCCGTGCCGCTCGTGACCATGTGGCAATGTTTGACCCCGTACATCGCTGCGAACTGTCGTCGGAAGGTCTTGACCTTTTCCCCGAACCAGTAGAACAACGTCTGCTGGTCGAGCGCCTCCTTGAGTTCCTTGAGTTCCTGCTCGTCGAACCGTGGACCGCTCGTCTTCATCGGCTCCGTCCGCACCTTCTCGCCGCCATGAATCGCGAGTGCCGGTTTTGCATCCATTTCGTCAACCTCCTTCGTTAGGAGTTAGGAGTTAGGAGTTAGGAGTTAGGAGTTAGAATTCCCGAGCGGTAGCCGTTGAGGAGGCGGCCAACTTCTTCACTTAGCTCCCAGAGAGTGTCATTATTCATAAGTCCCAGATCGTGGGCGAGTATCAGATAATAGCGGCATTCCTCCAATGACCCTTCGGAAATGTTCAAGAACCGGGCTTTGTCGCTTTTGGACTGTTTGCGAAATCCTTCTGCAATATTGGCGGTTATCGAGACCGCTGCACGACGAAACTGTGATGTAAGCCCGTACAGCTCCTCCTTCGGAAACGTTTGTGTTGCCGAGTATACCTGCAACACAAAGGCATGGACTTTCTGCCAAACTATCAGATCCGTAAACCTTTTCGCGGGTTCTCTCATCATATCTTCCATTGATCGTTAGTGTAGCGAGTTGCTTTGGCGTTGTTGTTGTAAAAAGTTGACAATATTCCGGCTGGTCTTGCGGGCCAGTCAAAACGAACACCTGCTGCCAAACTGACAAGCGACAGGATATCGTTCACTGCATTAACTCCTGGATATCGTTCACCCTCTCAGATCCTAACTCCTAACTCCTAACTCCTATCTCCTAACTCCTATCTCCTATCTCCTAACCTACAACGCAATCTCCGGTTTGAAGATCACCGTGCCGGTTTCCGCATACACCTCTTCGAGTTTCTTGTACATGGCGTCGTCCTCGTAGCATCCGACGACCGCGCCGCCGGAACCCGCGAATTTGCAGGATGCGCCGACGGATCGCGCACGCATCACCATGTCCACGTTCTTAGGATCCAGTTGGAAAATCGAGCGGCGCCGATCGAAGTTCCTGTCCATCCAAGGCCCGATCTCATTGCCCCGTCCCGCCACGAGCAGGTCACGGACCGCCTGCGCATACGAGGCGAAATCGTGCATGGCCTCGACGACTGCCGGATCGCCCGCCAGCCACCGGTCGCGGATGTTGTTGTGAAACACCTCGCTGCCCTCGGCCAGATCCGTGCGGTACGCGATGAACAGATTCGGCAACGACGCCGGGTCCAGTTCCTCGTATTCGCCGTATCCGCGGCCTTCCAGCAGTTCGCGGTCGAAATTCATGAATACGAGGCCTTCGTAGACTTGAATCACGCGATCCTGAAGGCCGGCGGCGATGCCGAGTTCGTCTTGTTCGACGCTCAGCGTCAGGTTCGGCTGGATTTCCTTCGGGATATCCACCTCGTAGAATTCCATCAGACAGCGCAGTGTCGCCGTGACCAGCGCGCTCGATCCGGCCAAGCCCACCCGCTGCGGAATCGTCGAGCGGTAGCGTATCGAGAAGTTCCGGTCGTGCAGCCGGATGCGGTTTTTTTCGCAATAATCCAGAAATTTACAGACGGTCGCCTTCATGAGACGGATGCCGCCGTAATATCCCTGGACCTTGACGTCCTCGCGCATTTCGCGCATCGAAGCGTACTTGAAACGATCTTGAAAACTGGGAACGATCTCCAATTCCGGACTCTCGTACAACGTCACTTTCGCGGAAAAATCGCGCATGGCAAAACTAATGGTTTTTCCGAAATATCCATCCGATGGGTTGCCGACCAATCCTGCCCGCGCATAGGCCGTGGCTTCGCAGATCATGATGTTTTTCTCCTTGCAGCGAACCGGTCATAGAGCAAGACCGCCATGATGACGGATTCTCCGCCAATCCATCCAAGGAAAGCGGAGATGACGGACATATTGCCGGCGCCCGGTTCACTCGCATGACCGGGAATGGATAGCAGGGCCGCGCCCAACAATGACGCAAACAGCACCGCCGCAAACAAGACGCCCGTGCCGCGTCCGAGGGACATGCCGCCCAGCGCCCATCCATTGAAGATGCCCAGTAGCAGCCCCGTAACGCTGCCTCGCAGAAATCCGCCGCTGAGACCCATCAGTACGGGCACCAACCATGTTCCGTTGGGTTCGGCGTTCCAATAACGCGCGGCTTCCGCCAGCGTTCCGGCCAATGCGCCGGCCACGGGCGCGAAAAAAATCCCGATAAATGCCGCCTGGGCCATTCGCGCCGTCAAACCGGCTCTCTGTCTCGTTTGAGTCGCCGCAGTCATTAGCTTTGCCGTTTATGAATCTTTACGAACAGGGTATAGCCCAACAAATGAAAGACGATCAACTTCCGGAACCGTGCATTCAATCTGTCGAGCGACGGCATCCGGGCGGTTTGCGGAAGCCGGTTCCGCGCCTGTACGCTGTAAACCGCCTGTCGGAGGAATCGCGCGCCGATGAATCGGATTGCGAAAACGGCTGCGTTTATATTTATGGGCTTTGTGTGGCTGGCCGTTATGTGGCTGGCGCTTGAGGCCGGCGCGTCCGTCTATTGGTGGTGGACGGTCAATCACAATGAACATATCCTTGTCGATCGCGGATTGAAACCGCCGCCCCCAGATTCCGGATTTTCCGTTCCCGAAACGCATCCGGCGCGGCAGACGGCCGGCCTTTCGGCCGACGGGTTCGATGTGCGGCCGTTGTCCGGGCCCGATTGGGCGACACCCCGTTTGAACGAAGACCTGTCCGCCATGGAAAAACGCCGCGTGGTTTTTCCTTCTCTTTCGGAATCCGATCGCGATTATTTCGCTGTCCTGCATAACGATCTTGTCTGCGTATTCGATCGGGACGACACCATCGTGCGGCGTTACGGCCACTGGCGTCGTGAAGGACACGACAACATCGGGGATTTTTTCCGGCAGGCGAAAAAATCCCGCGAAACGCATTATGGCGATTACCATTTATCAGAAGGCGGACTCGATCTCCCGATGCGCATCTTCTTTTACGCCTGTCCAACGGACAACAAACTTTATGGATTTCTGAACATCGAAACGCTCCTGCTCGATTGTTTCGCCCGCCATCTGCCCGAATCTTCCCCGTGGGAAATCCCCTTTTTCCGCTACAAGAAACATTTGCGCGACGCCTACACCGGAATGGGGACCCATCACGTCAACACAAACAATTTTGGATATCGCGGCGCGGATATTGTTGTGCCGAAACCAGCCGGTGTCTTTCGCATTGTCTGCATCGGCGGTTCAACCACCGAGGAAGGCGAGGAAAACGCGACCTATCCCAAACTGCTTGAAGACCGGCTTCGCGCGTCATTCCCCGGTAAGGCCATCGAGGTTGTCAACTGCGGCGTGTCAGGCATGACAACTGTCCGCCATCTGCTCAAACTTGCGGAATATCTCCGGTTTGAACCCGATCTCTTGGTCGTTTACGAGGGCGTAAACGACATTTGCCACGAACTGTTGGTCTACTGGAGATACAATCAAACGAAATGGCAGCGATTGATGGGTTACTCGCCGTTTGCGGGGACTTTCCTGAACCGTTGGTTGTTTCCGTCCGACGAGTCCATTTGCCGCGATCTGTCCGCCTTGACGGTCGCCAATATGGACGCTATCCGCCGCGCCGCCGGGCAGGCGGGAGTCCGCACCGTTGTCTGTGGAATTGCCTCGCCCGACTGGCCGTCCCTTTCGCGGGCCGAGCGCGAATATCTTGATTACCGGATGCGGGGCTTCTGTGCCGGCAAAGGCCGCATGACCGCCAAGACCTATCGGCACATTGTCACGCTGCTCAATTCCGCGCTGAAGGATTTCTGTCGGCGCAAGAAACTGCTCTATATTCCTATAGAAGAATACATAACCGGCGGCCTTTATTATTTCAGCGACAACTGCCATCTCCGTCCGAATGGCATAGCCCAAAAAGCCGACATTATTGCCGATGCCCTTTGCCCATACATCGAACCGGCGCTGAAATAATGCCGGCCGAGGAGCCTTTTCAGGCCCGGTATTCCCATTGGCGCACGTCAACAAAATGCCCGGCAATGGCCGCGGCCGCCGCCATGGCGGGACTGACAAGATGCGTGCGGCTGCCTTTGCCTTGCCGTCCCTCGAAATTCCGGTTCGACGTGGCTGCACACCGATCGCCCGGTTCGAGCACGTCGGCGTTCATGGCCAAGCACATCGAACAACCCGGCTCGCGCCACTCGAAGCCCGCTTCACGAAATACGCGGTCAAGTCCCTCGGCCTCGGCCTGTTTCTTCACGGCATACGATCCCGGAACGACAAGCGCCTGGACGATGTCCGCATGGACCTTGTAGCCCTGCGCCACGGCGGCGGCGGCGCGCAAATCCTCGATGCGGCCGTTGGTACAGGATCCGATGAACACCTTGTTGGGCCGAATATCCGACATCGGCGTCCCTTCGTCAAGTCCCATATATTCGAGCGCTTTGCGTGCGGCGAGACGCGCATTGGAATCGGCCAGTTCGGACAACACCGGCGTCCGGCCCGTAATGCCCGTGACCATGCCCGGCGACGTGCCCCACGTTACCTGCGGTTCGATCATGGACGCATCCAGTTCGACGAGCCGGTCGTGGGTGCATCCGGGATCCGATGCCCATGCCGACCACTCCGCGACAAGGTCCTCGTGCGTCCGGTCTTTTGGAAGATACGGACGTCCCTTGAGATATTCGAACGTGACGTTATCCGGCGATACCAGCCCCGCGCGGGCGCCGGCCTCGATGGTCATGTTGCACACGGTCAGCCGCTCTTCCATGGTCAAACGGCGAATGGCTTCGCCCGTGTATTCGATAACGAATCCCGTGCCGCCCGCCGTGCCGATGCGCCCGATTATCGCCAGGATGAGATCCTTGGCCGTGACGCCGTTCGGCAATGCGCCCGATACGCGGACTTCCATGGTTTTCGATTTCTTCTGCAAGAGCGTCTGCGTGGCGAGGACGTGCTCGACTTCGCTCGTGCCGATTCCGAAGGCCAGTGCGCCCAGCGCACCGTGCGTCGCCGTATGCGAATCGCCGCAGACGATCGTCATGCCCGGTTGCGTCAGACCCAGTTCCGGACCGATCACGTGTACGATGCCGTTGCGGGGATCGTTCATGTCGAAACAGCGGATCCCGAAATCACGGCAGTTTTTCAACAGGGTTTCAATCTGTTGTTTTGCGAGCGGATCGGTCAACGGTTTCGAGCGATCGGTCGTGGGAATGTTGTGATCCATCGTCGCAAACGACAATTCCGGGCGGCGAACCTTGCGTCCCGCGAGCCGCAATCCCTCGAAAGCCTGTGCCGACGTCACTTCGTGGATGTAATGCCGGTCAATGTAGAGAATGGCGTCCTGACCGGGTTCCTCGGCAACGACATGTGCGTCCCAGATTTTTTCATAGATGTTTTTTGGCATCGGATTACCTCGTGTTTCTTGGCGTGTGTTTCAATGCGCCGCCCTTCAAACTACCGCAACAGGTTCAACGCCGCGCCGGCCTTGAACCACGCAATCTGCCCTTCGTTGTATGAATGATTCGCCTGAATGCTCTCCGTGGTTCCGTCCGCATGATGCAGGACAATCGTCAGCGGCTTGCCCGGGGCAAACGAGGTCAGACCGAGAATATCAATCGTGTCGTCTTCCCGAATGCGCCCGTAATCGTCCTTGTCGGCGAAGGTCAGCGCGAGCATACCCTGTTTTTTGAGATTCGTCTCATGAATGCGCGCGAACGACTTCACCAGAATGGCGCGCACGCCCAGAAAACGCGGTTCCATCGCCGCATGTTCGCGCGAACTGCCCTCGCCGTAGTTTTCATCGCCTACGACCACTGATCCAATGCCCGCGGCCTTGTAGGCGCGTTGCGTCGCGGGAACCGGCCCGTATTCGCCGGTCAGTTGATTTTTGACCTTGTTTGTTTCGCCGTTGAAGGCATTGATCGCGCCGATGAAGCAGTTGTCCGAGATGCGGTCGAGATGCCCGCGAAAGCGCAGCCATGGCCCGGCCATCGAGATATGGTCCGTCGTGCATTTGCCCTGGATTTTGATAAGCAGTTTGAGCCCGGTCAAATCGCGGCCCTCCCACGCGGGGAACGGGTCAAGCAATTGCAGCCGTTCCGACGCGGGCGACACGACGACTTCAACTTGGCTTCCATCCTTGGCCGGGGCCTGATAGCCGGGGTCTTCCACCGCAAAACCCTTTGGTGGCAGCGCCACGCCTTCGGGCGGATCGAGCCGGACCTCGACGCCGTCCTCGTTGGTCAGCGTGTCCGTCAGCGGGTTGAACGAAAGCCGCCCGGCCAGCGCCAAAGCCGTCACCATTTCCGGGGAGGCGACGAATGCGTGCGTGTTTGGGTTGCCGTCGTTGCGTTTCGCGAAATTGCGATTGAACGAGGTGACGATCGAATTGGGTTCCTGTTTTTCCGCGCCGGCGCGCCGCCATTGGCCGATGCAGGGGCCGCAGGCATTGGCAAGCACCACGCCGCCTATCGCCTTGAACGCCGCCAGTTGCCCATCGCGATCCATCGTATAACGGACTTGCTCGGAACCGGGCGTGACGATGAAATCTGCCTTTGGTTTCAGTTTTTTTGCAACAGCCTGCCGCGCCAGCGACGCCGCGCGATCCAAATCCTCGTAGGAAGCGTTTGTGCAGGAGCCGATTAGGCCCGCGCCCACGTTGTCGGGATATCCCTTTTCCCGAACCGCGGCGGCCAGTTTCGATATCGGCCATGCCGCATCGGGCGTGAACGGGCCGTTGACGTGCGGCTCAAGCGTGGTCAAATCAATCTCAATGACCCGGTCGTAATGTTTTCCGGGATTCGCATAAACCTCGTCATCCGCGCGCAAGTGCTCCGCCACGCCGTCCGCCAACGCGGCCACTTCGGCGCGGCCCGTTGCCCGCAGGTATTCGGCCATCTGCGCGTCGTACGCGAAGACCGATGCCGTGGCGCCGATTTCCGCGCCCATGTTGCAGATGGTTGCCTTGCCGGTGCATGAAAGACGCTCGGCGCCTTCGCCGAAATACTCGACAATCGCGCCCGTGCCGCCCTTGACCGTCAGGATGCCGGCCAGTTTCAGGATCACGTCCTTCGGGGCGGTCCAGCCGCTCAAGGCGCCGGTCAGTTTGACCCCGATGACCTTGGGAAACTTGAGTTCCCACGCCATGCCCGCCATAACGTCCACCGCGTCCGCACCGCCGACGCCCACGCCGATCATGCCCAATCCGCCCGCGTTGGGCGTGTGCGAATCCGTGCCGATAATCAATCCGCCGGGGAACGCATAGTTTTCAAGAATGACTTGGTGGATAATGCCGGCGCCGGGTTTCCAGAAACCGATGCCGTATTTGTTCGACGCAGACGCCAAGAACTCGTACACTTCGCGGTTCATGTCGAGCGCCTTGGCGAGATCCGGCGCCGCGCCCGACTGCGCGACAATCAAGTGATCGCAGTGGACCGTCGTCGGCGCAGCCACTTTGGGGCGGCCCGCCTGCATGAATTGCAGCAGGGCCATTTGCGCCGTCGCATCCTGCATCGCCACGCGATCCGGCGCGAAGTCCACATAGGACTCGCCGCGCACGAACGCCGCGGAAGGCATTCCGTCGTACAGGTGGGCATACAAAATCTTTTCCGCCAATGTCAGAAGTTTGCCCGCCGCCGCGCGCGCCGCCGCGACACGTCCCGGCAGCGACGCATACATCCGTTCGATACGGTCAAAATCGAAAACCATTGGTTCGCCTCTCTCTAAGTTGTTGGAACCTGGACGAAACTTGGGCACACATCGGACTCCCTGTACTGCGCGGGAACGGTTGTTCAGCCGGCCGGCAATCAATCCGGCGGCAGGGCCTGTATCCGTAATTGAATGATCTTTTCGTACAGGTTCTAAAGCAAAAAGGGCCACTGCGGATGGAGACCGTTCCAGAATGCCGATGGCCCGATGCCCGAAACATTACCGAACCCGTGCGGAAATTTCAAGCCGGTAATTGTTTTCCACAATCCGCTCGTAACGAGGAGAGTCGGCGTCCTCGCCGACCGGCATTTTTGCAGGGAACCCTGATTTGGACAGATCAACATGGAACGGCGCACGTGGACGCGCGAACTTGGCAATTATTGATTGTACAGCGGCAGGCGCTCATCGGTCGTTTTATAGGTATGCTTCACCCAGGCGTATCGCGGATCGTCCTGATTGGCCAAGCTTTGTGCGCTGCCGGCGAGGACGTTCAGGTAATAGGTCGTGTACCCGGGCGGACTGGACACCGGATGGTAGCCGCCGGGCACAAGCACCGCGCAATTGTTTTCCGGACGCACAACGGCGTCTATGGGGTTTCCGGCGCGTTGAAGCGGCGAAGCCGCGTCCGTATAAACCCACTGGAACGCGTAGCCTTCGGGGCGGTCGAATTTGAAAAAGTAGACCTCTTCGAGTTCCGCCTCGACCAGTTTTCCATTCTCTTCAACATGAACATCGTGTTTGTGCGGCGGATAACTGCTCCAATTGCCGCCCGGCGTGTAAACCTCCACCAGCACCAAACGGTGGACAGGGGATCCCGGCGGCAGCAAATCGTTGATTTGCCGGCACGCATGATCGCCGCCCCGAATGGAGATCGGAACCCCTGTCGGAGCGATTAGAAACGGATCGGCATCCCTGTTTGTCGGAACCCACGCCACCGCAAAGTCGCAGGCTGTGCTCGCGGTCACTGTAAATGCTGTCCGGCGGGGCAGATAAAGAACGTGCGCCGCCCCCGAAAAGACATCCTCGCGCCCCCCGACGTCCGGCCAGGCGCCGCGATTGGATCGCACGGACAATCGTCCGCCGAAAGGGACAAGGGCCAGTTCATTTTCCCGCGTGTCGAATGACCATTTTTCCCCTTTTCCAAGCCGCCGCCCCTGGAATGAGATATAGTTCCATCCGGCCGTTTCCGGCGTGATTGACAGCAACAGACCGTCTTCATGGGCCGCGGAGGGATGAATGATCAGATTTTCGGCTGTATAGTGCATGACAACTCCCAAGTGAGGCTTCAGGCTACAGGCTTATGACTACAGGCTCCAGGACGATTAAGGCCAATACCCGTAACGCCGAATTCCGATTTAGCTGTGCTGCCAACACGGGCGCCGAATCGGAGTTCGGCGTTACGCCTTCGATCGCGCGAAAAAATTCATAAGATCCCAGTTCACCGTTCATTATTCGCCATTCGGAATATCGCCTGAGTATAATCCAATGCTTCGAGTCCACGCGAATGCAGGGCGGAGCCGAAGCCTGAAGACAACAGAAGCCCGATCCCTGAAGCCTGATGGAGAACCGGAATCATGACTTTCGACGAAATCGTCCGTGCGCGGCGTTCCGTGCGCGGGTTTTCGGACAAGCCCATTCCGCCCGGAACGGTTGCGGCCCTTGCCGAAGCGGCGCGATGGGCGCCCAGCGCCTGCAACAGCCAGACATGGCGTTTTGTGGCCATCACCGACAAGGCGAAGATTGAACGGCTCTGCCGCGAAGGCATGGGTCCGTTGCTCAAGAACAAGTGGATGACCCAGGCCCCGCTCGTCATAGTCGGCTGCGTCGAGCCGGACATTGTGTCCAACCGTCTCGGCAAGAAATTTACGGGTATCGAATACAACACGATAGATTTCGGTATCGCCATGGAGCACATTGTGCTCAAGGCCACCGACCTCGGCCTCGGCACTTGCTGGATCGGCTGGCTCAACACGGAACGCGTCGCGGCCATCATCCAAGCCCCCGAAAAAATCCGAATCCTGGCGCTATTGGCCGTCGGCTACCCCGCCGACGAACCGCCCAAAAACCGCAAACGCAAGCCGCTGTCCTCAATCCTGTTTTCCGAGACCTGGGGCAACCCCTTCCCGGAATTGCCGCCCCCCGGTCCCGGCGATTCCGACGAACCGGAACACTGCGGCGCCACGTGATGTCGTGGGGCGTCGATCTTTTATCAGTACATTAAAATCCGGTTTCTATAAAAAGCAACAAGAAAGTCTTGGGCAATTTGTGCAACCAATTGAAGTTCCATGATTTAGCGAATGCAAAAATCGCGGGGTTTGTGAGCGATAACGATAACGATTACGATTACGAGCACTTAGAGAAACTGGGTTGTGGGCAATGCCCACGTCAGGAATGAATCCTTTCATAGATCAACGAAACGATACATCAACCTTTACAAAATATACCGGCCGAGGTCGCGGGATTCGGTGATCTTGGCGAGGCGGGATTCGACTTCGGCGGCGGTGATGGTCCAGTTTCGGCCCTTGGCTTCGGGACCCTCGAAGGAAATGTCCTCGAGCAGGTATTCCATGACGGTGTGGAGGCGTCGCGCGCCGATATTCTCGGTCGCCTCGTTGATGTTTTGTGAAATGCGCGCGATGGCTTCGATGGCGGCATCCTCGAACTCGACCGTCACACCCTCGGTTTCGAGCAGGGCTTGGTATTGTTTTATCAACGAGTTGCGCGGCTCGCGGAGAATGCGCGAGAACTCCGCGGCATGGAGGCTGTCGAGTTCGACGCGAATCGGAAACCGGCCCTGAAGTTCGGGGATCAGGTCGGACACCTTGGTCATGTGGAACGCGCCCGCCGCAATGAACAGGATGTGATCCGTGCGGACGGGGCCGTGCTTGGTGACGACGGTGGATCCCTCGACGATCGGCAGGATGTCGCGCTGAACGCCTTCGCGCGAAACATCCGGGCCGTGCCCCGGCGAACTGCGTCCGGCTATCTTGTCGATTTCGTCCAGAAAGACAATCCCCGCGTTTTCGGTGCGTTCGATGGCTTTTGCCACGACCGTCTCCATGTCGATCAGCGCGCCCAGCGCTTCCTGTTCAAGGATGCGGCGCGCCTCGGCGACGCTTACTTTGCGCCGCTTGGTCTTCGGCGGCATGAGGCGTCCGAACATTTCCTGGACGTTGACGCCCATTTCCTCGAGGCCGCTGTTCGAGAAAACCTGCATCATGGACGTCGGCGCGGTTTCGCGGACTTCGATCTCGATTTCGCGCGATTCGAGTTCGCCCGCGCGCAACTTGCCCAGAATCACTTCGCGCACGCGGGCTTCGGCGGCGGCATTCGGGTCCACGGGCGCCTCGTCGCCGGCGTTCGGATCCATCGGATGAAACGTGCGCGGGCGTGGGGGAGAGGGCGGTAGGAGGACATCGAGCAACCGTTGTTCGGCCTGTTGCCGGGCCTCTTCCGCCCGTTCGCGCTTCATCTCTTCGCGGACCATGCCCACGCCGACTTCGAGCAGTTCCCGAATCATGGATTCGCAGTCCCGGCCCACATAGCCGACCTCGGTGAATTTAGACGCCTCGACCTTGATGAACGGCGCGTCGGCCAGGCGCGCCAGGCGGCGCGCGATTTCCGTCTTGCCGACGCCCGTCGGGCCGATCATGATGATATTTTTAGGCGCGACCTCGTCCCGCAAGTCTTCGGAGAGGCGCAGACGCCGCCAGCGATTGCGCAACGCGATGGCCACCTTGCGCTTGGCGTTGTCCTGCCCCACGATGTACTTGTCCAGTTCCTCGACGATTTGGCGCGGTGTCAATTCCTGCATGTGAAATTCCTCTTGAGGCTGTAGGCTGTAGGCGGTAGGAATATTCTACTCGCACAGGGAACGGATAAGACCATTCAGCACCTTTCCGGTTTCCTCGCAAAGGGATTGTAGGGGCATGTAACCGGCATCTCGCGCGCAACCCCAGTCTGCGGGCGAGCGAAATCGGATCCTCGAGTTTCCGTGCCGGCCCATAGGCGATATCGAGAAAATGCACATAACCGGCTTTTGTCTGCCTTGCGCTGCCTTCAACGATGTTCGAAACCACCGATACGGCTGCGCGGCGTATTTGTGCGGTCAGTCCGAACAACTCTTCGCGGGGGAACTCGCGTGTAAGTTTGTGGACCGCCATCGCCATTGCGTCCGCAAGTTCAAACGCTTTCAGCTTCCAATGATCGCGCATCTTTTCTTCCTACAGCCTACAGCCTATTCCGTTCCCCGGGCGCTGTGAAAGGTCTGGATAAACGCGCGGGGCTTGTCGGGTGAAAGCAGCACCGGAATGTCATTTGCCCGTTCAATCAGCACGAGCCGCTCCTTGCGGGTGATATAGACTTGGATACGTTCCCAATGCGGTCCGGTCAGAATGTCCGTGTTCCCGAATATCCACCCCGTGCCGTACACCCGCCGTGTACCATCCAACGCGCCCCGTTCAACCAACGTCAAGGATTGAATGCCCGCGCTTGGGATGCGAATACACCCCCTGCGCCGTACGACGACGATGGCGCCGGGCGTAATCCGGTATCCCGTTATGCCGTATTGCGACAGCGCCAACACGACGCACAATATTGCGGCGGCGCCCAGAAAACACAATCCGGAGGCCGATTGCGCCGTTCCGAACAGCAGGAATCCGTTCAAAACCAAAATGCCGGCCAACGCGATGAGAATACCCACCGCTAAAGCGGTTGCCGTCCAGACGACCGCGTCCCACGAACACGGAAAGAACGGCCCGGTTTCATCATTGAATCGGTCTGTTGATGTCATCCAGCGAATCCTTCAATGATTCTTCCCCGGCTTTTTTGGATTGCGGCGCCGCGTTGCTTCATTTTCATGGGATAGGAGAATAGCGCGTCGCGACGTAGGTATCAATAATGCCGCGAAACGCCGCGCCGATTTCCTCGGGCGTGCCCGACAGCGTGGCCGTCCGAAGGCCGTCAATAAACACGGGGCAGTGCGGTTCCTCATCGTTTCCCGGCAGGCTGATCCCGACGTTGGCCGCCTTGGATTCGCCGGGCCCGTTGACAATGCAGCCCATGACGGCAATCGTCATGGTTTCCACGCCCGGATGCTTCCGCCGCCATTCCGGCAGTCGAGCGCGCACATAGGCTTCCGTCTGTTCCGCGAGACGCTGGTACAACGCGCCGGCGGTGCGCCCGCACCCCGGACATGCCGTAATCGTGGGCGAGAACGACCGCAATCCGAGCGCCTGCAGCAATTCGCACGCTGCGTACGCCTCCTCGCGGCGGTCGCCGCCCGGACGCGGCGTCAACGATACGCGGATCGTGTCGCCGATACCTTCTTCCAGGAGCACCGCCATCGAGGCTGCCGACCAGACAAGACCCTTGAGGCCCATTCCGGCTTCCGTTAGACCAAGGTGCAGCGGTTGGCGCGTTGCGCGGGCGAGATCGCGGTAGAGTCGAATCAGGTGGCGCGGCGAGGAACTTTTGCATGAAATGACGATCCGGTCCTCGCCCAGCCCGCTTTTCAACGCCAGTTCCGTGGAATCCAGCGCCGAACGAATCATGCACTCGTTGAGCATGTCGTCCGGCGAACGGCCCAGATCCCGTTCGATATTCTCGCGCCGGACCGCCTCCACGAGGTCCGGGTTCAGCGAACCCGCGTTCACGCCGATGCGCACCGGCTTGCCATGGTCCGCCGCGATGCGGCAAATGGTGGTGAAATGCGCGTCCCGGGTGCGCCCCGCGCCCACATTTCCGGGATTGATGCGGTACTTGTCCAGCGCCGAGGCGCATTCGGGAAACTCCCGGAGCAAGACATGCCCATTGTAGTGAAAATCGCCTGCGATGGCGGCCATGCACCCCGCGTCCCGCACGCGCCGAACCAACTCGCCCACGCCCGACGCCGCTTCATGCGTGTTGACCGTGACCCGGACCAGTTCCGAGCCCGCCTCGGCCAACTCGATAATCTGGCGCGCCGTCGCCGCGACATCCACCGTGTCCGTGTTCGTCATCGTCTGCACGACGATCGGCGCGCCCCCGCCCATCGTCATGCCGCCGACGGGAACCGCCACGGTGTTGTGGCGATGATAACCGTTATCTTTGCCTGCCGCCGTCATGGAATTACCGGCCAACCCTCGCGCGGCGCACCCCATGCGCGCCATGGCCGAACAATATCAGGGCGCTCCCCGAAAACGCAACGCAACAGCGCTTGCATCGTCAGGCGCGCATTGCGCCGGGAGGCGGCTTGTGCTATTCTTTTGGAACGCGGTCGGGAAACGTGTAATTCGGAATCGGGAAAGGAATCCGTGCAAATGAAGATGCGGCTTGGCTATGTGGGATTGGCCCTGCTCGTTGTGTCGGGCGGGGTCGTGTACGGAGAGACGGTTGACGGGATCGTGGCCACGGTGGGCACGGAGGTCATCCTGCACAGCGAGTTGGTGGAACTGGTCGCGCCTGCCCTGAATGATCTGCGGGGGAAGGTTGCCAACGAGGAACAGTTCAACGAGCAGGCCGGCGTCCTTCTCCATCAGGCGATGGAAGACGCGATCAACAACCGCATCCTCCTGCGCGAAGCCCTTCTCGCGGGCATTGACGTGGACAAGGCATTGGTCGAGGAGCGTATCGTGGAAATCAAGAAGCGCTTCGCGACCGACGAGGAATTCGAGAAGGAAATGGCCAAGGCGGGCGAAACCATCGCGGACCTGCGCGAGCGTGTCAAAAAGCAAATCCTGGCAACGAGTTACGGCTTGAGCAAGCGCCGTGGATTTGAGAAAGAGGCCTCTGTGACCGAGGCGGACATTGACCGGTATTACCGCGAACATCCGGACGAATTCGTCCATCCCGAACGGGTGCGCGTCCGCCGGATTTTCTTGGAAGCCAAGCCCGACGCCGCTGAACGCGCGCAGGTTGAGGCCCGCATGGCGGAAATCAAAAAGGAAGCGGACGGCGGCGCCGATTTCGCGGCGCTTGCCCGGACCTATTCTGCCGGGCCGGAAGCCGCCGACGGCGGTCTGCTGGGCTGGGTGACCCGGGAAAGTTTGGTGAAAGAACTGGCCGATGCCGTGTTTGCCTTGCCGGAAGGCGCGATCAGCGACGTTCTGTCCACGCAATTCGGATTGGTGATTTTCAAAGTCGAGAAGAAAGAAGACGCGGGCGCCATGGGGCTGGATGAGGCGCGCAAGCAGATCGAGCCGCAGTTGCGCGCAAAGGCCGCCGCCGAAAAATTCACGAAATGGATGGCGGAACAGCGCAAGCGCAGCCGCGTGCGGATTTTCGAGGCATCCTAATCAATTCATGTTGAGCCGTGCATTGAAAATGGCCTTTTGGGTCATGTACGACCATCTAGGCAAGTTGTTGGTGGCCAATTTGTTATGGGCTTCCGCCGTGGCGGTTCCCGGTGTTCTGGGACTGTCCGTCCTTGCCTCCGGCGAACCGGGCGCCGGGCTGTTCATCGCGTTGCCGTTGCTGGTTTTATCGGGCGCGATACTTCTGCCGGTCATGACGGCGGGATTGGCGCACATGGCCAAGGAACTCATAGATACCCGTGACGGCTCCCTAGGCGATTTTTTCCAGGGCATTCGCCTTTATTGGCGGAAAGCGGCGGCATTGGGGGTTCTGTATTGGACGGCGGCGATTTGCCTTGGAACGAGCGTCTGGTTTTACGCGATTCATTTGCGGGACAGCGTTCCCTGGCTCGGTTACGCCATCAGCGCGACCGCACTGTGGTGTCTGGTTTTTCTCGCGTTGACGGGCATGTTGCTGCTGCCCGCGCTGGTTCAGAAAAAGGACGGCATCTTCGGCACGCTGAAACTGGCCGCCCTGCTGGTGGTGGACAATCCACTGTTCAGCGCCGGCCTTGCCGTTCATTTTCTGATTCTTGCCGGTCTTTCGATTGTGCCCCCGTTTTTGTTCCTGGTGTCGGGATCGTTGGGCGCGGTGCTGGCCACCAGCGCCTATGAAATGCTGGCGCGCAAATACGCCCACAAACAGGCGCTTGCGGAAGGGCATCTCTCGCCGGCCACCAAGAGGGATGCCATTTTCGGCGACGAGCAGGACGATTATTTGAATCGTGGTTTACGGGACGCGTTGTTCCCGTGGAAGGGATGAACGAGTGCGGATTGCAGCCCTTTGCGCAATCTCCGCGGTTTCGCTCTCAACAGGAAAGGAAAAGGCAATATGACGAGAATTACTGGAGTTGTGGCGCGCGAGATCCTCGATTCCCGGGGAAATCCCACGGTCGAGGTGGATGTGTATTTGAGCAGTGGCGTGATGGGACGCGCCGCAGTGCCGTCGGGGGCTTCGACGGGCGAAAACGAGGCTATCGAATTGCGCGACAAGGATCCGAAGCGTTACCTGGGCAAGGGCGTCGAAAAGGCCGTCGCAAACGTCAATGACATCATCTCCGAGGAGATCCTGGGCATGGACGCGTTTGAACAGCGGGCCCTGGATTCGCTCATGATTCAACTCGACGGAACCCCGAACAAATCGAAATTGGGGGCCAATGCGATCCTGGGCGTTTCGCTGGCAGCCGCCAAGGCGGCCGCGAATGCGCTTGAAATACCGTTGTATCGTTACATCGGCGGGGCCAATGCCTATATGCTGCCGGTCCCGATGATGAACATCCTCAATGGCGGCGCGCATGCGGACAACAATGTGGACGTACAGGAATTCATGGCGGTGCCGGCGGGCGCAAAAAGTTTTCGCGAGGCCCTGCGCATGGGCGCCGAGGTGTTTCATGCGCTGAAAAAGGTGCTCAAAGATCAGGGGTTGAACACGTCGGTCGGCGATGAAGGCGGTTTCGCCCCCAACCTGAAGTCCAATGTCGAAGCCATCGAAGTCATTCTGAAAGCCATCAAGGCGGCCGGGTACAAGGCCGGGAAGGATGTTTTCATCGCGATCGATCCGGCGGCAAGCGAATTCTACGATGCCAAAACGAAGGCATACGTTCTTGGCGCGGAGGCCAAACCGAAGAAATCCGCCGCCGAAATGGTCGCCTTCTGGAAGGAATGGGCCGGAAAATATCCCATTATTTCCATCGAGGACGGGATGTCCGAGTCCGATTGGGCGGGCTGGAAATTGCTTACCGACGAACTGGGCGGCAAGATCCAACTGGTCGGCGACGATAATTTCGTCACCAACATGAAATACCTCGCCAAGGGAATCAAGGAAGGCGTCGCGAATTCGATTCTCGTGAAGGTGAACCAGATTGGTTCATTGTCGGAGACGCTCGACACGATCCAGTTGGCGCACCGGGCCGGTTACACGACGGTCATCTCGCATCGGAGCGGCGAAACCGAGGACTCCACGATTGCCGACATCGCCGTCGCGACCAATGCCGGCCAGATCAAGACCGGTTCGGCTTCGCGCAGCGATCGCATCGCGAAGTACAACCAGTTGCTGCGGATCGAGGAACTCCTTGGGGATCAGGCCTATTATCCTGGTCTTGCGGCTTTCACGCGCCTGGGCAAATAAACCGAATCCCGGCCGGGCGGGGTGGACCCCGTCCGGCCGGTTGCGTAAAAGCGATAAGCCTGCTATGCTGAAGGGCAGTCGAGGCATATCCGATGGACAATCGCGACACGGTATGGTTCATGCTGGCGCTCGTGCTGGTAAGCGTCTTGACGTTATGGTATATGAGCGAGCGGAGACTCGTTGAACGATATAGCGGCCACCAGCAGATGCAACAACAGACCCAGGCCGCGAAGGAGCAAATCCAGCGTCTTGAAAAGGAAATAGAGAACACCCGGCGGCGAATCGAACACCTTGGCAGTGACCCGATGGAAATCGAGGCCGCCATTCGCCGGAGCAAGGATTTGGTCCGCGAGGGTGAAAAAATCTATCGTATTGAAAAAGCGCCAAGCGATGCGCCCCCTCAGCCTTGATCCATTCGAAGGGGCTATGCTTGAACATAAGGACATTGAGTCGGAACTGACACACGAAATCGAGTTGAGCAGTCCGGAGGAAGCCATCAAGCTTTTCGGACGCAATGGTGAGTTGCGCAAACGTATCCAATCCGAAACCGGCGCACGAATTGTGGACCGTGGGGCGAAGGTCGTGATTCTTGGCAGCGAACCGGATACCCGTGTCGTGGGCGAAGTGCTCGATGAAATGCTGCAGGCGGTCCGTCGCGGCCATACGCCGTCCATGGGCGACGTGGTGTATGCCCTGGATGAGGCGCGAACTCGCGGCGCCGCCGATTTGGGCGCCGTCCTCGCGCAGGAACCGGGGGCGCTGCGGCGCGAAATGCACATTAAACCCCGTACCCGCGGTCAAGGGGAATATCTCGATGCGCTCGAATCCCATGAAATCACGATGGTGATTGGACCGGCTGGAACGGGAAAAACCTATCTGGCGATGGCGGCGGCGGTGTCCGCGCTCCTGAACAAACAGGTTGGGCGCCTTATCCTGACCCGGCCCGCCGTGGAAGCCGGCGAGAACCTCGGATTCCTGCCCGGGGACCTCAAAGAAAAAGTCAATCCGTATCTCCGTCCGTTATATGATGCGTTGCACTCGATGGTGGACAGCGACCGGGTATATCGCTTCCTGCAACGCGAGACGATCGAAGTGGCGCCGCTTGCGTTTATGCGCGGCCGCACGCTCGACCACGCCTTCGCCATTCTGGACGAGGCGCAAAACACGACCACGGAGCAGATGCTCATGTTTCTGACGCGGCTGGGAACCGGTTCGCGTGCCGTCGTGACTGGCGACATCACCCAAATAGACCTGCCCAAAGGCGTCAAGTCCGGCTTGGTGGAGGCCTCGCGCATCCTGCGCAACACGCCCGGCATCGCCATTATCCACTTGAGCAAGCGCGATGTCGTTCGGCATCCGCTGGTGCAGCGCATCGTGGACGCCTATGAGGCGGAATCGCGCGGCTTGCACAGCGGGCGGTCTGAATCCGAAACGGCGCATCTGGACGCGGCAACGGGTAACCGGTCATGACCTTTCCTCAAAGGGATCGCAGGAGGGCCCGGCGGGCCGGTGGTTGGAGTGTTGGCCTGTGGCAGATTTCACCGGACAGGCCATGGCTGCAAAAAAACATGGCCATCCAATTGTTTGTCGTTTGCCTGGCCTTTGCGGCGCTGGTCACCCGCCTCCCCGGATTTTCGATTCGGAGCATCGGATACGATATTGAAAATCAGACGGTGGCCATGGAAGAAGTCCGCGCCGCCATCCCGTTTCAGTCCGAGGACTTGCAGGCCACCAAGGAAAAGCGCGACGAGGCGGCCAAAGCCACACTGGACACATACCGTGTCGATCGCGAGCGCGTTGCCAAGCAGTTGCAGTTGCTGGACGATCGCATTCAGTTTCTGGCTTCGAAGCGCGCGGAGATCGCAAAAGCGGTTCGTGAAGCCTTGCAGACCTCCACTTCGGCGCAGTCTGAAGAAGAAATAGTCCGTAAGGCATTGCTGGCTTTTGTGGAGCGCATCGAGCCGGAACTGCGCCTGGACAAGCCGGTTGATGCCGCGGCGCTTGCCTGCTGGATTGAACCCGCTCCGGAAACATTGCCTAAACGGGTGTTTGCCTCCACCCGCAACCGGCCGCGGCAAACGGTGGTCTCCTTGCAGGAGCCTCCCTCCGCAACGTATGTGATGGCCAATCTGCGTGATCTTTCGCAACTGGCCCGCGACAGCCTTGAATATGTCCTGTCCTATGGAATTTTGCCGGAAAATCGTGTCCCGGCCGGGGAAGACGAGCGCTTTTCCGTGATTCGCGATGTCCTGGTGGGGGATTTGAAACCGGTCGAAGAGATTCCATGCAAAAAACTGCCCACGGTTCGTACCGCGCCGGATCTGTTGCGAGCCCGGCTGGCCGACGTTGCACGGGAAGCGGCTTCGCGAAACGTGGCCGACCGTCCCGTGGACTGGACGCGTCTCCAACAGGCGGCTTTTGAGTTGGCCCGCACCTGCATCACCGAAACCTTGTCCTACGATGCCGTGTATACCGAAGGCGCGCGGGAACATGCGCGGTTGATGGTTCCTCCCGTCGTCAAGGAAATTCAGACCGGTGAGGTTATCCAGCGCAGCGGAGATCGTTGGACTGCCCAGAGCCGCGCGGATGTCCGCGCGTATTGGGCCAAACTGCGGGCGCGCCAAGCCCCGTGGTCGCGACTGATCGGCATCGCGTCGGCCAACACGGTTCTTGCCGCATTGGCCGTGGCATGCCTCGCGCGTGTCATTGCCTTTTTAACGCGCAAGTCGGATGTGGCGCAGCGGCATATGCGCGTGGTGTGTGTTTTGATACTGGGAACGCTTTTCTTGGGCCGGGTGATTCAGTACTTCGATCCATCGGGTTTTTCGGCGCCCATCGCCGCCGCGGGTATTCTTGCGGCCATTCTAACCAATGCCCGCGTGGCGGTCATGGCGTCGGTTATCGCGGCCTTTCTGATCTCCATTCAATACGGTTACGATTGGCGTTTGTTCGTGGTCGGCGCCTCGATGGCCCTAGCGGGGGTTTTCGGCACGTTCCGGGTTCGCCGCCGCGGCGACATGACCCGCGCGGCCCTCAGCGCCACGATAGTCGGCATCCTTGTGGTGCTCGCCGTAACCATCGGCATGGACTCCTTGGCGCCCGGCGCCGTGCTGCGCAGGGTTCTTTTGGTGCTGGGCGGGGGTGTCGCTTGCGTGTTCATCGTGCCGGGCGTGCTGTCGCCGCTGGAACGTCTCTTCGGCATCACAACCGATATCCAGTTGCTCGAATTCAGCGATCTCAACAACGAATTGCTCAGCCGCATCGCCATCGAAATGCCCGGCACCTATGCCCATTCACTGATGCTGGGTCAACTTGCCGAAGCGGCGGCGGATGCAATCGGCGCCAATGGACTGCTGGCGCGGGTTGCGGCTTATTATCATGATGTGGGCAAACTGCGCCATCCGGAATATTTCAGCGAAAACCAAAGCGGCCCCAACATCCACGACACCCTGCCGCCGCGGGCCAGCGCGCGCGCCATCGCGGCCCATGTGGCGCATGGCGTCGAAATCGCCCGCGAACACCACCTCCCCCAACCCATCATCAACGCCATCCAGGAGCATCACGGTACGACCCTCATCAGTTTCTTCCATCAGAAAGCATGCGAACGGCAACGGCACGACGAAGTGCGCGAAGAGGATTACCGGTATCCCGGACCCAAACCGCAAAGCCGCGAATCGGCCATCCTGATGATTTGCGACGCGGTGGAATCCGGCGTGCGGTCCATTAAAAGCCCCAACGAGGAACGTATCCGCGACTTTGCCGACAAGATCATCATGAACCGGTGGTCGGATCGCCAACTCGAGCAATGCCATCTGACCTTGCGCGACCTGGACGCGATCAAAGAGATTCTTGTAAGCCGCGTCATGACATCGTTCCATACGCGCATCGCCTATCCGGACAAGGGCGGCGATCGCAGCGCGGCCAATGTTATTCCCATGCCCGGCGGATGATTCGAAACATGATGGTTCTAACGCTGGAAAATCGTTCCGTCCTGAAACAACTTTATCGCCCCGACGCGTTGCGCCGGATTCTCGCGCGAATCGCCGCCGGCGAAAAACATGAAACCGGCGGGATTGTGCATGTCGTATTTTGCGATGACGCCGAAATGGCCGCCTTGAACCGGAAGTATCGGAAGGCGCGAGGCGCCACCGACGTGCTGGCTTTTGCATACAAACCCGTTCCCGGATGCCCCGGCACGAAAAAAAACCTCGGTGACATCATCCTATCCCTGGAAACCATTGAACGGCGCTGTGCCGGCGACTTGAAATCCATGCGATTTGAAGTCCGTCTGTTGTTTTGTCATGGTGTTTTACATCTTCTGGGATACCGTCACGACAGCGCCGCGCAATGCCGTTCAATGGCTGAAAAACAGGCCCGGTATCTTGGCGTGACGCCCGAAGAAGCCTGGCTGATCAAGCATTGAACCAAGGAAAATGACGAGGATGGTTTCACGGAGGAAACGGCATGAAAGGGGATCGGTTCTGATCCCCGCCGGCCTGTGTGCGTTGATCCTGCCGATTACCGCGTCATTCGTCGCCAAGGCCGATGCGGCCGCTGTATTGACGTATGGCGCGTTATGGGAAAACTTACCGCATTTCTTCCCGGCCAATGTACTCGTTTTACTCGGCGCGCTTTTGGTGCTGTCCGCTCTTTTTTCTTCCTGCGAGACGGCTTTTCTGGCGATTCAGAAACCCCGCCTCCGCGCCATGCGTCAGGAAAAGGCGCTGACGGCGCGATGGGTCGTGGCGATGCTGGACGAGCCGGGACGGCTTCTGACGACCATCCTCGTCGGTAATTTGCTCGTCAACACCCTTATCGGCGTAATGCTCGGAAGCCGCCTGAGCGGCTGGTTTGAAGCCGCCGGGACGGGCGCCGTTGTTTCTTATTCCGCCACGATAGCGATTTGTACGACGGTGTTGCTCGTTTTCGGCGAGGTTCTCCCGAAAGTCTTTGCCATTCGTGTGCAGGAAGCCTATGCGCGAGTGGCGGTCGTTCCGCTTCTTGCCGCCGATCGTCTGCTGGCGCCGCTCTGCGCCACGCTGTTGCGCGTGACGGATTTTTTGTTCCAGATCACGCATTTCAGCGCATTCCATGCGGCGCCGTACATCACCGACGAGGAATTGAAAACTATTCTTTCGGACGAGCAGACGCCCAGCGCCATCAAGGAGGAAGGACGGCAGATGATTCGCCGTATTCTCGAATTCCACGATGTGTCGCTTCGCGAGATCCTGATTCCGCGCCCGGACGTGATTGCCTTGTCGGAAGACGCCACCGTCGCCGAAGCCCACGCCCAATTCCGCGAATACGAATTTTCGCGCATCCCCGTTTACCGGGATGATTTGGATCACATCGTGGGCATCCTTTTCGCCAAGGATCTCCTGCCCAGTGTGTTGCAGGGCGAAACATCCCGGACGGTCAAGAGCCTTGCGCGCCCCGCCCACTTTGTGCCGCAGACCATGAGCGTCCAGCAATTCATCCGAAATGTCCAGCGCCAGCGGTCTCACATGGCCATCGTGGTGGATGAATACGGCGGAACGGCCGGAATCGTGACCCTGCACGATGCCATCGAGCAGATTGTGGGCAGTCTTGGCGACGAGGGAGACGAGGAACAACCGTCCTGCGAACGGGTAGCCGAAGGCGTCTATCGCGTCAGGGGCAGCGTCCCGATTGAAGAACTGAGCGATCTGCTCGAAATTCCGTTGGAAGACGAGGAACACCACACGGTTGCGGGATTTCTCATGGCCCACATGGAAAAGGTGCCTGCCGCGGGCGACACGTTCGTGCATGCCGGCGTTCGTTTCACGGTCGAACGCGTCGAGGGCAAACGCGCCGATACGGTCCGCGTGGAAATGGCCGCCGAAACGGAGGAGGGACCCGCATGAGCTTGTTCATTTCCTTCCTTGTGTTGTTGGCCGCCTTGGCGCTGCAGGCCCTTTTCGAAGGGTACGAGATCGGATTTATCAGTTCGAATCCGATCAGCGTGCGGCGGCTGGCCGAACAGGAGCGTTCGGAACGCGCCGCGCGCCTATTGCAATGGATTGAAACACCTGATCGGTTGATTGCCACGATTCTCGTCGGGGCAAACCTCATGGTCGTGATTTGCACGGTCGTCGTGTCGCGGATGGTCGAAACCCTTGTTCCGGTACATCTGTCCGAAATCGTCAACAATCTGATTTCGACCCTGTTCCTTGCGCCGATCATGCTGATTTTCGTGGGAATAATTCCCAAAAGCGTTTTCCGGACCATGCCCACCCGGCTTTCGCTGGCATTTCTTCCGGCCATCCAGTTCTTTTATCGCATACTGGCGCCGGTGGCCATTCCCTTCACTTGGCTGGTTCGCGGTTCCCTTTATCTGATAGGCGCCGAGCAGCGTCCCATCCGCCCGCTGGTCTCTTCGCTTGAGGAAGTGCGCGACTTGGTGGACGAAAGCGTGGGGCAGGGCGCCATCGAACCGGAAGAACAGGAAATGATTCATTCGGTGATCGATCTGCAGGACATGACCGTCAAGGAAATCATGGTGCCGCGCATTGCCATACAAGCCCTTCCCGACACGGCCACGCGAACGGAACTGGCCAAACTTTTTGTCGAAACGGGGCGCACCCGCGTCGCCATCTACCGTGAAACCATCGATCAGATTATCGGGGTCGTCAGCGCCTATGCGCTGCTTCGCGACGAGGATCCCGCCTGTGAGGACATCGCGCGATTCGTGAAGCAAGTCCGTCATATTCCCGATACCATGAAAGTGGGTGACCTCCTGCGAGAATTCAAGCAACACAAGCAGCATATGGCCATCGTAACCGACGAATACGGCGGCACGGACGGCCTCGTCACCATCGAGGACATTGTCGAGGAAATCCTGGGGGAAATTCAGGACGAGTACGACAACGAGGAGAGCCAGATCCACAAGTTAGGTCCGAACGCCTATGTCGTTGACGCGCGCATGCCGCTCGAAGAAGCCGCGAAGGCCATCGGCATCCCGATCGAGGACGATGAGGTCGAAACCATCGGTGGATGGCTGATGCACATCGCCGGCTGCATTCCGGCGCAAGGACAAGTCATCGAACATGAGCGCCTGCGCATGACGGTGCTTGCAGGAGGCGCGAGCCATGTGTCGCGCATCAGAATGGAGTTGTTGCCCGATTCAAAGCCGAAGACCGAAACCTGAGATGGCGGCATGTCCGCTCAACGGATCCTTCGGCTATGCACAGGGAGCCGGACAATGAATGCGATTTCAGCCAGAGGTCTTACGAAGATCTACCCGCGCCAGTTGGGCAGAAAGGCCGTCCCTTCGCTCGACCACCTTGATCTCGATGTGGGTGAAAACGAGGTGTTTGGCTTCATCGGACGCAACGGGGCGGGAAAAACGACGACCATCAAGTTGATTTGCGGGTTGATCTTTCCGACGGCCGGCGAGGTCAAGATCCTCGGACGCGTCGCGCGCGATCCGGGCGCGCGGCGCGCTATCGGTTATCTGCCCGAGAACCCGTATTATTACGAGTATCTTACCCCGGTCGAAACGCTCGATTTCTACGGGCAGTTGAATGGCCTTGACGCCTCCGGGCGCCTCCGGGAATGGGACAAATTGTCGGAATTGCTCGACCTGCGCGATATCGCCCGAGAACGAATCCGCGGGTTTTCAAAGGGCATGCGGCAGCGTCTGGCGTTTGCCGTGGCGCTTGTCGGCGATCCGCGTATCCTGATTCTCGATGAACCCATGAGCGGCCTCGATCCCATCGGCCGACGGGCGACGCGAGAGTTGATTCTTCGCTTGAAGGCGGAGAAGAAGACCGTGTTTTTTTCGACACACGTCTTGAGCGACGTCGAACAAATCTGTGACCGTGTGGGTGTTCTTGTCAAGGGCCGCCTCAAGGCACAGGGCCGACTTGACGAACTCCTGAAACGACATGTGCGTCATGTCGAGGTGATAGCAACCGGCCCCATGGATGTTCCGGAACCGCCTGTTCGCATATCCGAGGCGGGTTCCCATTTTCATGCGCCCGATCTGGAATCGGCGAACGCCCTGGTGAAACGCATTCACCAAACGGGGGGGCATCTGGTCGAATTCAACCCCATCCGCGAATCCCTCGAGGACTATTTCGTGCAGAGGCAGGAGGATTGACATGCGCACCTATGCCATCGCCCGCAACACGTTCCGCGAAGCCGTCCGGGACAAGGTTTTGTATGTGCTGCTGTTCCTGGCGGGGGCATCCATTCTCGGATCGAAAGCCCTCGGCTGGATCAGCGTGGGGCAGGACGTCAAAATCATGAAGGATTTCTCGCTGGCCGCCATTCAGGTGTTCGGCGTGCTCATCGCTATTTTTGTGGGCGCCAATCTGGTCTACAAGGAAATTGACAAGCGAACCCTTTATACGATTCTTTCGCGGCCGATTCGCCGATACGAATTCATCCTGGGCAAATACATGGGCATGGGGGCGCTCCTGCTTGTCATAACGGCGGCGATGGCGGTCGTTGCCACCCTTTACGTGCTGGCATTGGGCGGGACGCTGAATTCTTCCTTCTACTGGGCGGCCGTGCTTATCTATGCCGAACTCCTGCTCCTGACGGCCTTCGCCACGCTTATGTCGTCGCTGGCCGCCCCCATCCTCGGTGCGTTCGTCGTGCTGAGTTGTTTTTTTCTCGGCCATGCGACCGGCATTCTCGTGGATCTGCCCAAGCCGCTCGCTGAAAGCGCTTTTCGTCCCATCTTCCAGATTTTCTATTACATTGTTCCGAACCTTGACCATTTCAACATTCGCGCCGAGGCGGCCAACGGCGTTGCGGTGTCGTCGCTGTATTGTCTGTGGGCGCTTGCGTACGGCGCGGCCTATACGGTGATGTTGCTGATTCTTGCCGTACTGGCGTTTGAGGAAAAGGACGTCTAGTTCGATGCGCGCCCGGAGGATTCTCATCGGTCTGTTGGCCGTCGTGCTGGGATTCGGCGGCGCCGCGGGCATCCAGCGGCGTCTTGAGGCAATCCATGCGCAAAATCGCGGCGATGAAATGCTCTATCTTCCCAATGAGAAAATACTCAACCATTTTTGCGCGGGCATGGACAGCATCGTCGCCGGATTCCTGTGGCTGAAATGCGTTCAATACACCGCCGAACACTTCCATTCGGATCAGGATTTCACATGGCTCAACCACATGGCCGACATAATCACCCGGCTTGATCCATATAATGTGCAAGCCTGCCGCTATCTGGCCATCTTCCTTATTTCGCTCAAGGCCGATGACAATGCCGGCATCGAATTGCTGAAACGCGGCATGGCGCACAATCCCTTTGCATACGAACTGCCCTATGAAATCGCCATGACTTATCTGATCAACCGGCGCGAGCAGCCCGATTCGCCCGTTCAAGCCGCCAAGTACCTTGGCATGGCCGTCGAAACCGGCCACGCGCCGCCCTTCGTGCTCGAAGTCGCGCAAGTGCTCCAGGGCGAATACAACTTGCTGGACGTCGAACGTTCAATGTGGATGCATGCCCTTGAAAGCGGCGACCCCTTCATGCGCGAACTGGCGGAGCGTAAACTAGCCGAATTGGATTTGCGTGTTGCCTGCGCGCAACTGGACGGGGCTATTGCCTTGTACCGGCAACGCCATGGGCAGGCGCCTGAAACCATCGAGGATCTGGTAACCGGCGGCATTCTGGACCAAGCGCCGCGCGATCCGCTGGGCGGAAAATTTTTTATTGACGCCCTTGGCCGCGCCCAAAATACAACCGTCCTTGACGAACGCGTCAAGCGCATCAGGAAAAATCTGCAAACGGCCGTCGAGAGTTTTCAGAAACGGTTCCTGCGATTTCCGGCCGCCCTCGACGAACTGGTGACGGAACATATCATGGATGCAATTCCTTCGCACCCGTACGCCGGCCGACGCTGGCTCTACAATCCCGCCACCGGCGCGGTCGAGTAGCGATGGGCCGGATCGGGCGGATCGGGCGGATCAGTCGGATCAGTCGGATCGGACACAATCTTCGCCGCGGTATTGTGTTTCACGGCGGCCGCGTATAAAGTAGCCTGGATATGTCGTGTGAAAATCAATCCCTTAACGATGGAACGGAGTTGCGAATCGCCCGCGCACAGGCTGACCTGCAGGCGCTGGCTGGACGGCTGCATCACCGCCTGCCGAATACCGCCATGGAACGTTCCGCCGCCGAATACATCCACGATCGCCTGAAACCGATTGCGCAGACCGTCGAGATGGACGATTTTTACAGCATAGACAACCCCTTCATCGTCTTTGCGTCTTACTATGCGGAATTCGCGATCGTGTCGTTGCTGGCGATCGGGTGGCCGCTGATTTCCTTTTTCTACGGCGTGGCCGTGTTCGTCGTTTACCTCGCCGAATTCACCGGGTACCGCGTCATGAGCCGTTTCATGCCCCAATTCGAGACACAAAACGTCGTGGCGCGATTCTTCGCGCCCAATCCGCGCAGGACCGTGGTCGTCATGGCGCATTACGACACCGGCCTCAAAGGCCCTCTCGAAAGGCCCGCGCTTCGGCGCTGGTTGCCGTGGCTGCACACCGGGTTGCTCGTTTGCATGATTGGAGTCATCGCCAGTTGCGCGGTCGAGGCGCTGCACGAGGGATCGCCGTCCGGTTTGTACGAAGCCAGTGCACGCTGGGCGGCCACCGGATTTTTGCTGGCCGGGGCCGTACTTGTAACCATCAACCAATGGATGGCGGAGCCCGTCCGCGGCGCGAACGACAATGCGTCCGGCGTGGCCGCATTGCTGTCCCTTGCGGAACGTTTCCGTGAAACGCCCCTGAAGCATGTCGATCTTCATCTCGTGGCGACGGGCGCGAACAAGACCTGGATGAGCGGCGCGAGGCAGTTTGTTTCCACTCATGGATTCGATCGTTCCACAACCTGCTATATCAATTTGGACACGGTCGGTGCGGGTCCGCCGGGCTACACGACCCGCGAAGGCATGCTGGTTTCGTACCGATGCGACCGCGACCTTGTTCAGGCGGCGCGGGAAGCCGCCCCGGCTTACGGCGCCCTGCCGCGTTGCATACGCGCCGCGTCTTGGGATAGCCTAATCCCCTTGGCGCACGGGTATCGGACGATTACCGTAACGGGCGCCGGTGAACCGCAGGAAATGGACAGGATTGCCCATGTGGATGGTTCCAACGTGGTCCGCGCGGCGGATTTCACGGAAGATCTGATCCGCCGATTGGCGGCAACCATCGAAAAAGAGGAGAAAGAACCATGCAAATAAATCCACAGATTTTTCGCGAATACGACATTCGAGGCATTGCCGGAAAGGACCTGACGGAAGACGTCGTCGAGCGCGTCGCGCAGGCGTTCACCGTCATGTTGCGCAACAACAGGAAACACAACACCGTTTGCATTGCGCGCGACGGCCGGCTGAGTTCGAAAGGATTTATGCGCGCGATCGTCAACGGGATTACCTCGTGCGGAGTGAATGTCATAGACCTTGGCGAGACGCCGACGCCGCTGCTTTATTTCGGCCTGTTCAACCTGCCCGTGGACGGCGGCATCATGATTACCGGCAGCCACAATCCCAAAGAGTACAACGGCATGAAGGTGGCCATCGGCAACACGACGATACATGGAAAGGAAATTCAGAAACTCGGCGCCATCGCCATGAAGGGCGGGTTCAAGACCACGCGCAAGCCCGTCACAATTAGGCGCATGGACATCGTGCCGAAATACATCGCCAAGGTCGCGCGAATCATTGACATCAAACGCAGGCTGAAAGTCGTCGTTGACGCCGGCAACGGCGTCGGCGGGCGCATTGCCGTTCCGCTGTACGAAAAACTGGGCTGCGAAGTCATTCCGCTATACTGTGATGTGGATGGCAACTTCCCGAACCACCACCCGGATCCGACGTTGCCGGCCAGCCTCAAGAAACTCATCGCCACCGTGAGGCGCGTGAAAGCCGACTGCGGCATTGCGTTCGACGGCGACGCGGATCGCATCGGCGGCGTGGACAACACCGGTGAAATTCTTTGGGGCGACAAACTGCTGGTCCTGTTCGCGCGATCAATCCTTCGCGAAAAGCCCGGCGCAACCGTCATCGGCGAAGTTAAATGCTCGCGCACGCTCTACAACGACATCGAAAAAAGCGGCGGCAAGCCCGTCATGTGGAAAACCGGCCACTCGCTCATCAAGGCCGCCATGAAACAGTTTCATGCGCAGGTTGCGGGCGAGATGAGCGGCCACATGTTCTTCAAGCATCGCTGGTACGGATTCGACGACGCGATTTACTCCGGCGCGCGCCTGCTCGAATTCCTGTCGCTGGGAAAGAAAACGCTGCACGAACATCTCGCCGACGTGCCCAAGACCTTCGTAACCGAAGAAATCCGCATCAAGACCGAGGAATCGCGCAAGTTCGCCGTCATCGCCCAGGCGACGAAGTACTTCCAGGACGAGGGTTACAACGTCAATACCATTGACGGCGCCCGCATCGAATTTCCGGACGGTTGGGGACTCCTGCGCGCTTCCAACACCTCCCCCGTGCTCGTCATGCGCTGCGAAGCGGACTCCCGCAAGCGACTCAAGGAAATCCACGATCTCATCCGCGCCAAACTGGATGAGTTGAACAAATAACCCAAGGCGGCCCGGCCGCCCTGTCTTAACAACAAGAAGAACGCATCGCCGTTTCCATTGAAACGGCGCCGGCATTGCGTCGGAGACCGGAGAGAGCCATGAGCGCACATCTGTCCATCCTTGTTCTTGTCGTTTTGATTTTTCTTGCGGTATGTCCAACGCCTGCTTCGGCCGAGTTCCGCGCCGGCGCGGCGTTTCGCGTGGTCACGCCCGATCCGCTGTTGCCGGTAACGGGCGGTGCGGGCGGAACCAGTCCCGCCACGAAAAAAATGGGCGAACTAACGGTTCGCGCGCTGGCGATGGAACAGGGCGGCACGCGCGTGGTGTTCGTGGGAACGGATTTTCTCGGATTTCCGGGTGTGCTCGCCTCGCGCGTGCGCGCACAAGTCAGAGACGTACCGCCGGAAAATATCATCATTGGCGCAACCCATACGCACAGCGCGCCGGATCTGTACGGGTTCGTCAACAGGGAGGGCCAGTGCGCCGCGGATCTCCAATACATCGAATTCGTCTGCGCCAAGACGGCCGAAGCCGTCAACGAAGCCGTCAAAAAACTGCAACCGGCTTCGATCAGAATTGCCACGGACAAAGCGCACGGCAAAATCGCGTACAACTACTATGCGCCGCAACTGTACGATCCCCGCATGAGCGTCATCCAAGTTGCAGGAAAGAAAAAACCGATTGCGACGCTGGTGAATTACGCGACGCATCCCGAAATCATCGGCGACAGCCAGGGCATTCTCTCGCCGGATCTCTGCGGGCCGCTGTATGACCGCATCGAGGAAAAGGGCGGCGGCTTGGGGCTCTTTATGAACAGCGCCCAGGGCGGCATGGTCACGGCGGATTGCCGCGGACCGCTGGGCGACATCCAGACATGGGACGAGTGCATCCGCATAGGACAACTCATGGCCGACGAGGCGTTGCGCATCGCGGAAGCGGCCACCCCGCACGAAAATCCGAAACTCTTTTGCGCGGCTTTCGCGTTGCGTTTGCCCATAGATTCGGATCTGCTCTTGGCTATCCTTGCCCATTCACCGCTCGGATACAAAGCCAACGACGACAGGACTATCTCGACGCAAGTCAATCTGGTCAACATCGGCAACGCGCAAATCCTGACTATCCCCGGCGAGGCGCTCCCGAATGTCGGTTATTACCTCAAGCGGAAAATGCACGGGCGGCACAACCTGTTGTTCGGCCTAACGAACGACGCCTTCGGTTATATGCTCTGCAAAGTGGACTGGAACAGTTTCGACCGCTACAAGTACATCACGGAGACGTGTCTGGGTGAAATGACCGCGGAGATCTATATGCAGGAGGCCCTGGCTTTCGCCGATCGATCGCCCCGGCCCGAAGAATGGGACGAAAAGTGAATTGTTAATCGCTTCGTGCCCGCATGGGAGATTGGGACATGGTATTGGCATCCGTCTTGTGGATAGGCAAATTGTGCATGGCGGCCGCGCCCGCGACGATTCCGCTTCATATCGCGGGTCCTTGGGCGATCGAAGTGGGGCCGGGCAGCATCCATCTTGCCGGCAAGCGCGTCGTGGTCGAAAAAGCCGTGCATCTGGATATCGAGCCGCCGGCGCTCGTAAAAGTGACCGATGAAAAATACGACCGCCTCCCTGTCTTCAATGAAAAGGCGCCCGGCTGGCTCAAAGGCGTCAAGATGCCGCCCTTGCAAGCCGAAGAATGTTCCGCCACGGGCCTGCTGACCCCCGGATCGTTCCGCATGAAAGATGCGCCCGGTTCATCGCGTTTTTTTGTGGCCGGCGAGGATTATGGTTTCGACGAATTTTGGGCCACTTTTGGGCGGATCGAAGGCGGCGCCATTGCCGAAAACCAGCCGGTGTACTGCGATTACGAATATGCGCATCACCGCCTCGACAGTCTTGTGGCCGGTGTTGACGGCGTCCTCCGCGTTGTCCGGGGCGCGCCGGCCCAGGCGCTGGCCCTGCCGCCGGCAGTGAACGCGGGCGAAACCGTCATTGCGAATGTCTTTATCTCGGGCGAGACGCGCAAACTGACCGAAGAAAGTCTTTTCCCGGTGGATGCGAATCTTCCTCCCGCCTATTCCGGCTCGATTCCTGTTGCCGAGCGCTTGCTTCCCCGGACGCTTGCAAAACTCCGTGAAGGCAAACCGGTTGTCGTCGTCGCATTCGGCGACAGCGTCACCTGCGGCGGCGGCGTTGGCGCAAACAAGGCCGACTGGTATCAATATCAATTCCAAAAACTGTTGCAGGCGCGTTTCCCGAAATCGCCGGTTACGATGCTGACGGCCGGATGGGGCGGGGCCAGCAGCAAGGCCTACCTCGATTCGCCGCGCGGCAGCGAACATGATTTCGTCCGGGACGTGCTCGAACCCAAGCCCGACCTTGTTACCATCGAATTCGTCAACGACGCCTATCTTGACGAGGCCGGAGTCGCCGCGCACTACGCGGGAGTTGTCGGGCAGTTGCAGCAGAATGGTTCAGAAGTGATCCTCATTACGCCGCATCTTGTCCGGCCCGATTGGATGAAAGTCGAAACGATGAAATTCGACGAGGATCCGCGGCCCTATGTCCGTGGTCTCAGGCAATTCGGCGAAGCGCACGGCATCGCGGTGGCTGATGCGTCCGCCGAATGGTGTGCGCTCTGGCGGCGCGGAATTCCCTATATCACCCTTTTGGCCAACGCCATCAATCATCCCGATGTCCGCGGCCATGAACTCTTTGCGCGCGTCCTGCTCGGCCTGTTCCCGGAACAATAACGTTTTACGACAAATGAACCTTGACTTGGGCGGGCGATAGTGCTAAAACCGCTTTTGTCTCCAGTTTCGCAAAGGAGGTTCGCTCATGTCTCCGGATATACGCAACGACCCGCGCCTGATTGCGCAGTGGGCCGAACGATATGCACGCAGCCGTACGATTCCTTTTCTCGTGCAGTGGGTGTTCATCGTGGTGCTCGTGAGTATCGTCGGCGCGCTGGCGTTTTTCACGCTTCGGGCCTTTCAGACGCAGCACCGCACGCTGGTCTGGATCGGCATCGCGGCGCTGGCGTTGACCAATCTGCTGCTGGTGTGGTTTTCGGTGGCCAAATGGGGCGGTGAACAAATCTGGCGTATCAGCCAATGGCTCTACGGCAAGGAAGGCTGGGCCGTTTACGGCCAGGGCAAAGTGGACAAGAGAACCCGCCGGCCGTGGTGGTTTGTGACGCTGGCGCTGGGGTTGTGCCTCTATCATCTCGTGGGCGCATTTCTTATCGGCATGCGTCGTTTGCCGGTCGAGTACATCCAGCCGTTGTCGGCGCTGTATCTGGCCCCGTTTCTGGCCGTCATGATCGTTACCCAGCGATTGGGGTGGTGGGCATGGGTCTGGCCTGCGTTGTATGCCGCCTATGCGGTTGCGCTTGTCGCGGGCGCGCCGCTGCATTTCCACGGACAATGGTTTGCGTTCGACGTGCTGGTGCCCATATTCGGCGGCGGCCTTATCGCCATTCTCGTGGGACATTTCTACAGCCGTTACGCCCTGCGCCGCCTGAAGGCGCTGGTTCGCGCCGGCATGGAAGAAGAGGATCGTTCAAAGGGAGATGAGGTCGAATGAACGACCTCGACCGCACCATACACGAGCCGGCCCGGCTGCGGATTGTCATGATCCTGGCCGGTGTTGACATGGCGGATTTCAACTTCCTGCTTGAAACGCTGGGATTGACCAAAGGCAATCTGTCTTCCCACATGGACCGTTTGGAGAAGGCCGGATACGTCGAGGTAATCAAGAGTTTCAAGGGCAAGATTCCGCACACGGCGTTCCGCCTGACCAAGGCCGGCCATGACGCGCTCGACGAATACTGGGCGGGACTCGACGCCATCCGCGCCTTGCGCGACGGCGGAAACGACAAAGGCTGAAACCAACACGGGGCGCCGAGTGGGTCCGGCAGGCTTTACCCGAAGGGCAATACGTTCGGCCGGGCCATTCCATCCGGGATGATTTTACGTCCGGGCGGGTTTGGGGAAAGGCGCCGCCAACTTGAGGACAAGGAGTTCCAGCGCCAAGGGGCCGTCCACGCCGGTCGAACGTATCATAAAATGCGTGTCGGTGCAGAGTTGAAAAGCGTCACGGAGTTTTTTCAGGCCGAATTTTTTGCCGAGGGGTCTAACTTTTTCGGCCACGAAAGAATGCACGGTGGCATGGCTTCCGCCGGATTCGACGGCATAGGCGCTGGTGAGCAGCCAGTTGATCGAGCCGAGAATTTCGTCTTCTTGCTTGCCCAGGTCTTGCAGGCGCCGGAGCGATTCAAGGGCCTTGGGCATCTCCGACGCGGCAATCGCGTCTGTCAACGTCCAGATTTCCTCCTCGGCCACATCGGCACAGGCCGCGACCACATCGCTTTCGCTGATTGTTTCACGGTCGCCGACAAAAGAGACCACAATGTTCAGGGCATTATTGATGTCGCCCAGATGAAGTCCCGACCGATGCACCAATTGTTCCGCGGCTGCGACGGCCAGTCTTTTGCCGCGCTTTTGGGCTTCCTTTATGGCCCATGCGGGGGCTTCCCGCTGACTCAACATGGGGCATTCAACGACGAGGCCGGCTTTTTCGCAAAGCTTGTAGAAACGGGTGCGGCGGTCCACCTGTCCCGCAAGCATCAGCAGCGAAGTCATGTCGCACGGCGTTTCCAGGTATTCCAACAAGGCTTCCTCGCCTGAATCCGCCCCGAAACGGTCCGCGTTGCGTACGAGCACGACCCGGCGCTCGGCGAGAAAAGGCACGGTGCGCGCTTCCTGCACGATTTCCTGCGCGCTGGTTTCATCTCCGTGGAAAACGGTATAGGCGAGGTCGCGCACGCCGGGATCCACCACGGCGTCCACGAGTCGCGCAATCGCCTCCTCGGCCAAATAAGGTTCGAACGTGATTTTATTTGATTTCGGATTGGCTTTTCCGGGACAAAGGAGGACTACCGGCGGGGGCGGACTTTTTCCGATTCCTTCTAGGAATGATTGGACGTTCACCGGAATACTCCGTGCTAAAACGGCTCCACCGTGCGGTAGAAAATATCGGATGCCAGTTGTTCGATTGCTTCGGTGGCGGCGCGGTTTTCGGCGTCGGTTGCAAAGGAACGCACGGTGGGCAGAAAATGTTGCACATTGCCCCGCAGACGATCCGCGCCCAGTCCGGGTGCGCGCGTGTAAAGGGTGGTCTCGCCGGCCATGTCCGAATCTTCCCAAACAACCTTGCCGGTGTCCTGTTCCTTGAGACGCACCTGCGCCGTTATCGCGCATAGGAACTGGGTGACTTCGTCGTTGCGATCATAGGTAAGCCCGCGCAGCGCATACGAGCGAATTGTTCCTTCGAGAATGAGATCCGCCTCGCCGGGGCCGGTTACGCGCAGGCGTCCGTCCGCCGTAAACTTGCGAATGACCGCCGTTGTGAGCGCGGCCTGTAAATCGTATTCGTTGCTCGTGTTCTGAAAGGCCGGAATGTAAATCGTCCGGTATTTTGCGTCCAGCGAACTTCGGGCCGAGTAGCCGCATCCTGCCGCGATAACGGCCGCCGTCAGCATTAAGGCGCCCGATAGAAGAAATCGTTTCATGACGCGGAGGTTTGTCCTGAATGCAATACGCGTTCGGCCGGCGACGGTTCGGGGGCGGGGTGTTTTTCCATCCAGCCCCGCGCCTTTTCGGCAAGCGGCGTATCGGTAAAATCGCGTGTCAGGAGTTCATAATAAATCCGGGCGGCATCAAATTCCCTGCGCTTTTCGTAATACTTGGCCGTTTCCAAATACTGTGTGGCGATTCGTTCACGCATGGCGGCCCGCTTTTCGTCCAGTTTGGCATTGCGTTCGTCGTCCGGATATCGCCTCTTGAAATCATCCATGGCCTCGACGGCCAGTTTGCTGGGGCCTTGATCGTATTGCGGTCCGTGGGCGGACTCGTAATAACATTCCGCCAAACCGTAACAGGCCTCGTCCACCCATTCGGAGGTCGAGTAGTCTTCGATCACGCGCTTGTATTCGAATGCGGCTTCCGTGTAGTCCTTGCGGGTATGGCGGCACAGGCCGATCTTGTATTGCGCTTCCGCGGCGGCGTCCGTAAACGGCTGGTTGTTGATGACCATCGAGTAGACCTCGATGGCTTTTTTGAAGGGCCGCTTTTTGAAGAAGTGGAGGAAATTCTTTTTTATTTTGGCCTGGCCAAGGGCGTACAGTTTGTCGCCGATTTCATACTGCTTGGCAATTACCTTGTCATACAGGCTGGTACCGGGATATTTCGAGATGACGAGTTGGAACTCCTTGGCGGCTTCGACCCATTTTTCTTCCGCCATGCGGATTTCGCCGCGCAGAAACTGGTTCTGATCCGCAAGGGGATCCTTGCGGTAGAACTCAAAAAATTTGTTGGTTTCCCGCCACGCCCGGCTATGGTCTCCCTTGACAAGGAAACCGCGCGCGAATTCGATCTGGAGTTCGGCGGTTTCCTTGGGAAGCCTTTTTATATTCACAAACCGCCCTGTTTGCGGCGTCCATGTCCACTGGGCATAGGCCGCCCACGGCATCATTGCCAGCGCCGCCGCCACGATCACCAACCGGCCGAACTGCTTTCGCATTGTCGTGCCTCCACGCAGGCGCCCTTCGCGCCCGTACAGACTCTTCCGCTACTTTCGCACATCAGCCCCATTGCCCGGGCCCATGGCGGATTGATCCTTGCGGGATACTAGCAGGGGCGGGACGCCATTCGCAAGGCGGCGCACAAGTTTTGCGGACCCTTTTCCGCGTGTGCTAGACTCATCGTGATCCTGCGGGCGTTTCAGCCCTGCGGAAAATGGCGGAGACAAGGCATGTCCGAGGCGGCAATCGGTTCTTCCCAATGGTATAGCGCTCATTTGTACACCATGCTCCAGGCCCTTCGCAAGGACATGGCGCTGATTCTAATCGGCGCGGTTGTCCTGGGCGCCATGGGCGCGGCAATCGGCAAACTAACGAACAAAAGCAAATCGAAGGCGCAACTGGTGTTGACGCCCATGCCCTTGCGGGCCAACACCAAGGCGACCGAAGACAATCTTGCCATCATGATGGCCACGCCGCTGGACGTGACGTCGCTGTCGCTTATTTGCATGGGCGACGAAGTGCTGGAACGCACGCTCAAGCGCGTCAATGAGTCCAACGAATTGAGCGCGCCCATCAAGGACATCACGAAACTCAAGACGCGGCTCAGTTACCAGATTACCATCGCCAAGGAAACGCCCTATGAACTCACCTACGCGCCGATTCTGGAACTGACGGCCAAGTGCAGCGTTCCCAAAGACGCCAAAGTCCTTGTCAACGCATGGGGCGCGATTGTCTCGGAAGCGGCCACCCGTTTTCAGGATGCCGTGCAGCAGCTGGCGGCAGAGGCGCTGGATGAGCGTGTCGAAAAATTGGGAAGCGAACTCGAACAGGCGGAACTCGAAAGTGAAAAGTTTTGGACGGAAAACAATGTTGAATATTATAAACTGCGCCTCAACGATCTGGTCGGCCTGATCAATCGGATGAAGGAAACCCGGACCCGGCTGCAATGCGAGTTGTTTGCGGAACGGGCTTCATTACAAGCCTTTACGGAATCCCTGAGCCATTTTGAACCGACCATCAAACTTCAGGTGCAGCCATCCAAGCCCCTGCTGGACGTTTTCGGCGGCAAGTGGGGGCTGCCCATGTCGAAGGAAGACGCTTCCAAACCGTCCGATTCCGCCCCGCTGCTGACCATGGAACACATCAACACGACGTTTCTTGACATTCAGGGGAAAATTGCCGCATCGAACGCGGGGGTGGCCGCCAAGGAAGCCGAATTGAAGGAAACCTTGTCGGTGCTCGATGAACTCGAATCGGAACGGCTTGAAATCCAAGCCAAGTACGCCCAAGCCGTTACCGGACGGGAGCGGGTCGAGCGCAAACTCGAAATCGCATCAACCACCTTCAAGAACATCAAATCGAAGCATGAATATGCCCAAGTGGCCGGGCAAATCAAGCACCCGGTCCTGCAGGTCATTTCGGAGGGAGCCGAGTGGCCGTTGCCGCGCTTTCGCCGCGCGATCTTGTTCGGAGCGGCCGCTTTCTGCGCGGGGTTGGCGTTCTTCGCGGCCTTTTCCGTTGTGCGCCGGATGATCCTGCAACCGGTGTTCGGACGCTGATCATGCCGGACAGCGCGGCGCCAACGGCTTCCCGCATTCCGCCGATGTCGTGGCCTTTGGGCGTGGCGCTAGCCGTTCTGGCGGCCACGGGGATAGGTTTCATTTCCCTTTTCGCGCTGGCGGCGGCCGATGGCCCCGTTTGGATGGCGCTCTTTATTCCATTTGCGTTGCTTGGCGGGGGCGCCCTGGTCTGGAATCCATTTTATGGACTGTGTTTCGTGGCGTTCGCGATCGGTCCGCTTGGCGTGGTCCAACGTGAATTTTTCTCGATCACGATCAATCTGCCCGAAGTCATAATCCTCGTGCTGGTCTTGAAAGAGGCTTTCCTGTTTGTTGTGCGGGGCGAACGTCTGTCCCCGGCGTTGCCCAAGGCGAGCCTTGCGGCGTATGTGGGCGCATCGCTTGTCGGACTGATTACAGCCTTTTATCTGGGCAATTCGTTCAAACAGGCGTTGCAGGACTGGCGGCAGTACATCGAATATATCGTCCTGTATCTGCTGGCCCTGCATCGGGTGCATACCCCCCGGCAAGTCAAGACGATCCTGTTCTGTTTCATGGCGGGCATGACTCTGGTTGCCCTTCATGGCGTGCTTCAACGATTTACCGGCATTGGCATTGCGGGCAATCAGTTGATTTCGGACCAGGTTTTCCATGGCGGCATTCGTAGTGGCTCTTTTTACGGAGCCACTCCACTGGGCGGTTTGATGGTGTTGTCCGTCGCGATTTCCGTGGGCTTGGTGTTGTCCAGCCGATCCCATCTCGTCAGACTGATAGGAATGGGTTGTGTGTGCGTGTGTCTGGCCGCGGCGGTCTTTACCAGCACCCGCGCGTCATGGATTGCGATTGCCTTCGCGCTGGCGTGGATCTTTTTCTCCGTCCGGAAGACCTGGTTCATGATAGCCGCCACGGTCGTAATCGGCGCGCTGTTTTCGGCGGTTTTCGGTCATCTCGTCATTCAACGGCTTGGCACGATCGAAATCTCGCACCGGGAAAGGTCGCTGCTCCAACGAATCTATTATTATACCGCCGCATGGCACATATTCCGTGAATATCCGGTGTTTGGACTGGGTTGGGGTTGCGAATTCAGCGTACAGGCCATCGTGAAGAGCCGCGGCTACGTGCCGCCGCCGCCCAGCATGCGCGTCATCCGGAAACCGCTCTGGATTGAATCAACCGTCCACAGCGCTTATTTGCAGATTTTGGTCCGCATCGGCGCCGTCGGTCTTGCTGCGCTGCTGTGGTTTCTGTTCCTCTGGTTTCGGGTCATGCTTCGGGCGCGCCGTCTTAAAATTTTCGATGAACCGGCCCACAATCTCACAACCAGTGTGACCGCGGCGCTGCTCGGCTACCTCCTGCATTCGGCCTTTGAAAACTTTTTCCAGTGGCCCGTGATGGCGCAATCGTTCTGGCTGCTGTTGGCGCTTTCAACGCTGATGGCGGCCCAGGCGGATCGAGCGGTCGAAAACTCCTTGGCGCCGGTTCCGGAGGAGGGCTGAAGGAAATGGCGCTTGGCGGACTATCTTCCGGCGGACTGCTGCGTGTGGTCTTTTGCCATTACACCTCCGATATCTGCGGGGGGTCCGACCGTTCCCTATTCGATATTGTCACATACCTGCCCCGCGACCGTTTTGCCGCCGCCGTCATTCTCAAGACGGGGGATCCGATGGCCGTGCGGTATCGCGCACAAAATATACCCGTGATCGAAACGATGCTCGTGCCCCCGCGCAAGGCGCTCGATCCGGTCAAACTCGCCCGGTTTTTCCTTTCTTATCCCGTGTCGGTCCTGCATGTGGCATGGATCATTCGCCGGTTGAAGGCCGACGTGGTTCATGTAAACACCCTGTACAATCTTGTGGGTCCCGTGGCCGCGAAACTGGCCGGGCGACCCCTCGTGTGGCACGTGCGCGAGATGGACCCGGATTCGCGCGTGGTAAGGCTGTTGTTGCGCATGGTTGCGCGCCTTGCGACACGCGCCGTGGCCATCTCGAACGCCGTGGCGGACTCGATGCGCGCTTGCGGCCCGCGCTTGCGGACGATCCTCAACGGGATTGACCTGTCCGAATACGATGATATGCCCGACGGGCAATCCCTGCGTGAAGAACTTGGAATAGCGCCCGACGTTCCCGTCGTCACAACCGTCGGCCGCCTCGAACCCTGGAAAGGCCAGCACGTGCTGGTCGAAACGATTCCCCGCGTTCTCGAACGTCATCCCCGAGCAAAATTTCTCATTGTGGGCGGTCCCGCCGTCAACAAGCCGGATTACGAACCCATGTTGCGGAAACGATGCGAGGAACTGGGTGTTTCGCAACAGGTCCTTTTCACCGGCATACGTTTCGACATTCCTGCCGTCTTTTCGGCATCGAACGTTTTGGTGCTTCCCTCGGCGACGCCGGAACCGTTCGGCCGCACAATCGTCGAGGCGATGGCCGCCCGTTGTCCGGTCGTGGCGACGGCGGCGGGGGGGCCGCTCGATACCGTCGTGGACGGCGAAACGGGCCATCTCGTGCCAGCCAACGACCCGGCCGCCATGGCCGAAAAGATAATCGCGATTTTGGACAATCCCGCAGGCGCCCGCGAAATGGGCGAGAAAGGCCGCGCGCGCGCATACGAATGTTTTTCGCTGGATCGCTTGGTGCGGGAAATGGGCGCGATCATCGAGGAGGCCGCCGCATCCGGTTCATGAAAGACCATCAAAACGGGGCGAACCGTTGTCACAAAGGATTTCAGTCATGACGAAGTGGAAAAAGATAACGATTGCCGCTGCCGCGATCATCGCCGTGGCGTTTCTTGCCATTTGGATTGGGGGCGGGGCCATCGCCGCCCACATGGTAACCCAACCGCGGCACCGCACCTTCGAGGATCCGGAAACCCTTGCAGGCAAGCCGGTCGAAAATGTGGCCATTACGACCGAAGACGGCATACGGCTGTCTGCGTGGCACGTGGCGCATGCGCCGGATCGCGCGGTCATTTTTCTTGCGGGAATCGGCGCCGACCGGCGGCAGTTCAATTCGCGCGCCGAATACTATCTCTCCACGCTTGGCTTTTCCGTGCTCATGCCGGACCTGCGTGGAACGGGCAAGAGCGGGGGAGACCTCATTTCGATCGGCTGGCACGAACGCAAAGACCTTGCCGCCTGCCGCGCGTTCCTGCGTGATCGCGGCTACCGGCACATCGGCGCACACGGCATCTCGCTGGGCGCGGCCACCATTTGTTATTCACTCAAAGATAGCGGCGACCTCGCTTTTGCCGTTCTGGAATCGAGTTACGACACCATTGACAACGCCATCTTCAACCGGGTGGACCTTTACCATGTTCCCCATTTCCTGATTTTTCCCGGCCGTCTTCTTCTCCATTGGCGCATGGGCGCTTCCGCCCGGGAAATGCAGCCGCTGGCGTACATGCCGTACTGCACGATGCCCACTTTGGTCATGGCCGGCGATGCCGAGGGATTTCTCAAACTCTCCGAAACCATGGATCTTTACAATCGCTGTGCGGCAAGCAAAAAACGGCTGCATATTTTCAAGGACGGCCATCACGAAAATTTCCTGGGGCGCTATCCGGACGAGTTCAAGAACGAACTCAAATCTTTTATCGCGGAAGTCGAAGCCGAATGGCCTTCCGTGCCATCCGGCTAATCCATCGAACGGGCGAACCGGAGCGATTCAAGCCCGTAACGGTCGCGAATGTGGTCCGCGCTTTCAAGAACGCGTTCCCAGCGCTGAGAGCGTTCGCCGCCGAACAGGGGCAACTGGTGTTGTTTATGGGTGAGCGACGAAAGCGTTATGCCGATCAATCGGACGGGCGCTTGGTTTTTTTGGGCCTTTGGGATGAGTCCTCGCAGGGCATCGTGTATGTCCGCGTCAATGCACGTGGGATCCGGCAGCGTCTTTGCAAAGGTACAGGTCGAAAAATCGCTGTAACGGACCTTGAGCGTGACGCATCGCGTTTCCATTTGCTTTTCCCGCAAGGCATACAAGGCCCGTTCTGCAAGGGAAAACAGGATGCGCCCGATTTGCTTCCAATCGAGCAGATCCTGTTCAAATGTTGTCTCGCGCCCAACCGATTTCGTTGCCGAAAAAGGTTCAACCGGCGATGTCGAAACGCCTTGCGCGGCCCGTTGCAGCGCATGTCCCGATTGGCCGAAAACGCGCAGGAGCCGGTCCACCGGCATGTCGGCCAACTGGCCGATGGTTGCGATACCCAGCGATTCGAGCATCTTTTCGGTATGCGGCCCGATACCCGGCAGTCTGCCGATGGGCAACGGGTGGAAAAAGGCCCGCTCCTGTCCTTCTTCGATGCGGAGATATCCGTCGGGCTTGGCCGCATCCGTCGCGACCTTTGCCGCCAGTTTGTTCGGCGCGATGCCGATGGTGCATGGCAGCTGCGTTTCCCCGCGGATCCGCGACTTCAAATACGCGGCGATCGCGTCGTCGCCTCCAAACAATTTCTGCGATCCGGTGATGTCAATATAGGCCTCGTCAATGCTTACCCCCTCGACCCAAGGCGACACCGTCTCCAGGATAGCCCCGACCTGTTCGGACGCTTCCTGGTAGGCCGCGTAATTTCCACGAAGGAATATTCCATGCGGACAAAGTCTGCGGGCCTCCATGATCGGCATCGCCGAATGCACCCCATATTTTCGTGCCTCATACGATGCCGTCGAAACGACCCCGCGTGTATCCTTTGCGCCGCCGCCTATTATCAGCGGCTTCCCGCGCAGTGCGGGATTGCGCACTACTTCAACGGACGCGAAAAAGGCATCCATGTCTATATGGAGAATCCGGCGGCTCATACGAATACTGTAAATATGTTCAGTTGCAGCATATCCGAAAAGACTTCCCAAGTCAACTCAAAATTCGATGTTTGAAACGCCTCCGAAGGATCCATGATCCTGGGATGATTTTTGTGGCGAATGTATGAATTCACGGGCTAGCCGCGGGGGGCGGGCGATCGCTTTCCCGCAGTTTTCTCGCCATTTCTCGGGCGGCAGCATTGCCCGGATCGAGTCGGACGACGTGATCAAGCGCCTCGGCGGCCTCCGTGAACCGCCCCGCCTTGATGAGCGTCTGAGCCATGTTGTTGTAGGACTGAACATCGCGCGGGTCGTTTTGCACGGCCCTGCGGTATTGCGCGATTGCCTCGCCGGTTCGCCCCTGCTCGGCATACACATTACCGAGATTGGACAGCGATTCCTGGTTGCCCGGTTCAAGTCGCAAGGCCTGTTGGTAATATTTTTCCGCCTCGTCGAGATGTTTGTTCATGGCCATCGTGTTGCCCATGTTGACGAGCGCGCCCGTATGATTGGGTTCGATGCGAAGCGTTTCCCGATATTGCGCGGCGGCCTCCCCGAAACGGCCCATGTGAGCCAGCGTGTTGCCGAGATTGTAGTGGGCGTTAAGATGATCCGCGTTTATTTCAATGGCTTTTCGATAATATTCGACGGCTTCTTCCGATCGCTGGAGTTCGCTCAGCGCGTTGGCCATGTTGTAATACAGGTCCGGATCGTTGGGCTTGATCCGGATGGCCTTAACATATTCTTCCATCGCTTCCTTGAAATGTTTTTTATCGGCCAGCGCCACGCCGAGATTCTTATGGGCGAGATGATTGTTTTTGGTGACGCGCAGTGTGTGCCGGAACAGCGAAATGCTGTCGCTCCAATGCCGCGTCTGAACGACGGCGGCAATGCCGAACACATGCAAGACCAACAACGCCATTCCTTTGATCGCCCATTGCGCGGCGATTTTGCGCCGGGGAGGGGTAAACGCGATCACGAGATCGTAGCCCCCCCATGCGATAACCATGAAGATGCCGATCAGCGGGACATAGGTATAGCGATCGGCCATGGCCTGCGCGCCCACCTGAATGATGCCTATCACCGGCAAAAGCGTTCCCAGATACCACAGCCAACCCACTGCCACATAAGGCGCGCGGCGGATGACGACCAAGACGGCTATCGTGGCCGACAACAGCAAGAAGGCGCACAAGGCAGCGGTTGGGTACGATATCGCCGGACCCGGATGGGGGTAAAACGGGGCGAGATTCGCCGGCCATGCCGTTTTCACCAGATAAACGACATAGGAAATGGACGCGTTCGCCAGACGCTGGGCGAAGGGCAACACGTCGAGCGTCGTCATGCTCTTGCCGCCATGTTGCGCAATGATCGTGGCCACGGACGACGCGGCGGCAAGAATGAACAAGGGCAGTTTTTCGACAAACAAACGGACGGCGCGTAGGGGCCATTTTTCGGCGCTTTCATAGCGTCCGAGCGGCCACAGATCCAAAAGCATCAACGTCGCCGGAAGCGTCACCAGCATCGGCTTGGCGAGTAAACCCAACCCATAGGGAAGCAGCACGAGCAGATAGCGCACGACACCCGGACGGCGAACATACTGGACGTAGGCCAGTGTCGTCAAGAACCAGAAAAACGTGCTGAGAACGTCTTTCCGCTCGGCGATCCAGGCCACCGATTCCACATGCAACGGGTGCAGCGCAAACAACGCCGCCACAAACGCGCTGCGTCCCATGGCGCCGGTGGTCATTCGCAACAGGAGGAAAAGCAACACGCTGTTGACGGCATGCCAGACGGCGTTTTCGAGGTGCATCGGCCCCGGTTTGTCGCCGAAGAGGCTCACATCCAGCATGTACGACAGCCACGTCAACGGGTGCCAGTTCGACGCGGCGCCTGTGGTGAACGCCCACCCGACATTGTCCCAATTCAGGCCGTTCCGGGTCTGCACGCATCCGGTCACGTACAGGTTGTCGTCGTAATTCAAAAACTCGAACTGCGCCGTCCGCCCGTAGATCGTCATCACGACCACGATCAGCGCCACAGCGATTAGTATTTCCCTTGCGGAAATTTTTGGAAATTGCACGGAACACCCTTCCTTGCCTGCCCGTTCAATCTCGTTGGCGGCCGTTTCCCCCCGCTTTCCGGGCATCCAGCAACGCGCGCCGAAATTCCTCGTCTTCCAGCGTCTGGCGCAGCAATTCACGCTGTCCCAGCCGATACTGCAACCGGATGTAACGAATGTCCAGAGCGACTGTGAAAAAAGTGATTGCCAACAGCAACACGAAAAGAACCCAATAGCCGAAAAAGGCGATGGGATTTCGTATCCAGTCCACGGTATGGGGCCCCCACCACGCCATCAACATCGCCGCCGCCGTTGTGCATGCGCACACGGTCCGCCAGCGGCGCTGCGTGATCAATCCCGAAGCGGGATTAGCGGTCGGGCACCCAGACCCGTTCTTCGTAGGTTTCTCCGGATGGGGTTCGGACAATGCGATTCTCGTAATGGCCGCGGGTGGTATTCGACGGAGGCGGCGCGGCAGGCCGCTTGTTGGCCTGATCCAGTTGATCGCCGATGATGGCGCCCGAAAATGCGCCAACGGCGCCGCCGATCAGCGCTCCGCCGGCCGCGTGGCCGGTCGTACTGCCAATAATCGCGCCCGTGCCGGCGCCCAGCGCACCGCCCAGCAATGCGCCTTCCTGCGCCCGCGTTTGGCAGCCGGTCAACGAAACAAACACAATCGCGACGCCTGCCACGGTCAAGGCCAACGTCCACGTTTTCATTGCACTACCTCCATTTTCGCGTTTTGATATGCGTTCCTTTTGGTTCCGGTATCTTACCACAACATGGCGCGGCCATCTCAACGATTTTTCATATATATGGACGTTTGGGCGAAGGAATTTATTCATGAATTTTGCAATATTTCCGATGAAAAAACCGGACGAAAACGCCAGTTCGTTTGTTTGTTCGACCAAGGTATGGTATCATGGCTTCAAATGGAGGGTGTCTCCATTTTTGGCCAAAAGAAAAGGCGGTCGAATACGTAATGAACAGTTTTTTCAAGCAAGTCTCCCTGTGGATCGTGCTGCTGATGATTGCCGTGCTGGCATGGTCGCAGTTTTCGAACACGCAGCGATCCCAGGAAAAGTTGACGGTCCGGGATTTCGAGCAGGCCCTCAAGGATGCGAATATCAAACGCGTTTCCTACACCATGTTGGGCGATCAGCGCTACGATTTCAAGGCCGATTTCATCTCTCCGGTCAAGGGCAACAACTCGATCCGGTTCTATTACCACGAAGTTCCCAAGGAATGGCTCGAAACGTTGGAGCGAAACGGCGTCACCATCGAGCCGAAAATGGAAGACACGCTCTGGATGGGGCTTTTGTATCAGGTCGTCCCGCTGATCCTCATCATCGGTGTCTTCTGGTTTTTCATGTTTCGTCAAATGCAGGGGGGCAGCAACAAGGCGCTTTCCTTCGGGAAAAGCCGCGCGCGCCTGATCAATCAAAGCGACAAGCCCGTCACGTTCAACGACGTGGCCGGCGTGGACGAGGCGAAGGAAGAACTGCAGGAAATCATTGATTTCCTCAAGGATCCGAAAAAATTCAGCCGTCTCGGCGGCAAGATTCCGAAGGGCGTGCTGCTGGTCGGACCGCCCGGATCGGGCAAGACGCTTCTGGCGCGGGCCGTGGCCGGCGAGGCCAATGTCCCCTTCTTCAGTATCAGTGGATCGGACTTTGTGGAAATGTTCGTCGGCGTCGGCGCCAGCCGTGTCCGCGACCTGTTTCAACAAGGCCAGAAACATGCGCCGTGCATCATTTTCATTGATGAAATTGACGCGGTCGGCCGCCAGCGCGGGGCCGGACTCGGCGGCGGCCACGATGAACGCGAGCAGACGTTGAACCAGTTGCTGGTTGAGATGGATGGGTTCAACACCAGCGAGGGCGTTATCCTGATGGCCGCGACAAACCGACCGGACGTCCTGGATCGCGCGCTGTTGCGTCCGGGGCGTTTCGACCGGCAGGTGGTGGTCAGCAATCCCGACATCAACGGGCGCGAGGCCATCCTGCACATCCATATCCGTAACAATGGCCTGCCGCTCGACGATGATGTGGACGTGCGTAAAATGGCGCGCGGCACGCCCGGTTTTTCCGGCGCCGACTTGGCCAACATGGTCAACGAGGCCGCTTTGCTTGCCGCGCGGCGCAACAAGGACAAGGTCAACATGCAGGACTTTGAAGATGCCAAGGACCGCGTGTTGATGGGACCGGAACGCCGCAGTCTGGCCATCAGTGAAAAAGAAAAACGCCTGACAGCCGTGCATGAAGCCGGGCATGTCTTGGTCGGCCGGTTGACCCCGCATACCGATCCGATTCACAAGGCGACGATTATTCCGCGCGGGCCGGCCTTGGGGCTGACGAGTTGGCTCCCCACGGAGGACCGGCACAACGTCAGCAAGTCCTATTGCCTGGCCACCTTGCGGATGGCGATGGGCGGACGCGCCGCCGAGGAAGTTGTGTTCAACGAGTTTTCGAGCGGCGCGGCGGGCGATCTTCGCAGTTCGACGGAACGCGCGCATCTGATGGTGTGCGAGTGGGGGATGAGCGATCTGGGGCCCATCTCCTTTGGGGCGAATGCCGAAGTCTTTCTTGGACGCGACATCCTGAAGGAACGGAATTTCAGCGAGGAAACCGCTTCGGCGGTTGACAATGAAATCCATCGTTTGCTGAATGACGCCTATGCGGACGCCAAGGATCTCATCCTGAAAAACCGGCCTATCCTCGATGCGCTGGCGCAGGAACTCTATGAAAAAGAGACGCTCGAAGCGGATGAGATAGATGAAATTATCCGGGCAAACGGCGGCCAGGATTTGATACCGCCGCCGCCACCCAAGGAACCCAAACATCGCGACCCGCTAACCCCGGCGCCGATTCCCGTCAAGCCCGAACGCGCGCCCGGACGCCCGGTGGCCCAACCCGGCGATGTAGTGCCCGGAACCGCCTGATCCCATGCTGCTTGCGGAGCGGCTTCACGCGGAAGGCCCGCGCACATGGGTCATGGGCATCATGAATATCACCCCCGATTCTTTTTTCGACGGGGGGCGAATCGCCGATTTGGACATGGCAAAAACCGTCGCCGGGGGGATGATTGCCAACGGGGCCGATATTCTCGATGTGGGCGGCGAATCGTCGCGGCCGGGCGCGGAACCGGTCCCTGTCGAAGTCGAATGGGCGCGCATCATGCCCGTTGTCGAGTCCGTCGTCCCCTTGGGCGTTCCGATTTCCGTGGACACGTATCATGCGGAGACGGCCCGCCGGGCGCTGAGGCTCGGCGCGCGCATGATCAACGATATTAGTGCGCTCCGGCACGATCCTGAAATGGCGGATATCGTGGCGGAGGCCGGTTGCGACTGTGTCCTGATGCACATGCTCGGCACGCCCCGGACCATGCAAATCAGTCCGCGTTACAACAATGTCATTGACGATATTTGCGCCTTTTTCGACGAGCGTATCTCGTTTGCCGTTCGCGCGGGCATCCGCGAGGAGGCCCTATGGCTCGATCCGGGCTTTGGATTCGGGAAGTCCGTCGGGCATAATCTCGCCATCCTACGCGGATTTCGCGCCTTCACCCGTTTCGGAAGGCCCTTGGTGATAGGCACATCGAACAAATCAACCATTGGGACGGTTCTGGACCTTCCCGTGCATGATCGAATGGAAGGCACGGCGGCCACCGTGGCTATCGCCATTGCCAACGGCGCATCGTGCATTCGCGTCCACGATGTGCGCGCCATGACCCGTGTCGCCCGTATGAGCGACGCCATCGTCTACGGACTTTCAACGTGATATAATGTTTTTCATTCCGGCAACGAGGAGACTTTGCACAATGGCAGATCGCCTTTTTGGCACCGACGGCATTCGCGGAACCGCCAACATCCATCCAATGACGGCGGAAACGGCGCTGAAAGTGGGACGGGCGGCGGGGTATATCTTTCAGCGGGAAGATCGCCCACACACCATTCTTATCGGGAAAGACACACGTTTATCCGGTTATATGATCGAAAACGCGCTGACGGCCGGTCTTTGCTCGATGGGCGTGCATGTGTTGCTCGTCGGGCCGTTGCCCACGCCGGGCGTGTCGTACATCATGCGAAGCCTCCGGTGCGACGGGGCAATCATGATTTCCGCGTCGCACAACCCGTTTCAGGACAACGGCATCAAGTTTTTTGGGCCGGACGGTTTCAAAATCGCCGATGAAATGGAGGATGAGATCGAGCGCCTGATTTCATGTCCGGAAACCGATGGAATCCGCCCGACCAATGAACGCATCGGCACGGCCCGGCGCATAGACGATGCCGTCGGTCGTTACATCGAATTTGTGAAGGCGTCTTTTCCAAAAGGTATGCGGCTCGACGGCCTCAAAATCGTCTGCGACTGTGCCAACGGCGCCACTTACAAGGTCGGCCCGTTCACCCTGTCCGAATTGGGGGCAACCGTCATTCCGATTTCGAATGCGCCCAACGGACGCAACATCAATCACAACTGCGGTTCGGTGCATCCCGAAGACATGCGCGCGGCCGTCATCAAGGAGCGTGCGGACCTCGGCATCGCCTTCGACGGCGACGGCGACCGTATCGTCATGGCCGATGAAAACGGCCGCATGCTCGACGGCAACGCGATTCTTGCCGTTCTTGGCGCCGATCTGCTCGAACGCGACAAATTGCCGGACAAGACCCTGGTTACGACCATCATGGCCAACACGGGGCTCGAACGCGCGCTGAAACCATTCGGCGGGCGCGTCCTACGCACGAAAGTGGGCGACCGGTATGTGATAGAACCCATGCGCGAACACGGATACATGCTCGGCGGCGAGTCGTCCGGCCACATTGTCATGCTCGAATACAACACAACTGGCGACGCAATGATCGCCGCGCTGCACGTCTTGGCCACGATGATTCGGCGCGACCAGCCGTTGTCCGTCCTTGCCAACGCGTATCAACCGGTGCCCGAAGCCCATGCCAAGGTGCCGGTCAACGGCGTTTGGCCTTCGGAAAATGCGCTTGAAGACGTGCGCCGGGAAGGCGAGTCGGAGATAAACGGCGTCGGATGCGTGGTCATCCGCCCATCGGGAACCGAACCCGTGATTCGCGTCATGGTGCAGCATGAATCCATCCGAAAAGCCGAGGCGCTGGCAAAACATCTTGCCGGACGAATCGCCGGATTGCGGTGAAATTGAACCACGGAGGTCACGGTAATGATCAAACTCGGAGTCAACATTGATCACGTTGCGACGCTGCGCCAGGCGCGCAGGGGCACGGCGCCCGATGTCATTGCCGCCGCGAAAATCTGCGAACTTGCGGGAGCGCACCAGATAACCGTCCATCTTCGCCAGGATCGACGCCACATTCAGGATCGCGACGTGGAACTCCTCCGCCAAGTCCTACTTGTCCGCCTCAATCTCGAAATGGGCGCGACAGACGAGATCATACGCATCGCACACCGCATCAAGCCCGATGTCGTTTGCCTTGTGCCCGAAAACCGGCAGGAAATCACCACGGAAGGCGGGCTCGATGTCGCTTCGCAAAAAACACGCTTGAAAAAAGTGGTGAGCGGTTTCAACAAGGCTGGGATCGAGGTCAGCATGTTCATCGATCCCGACAACAAACAGATTGACGCCAGCGCCGCGGTTGGAGCGAAGTATGTCGAACTCCATACCGGCTGTTATGCGAATGCGAAGGGGGATGCCGTGTTCGAGGAACTGGACCGTCTGTTCGCGGCTGCCGATCGTGCGCAACAGGCGGGGCTCGTCGTCAACGCCGGCCACGGCCTGACGGTTCGCAATCTGCCGCTCGTTGCGGAAATCCCCGGCCTGCACGAGGTCAATATCGGACATGACATCATGGCCCGCGCCCTGTTCATTGGCCTTGAAAACGCCGTCACCGAAATTCTCGACGTGCTTGAAATGTATTCGGCGGGCGAATAATCTTGGGGTGTTGTTCAGTCCAAACGTTGGGAAAACAGTGATACAGGGTCATTGTTGTCCCAAAGTATTGTAAAAAAACACAATACCGCAAGGAGGCATGTTTTACCTCGTTATCCCGTTCATCTGCTCGGTATCCGCGTGTATCTGCATCATCAGCGGAAAACCAAACGATCCACGGATGACGCAGAAACACGCGGATGGAAATCAGGGGATGAATGTTCGGGCCAGGCGATTCCAAACTCGAATCCGCATGTCAGAGTTGTCCGCAATTATACAAAGAGTATCCTGCGTTCCGGGCCGAAATGCCGGTATCAAGGCGCCTTGGGCGGTTCTTGGCCTTCCAGAAGGGGTTCTTGTTGGGCTTCTTCGCTCTGCTTGGCGCCGATGGCGTGCTGGACGTGTTCTGTGGTAATCTTTTTTCGCGTGAGTTTGCCGCCTTTTTCGGCGGCGCCGCGCGTTGCATCCTTGATTACATAGAAAAACTTTGTTCCGGGTCCCTCGTTCAATGTCAGATCGCCACTGACGATAATGGGCTCCTTGACCAGATCCACCGACGTATTTTCGGCCATTTGAACCAGCATGACGTCGCGCATGGGGGGCGCCTGGCAGAAGTAGCATTCGATTGGAACGGGCAGCAGAATGAACTCCTTGATATTTCGGAAATCATAGAGCGGCACGATGAAACCGATGATGCTGACCTTTTCGTCGCGTTTTTCCATGAGGCGCTTGTCGAAGGTGGGGCCGGTCTTGCGGGAACCGGTGGTCTTGCGCAGGATGTCCCATGAAAGCAGTTCGACGCCCGATCCGCGCTGCTTGGCCTCGGCCGCCTGCCGGACCTTTTCCATGCGATCTTTCAGCGTGCCTCGCTGCATCTGGCCGTTGACGAACACGACTACGCCCAGAATGACGATCACGCCCAGAAAAGTGCCTATATCGCGGACTACGCGTCTTCTCACGATGAATACTCCCGGATGGATTATGCAACCGGGGTGAAACGATAGCAGGAAGGACTACAATTCCGCAAGATCGCGGGCCACATCGGTGCGATATGCCTGCCATGCGGGCAAAATGCCGGCAAGCAGGCCGACAAGCGCGATGGTGGCAAAGGCCGCCCATTGCTCCTGGGTCAATAGGCCGAATAGGCCGACGCCGAGTCCGTAGCGGCGTTCAAGGTACTGGCCGATTGCCCAGCAGACGCCGTTGCCCAGCAACCAGCCCACGCCGATGCCAAGCAACGTCACCAGGAACGCTTCTATCAGGACGGAACTTACTATTTCGTAAGCGGACGCACCGAGGGCGCGCATGACGGCCAGATCGCGTTTGCGTTGAAAAATGGACAAGTAAAGCCCGATCAGGACGGATATGGCCGAAATGACCACGACGAGATAGCCGACCGCCAGCAGCACGCTCTTGGCCGTGCCTAGGATGTTGGCGTACAGATTTGCAACCTGCTGAATCGGGATCGTCGCCATCGCATTGAATGAATCGTTTACATACTCCACGAATTGAAAACGAAGCGAGGGGCTTTCCAAGGCGATGAGGATTGCGGTCACTTCGCGCGATTCATCATGATCCTCGTGATGATCGCCGTCTTCTTCCTTGGGGTGGGCGTGAACATTCCAGACGGAATCCATCGAACAAAAGATGGCGCGATCGTTCGGCGTGCCGGAAGCCGCCAGAATACCCACCACCGTGTACGGGGCGTCGCTATGATCGTGCCCCAGCCCTTCGGGCAATTCGATGAATCCGTGGGAGCCGATAAAAGAATCGCCCAGTTCGAGACCTTCCGCTTCGGCCACGGCACTGCCGACCACGGCCTCCATCGGCTTCTCGAACGGACGCCCCGACGCGAAGGAAAACGGCTGGCGCGTCTCGCCGGTGATTGCGCTGGTCCAGGTATAACCGAAGATTTCCGGGGTTGTGCCCACGATGCGGAAACCCCGGAACGTGTCGCCCATGCAAATCGGAAACGCCGCCGCGACATCCTCGTGATTTTTCAGGGCTTCATAATCGGAGAACGCGATGTTGCCCGTCGGCACGTCCATGAAGTACAGGGCGCTCAGGACGAGTTGCAGGGGGCTGCCCTTCGCGCCCACAACGATATCGAAAGCCTGGCCTTCTTCCTCGAAGCGTTTGCGGGTTTCCTCGCGGAGCGTCAACACGGAGTAGATGAGACCGACTCCCAGCGCAACCGACAGAATCGTCAACAGCGTTGTCAGTTTGCGATTCCATAAATAGCACCATGCAATGCGCCACAGGCTCATGCCGAAACCTCCTTGACGAGCCCCATGCAATTGAATTGATCCGCGCACCGCCGGGCGATTTCCTGCGCATGCGTCACGAGGAGCAGCGTCACGTTTTCCTCGCGGCACAACTCGAGCAACAAATCCATGACGCTGTCGGCGGTCCTGGGGTCGAGACTCCCCGTCGGTTCGTCGGCGGCCACGATCTTTTGCCTGTTCGCGAGCGCCCGCGCAATGGCCACCCGCTGCCGTTCGCCCACACTCAGCGTCGCCGGCTTGCTGTGCAGCCGGTGGCCGAGTCCGACCCGTTCAAGCAGTTGCGTGGCGCGCGATTTCCACTCCGCCTGCGGTATCGTGTCGCTGAATCGCATGCCCAGTATCACATTCTGCAACGCGGTAAACGGCGCCAGCAGATTGAACGTCTGAAAGACGAATCCGAACCGCTCGCCGCGAAAACGGTCCAGCCGGCCTTGGCTCAGTTTCTGGGTTTCCACGCCGTCCACCCGGATTATTCCGTCGTCCGGCCGCAACAGGCCCGATATGAGATTGAGCATCGTGCTCTTGCCGCAACCGCTCGGACCCCACAACGCCATTTGGACCCCTTCCGGCGCGGCAAACGCTTCACACCGAAACTCGACGCCCGGTCCAAGCCGGCGCCGTACCTGCCGTAATTCAACCATTTGATAAATTCCTTTGAATGGCTTTCCGTTTGATACGATATCAAAACCGCTGGAAGGCTTCCACACATGGGGGTGACGGCCGGTTTTTTTGACCGCTGCCCAAAAGCGTAATATGTCTTGGATATGAAAGGACAAAATCATGAATGATGCAAATGATTCACGACGCCGTTTTCTTGTAACGTCCCTTTCAGCCGGAGCGGCGTTGACGATGGGCGCGCTTGGAGGAGTGCCGATGAAAAGCAACGCGGAAGAGGAAAAGAAGATATCTTTCGTCACGGCCAATTTGGTTGCCCGGGTTTCAGGCTACCGTTTTGAATTGGCAAACTGGGGCGAACAACACAAGAAAACGGTCGCCGCCACGGATGAAGCCGCCTGGAGGTCCATTTGCAGGGAAATCTCCGCCCATGGATTCCGAGCCATTGAAATTTGGGAAGCCCATGCGTCGCCGGAAGTGATGGATCGCAACCGCGGGGCCGCCTGGAAGGCGATAATGGACGATTGCGGACTCAAGGCCATCGGGTATGGCGGCACGCTGAGCCGTAAGACCCTCGAGGTCTGCCAAGGGTTGGGCATTCCGCAAATCAACGGATGGATTGGGGAAAACACGCCCGAGCAAGCCACGGCTCTGTGCAAGGAAACGGGTGTGCGCTTCAACCTTGAGAACCATCCCCAGAAGACCGCCCGGGAACTGCTCGATATTGTGGGAGGCGGAAATGATTGGCTGGGGATTTGCATTGACACGGGCTGGCTGGGCACCCAGGGCGTATCGGGACCTGAAATCATCCGTGAATGCGGCCAACTGGTGCGAAATACACATATCAAGGATGTCAAGGCCGCCGGCGGTCACCAAACCTGCCTGTTGGGCGAGGGCGTCGCCCGGGTGGCGGACTGCATCGCCGAATTGAAGAAGATCGGTTACACCGGCTGGTATTCGTGGGAAGACGAACCGGAAGACCGGAATCCTTTTGACTCGGCGGTACGCAATCGAAATTGGATTGAGAAACAACTGGGGTGAAACCCTTCCATGCGTCATTCAATCAGGAGGGTTGCCGGGGTCATGGCGCCGCTGACTGGCCGGTAGGCTTTGGAGTATACTTTGTTCCGTTTGGTTTGGCCGTGCCAGAAAAGGAAGAAGGAGAAATGCCATGAAGAATACCGGAAGGATGAACAACGCGGACGTGAAGATGCCAAGGCGCGATTTCGTGAAATGCGCCGCCGGAGCGGCCGCCGTTTCGGTGATTCCGCGTACTTTCTTTATCGGGGCGGCCGGAAAACCGCCAAGCGAGAAACTCAACATCGCCGCGGTGGGTATCGGCGGCATGGGCAAGAGCAATCTGGGGAAATGCGAGGCGGAAAACATCGTGGCGTTGTGCGATGTGGACCAGGACTATGCCGCGCCGGTCTTCAAGAGATATCCGAAAGCGGCGAAATACGTGGATTACCGCGAGATGCTCGACAAACAAAAAGACATTGATGCGGTAATCGTGGCGACGCCCGACCACACCCACGCGGTGATAGCCATGGCCTGCATCAAAGCCGGCAAGCACGTGTATGTCCAGAAACCGCTGACACATTCCGTGCATGAAGCCCGCGCATTGACCGAGGCGGCCCGCGAACACAAGGTCATGACCCAGATGGGCAACCAGGGGCGCTCGGGCGACGGCACCCGCATGGTGTGCGAGTGGCTGTGGAGCGGCGCCATCGGCAACGTAACGGAGGTCCATGCCTGGACCAATCGTCCCGTGTGGCCCCAGGGGGTCGAGGTCGAACGTCCCAAGGACAAGCCCCCGGCGCCCGCGACGCTCAATTGGGATCTTTGGCTGGGCCCCGCCCCATTCCGCGATTACCACCCATGTTATCTTCCGCGAAGTTGGCGGGCATGGTGGGATTTTGGAACGGGCTCCTTGGGCGATCTGGGCTGCCACCTTCTGGACTCGGTGTTCTGGGGGCTCAAACTGAAATACCCGATAAGCGTTGAAGGCTGCATCTCCACCTACTGGGAGGACTTCTGGAAGTATACCGAGCCAAAGAACGAAATGTACCCGCGTTCGTCCATAGTGCGCTACACGTTTCCCGCGCGAGAAGGTCTGCCGGAAGTGAAGGTGCATTGGTATGACGGTGGGCTGATGCCCCCGCGTCCGGACGAACTCGAGGAAGGGCGCAAGATGGGCGACGAAGACGGTGGAGTCCTCTTTATCGGCGACAAGGGCAAACTGATGTGCGGATGCTACGGCAAGAGTCCGCGCTTGATTCCCGAATCCGCCATGAAAGACTTCAAGCAGCCGGAACAAACCCTGCCGCGCGTCCCCGGTGGCGAAGGAGGTCACGAAAAGGATTGGATCCGGGCCTGCAAGGATGGAAAGCCTTCCAGTTCCAACTTCGATTATTCCGGCCCGATGTCCGAAATGGTCCTCATGGGCAACCTCGCCGTCCGTTTCCCGCAACAGCGACTGCTGTGGGACGGGGAGAAGATGCAGGTTACCAACAACAAGGACGCCGACGCCTTTGTCCGTGCTCCCTACCGCGAAGGATGGAACTTGTAGGCTATCGCGTTATCTGCTTCAGCCGTCAGCCCAACGCTCCTTGCTTTGCCCCGAACGCTCGCAAGCCCAACGCAGCAAATTCGGGGAAACGGCAACCGTGTTCATTGCCGTTCCTTCCTGACGGTCTTTCTCTCGGCGGCCTCTGAGCCACCGCAAACGTCGTTCTTGACCTGATTCACGACCACGTCTACTTGTCCCTATGGGCCGTGGCTATTCGTGACGACAACGTCGCGTATTAAACCAATGATGAAATATATGCACAAAATCTGCCGGACGTACTTGTGGCAAGGGAAGGAGGGGTGCCCAGGGCATCGGATCCAAGTCCGGTTGTTCGAGAAGCACGTCCTTGAACAGATACTGACTTGGGCCTTCAGCGAGGGCAACGTCAAGACGGTTGTGGCGGAAGTGCGGAAGGCATTGCTCGAACGGCATAAGCCTGTGAAGGAACTCCGGGCCAAGATTGCGGAAGTTGACAGGAAGTTGACCTGCTACTATGACGCCTTTGAAGACGGCACGTTGGACCTGGCGAACATGGGCGACAGGGGCAAGGAACTGAATCAAGAAGAAGGTGTTTGAGGATGATCTTGAGCAGCGGACCACGATAAAGGAATTGCCGCCGCACCTGAGCAGTCCCGAAGCCATAGCCTTCATTCAGGATGAGTTGCGGAAGCTTGTGTTCACCGGCAGCCCACAAACCGTCAAACGGTATCTCGGTATGCTGGTGGAGGACATCATACTGGAAGGCAAGAAGGTGAGGATTCGAGTCAAAAACGAGGGGATTTTGGCGCTGTTGGAGCAAAAAGAAAAGTTAAATACCGGCGAAGTGGCGCCAGTACTTAACTCGGTTTACAAATGGCGTCCCCAACGAGATTCGAACTCGTGTCGTCGCCGTGAAAGGGCGGTGTCCTAGGCCGGGCTAGACGATGGGGACGCCGTGAAAAGGCTTCGCCTTGCGAAACAGGAAAAACCGGTTTCGGATGGGATGATAACAATGCGAATCGGGCCATTTCAAATTTTTATGTCCCGTTTCATGTCCCGCGAAATGGGGCCAAGGTGTTGCCGCGTGACTCTTGGACGCTTTTTTGATAGGATCCGGACTTTGTAAATGGGCAGAAGTTCAATCCATGCAACAAAACAAAGACGTAAAAAGTTCGGGTCTTGCCCTTCTTGTGCTGGGCGCGTTGGGGGTCGTTTACGGCGACATTGGAACGAGTCCGCTGTATGCCCTTCGTGAATGTTTTCATGGCATCAGCCGCCTCGAACCGTCTCCCGCAAACGTCCAAGGCATCCTGTCGCTCATTTCTTGGGCGCTGATCGTCATCATCACCGTGAAGTATGTCGGTTTCGTGCTCCGGGCGGACAATAACGGGGAAGGCGGCATTCTGTCCTTGATGACCTTGGCCTTGTCCCGGATTCCGGAAGAAAGTGCGTGGAGACGATACGCCGTCATGACCATGGGGATCTTTGGAGCGGCCTTGCTCTACGGGGACGGCATGATCACCCCTTCGATTTCCGTTCTCAGCGCCGTGGAAGGCCTCGAAGTCGCCACGCCATTTTTCAAACCCTATGTGGTGCCCATCACGCTCGTGATTCTGCTGTTGCTCTTCGCGTTTCAACGCCGGGGAACGGCGCGTATCGGCGTTGTTTTTGGCCCTATTATCCTGATCTGGTTCTTTGTCATTGCCACGCTGGGCGTAATGGCCATTGTCCGCCAGCCGTCGGTGCTGTTTGCCCTCAATCCCCTGCATGGAGTGCGTTTCCTCGCGGCCAATCGTTCGATGGGTTTCCTGGTGTTGGGGGCGGTTTTTCTGGTCGTGACCGGCGGCGAGGCGCTCTATGCCGACATGGGTCATTTCGGGCGCCGCGCCATTCGCGTGGGCTGGTATGGGGTGGCGCTTCCCGCGCTGTTGATGAACTATTTCGGGCAGGGTGCGATCCTTCTTGAAAATCCAAAGGCGGTGAGCAACCCCTTTTACGCCCTTGCCCCGCAATGGGGCATTATCCCTTTGGTTGTCGTTTCGACCACCGCGACCATCGTGGCGTCGCAGGCCATCATCAGCGGCGTCTTTTCGCTTACGCGGCAGGCCGTGCTCCTCGGATATCTCCCGCGGATTCCCGTCATTCATACGTCCTCCAGCACCATTGGCCAAATCTATGTTCCCGTGGCCAACCGATTTCTGCTTATGGCGACCATTGGGTTGGTCTTGTTGTTTCGATCGTCGTCGGGCCTTGCCGCCGCATACGGCGTCGGCGTCACGATGGACATGCTGATCACGACGTTGCTTCTTTACGTTGTTGCGCGTGAACGCTGGGGATGGCGCCCATGGGCCACCCGGCTTCTGGTCGGCCTGTTTCTCGTATTCGAGATTGCGTTCTGGTCTTCGGCCATCCTCAAGGTTCCGCATGGCGGCTGGGTGCCGCTGGTTGTCGGAACCATCCTGTTTACCGTCATCACCACATGGCGGAAAGGGCGCCAGATTTTGAATCAGCGCCTATATGCCCGGGCCGTTCCGTTGGATGAGTTCGTGCAAAAGGTCATTCCCCATGAAACACAACTCGTCCGGGTGCCGGGCGCTGCCATTTTCATGTCGGGAAACCTCGCCACAACACCCCCGGTGTTCCTTCATAACATCAAGTACAACAAGGTTTTGCATGAAACGGTGGCTATCATGAATGTCGTGGTCGAGGAGATTCCATTTGTCCCTCGCTCCGAACGGATCGTCATCGAAAATTTGGGTCATGGATTCCATCGCATTAAGGCCCGCTATGGATTCATGGAGTCGCCGCATGTCAACGAAATCCTTGCGTTGTGCGCAGAGCAAGGCTTGCAGATTGACGGGCGCACGGCGGGATTTTTCATCGGACGAGAAAATATACTTATTACTGACAATCCCGGCATGGCCAAATTCCGGCAGCGTCTTTTTGCGTTTTTGGCGCGAAATGCGCAGGGCGCCACGTCGTTCTTCGGCATTCCCCCGAACCAAGTGGTCGAACTCGGCGTCCAAGTCCAGTTGTAGGCCGTTCGGCTACATGCGCTCGCCCATCAAATGGCGGCGTGCCCACACGATCATCGTTTCGATGTTCAGCGCGCCTTCATGGCCGTTGTACGGAAACACCTCGATGAGTTTTTCGCGTACCGGTATCCGGTTGTATGCCGAGAAGATGCTCGACGGGACGCACAACTCGTCCTGTAACCCCACCGATACGAGTGTCGGGCACTGGATGCGGTCCGTCATGTTGTTCAACTCGACGTAACTCAGTGTTCGCATGGCTTGATCGATGTCTTGGGGCCGTCGTGCAAAATACGTGATCAAGTCTGTCCACAGCGCCGCCTTCGTCAATTCAAGCGTCCGCGGGAAATGACAGAAGGCCGGCACCTCGGCCATGCAGAGTTTTACCCGATTATCCAGGCAGGCCGCCGCAAGACTCAGCCCGCCGCCCTGGCTGCATCCTGTCACGCCGATGTGTTGTGGGTCCACTTCCATGCAGGTGTGGGCGAATTCGATGGCCCGAACCGTATCGAGGTAACTCCGCACGAAATAATACTGCTCCGGCTCGAGAATTCCGCTTGTCAACCATCCGGTGAATCGCCCGCCCGGATACGCCGCGTGATCCGTGCTGTCGCCCAATTGCCCGCGCACGTCGAAAGTCAGGCAGGTGAACCCCTGCAGGGCCCACATCAGGTAGTGGGCGATTCGTCCCTTGTCGCCGCTGTAGCCGTGAAAAAAAATCAGCGTTGGACGCCGCTGTGTGCGGACCGGCGTGATGGACCATCCCGCGATACGGCCGCCGTCGAATGCCGCAAACGACACTTTTTCGACCCGCACATCCGGCACCGAATAGGCCACCGGTTCCGCGGCCGGATCCAGCGGTTGTTGCCGGTTCCGAATCAACATCTTGTTCCAGAAATCCTGGAAATCCGGTTCTTGCCGCAAGGGCAGCAAGTAGGTCCACAATTGTTCCAACGGCAAATCAAACTGAAACATTGCCCAGCACCTCCTGTTCGTTGTCAAGCGCCGCGTTGCGGGCCTTAGCGGATCAGACGGATCCGTCCGATCCGCCTGGATCGTCCGCCTGCACAAACTTCGGATTCGATCCCGCGATTACCACGGTTACCTCGCCCTTGATATTCCGGTCCCGAAACTGATCCGCCAACCCGGCCAAATATCCGCGGTGGATCTCCTCGAACTTTTTCGTCAACTCGATGCAGACCGCCGCCAGGCGGTTGCCCAACACGGCCAGTGCATCATCCAGCAATTTGCCCACGCGGTACGGCGACTCGAACACCACCAGGGTATGCAGCGCATCCCTGTCCATTTCCAGAAACCGTTGCCGGGCGCCCGATTTTCGCGGTGGAAATCCCTTGAACGTGAAACTCGATGTGGGCAAACCCGACGCAATCAGCGCCGTCAGCGCCGCACTCGGCCCCGGCACGACTTCAACCCGGAATCCCCGTTCGCGGCAGGCCGCCACCAGCCGGTAGCCTGGATCGCTGATTCCGGGAAATCCGCCGTCAGTACACACGGCGACCGATGTCCCGTTTTCCAGCAAACCCAGTATGCGCCGGCCCGCTGATTCCTCGTTGTGTTCGTGGTACGAAAAGATGGTCCGGGGACTGGGGATATCGTGTCGTTCGAAAATGCGCCGCGTCAGCCGCGTGTCTTCGCATGCCAGCGCTTCGACTTCGCCCAAGATTCGCGCCGCCCGGAAAGATAAATCCTCCAGGTTGCCAATCGGCGTTGCCAGCAAATAAAGCGTTCCATTGCACATGCCGCCAACACTATACGATTTTCCCGGCGCTGCGCAATCCGATTTCATGACGGCAAATGGACAGTGGGCCGCGTGAATGGTATACTTTACGGGAGGTGGCTCCCATGTTGTGTCAACGGTGTCATAAAAATCTGGCGACGGTTCGCTACGCGGAAGTCGTAAGCGGCAAGGTGCGCGAACTTCCCTTGTGTCAAGATTGCCTGGTCAAGCGCCAGGAAGAATCGGGTGCGGGTTTTGAATTATCGGGACCGGTGCCGGCGTCGCGCACCGGATCGCCCGCGGCTAGGCCGCCGCGTCCGCGCGCGCGCTCGGTGCGGACCTGTCCGTCATGCGAAATGCACGTCGGTAAAGTCCTCGACACGGGCCGCGTGCAATGTCCGGCGTGTTATGAAGCGTTTAAGGCGGAAATCGAGCCCATGCTGGCCGGACTGCACGGTGGTATCGAACATTGCGGCAAGTCGCCCCGGCTAAACGACCATCGCGTGCGCAAGAGCGCCGAACTCCAGGCAAAACGGGCCTTGCTGCGAACAGCGGTCGAAATGGAGCATTACGAGGAAGCCGCAACGCTGCGCGACGCCATCCAGCGTCTGGAGGCCGAATTGGAAAGCGACGCCACACTGCAAGGCAGCAGCCATGGTTGAGGCATGGATCCAGAACCGTCCGCCTTGGGTTTCCGGCACGGGCCAGGAAGCTCCGGTCGTGGTGTGGAGCCAGTGTAATCTGATGCGGAATCTGGCCGGTTTTTTCTTTCCCGCCGCATGTTCGCGCGAAGAAATCCGTGCTGTCGAAGAACGGATTGTGACAGCCTTGGATTCGATGGGCACGCCGGACGCGGGGGTGTATTTTCCGTTGGAACGGCTTGAACGGCTTGACACGCTTTTTCTGGCGGAGCGCCGATTGATTCCCTTTGATCTTGCCCATGGCACGGCGCAGGGGGGGGTCTACCTTGCGCAGGATCTTTCCCATGCCATAGCCGTCAACGGCACGGATCATCTTTGCCTGACCGCGTTGGCGGGGGGACTGGAACTGGACGGATTGTGGAGCCGTTTGAACACCTTGGACGACGGTTTGGCGGACTGTGTGGACTATGCGTTCGACAAACACCGGGGATACCTGACATCCTCGCTGAGCCATGTGGGCACCGGGCTGAAAGTCAGCGTGTTGTTGCATCTGCCGGGTCTTGTCGCGGCGAATGCCATGACGGGGTTGGTGCAGGTGGCCCGTCAGCGCCGCCATGCCATCCATGGTCTCAAACCGACGGTCGTGCAGGCGTCGCCGCCCGATTCGTCTTCTTATGTGAGCGAATCTTTCTTTAGCGATCTCAGCGGGGCGCTGTATGGCGACATCAATGAAGCGCAGGGCGATCTGTTCCTGTTGACCAATCTGTCGGCCTTGGGCGTTTCGGAGGAGGAAATCCTTTTTCACATCCGCCACACCGCCGCCGACATCGTCGAACGTGAACGCCGGGCGCGGCAGGCGTTATTGAACAAGGAACGGATTCAGGTCGAGGATCGGGTGGCGCGTGCGCTGGCCATTGCCGGCAACGCACATCTGATGGGGTTTGTGGAGGGACTGGGAGTGCTGTCCTCCATCCGGCTTGGTTTCGACTTGGGGCTGGCGCCGGGGTGTACGCTGGATGCCTTGAACGAACTTTTGTTGACGTTGCAGAGCGCCCATATCAAGGCACACATCGGTCGCGACTGCGATGAATGGACGCTGAGCGTGGAACGGGCCCGGCTGTTCCGCACCCATTTCGCGCCGGCACAGACACGAACGCGCCATCGGGCCGATACGCCGAACAAGGAATAGATGTCATGTGGGAACGATTTACGGAACGCGCAAAGCATGTGGTCAGCGCCGCGCGCGAGGAAGCCGCCCGGCTGGGCAGCGAATACGTGCGGACGGAGCATATCCTCCTTGGATTGTGCCGCGAACCGGAAGGGATTGCCGCCCGCGCCCTTGAAAATCTGGGTGCGGATCTCGAAGCCATTGCGCAGGAGATCGAACAGCAAATGCCGCCGGGCGCCAGCGCCGTGTCAAGCGAGGAAATCACCTTCACCCCGCGCGCGAAAAAAGTGCTGGAATTGGCGGTCGAGGAAGCCCGGAGATTCAATCACAGTTATATCGGCACCGAACATATCCTGCTTGGTCTGCTCAAGGAGGGCGAAGGTACGGCCGCGAAAGTCCTGCATGATCTTAAAATCGATCAAAACCGGGTCCAGAATGAAATCGTGCGTCTGCTGGGCGAACAGGGTCGGCCCGGAGCGCAAACGGGCGCGGCGCGCAAGTCGCAGACGCCCGCCTTGGATGCGTTCGGACGTGATCTGACCGAACTGGCGCGTGAAAACAAATTGGATCCCGTCATCGGGCGCGAATCGGAAATTGAGCGCGTCATCCAGATTCTCAGCCGCCGCACGAAGAACAATCCCGTGCTTATCGGCGAGGCCGGCGTCGGCAAGACGGCCATTGTCGAGGGGCTTGCCCAGGCGGTGGTCAACGGGGACGTGCCCGACCTGCTCTTGCGTCGGCGGGTGCTCTCGCTCGACTTGGCGGGCATCGTGGCGGGCACGAAATACCGCGGCCAATTCGAGGAACGGCTCAAGTCCGTCATGAAGGAAATCCGCCGCGCCGACAACATCATCCTGTTCATAGACGAATTGCACACCATTGTGGGGGCGGGCGCCGCCGAAGGCGCCGTGGACGCCGCCAACATGCTCAAACCGTCGCTGGCCCGCGGCGAGTTGCAGTGCATCGGCGCGACGACGATGGACGAATACCGCAAGTACATCGAGAAAGACGCAGCGCTCGCACGCCGGTTTCAGACCATCCTCGTCGATCCGCCCACCGTGGACCAGACCATCGAAATCATCCGCGGCCTGCGCGACCGCTACGAGGTTCACCACAAGGTCAAATTTTCGGAAGACGCGATTGTGGCCGCGGCGCGCTTGTCCAACCAGTACATTACCGACCGTTTTCTGCCCGACAAGGCCGTGGACGTGATTGACGAGGCCGGCAGCCGCGCGCGGCTTCGCATTACAACCCGTCCGCAGGAATTCAAGGACATCGAGGCGGAGATCGAAAAGGTCAGCGCGGAAAAAGAGGCCGCCATCCGCCATCAGGAATACGAACGCGCCGCGCGGCTACGGGATCGCGAGCGCAATTTGATCGCCAAACTGGACGAACGCAAGCGACAATGGGAAAAGGAACGCGATTCCTCCGAAACGGTCGTGACCGGCGAGGACATCGCCTTCATTGTGTCCAAATGGACCGGCATCCCGTTGACGAAACTCGAGGAAAACGAGTCGGAACGGCTGTTGCGGATGCGGGATGAATTGCACGCAACCGTTGTGGGCCAAGATGAAGCCATTGACGCCATCACCCGCGCCATCCAACGATCCCGCGCCGGACTCAAGAGCGCCCGGCGTCCCGTGGGGTCGTTCATGTTCCTCGGGCCGACCGGCGTGGGCAAGACGCTGCTGGCCAAGGCGCTCGCCGTGTTCTTGTTCGGCAGCGAGGATGCGTTGATTACCATAGACATGGCCGAATACATGGAAAAGTTTGCTGTGTCGCGACTGGCCGGCGCTCCGCCGGGGTATGTCGGATACAACGAGGGCGGCCAACTGACCGAACAGGTTCGCCGCCGTCCCTATTCGGTGGTCCTCTTCGATGAAATAGAAAAGGCGCACCCGGACGTGTTCAACGCGCTTCTCCAGTTGATGGAAGACGGTTTCATGAACGATGCGACCGGCCGCAAAGTGGATTTCCGCAATACGGTCATCGTCATGACGAGCAACGTCGGCGCGCGCCGAATCGGACGAAACACCACGCTTGGCTTCCAACGCGACTCGGAAACCGAACAGTACCAGCGGATGAAAGACCGCGTGATGGAAGAAGCCAAGAAAGTCTTCAATCCGGAGTTTCTCAATCGCATTGACGAAGTGTTGGTGTTTCACCGTCTCAACCACGAGGAATTGTTGCGGGTGGTTGACATCCAATCCGCCGAAGTGGTACAACGAGTAGCCGAAAAGGGCATTCAGCTCAGGCTGGCGCCCGAAGCCAAGGAATTCATCGTCGAAGTCGGATGCGACGACGAGTATGGGGCGCGGCCGTTGCGGCGGGCCGTGCAATTGTACCTCGAGGATCCGTTGGCCGAACTCCTGTTGCGCGGGGGATATCGGCCGGGCGATGTGTTTGAGGCGAAGCGTTCCCCGGAGGAAAAAAAGCTTGTGTTCGAACGGGTTTCGAGCGTCGAATCCCCCACGGACGCGGGCCAACCCCTAGCGGAAGGTGTTGCCACGTGAAGACATGCTCGACCTGGGTTATCCTGCTGGCGCTGGCATGGACCGCGATGTCCGTTTCAGCCCAGGACACGGCCAGCCGGAACGTCAAAAGCATTGATGTGACGGGTTTATCGGCCGTCAGTGAACAGTTGGTTCGCTCCCATATCGAATTGCAGACGGGGCGCGATTACAATCCGACCGTTGTGGCGCGCGATCTTCGCCGCCTGTATAGCCTCGGCCATTTCGATACCATTCGCGTGGATGTGGAATCCGGCCCGGACGGATTGGCCGTTACCTATGTCTTTTCCGAAAAGCGAAACATCGAATCCATCAAGATCATCGGCAACGACAAACTGCGGGCAAACAAAATCCGCGGCGTCATCACATGGAAAGAAGGCGATGCGTTTGCGCCGGACGCCTACGACGAGCAGCGCAAGGCGATTCTGAAACTGTATGAAAGCAAAGGATTCGCCAATACCACCGTGGACATCGGCGCGGAAGACGTGGGCCAGGCGAAGGTCCGCGTCGTCTTTACCATCAACGAGGGCCGGAAAGCCCGTATTCATTCAGTCGTGTTCGACGGCAACCAAGCGCTCAGCGACCGCCAACTCAAGAAAGGCCTGAAGACCAAGCGCGGGTTCTGGTTCGTCGGCGGCAAATACAATGAAGAAAAGTTCGAGATGGATTTGAAAAAAGTCGTGGACAAATACGGCGATGCGGGCCATCTCGACGCGGAAGTGAAGGGCACCCAGATTACGTATACGCCCAACGGCAAAAAAATGGATATTCATATCGCCGTCGTCGAAGGGCCGGAATTCAAGGTCGAGAGCATCGAACCGGCCAACAATGTCGTCTTTGACGACGATGAAATGATGACGATCGCGAAAGTGCACGCGGGCGATGTGCATAACAAGGGCCAAGTGGCCCGCGACGCCGACGAAATCGCCAAGGGCTACCAGGACAGCGGCTATGTCAACGCCGAAGTCACGCCGCAAGTCACGCTCGATCGTGAAAAGAACACCACCCATATCGTCTACAACGTCAAGGAAGGCGATTTAAAATATCTCAAGCAGATTGACATCACAGGCAATTCGGTGACGAAGGACGAGGTGATTCGTCGTGAAATGCTGGTTTCGCCCGGGGATCGCGTGGACGGCAACCGTTTGACGCTGAGCCGCCAGCAACTCGAAAACACCCACTATTTCGACACGGTCCGCCTGACGTTGCACGACATCGAAGACAGCGATCTCTACACCAACCTTCTGGCCAATGTGGAGGAGTCGAAGACAGGCAGTTTCAACTTCGGCATGGGATACAGTTCCGAGGAAAGCGTGGGAGGATTCGCGGAATTCCGCCTGAACAATTTCGACATCGCGAATCCGCCGAGTTTTGCGGGGGGCGGCCAGATTTTTTCGACCCGCCTGTACATCGGCACGATTCGCGAGCAGTACAATCTCAGTTTCACCGACCCTGAAATCTTCGGGTATCCGCTTGGCATGGGCTTCGACGTTTTCGATGAATCGTACCGTTATTCGCGGCGGTCCCATTTCACGGAAGAAAGCCTCGGCGGCCAGATTCGTTTCATCAAACGGCTGTCGCCCAGCGTGACGCTCCGCACCGCCATCCGGTATTCCGACGTGAGTTACCACGACATCGCCTCGGAGTATACGCCCGAATGGAGGCGCGAGTTCGTCGAGAGCAATACGCTTAGCAACAGTTGGTCCATCATGCGCAAGACGCTGGATCACGACCGCGATCCGAGCCGGGGAAGCAAGCACGAACTGGTTGCAACCATTGCCGGTTTTGGCGCCGACAACAATTTTTACCGTTTTGAACACGATTCAACGTGGTATTTTCCGCTTAGCAGTTCCAAAAAATGGATCCTGTCTTTCCGCACGCGCGAGGGCTGGGCCGAGGCGTACGGTTCCAGCGATCGCCTTCCGATTTCCGAACGGTTTTTCGTGGGCGGCACGGACACGGTGCGCGGTTATGAAAACCGCGATATCGGCCCCAAGATCAAGCGCTACCAGGAGTACAAGGAGCGCGAAGCGATCGGCGGTTCCCTGCGGCTGATTGACAATCTGGAAGTGAAGTATAAAGTCACAAACATGCTGCGGTTGTACGCGTTTGTGGATGCCGGCGGCGTGTGGTGGGATGCCGGTGATTTCGATTTCGGCGACATCAAGTTCAGCAGCGGCTTGGGGCTGGGATTCGATATTCCCCGCATGGGACCGTTGCGGGTGGACTGGGGCGTGCCAATCAACCCGGATTCCGATCAGGTCCGCTCCGGACGCCTTCATCTCATGACCGGGTTTGCGTTCTAGCGTACCTCTTCCGATCCGTGCCGGGTGAACGTGCGAGGCATTGGCTGTGTTGAGCAGCGAACGGTTTGAAGTGCATACCTTGGCGCCGCGCCGGCGGCGATCCCCGTTGAAACTGACGACGGCCTGGGGAGATGGTGTGGCCAACTTCGTGCCGGATGAGGCGCGAGTTCGCTTTCAGGTGGTGATTGCCCCGGATTTGCCGCCCTGCGACATCCTCGTCGAAAAGGCCGGTCCCCGCGAGCGTATCCATTTCGATCCGGCGCGGACCTGCGCGGCCATTGTGACCTGCGGTGGTTTGTGCCCCGGCCTTAACAATGTAATCCGAAGCGCCTATTTTGCGCTGCACTACAATTACGGCGTGGAAAATATCTTTGGCATCCGTTACGGATACATGGGAATGGATCCGGCCGCAAATCTGGAGCCCATTCGGTTGACCCGCGAATTTGTCGAAAATATTCACGAACGGGGCGGTTCGGTGCTGGGGTCGTCCCGTGGCGCGGTGGATGTGTCGGCCATGGTGGATTTTCTAATCGCGCGGAGCATCAACATTCTTTTTTGCATTGGTGGCGACGGCACCCAGCGCGGCGCCAATGCCATCGCGCAGGAGGCGCTGCGGCGCAAGGCCGATATCGCCGTGGCGGGCATCCCCAAGACGATTGACAACGACATCCTGTATGTGTCTCGCACGTTCGGATTCAACACCGCCCTCGAAAAGGCGAAAGAGGTACTGGACTGCGCGCACGCCGAGGCCACCGGCGCGCCCAACGGCATTGGACTGGTCAAATTGATGGGGCGCGACGCGGGATTCATCGCCGCCGGCGCCACGCTGGCGAGCCAGCAAGTCAATTTCACGCTCATCCCCGAATGCCCGTTCAAACTGGAAGGCCGGCAGGGTTTTCTACCGATGCTGATGAAGCGTCTCGAAAAACGCGGCCATGCCGTCATTGCCGTGGCCGAGGGCGCCGGACAGGACCTTTTTCCCGATGCCGACGCGGGCGCCGATGCCTCCGGCAACAGGCGGCATCGCGACATCGGCCTGTTGCTGAAAGAGGCCATTGCGGCCTATGCCGCCGCGCACAAAATCCCGATCAATCTCAAGTATTTCGATCCGAGTTACATCATCCGAAGCGTTCCGGCCAATTCCGATGACAGCCTTTTCTGCAATGCGCTGGCCCGAAATGCCGTGCATGCCGCCATGGCCGGAAAAACCGGGGTCCTTGTCGGACTGCTGAACGATCAGTTCGTTCATATCCCTATCGCCACGGCCGTCGAGGGGAAAAAGCAGGTCTCGCTCGCAAGTGAACTATGGCTTGGCGTCATCGAGGCCACGGGGCAGCCCCACTCGTTCAGGTAGCAACCCTCCGTATTGTTGTGATATCCTCCCCTGTGTTGCAGCAGGCTCTATGTCCATGGTGTCGCCCGCATGACCGATTTGATGCAGAAGAATCCCTTTTCCCTTCGGCTGGCCTCCGTTCAGGTCTTTCTCGTCAGTCTTTCCCTGATGCTTTTCGAGATCAACCTGATACGCCTGTTCTCCGTGGTCATGTTCTATCATTTGGCGTTTTTTGTGTTGGCCATCGCCCTTTTCGGCATCGGTCTCGGCGGTTTGTACGCCCACATGCGCCGATCGGGCGAGACGGATGCGTTGCCGCGTTTGACGCCTTACCTCCCGTTGTTGTTGGGTATCGGCGTGATCGGTGTCCTGTTCCTGCTGGTTCATCTTCCCCTCCAGAGCAGTTTGAATGTGTACCCATTCCAAATCCGCTGGATTTTTTTGGTCTTTCTCGGCACGATGCTCCCGTTTTTCTTTGGCGGCATTTTTCTGTCACGCATCTTCGCGGCGCGGCCGCAATGGGCCGGCGCCCTCTATTTTGGCGATCTTCTGGGCGCGGGCGCGGGATGTTTTCTGGCCATACCGGCTCTCGAATGGCTCGGCGGCACGTACACGCCATTTCTTGTGGGAATGCTTGCGGCCGCGTCGTCGTTCCTTGCGCCGGGATCGGTTCGCCCTTCCCGGTTGGCGTCGTTGGGCGTTCTGGCCGGCATCGCGATCCTTGGCCTTGCCAGTTATCGCTGGAATCTGGCGCCGGCGCCCATTCCGGATCCAGACCACAACGTCGAATTCTCGAAATGGAATTTCTTTTCGAATATTGTCATCCAGCCCTATCCCGAATGGAAGGGATGGCGGCTCAGTCCCAAATACGACGGGCCGATTCCGCAACATTTGCGCCTGACGCAGGATGGGCGCGCGCCGGCTTTCCTCGAACGGTTCGATGGGGATTTCGGCCCGCTTGCCTATCTTCGATACGACATCACCTCGCTTCCGTTTCGCGTGGCACAGCCTAAAAAAGCGCTGATCATCGGAGCGGGAGGGGGGCGGGATATTCTTACGGCAAAACTGTACGGGGTGTCCGAAATTCAGGGCGTCGAACTCAATCCTATCACCGCCGCTGCGATGCGGGGACCGTTTCGTGAATATACCGGAAACATCTATGGACTGGACGGCGTTGACGTCGCGGTGGAAAACGGGCGCACGTTCGTTCGCCGCGACAAGGAGACCTATGATCTGGTTTTCCTGTCGCTGGCCGACACGCAGGCCGCAAGCGCGCAGGGCGCGTATGTCCTGTCCGAAAATCATCTGTATACCGTCGAGGCCTTCGAAGCGTACTGGGATCGCCTGGGGCCCGATGGTGTCTGCTGCGTGGTATCCAGCACAGGCTGGGCCGATTTCCTGTTGCGCATGGCGACCAGTGCGGCGGTGGCGCTCGAGCGCAAAGGCATTTCCGATCCGGCCAGCCACATAATCGTCATGATGACCCATGATTATCCCTACATCGGAAAAGGGATGTGCATCGCCCTGTCGAAGACGCCGATTGGCCCCGCCTTGCTCGAACGGGCGCGGCAATCCTGCGAGGAATTGGGTTTTTCAGTGGTGTGGCCGGCGCAAACCACGCCGCACGAATGGACCGATCGCGTGCGCGGCCTTTTGAATGCCGCGGCGAGGCCGGGGATTTTGAAATCCGCGTATGAGGATCTTTCGCCGCTGTGGGACGACCGGCCCTATCTTTTTTACGCCTTGAAACCGGTCTCTTTTGTAAAACTCCTGTTCAATCCATCGGGCGGCCCCGCGGAAATGCGCTGGCATGTGCGATCGTTCCAATTGCTTGTGGATTTCTTCCTTGTGGCTTTCGTTTGCGTGTTCGCGTTGATGCTGGCGCCGCTGATCTGGTTCCGCCGTTCCGAAATCGAGGCCGGGCGGCGCGCCCATCAGGGATTTTTCCTTGGGATCTTTTTCCTGCTGGGAATCTCCTTCATGCTCGTCGAAGTGTCGCTGTTGCAGTCCATCTTTCTCATGATGGGAAATCCGACGCTGACCTTTGCCGTCACGCTGGGCGTCATGCTGGTCTTCACGGGAATCGGAAGCATGCTGTCGGGACGCGTGGACGCGGGATCGCTGCGCCCGTTTCTTGTGCGCGCGGCGATCGCGGCGGCGGGATTGCAGATTGCCGCCGTTTGTGCCCTTCCCGTCCTCGCGCCTGCCTTGCAGGGCGCCTCGTTGGCGTTGAAATTTGGTTTTGTGCTGGTCTTGATGGCGTTGCTGGCGACGCCCATGGGCATGCTGTTTCCAAGCGCCCTCCGCCTTGCGGCGTCCCGTGGATTCGACATGACCTGCTGGGTCTGGGGCATGAACGGCGTCGGCTCCGTGCTCGGAAGCGTTTGCGCCACGATCGTTGCGATGAACCTTGGCATTCGCGCCGTTTTCATGGTTGGGATTGCCGGTTATGTGCTGATTGCCCTGCTGGCGTTTTGCCTGCGCCGTTACCAGACCGCGATGAACTGATCATACGCGCGGGTAAAGATTTTTCCCCTGGCTACCGCGTGGGAGGGGATGAATGCCGGAAAATGACCGGAAAATTCTGAACGAGGCGCTGCGCGATGCCGTCCGCGAGGCAAAATGCCCCGGCGCGGTGGCGTATATCGGACGCTGCGGCGACAAACTCTTCCATGAATCGGAAGGGTTGCGCCAGATTGTGCCGGATCGCCGTCGTGCCGAAAAAGACACGATCTACGATCTCGCGTCGCTGACAAAAGTCGTGGCCACGACGACCGCCGTTCTGATGCTGCACGAGGAGGGCGTCCTGGATCTTGATGCGCCGGTTTCGGAGTATCTTCCCGTGCCGGCCTTTGGGCGTTTTACCATTCGCCAATGCCTCACGCACACGGCCGGATTGCATCCCGGCATGCCGTTTTACCGGGAATGCACGACGCTGAATGAAATGCTTCAGCGTTATGCCGCCACTGAACCTTCCCGCGAACCAGGAACGCGCCGCGTTTATTCCGATGTGGGGTTCATGATCCTGGGCGCGGTGGTTGAACTGGCGTCACGCGATTCGCTGAACGGATTTTGTTCCCGGCGGATATTTCGTCCGCTCGACATGCGCGATACCGCGTTCAATCCGCCGAAGGAATGGGCGGATCGCTGTGCGGCCACGGAACAGTGCGCATGGCGCAAGCGAATCGTGCGCGGCGAGGTGCATGACGAAAATGCGTATGCCGTCGGCGGCGTGTCCGGCCATGCGGGATTGTTCTCGACGGCATTCGATTTGGCGAAATTCTGCCGTGCGCTGCTTGAAGGAAAATTACTCAAAGACAACACGGTCGCCGCCATGCGAAGAATCGGGCAGGTACCCACCTATCCGTGGCAAGGGCTGGGGTGGAAACTGGATCCATGGTCCGGCGGCAGCGAGGGATTTCTTCCATCCCGCGCGGCCATAGGGCACACCGGCTGGACCGGTACGAGCATCTGGATTGATTTCGACAGCGGCCTGTTTTCGATTTTGCTGTCGAACGCATGCCATCCATCGCGCGAAAAACGTGACGCGTCCACCTTGCGGCATGTGTTTCACGAGGGCATCGCCCGTGCGTTTTATAGCGACCGCGCCAATGTCCACACCGGTTTGGACCGCCTTCTTTGGGATGGATTCGATTCAATTCGCGGGAAGCGCCTGGCCGTGTTGGCCAACCATGCCGCGGTGGATCAACTGGGCAGGCCGCTGCTCGATGTGTTGGCGATGGAACCCTCGGTGTCCGTCCGGCGCGTGTACAGTCCCGAACACGGATTTCACGGCCAAGCCGAAGCGGGAGCGAAGGTGGCCTCGGAATCGGGCAAAATTCCCGTGGTCAGCCTATACGGGGATCGCAAGGCCCCGTCGCGCGCGGAACTGGCGGAAACCGACCTCTTCGTTGTGGATCTGCCCGATGTGGGGTCCCGGTACTACACCTACATGGCGACGATGAAAGATTGCCTGGCGGCCTGCGGGGATGCCGGTGTGCCCGTGCTCGTTCTGGATCGCCCGAATCCGCTGGGCGGACTCATTCTCGAAGGACCGGTTGCGGAACGATTCGATTCGCCCGTGTGCTGCGCGCCGGTGCCGGTCCGCCACGGCATGACGCCCGGAGAACTGGCCCGATTCTTTGCGTCGTCCATGACCAATCCGCCGCGGATCGCCGTCGGCGAGTTGGACGCTTGGCGCCGCGAACTCTTTTTTGCGCAATGCGCGCTGCCGTGGATTCCGCCCTCGCCCAATATGCCCGATCCGGAAACCGCTCTACTGTACGCGGGCGTGTGTCTGTTCGAGGGGACGAATCTCAATGAGGGGCGGGGAACCGACTGGCCTTTCAAAATAATCGGCGCCCCATGGCTGGACGCCGAAGCGATCATCGAATCGCTCGACAGGGGGGATTGCGAAGGCTGCGCGATCGAGGCCACGACCTATGTTCCGAGGGCCATTGCCGGAAAGGCCGCCCGCCCGAAATACCTTGATGAACCCTGCAAGGGAATTCGCATGCGCGTGGAGGATGCCATCCGAATCCGTCCGTTCCGGCTGGCGATAGCCCTGATTGCCGCCATTCGCCGGCATCATGCCGCGTTTGCCTTGACGGACTGGTTCGACACGCTGGCCGGAACACCCCAAGTGCGGCGATCGATCGAGGCGGGGAAGACACCCCGGCAGATCGTTGCGGAGTACGAGGCGGCGCTTGTCCGATTCGACAGCCGCCGTCCGCGAATTTATTGAGTTGAAATCCCCGTTACTTGAGAGCGTGTACGGAAAGTCCCTTGGGCACGGAACGTAGGACAGGCTGTCCAGCCTGTCATCCTGGAACCGGAAAATTTACAAGGATCGACAGACTGTCCAGCCTGTCTTTTCCGAAACCACGCCATGTCCGTGGACGGACAGGTTGAACAGCCTGTCCCATGCACTCGCCCTTGTTGCAGATCCTTTTGGAATTTCGCGTTCAATACTTCAATATGATTCTGTAATCCATTGAACCGAAAAACGACATTTTTCGGGCAATTACAGCCTGTAACAAAGTTCGAGGACTCGATACTCTCATGCCCGATATCGTTGTCCGAATTGCGTGAAACAACATCCGCGCAAAGATGAATCGGGAATTATTCGATGTCTTTGAGCGTATCGCGTATCCATGCCATGCAAACCTTGCTGGCGCCTTCGCGGCCTTCGCCGGCCAGATAATGCCCGTATTTTTCCATCGTTTCCGGCGGGCACTGGTCGGGATTTACATGGGTTTCGAGCGAACAAAACCCGGCGTACCCATCGGAGGCGAGCGCCGCGAACTGCTCCCGCCACCGGCAGATGCCCGTTCCCATGAAGACGTTGGGAACGTTTCCATCGGGAGTGGGCGCGGCATCCTTGACATGCACATGAACCAGATCCGTCCGAATCAGATTGAAGCTGTCCGGAAAGGCGGGCACATTTGTGCCTTCGGGATCCTGCACGTGATTCGCCGGATCCCACAATGCCTTGATCCTTGGACAGGCAAGGCCGTCGAGAAAATAGCGCAGGTGCCGGGCCGTACCGACGTAACACGCGGCCTCATTTTCCAGTCCAAGGACAATCCCTTTTTCTTCAAGGATCGCGGGCACGGGCGCATAGGCGTCGAACATTCGCCGCCATGGTTTTTCACGCTTGCCGTGGCCCCAGAAAGCGAATCCACGCACGATCGTGCAATCCAGTTCGCGCGCAATGTCGCCGCAACGTCGAAGGTAATCCATGTGCTTCGCCACCTCGGCGGAGTCCTCCAATTCGCATTTGCCGAATGGCGACGCGATGCTGCACACGACGCGGCCGTAATCCGCCGCGATTCGCCTGATGTCGCGCACCTGCGCATCCGTCAATTCCTGGCACGGCGTCCGCCATACCCCGCGAATTTCCAGGCCTTCGAAGCCGAATTCGACACAGATCCGGCATGCCCGTTCGAGATCCTGCGATATCTCATCAGTGAACGCGCCCAAGCGAAACACGTATGTCCTCCTTCTTTTTTTCTTCCTGAAAAACGGCCGGATAGTGCGGTTCGGACCGTTTATTCATCGCATCGCCCGATTTAGCCGCACAGGGCATCACGCCAGTTTCCATGGCTTGCGGTATTCGTAATGAAGCAGTGCATTGGCCTTGTCGTTGTTCGTGATGCGTTCGGCGTCCGCATCCCATTCGATGACCGATCGGGTGGCGAGCGCGATGTTCGCCAAGTGCGAAAACGTGGTCGAACGATGGCCGGTTTCGGCATCCGCCGAAGGCTGTTCGCGGCTCTTGATGCAGTCAAGGAAATTGCGGATATGCTGCACGCTCAAATCGCCGTCCGTGCTTTTTACCTCGGCCGGTTCCATGCGCGGCGCATTGTCCTGGAACTGGCCGCCGCGTTCCGGCAGGATTTCATACCCCCGGTCGTCCATGTAAATCGTGCCTTTTGTTCCCCGCAGTTCGACATATCCGCGTTTCATGGCATCCGCGCCGCTGGCCTCGTACTGCCCGAAGACGGCCAGCGCGCCCGAAGGCAGTTCGTAGGTGACTTCCATCGTGTCGGGGATGTCGCGATCGTCGTCCACGGCGAACTTGCCGCCCAGCGCCGCCACGGCGCTCGGCCCCGTTTCGCCAAGCATCCAACGGATTACGTCGAGGAAATGGACGCCCCAGTTGGCGACCTGTGAACTATACGCCTGCCACCACCGGAACTTGTAGGGCGCAATGGTGTCGCGGAACGGACGCATGGGACGGGGCCCCAGCCACATATCCCAATCGAGATCCGCAGGCGGATCGGCGTCTTGGGCCTTGCCGATGCCGTTCGGCCACATGTTGGTGATGCGGTAGCAGCGCGCCACGGTGACTTTTCCGATCAATCCGTCGCGCACGCGCTGCGCCAATTCCGAATACATTTGGCCCGAACGCCGTTGAATGCCCACCTGAACAATCCGCCCGGTTTTTTTCGCGGCGTCGGCTATTTTACGGCCCTCATGAATCGTGATGGACAAAGGCTTTTCGACGTACACGTCCTTCCCGGCCTCGCATGCCATGATGGTGTGCAGCGCGTGCCAGTGATCCGGCGATGCGACCACAACGGCATCAATGGAATCCTGTTCCAGCAAAGCGCGAAAATCACGGTATTGCCGAACGCCGCCGCCCAGTTTTTCCGCCCATTTTTTCAGAAACGGATCGTATACGTCGCAAAGGGCCACGATTTCCGCGTCCGCGTGCTTTTGGGTGAATTCGATAAGTTGCCCCCCGCGATTGCCGACGCCAATGAAGCCAAGGCGTATTTTTTCGTTCGCGCCGCGAGCCCGTCCCGTGGCGAATCCCGCCGCGACGCCCGCCGCCGCCGTTCGCACGAATGTCCGCCTGTCCATTTTCGCCGCCATGTTCATTCCCTCCTTACGTTTGGCCGCGTGCAACGATCCGGCGTGTCGGATCATTGGACGGCGCCGAAACCATAAATCACGCGGACTTTCACCTTGCAGACCAGTTTGCGCAGTTCGGCCCGCGGGGTTCCTTCCGACGGATGCGTGTTCCATTCGATGCTTTGCACGATAACGCTGTCAACCGCCGTGACTTGACCTTTCATGACGCCCGCGATTGCCTTGGCGGGGGGATAGGCCAACTCGATTGCGCGAACGATGGCCGACTGTTCCGCCGTTTCGGGATCTTGGGGGATCAACGTGGGACCCTCGATACGGGCTTGGAGATTTTTGGCGATCGAAGCCAGTTTGTCGCACAACCGGGCGAAATCGCGCGGGCCTTCCGTGCCTGTCACGAAGGGCGCCGCATGGAAGCGCAGACGGGCGAATGCGCACGCAATCCGCGCGTCCGGTTCGGCGGTGGCCTCACGCAAATCGCCCGGCACGGGCGTTGAAAACTCCATTTCGACCGGGGATAGTTCGGCGGTTTGCAACGCTTCACGAAGCGCCGGCTCGAATTCGAGGGCCTTGTTGGCGGCTTCGAGGAGGGTCGGCGCCTTGAATTCGGCGTTCAGGCGGAATTCCACTTGCGAGGCGATCGTTTCGACCTCGGCCACGCCTTCGGTTTCGATGGTGGAGACCTTGGTTTCCTGTGCCGCCGCCAAACCGATCAGCAAAACGAAACACGCCGCCGGAAAACGCGCGGCATGCACGGCGAAACGAAATCCATTTCCGATCAATCCCAATGCCCTCCGCCTGATTTGGCCATCCAAGATCATGTCTTACCCCTTTCGCCTTCGGGCGGTTGCCGCCGGAAAAAACGGAAACAGACGGCGTATTTCCTGTTCGGAAGGCTGATGGCCGTATTCGCAAATCTCGAAGATTTCTGCAAAGCGGATCTTGGCCGCCGAGGGGCCGTACCATTTTTCCAGCGCCTTGCGCGCCTGTTTGGCCGGGGTCTCGAAGAAAGGCGTCCACGTGCGTTCGAGCCATTCGCGCCGCGCGGCCGCATCGCCGGGCACAGTCTGGAGGGCGCCGTCGAGCCAGGGAAGCCATTCGTACATCTGCGATTCCATCGCATCGAGCATGGCCCATTTCGTGTCCATCGCATCGGACACGTCAACGGCGATGTCCGGCCGGAACGGCACAGGCTTTTGAAATGAATCCATGAGGTAGAGAAATACGGGATTCTTGCCCAATGCGGGAACCAATGGACAGAAATGCGGCACTGTAACCATGAATGCCGCGTCCTGCACGACGACCGATGTGTAGCGGTGATCGGGATGGTAATCGTTGGGACGATGCGTCAGGACAATATCCGCCTCGAATTCGCGAAGAATTCCAACAACCTGTTTTCGCAGGGCCAGCGTAGGTTCAAGTTCCCCGTCGTGATGATCGAGCACGAGACTGCGCACCCCCGCTCGTTCCGCGGAGAGATGCGCTTCGGCGGCGCGCCGCATGGCGAGGGGACCTCCGGCCATTTCGTGATGGCCCACATCGCCGTTGGTCAGCGAAACCATCAGCACACGATGGCCCAGCCGCGCCCACTTGACGCATGCGCCGCCCGCGAAAACCTCGGCATCGTCCGGATGTGCGCCCACGACCACGATATTCATGGAGCCGCCGCTCCCGCACCGAAATTGATCCGCATCGGGCTTCCTATCACGACGCCCGTCATGTCTGGTTCGCCCGTGACCGTGGCGGGATCCACTGTGGCCGTTTCGGTTCCCGGCGGCAGCATGATGAGATCCGCCTCGGCATGAACCAGCAGGGTGGACGGCGCCGAGTCAAGGCCGGTCAGCACGTCAAAACGCTGTTCGTGAGGATTGTTGTACCAGCCGGGATCAAAAAAGGTCGCGAATTCGGCAATGGGCTGTTTGTCGCGCAGAATCCTGACACGCACGGCTACAGGAACACGCTCGATGAGCCGAACGCCCACCAGCCGGAACGTAACCCAAAACTGCGCGGGGCGGGGAGGAGAGACATTGGCGGATGCCATGAGGACGTGCCCTTGGGTATCTTTCATTTCTTCAACATGCACTCCCGGCCCCGCCGATTCGGCGGCAACAGCGGGGATGATGCGGAGCGCGGCTTCAACGTCGCCGATGTCAATCGGTCGCGGCGGTTCCTTGGTTTCGGTCGTTGGAGGGGAGGGTGGCGCGGAAACGGACGCGGGCGGCTTGACGTTGCACGCCGCAAGCGCCGCCAAAAGCAGCAACATGAACTGAAAACGAAGAAAGGTCATTTTGAAAGTTCCCGCCGGCCATGCGGAACGGCAGCCGTCCGCACCGCCTCGAAAAAGGCCTCCTGATCTAGAAAATCGGCAAGGCATACCGAAGCGCCCTCCGCTTTCAGGCGATCGGACGGCGCATCGCCTGTAATGCCGATGAACCGCATTCCCATGGCGGCGGACGTCCGCGCATCCCATGGCCCGTCGCCCACATACACGATGTCATTGGCGTTTCCGTCGGCTTGGGCAATCGCATGGCGTGCGATGTCCTCGCGCGTCAGTGCATCGTTTGAGAACCCGGCAGGCATGGCCGCCGCGTCAACGCCAATCCGCGACAACTTGTAACAGGCCGAACCGCGCATGCCGCCCGTGGCCAGCGCCGCACAAAAACCATTGCGCCGCGCAATGGCCTCGAGGATTCGTTTCGCGCCGGGAATTTCGGCGAATCCGTCCGGATTGACCGAAAATTCCACTGTAAGATCCGCCACAAACTGTTGCTCGAAGGAGTCTATTTCCGCTTGTGCCGCGTGGGATCCCCGTTGTTTTTCCACCGCTTCATGGATGATCGCGCGGTCGGTGCAATGCGTGTAGACGTCCCAGTCCGTACTGGGCAGGTCGAAGCCGAACACCTTTTTGAAGGCCGAGGCGTAACATTTGGCATCCACGGCGTTCGTCGCCGTCAATGTGCCGTCTATGTCGAACAAAATCAACGTCACTGTGGAAAACTCCGCTTGAACTCCCGTATCACGAAGGATCAAACCATATCCGCATGCCGGTGTGCAACGCCTTGAATCGCTACCGCCATTGAATGAGCGCGCTGTTGAGCGCCTGTTCGACGCGCCGCCGGGGTTGATGGAAATAACAAAGTCCGTGGCCGGCCAACATGATGTCGGTGTCCACCCGCGCAAAACGGCGAAGCGATTCGGTATAGATCTTCTTGTCGAAATCGATCGATCCGCTCCAGCCGAAATCGCCGCACAACAGGGTGCCGATGACGTCGCCGCAGGCCGCAACGCGCTTGCCTTCATGCGTGAAGAAGTACGCGGTGCATCCCTGCGAATGGCCGGGCAAGTGCATCGCTTCGATCGTTATTCCGCAAACGGATACCTGTTGGCCGTCGTCGAGCGGCACATCCACGGGGCAGGGCGTGAAGGTTTTGTGATAGAGGAATCCGCAGCAGCGTTCGTCGCCCGCCCGGACGGCATCGGCGGTGTTGCGATGCGCATACAGGGTGGCGCCCCGTGCTTGCAGCAGGCAGGCCGCGCCCGCGTGATCCCAGTGCGGATGCGTCAGAAAGCAGGCGCGGATCGCGTCCGGTTCCAATCCCCAATAGCGCATGTTGTCGAAAATCTGCGGCAGCGTGTCGCCATTTCCGCAATCAATCATCACGATGCCCCCGGGTGTGGAAATGGCATAACTGTTTCCATCCTCGAATCCCGCATCCACGCCGTTCCAAGTAATACCGTTCAGGTCGCCGCCCACCTGGTACAGACCGCGCAAAAGTTGCATGTATTTCTCCACATACTGTCGAAAAGGGAATCCTTTTCGCGATTATACCGTCTTCACGATCCAAATGGATAAAGGCGCCAATTCAAAAGCATCTGTTTGTATTAGTAGCCTTAATACTTATTATTGCTATACCTCTATTTTATCGTGCTCGTGCCCGTACTCGTGCCCGTGCTCGTGCTCGTAATTGCAATCCCAGTGAGTCGAACAAAACATGATCAAACGGGTCTCCGATGACTGTCTGCCCTCGGTCCTTGGTTGTTGGGGGCGAATATCCGGAACCGCGATCTTCGATTACGAGCACGAGCACAAGTAGAGCGGCGATCGAATTTTTCGGAGTAGGCGGCCGGCTATGCCGGCTTCGATTGGGAAGCGGAATGTTTGGCGAAAAAGTCCAGCATTCCGTTGCGAAACCGGGGGCCCAGAATGGCTGTCATGTGATCGCCTCCCTGAATGAACAGGTTTTCGTGGTTTGCCAGGACCCCCGTTAGGGCGTCCACGCCGTTTCGCAGGGGATCCGCGGTTCCGACAATCGTCAAAATGGGAACCTTGTTTGCGCGCAGTTCCGCCTCGCTGACTTCGAGTTGATCGATCGCGCGCATTGTGGCGCCCAGTGCGGGCAGGTCATTGGTGTTGTTTATGAACGTCACGACCAACCATTCAAGCAGCCGGTTCTGCTTGTGTCCGACAGGCCGCAGCCATTCGGCGAGCGGTCGTATGCCCCGGCCGCTTTCCATGGACGACACGACTTTATCCAGCAATACGCGGTTTTCGTCGGTGGGAAGCGTCCAGCCCGCGCCGCCCACCACCGCGCTCAGCAGGCGCTCAGGGTACATCATGGCCAGTTTCAGGGTGATGAATCCGCCCATCGAATACCCGGCAACATGCGCTTTGGCAATGCCCAGATGGTCCATAAGCCGTATCACGTCCCGGACGGTTTCAAGGCCGTATTTGCCGGCGTCGCGGGGTTTGTCGCTCAATCCGTGGCCTCGATCGTCCATCGTAATCACGCGATACTTTTTGGACAGCGCGCGCACGATGCCGGGTATGCGCCAGTTCTGATCGGCGGTCACAGCGTAGCCATGCACGAGAATGACGGGCTCCCCTTGGCCCTCGTCGGTGTAGTGGATGCGGACACCGTCCGAATCGAAGAAAGAACCTTTCTTGCGGTGCAGCAGCAGTAACAGGACGGCGCCGATGATCGCGGCGAGAAAACAGAGGACCGATGCGAGAATCAACAACAGGAATTTCATGGTGTTTGCTCCTCCCTTGCTGAACAGACATGGCTGCATGCCGGCGGACGCCAGCCGAACCAGGACAACATGCGATACCGCAGTATCATCGCAATCATTTCGCAGCCGAGCAGGGCCGCGCGCAGTTTGTTGCCCGTTACCGACGACGTGCCCACGCGCCTGCGGTAATTCACGGCGATTTCAATGAATGGAATGCCGTTCAGTATGGTCAGGAGCATGATCTGCGGGCCGAAGGCGCTGCCGCCGACCGAAAATTGCGGCGCGATGCGTTCGTAGGCTTCCCGCCGCAACAGGCGCATCGAGCAACCCACGTCGGTCAGGATGGTCGTGTTGAACAGGAATTCCATCAACTTGCCGACGGCCCAGTTTCCGAACTTGAGAAAGAAGCCCATGTTGGCGCCTTCCCAGACGAATTCGCGGCTTGTGCGCGTGCCGAACACGACGGGAACGTCGTCGGAATAGGCCAGCATTTTGATGACGTCATGTCCCGAAAAGGTGCCGTCCGGCTCGGAAATGATCAAGAGATCGCCGGTTGCTTCCGCCAGACCGCGCCAAATCGCATGGCCGTATCCCTGCCGGGGTTCATGAACAAGCCGGGCGCGGGTTTGGCGCACCTCCTCGTCGGTGCCGGGCGCCGCGTTGTTGTTGACCACCACGATTTCGTCCACGAGGCCGTCCTCGAAGAATTCCTCGATGGCCGCGCGGATCGAATCTTTCTCGTTATAGGTGGGAAAGACGACCGAAACTTTCTTGCCTCGCCACATGCGTCATCACCAAAACGTGTAGAACCACGACTCCGTCAACCAGCATTGAAACGCCAGAAAGAGTATCGTTGCCCAGAACGGCCCATAGCATCGGGCTTTCCGGCACATAACGTCAAGTCGGCATGCGGCGGGCAACACGACGAACGGCAGGATGTACATTGCGCTGCGTTCGCCTTCGCCCCGCGCCAAGTAAAGAAGATTGAGCGCCAGGAGCGTCGCGATCATGACGGTGGCCATGCCCGGCGATCCGGATTGCGCGCGTCTTGCAAATCCGAGGAACAACAGCGACACGGGAATTCCCGCGAAATAGAACCAGCACGCCGGATTGAGAAAACGCCAAGTCCATGCCGGAAAACGCGGAGTCAGCCGATCGAGGTGCATCTGATCCGCCTCGAACTGCGCTTTGCACGCCTGAAAACAGGCGACGACATCAAAACCGGTTCCGTATCGCAAGGCGGCATGCAGGCCGAGAAACGCCGCCAACATGACCGCGGCGGTCTGGACAACGGCAAAGCGCTTGTCTTTGTCCCCCAATTGCCATAGTCCGTAAAAGGCAAAGTAAACTCCTACCGCAATCAGCGAAAACGACAGCAGCGACATGAGGGCGTATCCCGCGCCGGCCGCCGCGGCGTAGACGACCGAACGGCGCTGGATCGCGCGCGTAAAGAGAAAGAGCGTCGTCAGCGTGAAAGGCATGAAGAGAATATCGGCGCTCGTCGCCGTGAACAGCACGATCGAGGGCATGAGACTGTACAGGATGCAGGCGATCAGCGCCGTGCGGCGTCCCGCGAGATCCGACACCCATCCGTACAACGGCAGAATGGCCAGCACGCCAAAGGCCATTGTCGCCAGCGATAGCGGCAACGGCTCCTGGCCAATCCCGTATGAGAAAAACCAAAGCAATGCGATGGGGCCGGGCGGATGCACCTTTGCGTGCATCGAGAGATAGGGCCGCACCTTGAGGTAGTCGCGGAACAGCGCTTGGATGCCGCTTGTCGTGCCGATATCGCTTGCATACTCGTAACCGTGGCGCGCGTACGCCTGCGAAATGCCGGTTGTGCCGTCGCGTATCATCGCCACGGCCCCCGCGAAGGCAAAGGAAAAAATCATGAGTCCCAGCAGAAACCAGCGAATCGTTTTCGGCGCCGGTTCGGGTTCCGCGGAGAGCCAGTGATGGGCCGAAAGGCGCGCCGCGGCCAGTCCCGCCAGGAAGATCGCCGGCGCCAGCGCATGCCATCCCAGACAAGAAAAGAAGGCCCTGAACGAAATGGGGTTGAAGTGGAACCGGACGAATGCCAACAGAAAAAGGCCCAATGCCGCAATGGTCCATAGAAGCAGTCCGCGTGTCCGGCGGGAAGGTTCCGGCGCCGACCCCAGCCAAAGAATGAAACCGGCCGCCCACATGACAACGGCTGGCACGATGGCGGATGGAAAAGCGGGCGCGACAAGGGCATAAAAGGGCAACGGGCTGCCGTAGATGCCCTCGATGCCGATGGCCCACAGTGTCATCAGGACGAGCAGATACCACGCCACGACGCGCACACATAAGCCCGCCCACCGTGCGCCCGTATTCTCTCCCATGGCTTCTGAATGCATACGCGGCATTGTAGCGGCAGGGAAGGGGGCTTTCTACTTTTCGGCGAGGCGGCGGATCCGGCGGACCTTACCGATGTTCATCCAGCGCTGGCGATGTACCGGTCGATCGAATCCCGAAGCGTCTTGAAGACCCACGTGCGTTTGGCGTCGTCCGTTTCGAGCAAGGTCACGCGAAAGCCTTCATGCTCGCATTGGAAACCCGTCAACGGCACGACCACGATGCCGGTCGAGCCCATCAGGTAATAGACGAACCGCTTGTCCGGCGAAACATTTCCGGTAAGCGCCTCGATGCGCTGTCGGATAACCGGGTTTTCGATGGGCAGCGTTTGACGGTGATTCAACGTCCCGTCCCTGAACATCACCGTCATGTAAAATGCCCCGCACGGTTTGTTCACAATCACTTGGTCGCAACCCGCGAAATGGGCGGCGGCCTCCGTGGCGCGTTCCTCGAACATGCGCGATCGCCGGTCCAGGTGCGCCGGATAGCGCGCATCGCCAATCACGCGCGGAATGGACATCTGCGGCAAGGTGGTCGAGGACACTTCGAGGCGTTTCGCCGCGAGAAGGCTCTTCACATAGGCCGCGAAATTCTCGTCCTTGTCCTTGTTCAACACTTCGATCCAGCCACAGCGCGACCCCGGCCACGGATATTCCTTGCTGATGCCGCGCATCGCGATGGCCGGCACGTCGCCTATCCACTGGCTCAGATGAAGCCGCGTGAACCCGTTGTACACGATATGGGCATAGATCTCGTCCGCAACCACGAAGAGTTTGTATTCGCGCGCGATGGCCGCGATTTCCTCGAGGATCTCGATCGGATACACCGCGCCGGTCGGATTGTCCGGCGAAAGCAGCAGGATGCCCGCGATCGAGTCGTTGTACTTGACCTTGTTGCGAATGTCCTCGACGTCCGGCATCCAGCCGTTCATCGGATCCAGTTCGTATTTGATGTGGCTGTCGTTGGCATGCGCGGCCTCCGCGCTCGAATGGGTGCTATACGCCGGCGACGGGCCCAGCACGCGCGCTTCGCGGCGAAGGAAACCGTACACCTTTGCGACCGCGTCGCCAAGCCCGTTGAAGAACATGATGTCGTCAGGCGTGATCTGCACGCCGCCGGGCCGCTTGTTGACTTCCGCCGCCAGAAATTCGCGCGTGGCCGGCACGCCGGCTGTGTCGCAATATCCCCACGAACCCGGTTCGTCCACCAGTTCATGGATGATATTCCGGATCCATTCCGGCACCACCTCGCCCTTTTCGATCGGATCGCCGATATTTTCCCATGTAATGGACTGTCCCAGGCTGCGGATCTCGCGGCCCACGGCCACAATTTCGCGTATCTCATAACTAAGACTGCCCGCGCCTGCATGAACGATGTTGCGTCTCATAGGCCACTTTCCAACAGGGAAACATCCTTCAACGGCCTGCACCCGGTGTGTCATGCCTCAATAAACGACAAGGAGGAACGCGCGTCTGCCGTCCCTCCCGTATGGGCGTATGATACGCTTGAGGGCGCGTGAAAATCAAAACCGCGTTAGAAAAACGAGCCGACCTGAGCGAAGGCGATCGTGGCGGGAAATTCGCCGGGGTAACGGTTGAACTGGACGTGTCCGTCCATGTAGAGGGTATTGGCGCCGCCGGGGATGTGATTGAACTGGGCGCGCCCCGAGGAGTTCGACGTGACAACATCCCACATGACCGCCAGTTCGCTTTGGGCGCTTGCGGATGCGGCGGGATTGTTGATGTCCGTGACAAGAAAACGCTCGACGCCTTCACGCAGGCGGTATAATTTGGAACCCTCGCCGTTGCCGAGCGGCATTCCGGGCGTGGTCGTTATAAACTTCAACAGGTTATGTTTGACAGGGTCGTCGAGGTCATTGTTCAGCAATCCGTCGTTGGCGGGATTTTCGTCGCCGAGGGGGCCCTGGAGGAACGAGGATCCCTGTTGGAAGGAAATGCAGGACATGAGATAGGCGATCTGCGCGCAGACCTTTGCGGAAGGAGCCACGCCGAACACGGCCGTGTCAATGACCGGATCGCTTTCGGACACCTTGTCGAACACGAAACCGTAATAAAGATAACTGGCGTCGGCATTCGACGGCAGGCCGGCGTACGCGCATTCCTGGCCCGGTTTGGCCGACACGATTTTCAGCGGGTTTGCGGACGCGGATTCGGGATCGGACGGGCAGATCAAAACATTGAGATCCGCTAGGCATTCCGGATAGATCGCCTGTATAAGCGGCGCAAGTTCAGCCGCCTTGTCGGCCGCCTCGCAGCCGCTGGGAACCTGGCTTCCCCAAGGTTCGTCGCCGTGAACACGGGGAAACCATCCGCCGGATTCGCCCGCGTACATCTTGAACACGACGCCCATTTGCTTGAGATTGTTCGCGCAGGAGGAGCGCCGCGCCGCTTCGCGCGCACGCGACAAGGCCGGCAGCAAAATCGCGGCTAGAATACCGATGATTGCAATCACCACCAGCAGTTCGATCAACGTGAAGCCGGCCGCGGGGACGGCGTTCTGCTTTTGCAAGGTTCTTTTCATGGATGGCTCGCGGTTCTCAATTCTCCTTGACATTATACGCGATAAGCGCATCGCCATGGCGAATGAGCAACAATCCATTCGCAAGGGCGGGATGCGCCCAATGATTTTCCGTTCCTTCCGTGACCTTGAACTGACCGGTGCGTTGGAAACCGGCCGGATCCGGTTTTACCAGACTGACAACGCCCTCTTGGGGCCCCTCGTACAAATACAGCATGCCGTCGGCATAGACAGTCACGGCCTGCCGGATTTCCGGGGCTTTCCACATCAGCGTGCCGGTAGCCATTTCCAGGCAGACGAACTGCCCACGGTGACGTCCTCCATACAGATAGCCGTCCACAAGGACAACGCCATGATGTTGGCAATCGAGGACCTTGTCCGTCCATTTCTGTGTCACCGTTGAGCCGTCCGGAGATAGTTCCAATGCGCCGCCGCCCGAATCGTAACCGGCGGTATAGTACACGAGGCCCTTGTCGTAAATGGGCGCACAGGCATGGATGTCGTACTTCGTCAGATGCTCGTGTTTCCACAGCAAGGCGCCGGAATCGGCGTCAACGCCGACCACTTGCCGCGCGGTTTCGGTCAACAAAATCCGGCGGCCGTTGTGCATGGCGACAACCGGTGAAACATACGCCGCATTATCGTCAATCCCCTTGGCCGCCCATACGGTGTCGCCCGTCATTTTGTTCAAAGCGGCGATTCCGCCCTCCTTGCCGCCCGGGGTGCAAATCACGCGGTCGCCGTCCACGAGCAGCGATTCGGAAAGGCGCCATTCGATGTTTTCGGCATGAAAGCGTTCGAGGATGTTCACACTCCACCTAACGGAACGGGCATCGAGATCCATGCAATAGACAACGCCCAGTCCCGACAGGATATAGAGACGGTTTCCGTCAATCGTCGGCGTGGATCGCGCGCCGGAGGCCGCGTCATTGACGGTTTCCTTTCCATACGGAATGCTGCCGATGAGCCGCCCCTGCATGTCCAGGATGTGGATATGGCCGATCTGATCGTCCGCCGTCATGCCGGCAACAAAGATGCGCCCTTCGGCCACGGAAGCCGACGAATAGCCCTGGCCGAGTCCTTTCGCGATCCAGGCCACGGGAGGGCCTTCTTTCGGCCATGATTTTAGAAGGCCTTGTTCGTTGAATTTGCCGTCGCCGTTTGGTCCCCGAAACCGGGGCGCGTCAGCCGCAAACCCCGCGGCGCCCACCAACAACGACAAGACAATGACGGAAAATCGGCTCATTGGTTTCCTCGATACCGCTTAGGCAATTGGCTTTCGTTTGACTATACATAACCACATGGAATCGGAATTATTCCAGAATTGGGGGAGACAGGCAACGTTGCCTGCTGAAAAAGGCGAAAAAGCCGGGTTTCCTTGTGCCATTTCGGTCGAAATGAAACACAACATGAGAGTAGCGAATTCTCAAACCTTATTACAGATTGCAATTGCCCGAAAAATGTCATTTTCCCGGTTGAACGGATTACGAATCGTATTGAAGCATTGATTGCAGAGTCCCAACAGGAGCTGAAATAAAAGCGAATGTGTGGGACAGGCTGTCCAGCCTGTCCGTCCACGGGCATGGCGTGGCTTCGGAAAATACAGACAGGACAGTCTGTCCTACGTTCCGTACCAGTAAACTATTTCCATGCGCGTTCAGAACAGATGAATACATGCAAGAAATCGGTACTCTCAAGAAACACAAGAAACTATTCGATGTCAATAATATGCAACAATGTTCATCGGTCCTGAAAAAGCCGGCAGGACAGCGTATTCGTTTTCGGGATCGTATTCCATGCAGGGGGTCCCGTTGACTTCGCATCGCGTCATCCGTTTGCCTTCGGGATGGCGGAAACGCGCGATGATGCGTTTGGGCGGATTGCGCCGGGGCGGATCGAGACGCAGGGTGATTCGTCCGGCGGCGGCTTGTGATTCGATGGTCGCGGACATGGGGCCGAAATGGGTCGCGGCGTTTTCGATGCCGATGCGCTGTCCGTCGGCGAGCCAGTAACGCGGGATGGCCGCGCCGATCCAGAGGTCGTCTCCGCGTTCATGGATGAACATCATCCGAAGCCAATAGGTCGAATTGGCCTCATCCGAGGTCTTGTAATGGTCGCCGCGGAAGTCGCCCATGTTCGGCAGGGCGTGTTCGGTCATCATCCGCGTGTCGGGGAAATAACTGACGGCGAAGGCGTTGAAGTAGGCGCGCAGAAAATGCGGGATTTCATCGCGCAGGAGGTAAGGGATCGGATTGCACAAAAGGTTGGCCTGCTGGGAAATGCCGCCGCGGCTGAACCAGTGCCGGTCGAAATCGTCGCCCGTCAAACTGTATCCGAACTGTTCCGAAAGGTATAGATTGTCTTCATAATCCTGGATAATCCAATCCGACATCCGTTCCTTCGGCTCGATCAAGCCGCATCGAACCAGATGGATCGATCCTTCGAGCGTCTGCGTGATCCAGCCGAACGAACGCCCGCGCCGGTGCGCCTCGCTGGGAATTTGCGGAATCCAGCGGCCGTTGCGCAAGCGCACGACCGGCGAGCGGCGCATGGCTTCCGTGAAGGCGGCGAGGATGTCCTTCCGGTACTTTTCGGCCTCGCCCAGCAGAGATTCGCCCTCCGCATATCCCGCCGCCTTCAATGCGCGCGCGGCGTTGTCCATGCCCCACCACGCATAGACATTGTTCGACAACCAGCACCGCCAGTCGGCGATGTCTTCGAGCGATCCGGGGGGCAGCAGTCCGCGTTCGATGGCCCGCAGGGGCCTGCGCGCCGCCCACTCGATGGTTCGCGCCCGCTCGCGCGCGATCCAGTCGCATGCTTTCAGGATGTTTGGTTTGGTCCTTTCAATCCATGCCGCGTCGCGCGTATACCAGTAATGTTCGCCGATGCACCAGAGCACCCAGCCGTGATGCTGGTTGTAGCCGTTGTCGTCCTCATAGCCGCCCGCGCTGTAAAACACGCCTTCGGCATCCAGATAGTCGCCCGGCAACGGCCGTTTCCCCTGGTAATGGAGCCACGTTTCGATGGCCTCTTCCGCGCGTTGGTGAAACCCGCGCCGGTCGAGATCGGTGATCATCATGCAGGCCTCGTTTGCATAGACGCCGTAGCTGAACGTGCCGACTTTGGCCATATAACGCAGGCTGCCGGTTACTTCCCGCTCGGTGTTGATGAGCAGATGGGGCAGGTGCGCGTCGTAGAATTCGTTGATCATCGGTTCCGGTGTGCGAATCCGGGCGCCCGCTTCGATGCGCTTCCTCCAATACGAACGGGTTGCGTCGAACATTGTATCGAAACGGACGGGGAGGAGCCGATCCGTTTCCGGATCGTTTTTGCGCAGCGTGACGAAGGGAATCGCCATGTCGAGCACGCGCGAGGGGCCGCCGGGCGCAATGTTCGCCTCATAATGAACGACAGGGCCATTTCCCGACAAGCCCTTCGTATTGGACACGAGGATCCGCAACTGTTTGCCGGCCACGATCGCGGGACCGTCCAGTTCCAGGGATTCCGTTCCGCCGCCATCCGAGGATGCGATCCGCAAACGGGCGCGCGCCGGAACGTTTGCGACCGGTTCCATGGCGAAGCGGACATACAACGCAATGGGATCGTCCGCCAGGACGCGTTCCCCATCCCCGGGTATTCCTGCGATGGGTGCGGCAAAGGCGGTCTGGGTATAACGGACGCCGTTCAGTTCCCATGAGGTTATGGTCATGGGCAGGCAGCCATCCACCAGCGTGCGATCCTTCATGGCTTCGGGAGGCAATCCAAATTCACACCATATTTCATCGCCCCGCCAATCGCAGCGGTCCGTGTCGCGACCGGCCAGACGCCTGATCCAGTTCCGATTGCGGAACACATTGCATGCGCCGTCTAGACCGAAGTGTTGCCGCGTGCCCTCGAAACTTAGCGGGATATAATGCCGTCCCTTTTCCGGCATGTCGCCCCATGCGTTGGGGAAAGTCTGCTCCGGCATGTCGAAGACACGGGAATAGATGTCTTTACCGGCATTCATGCAATCGCGGGCGGCCTTTTCGTAGGTGATATCCACGTCCGCCCGGCGCACAAGGACGCCGAAATCCGGCAAAAAAATATGTCCCCATTTGACGAGATCGTTCGGAGCGAACGAAAAAGTGTCCTTGTCGTTGCGCCATGTCGCGATGGTCTCGTCGAAGGATCCATGGTGCTGTGTTTCCGCATATTGCAGGCAGCCCCGGTGTCCGTCGAACATGGTCATGCCACCGTTGAAAATTTCAAAATGGCCGATCAGGGGCCGCCCATCGGACGTTTCCACGACGAACTCCAAGGGCCGCCAGATCGTGTCGGTGTATGCCTCTATTTTCACGATGCCGGGGAGGCCGTTTTGCCGGGGAATTCGTAATTTCAGCGTCGTGCGGTAAGGCGCATCGCAGGTTTTCAATTCCGGGAATTCAAGGCGATTGACCGGATTGAAGGTGAATGTGGCCCGGGTCTCTTCAATCGTAACGTTTGCGTCGGCCGTCCGCCATTGGCCTTTGTACCAGTCGCCGACATCGAACCAGCCGGATTGTCCGGCGCCGGAAGGCGCATTGCGCGGAATTTCCCGATGCGGCCATGAACTTTGCCAATAGTGAAGGGCAAGCAAGTCCGTATCCGGCGGCGCCTCGAATTCCACCACGACGCGGTGCAATTCGCGGGGATCCTCCCAGATGATCGTGCAACCTTCCTTTTCCCGCAGCATTTCCCCGAAGGGTACAATATCCATGACGGTGCTCCCCGTCGGCAAGTTATCCGTGCCCGATGCCAGCATCAGCGCAATGAAAAAGTGGGTAAACATGGCAGTATATTACAGGCTTGAGCGCCGCTCCGGCAAAAAATCGAATCCCGTCGCTTGCCGTCCTGCGTGGAAATGGGGCGTTGGCGGTGTTTAGGGCTCGTCAGCCGCGGAGGTAGATAACGGTTCCAAGGAGTGCCAATAGTCCCAAAGCGCCAAGAGAAAGGGCCGCGCCCGTAAAGAACGGCCATGGCCGGTACGAGAACACGATTTCATGCGATCCGGCGGGCGCCGCAACCCCGCGGAAAAGTCCGTTGGCTCGCAAAATCGGGCACGGCGTTCCGTCCATCGTGGCCTTCCATCCGGGATCATAAGTGTCCGCCAGCACCACAATGCCGGGCTGCGGTGAACGGGTGCGCACGATTACGTGTTCGGCGCCGTGGTCTTCGACTGAGCACGACAGACCTTCCGGGAGATTCGGCAAGGGTGTGCCGGCCGGATCGCGCGGACCGGGAACGATTGCCGCGAGCGTGTCGAATCCCGGACTGTCCCGATCGATCGTACATTCGCGAAGACCATCGAAATCCGCCATGCCCAGCAGGTTGGCCGCGGCGGCGGCGCCCTCCGCAATCCGCCATGTCGGAACCCATAGGGCACGTGGCCATGCGGTATTGTTTCGGAACAAGATGGCGCCATCGTCGGTGTGCATGGATGACAGTTGCAGGCCGCCGCGCGTGAAACGACCGTCCGCAAGCGGACTTTCCGGCGCGACAACAATGGCGCGCACGGCCATGGCGTTCAGCAGCCCCGGCAGTTCCGCTTCGGGCGCCAAAATGGCTTTTGGGCGAACGGCCTCCGCCTTGGCCGCATCGCCGGTTCCCAGCCGCCTCCACCAAATGGCCTGATCGCGCGTGAGCGGAGCGAGTCCGCCCGCTTCGTAGAGACCTGCGCGAATCATGCCAAGCCGCAAGGGCAGTCCAAAATGAACCGGTGGCGCCGCGGTCAGCATGCGGGCGCCCAAAGTTTGTTCCTCGACGAGGCGAAGCGTGCGGCCATGGCGCTGATAGCAAGCCGGCGCATCGGAGAAGGGGTGGGCATAAAGATTCTTGTTGGCGGTGGACAAATCCGCAAGAAAAGCCGTGGCAAGCGCCAGGCCGGCTGCGATGGAAACCCATTTCCAGCGAAACAGCACAACGGGTAGCGCAATGCCCAGCAACACAGCCAGTCGGCCGCGTGTTTCCAATGGTGAAACATAAAACAGTACGGCGGTAACCACGAAGAGGATTACAGCCGCATGGCGGAGGCGCAATGCATGGGTCCCGCGGCGCGTCAACAGTAGCCGGTCAAATCCGATCGCCGCGAGCGCCGCCAGCAGAAAAGACGCGGGAAACGCGGCGCATGCATGGGGAAAGGATGCCGGAAACCGTTCGGGGCCGATAACCGCAAGAGCCAGGAGTGCGGCGGCAGCCGGCGCGAAGAAAAAGGCGTCGCGCCGGGACGCATGGTGAATGAACGCCAGCGGAATTGCCGCCAACGGAGCCGCGCCCATATAGACCAGATGCGGCAAAGCGCCTGCCTGCGGAACGATTGCCTGCGCAACGAGTTCATGGAACGACATGGGCGCCTGGGCGGGCAATTCCACCGCCCAAAGGGCATCCCATGGACGATCCAAGAGAAGTAACCATGCAAGGGTTGGGACCCACTGCACAGCTGAAACGGCCACTGCGATCACGGTTATGATGAGCAACCGCTCGAAACGCTCGCGCATGTCCGGTCCATGCGCGGCATCTGGTGCATAAAAACCCAGGAAGAGGCCATAGGTGAGTGCGGCAAGCAACATGTGGAGGGAGACGGCGGGCGTACCGCACAACATCAGCGCCGCGCCCGCCAGTCCGGCCGGAACCGCACAACCGAAACGTGTTTGCCGCATGGCTTCGCGCATTCCCCAGAACAGGCACGGAGTCCATGCCAGCGCCGCCGCGATTGCCGGCCGGGACGCCGCAGCCGCCGAAGCGCCACAAAACGCATAGAGGATTCCCCCAATCAGGGCGGCCGTATAACCGAGATCGAGCGCGCGGGCGAACGCGACAAATCCGATGCCCATCATCGCAAGGCACAAATACGCGTGAACGGCCATGGCTTGTTCGGTGGGAAGAAACAGAAAAACGACGTTGATGGGCTGGAAAAGGGCGGTGGACGGCTGGGCCAGAAACGGCGTGCCGCACAATTCTTTCGCGTTCCACAGCGGAAGCTGGCCGGCCCGAATGCGGCTGAATCCGTAATGAAACGACGGATAAATGGACTGGTACAAGTCGGCGTTTTCATAGGCGGCGCCAATCGCGTCGGGATGGAGCTGGGTTTGACGCCAGAAAACGGGCGCAATAACAATGAAAAACACCGCCACGCCGAACAGGCGCAGCAGCGAATACCGGTTTCCCTCGAAGGCAAACTCACCCATCAGCGCAGCATCTCGCTCAGGTGTATGCGCCGTCCGGCTTCCGCCGCGCGCACGATCGCGTAGGTTGTCGCCAGACTGTTCAGATTGCGCCGGCCGCTGGTTTCCGGCTCCTCGCCGGTTTCGATGGCGCGTCCGAATAATTCAAGCAGACGGGCCTGATGAACGCGCGGACATGGCACAAGCCGTATCGCACGCTTTCGGTCCGGCGTCGCCGAGAAGGCCAATTTGTCGTTTTCGCACAACAGCACACCCTTGGAGCCCTCGATGCGCCAATGTGCGTTCCATGGGGTTTCCCAGCCGGTCGAGACCCAACTTCCGAAATAATTCACGGCGATGCCGTTGGACAATTCGAGTTGCGCCATGATCGTCGCATCGCCCTTGTTCCAGTTCCACGGCGCGTTGGTGCTTGCCGCGGATACGCTGGTCACGTCCGCATCGAAAATGCACCGCATCATGTCCACGTGATGGATGGACATGTCGAGCACGAGTGGATAGGCCATTTCTTCACGGAATCCGCCGAAATGCGGGCCCTTGTGGAAATTGACGCCCGCGTATCCCACGGCGCCGAGGCGCCCTTCCGAAACCCATCGTTTCATGGTCTGCACGACGGGTTGATAACGGTAATTCTGGGCCACCATGTAGATCCGCTTGTGTTTCGCCGCGCAGGCCACGATGGCCTTCGCGTTTTTGAGATTGTCGGCCAGCGGCTTTTCCGACATGACGTGAAGCCCCGCCCCGATGGCCGTTTCGCACACGCCGCGCCGGAATTGTTGCGGCGCGACATCCAGCAACGCATCGGCCTTGACGCGGCGCAATGCTTCCCCGACCGTTGCAAAACATCGCGATTTCGGCAGGCCGTGCCGCGCGGCCGCCGCCTTCAAATGGGCCGGATTCGTGTCAACATAGGCGGCCGCTTCCCACTCGTCCGATTCGGCTATCCGGTCCGTCCAGCACGTTCCCATGCCGCCGACACCCACCTGAATTATGCGCTTCATAAACATCACCTCCCGATTGCGCGAATCATAACACAAAGCCCATGGGGCGGTTGCGAACGACAAGCGGCATGTGCTTCCAAAAATCGCTTTCAAGATTGCGTTTGATCATTGACATTCCGAACATCCTGAGTATAATCGCTTTTTTGCAAATTCTTCCTTTTGCATTTTGAATTTGATAGGGTGGCCGCCAATGAGGCGGCCGACTTCCGCCCAAAGAATAAACACGGAGCCGAACAGCGATGAAACGAGATGCCGTTTTCTGTTTTCTTGTGGTATTGTCGGGGTTTTTGTTGTCGGCTTGTGGGGGGACATCGCCGCAGGCTACGTCTCCGCCCGATCCGCAAACAACGGCCATTCCCCAAGAGATCGGATCGCCCGTGGATGGCGACTGGCTCGTGCAGCGCCTTTCCAACGAACCGGCGCATCTCAATCCGCTGACATCTTCGGACGCGTATGCTTCGGGGATCATGTCGTTTATTTTCGATTCGCTGATCGAACGTGATAACGCCACGCTGGCTATCAAGCCTAGCCTCGCCGAATCGTGGGACATCGCGCCGGACCACTTGACGTATACGTTCCGTTTGCGCAAGGGAGTCGTTTTTTCCGACGGACAACCCTTGACCGCCCACGACGTCAAGTTTACCTTCGACAAACTCATGGATCCGACGACGGATGCGGCGGCCTTGCGCAATTATTACCAGGATGTAACCTCCTGCGAAATCCTTGACGAACACGCCATTCGGTTTGTGTGCAAGAAACCCTATTTCAAACACCTTACCATGCTGGGCGGCTTGCGCATCATTCCCCGGCATGTCTATGCGGAAGGCGATTTCAATTCGCATCCGAACAATCGAAAACCCGTCGGTTCCGGCCCGTATGTTTTCGAGAAATGGGAGACGGGCCTGCAAATCGTTCTTGCCCGCAATGAAACGTATTGGCAGGAAAAGCCGCATATTCTGAAATATGTCTACAAGATCATTACCGATGCGACTGCGGCGTTCCAAGTGCTCGATCGCCAGGAACTGGACACGATGACGCTTACGCCGGAGTTGTACGTGAACCGTGCGTTGAAACCCGAATTCCAGGCGAAATTCGCCACCTGCAAATATTCCGCGCCGATGTACAATTATGTGGGATGGAATTTGCGCAGGCCTTTGTTTCAGGACAAGCGGGTGCGGCAGGCGCTGACAATGCTGCTGGATCGCCGGCTCATTCTTGACACCATCTATTATGGGCTGGGCAAGGAAGTCACCGGCGAGGCCTTCGTCGAAAGCCCCGAATACGACCCCTCGATACAGCCGCTGCCCTTCGATCCCGCGAAGGCGAAACAGATGCTCGACGCGGCGGGCTGGATCTATTCCGAAAAAGACGGCGTCCGTATGAAAGACGGCGTGCCGTTCCGATTTGAAATGTTGATTCGGGCGTCGTCGCCGGAAGCGGAACAAGTCGCCACGGTATTCCAAGAGGAATTGAAACGGGCGAACATCGCCATGAAGATCCGGCCGCTCGAATGGGCCACCTTCCTGCAAAGCGTGGACGGGCGCAATTTCGACAGCGTTATTCTCGGCTGGTCCATTCCGCCCATTGAACAGGATCCCTATCAGGTGTGGCACAGTTCACAGGCGGAAAACGGATCCAATTTCGTGGGCTTCGTCAATGCGGAAGCGGACCGGATTATGGAAGAAGCGCGGCTTGAATTCGATGAGCCGACCCGATTCAAAATGTATCACCGATTTCAGGCGATTCTGTACGACGAGCAACCCTATACGTTCCTCTTCTGCCTTCAGGAGTTGGACGCGGTCCACAAGCGATTCCAGAACGTGAACATTTACAAATTCGGCTTGGATTCGCGTGAGTGGTGGGTTCCCGCCGGCGCCCAGAAATACCGCTGAGGATTATACGATGATTGATTTCCGTCCGGATTACATTGAAAGAAACGGGCATGGGCCGCGACCTCAATCGCTTTTCCTTCCCGAACCCCAAGATGGAATGGTGAACGTATGAGGCGCGTTGTTCGTTTCTTTGCCCGTAACTTCTGTGCTGGGAGCGCAGAAAGGGCGGACAAAAAAATCACACCTGTGATTGGGCCATTGCGGCGGAGCCGCCTTGGGTGGATTGCGTGCGTTTTGATCGTGTTGGCTGCGTTACCGGTGCTCGTGTCGCTTGGGTTTATCGGCCATTATTACAGCATCGTCCTGCGCGCACCGGGTAATTTGAAGACGGGTGTGGCGCCCGGGGAACTCGGTTCGATGGTCAACGTGTTCGCGGCGACGGGGGGATATCCGTTTCTGTGCGCGCATGACACGCCCGCGGCGACGACGCCTTTCGGTATGGTGCGCCTCGCGCCGGACACCGCTTCGACCTGGTTCAACTGGAACGGGTTGAACCGGTCGGGCTACTTCTACGGCGACAACAAGATCCTCGGATTCAGCCACACGCGGCTGGTCGGCGCGGACGCGCAGGAGGGGGGCGTATTCCGCATCTTGCCCGCCGTTGAATCGCGTGCGCAAAGGCTCCATGCGAAAGACAGGCGTTATGCCAAATTTTCGCACCGCGAGGAAACGGGCTTTCCAGGCTACTATGCCGTCCGGCTGCCCAAGGATGACGTTCTAGTCGAATTGACAGCAACGCCGCGCGTGGGCGTGCACCGCTACACGTTTCGGAAGCCGGAACGGCCGCATTTGCTCATTGACATCACAAGCGGCATCGGCAAACAACGCTGCGAGGACGGCGTGGTCCTGATCAAACCGTCCGAACAAGCCATCGAGGGTTCCGTGAGGATATTCGGCTCGTTTTCGGGCCGGTATGGCGGACTCGATGTGTACTTTGCCGCGCGTTTCAGCGAACCGTTCGCGACCTACGGCACATGGAAAGAGGGACGGCCGGCGCCAGGCGCGGATGGCGCGGCGGGGAAGGATATCGGCGCGGACTTGGGTTTCAATGCCAAGACCGTCGAAGTGCGGCTGGCGCTCTCCCATGTGAGCATCGAAAACGCGCGGCAGAATCTTGAAGCCGAAGTCGCCGGCAGGACCTTCGATCGAATTGTGGATGAGGCCAAGGACGCATGGGAAAAGCGGCTTGCCACCATCCGTGTCGAAGGCGGATCGAAGAAGCAACAGCGAATATTTTATACGAACCTGTATCACGCGTTTCTCATGCCGACCACCTTCAGCGATGTAAACGGCGACTACCTTGGTTTCGACAACGCGGTCCACAAGGCGGAAGGATTTACGTATTACACCGATTTCTCGCTGTGGGACACGTGGCGTACGGTTCATCCGCTCTACAACCTGATCGCGCGCGCCGACGCGCGCGACATGATGATCTCGCTCGTGGACATGGCGAAGAAAGGCGGCGCCCTGCCGCGATGGCCTTCGGGCCGCGGCTACACGAACTGCATGCTCGGCACGCCCGCCGACATCGCCGTCACGGAGGCCTACCTCAAGGGCATTCGCGGTTTCGACGTCGAAGCCGCCTACCAGAGCATGCGCCAGGTGGCATTGACGGGACCGCCGGAAGGATCCCGCTTTGCGGGACGCCACGGCCTGGAATGGTATCTGCGCCTGGGTTATTGCCCGTCGGACAAGACCGGCGACTGCGTGGCGGCCACGCTCGAATACGCCTATGAGGATTATGGCATCTCGCTCTTGGCCGAAGCGCTGGGATACAAGGAAGACGCGGAACTCTTCAATAAACGATCACGCAACTATCGCAATACATGGAACCCGGCCACGCTCTATTTCGAGGGAAAAGATTCGGGAGGCGCTTTCCCGAAGGAACGCAATCACCATATCCTGAGTTATGTTGATTTCAAGGGCCGGTACACGCGTGCCTACTGCGAGGGCAGCGGCGAGCAATGGCGCTGGTTCGTGCCCTTCGATCCGGAAGGCCTGATGGCGTTGTTCCCCAGCCGCGAGACCTTTGTCCAGGAACTCGAAACCTATTTTGAACGATCGCGCGCGGGCATCGGCGAGTTGCCGAGCGCCTATTACTGGCATGGCAACGAACCGTACATCCACGCGCCGTACCTGTTCAATGCCGCGGGACGTCCCGACCTCACCCAAAAATGGGTTCGCTGGATTTTGGACACGAAACACAGCGACGACTACATTGGTCTCGACGGCAACGACGACGGTGGAACCTTGTCGTCGTGGCACACGTTTAGCGCGCTCGGTTTCTATCCGCGCGCCGGCACGACGCGCTACGAGCTCGGCGCGCCGTTATTCAAAAAGGCGGAAGTTCGGATTGACGGCAAGTCGCTAACGATTGTCGCGGACCATTACGGGCCCAGAAACATGTACGTCAAGAAAGTCACGCTGAACGATAAACCGCTCGACCGCCTCTATTTCACGCACGATGAAATCGCCGAAGGCGGAACGCTACGCTTCGAGATGAGTGCGACTCCGTGAAAAAGGGTGAAGGATGAAGGATGAAAACGTCGCTCGCAACCCGAAGCGCGATGTGGCCAAACACATGTTCGCAAGCATGATTACGATTGCCGTTCTTTCCCTTGCGGGATTCATGGCCCTGCTGTTCTTCGCGCAACGCCGGCTTGTCTTTCCCGTGTCGCGCGAAATATACCGAACGCCGGATCAGGCGCCTTACCGGCTCATCCACGAGGATCTGTATCTGCCCGTTTCCGGCGGCAAGATCACGAATGCGTGGTTTTTCCCTTGCGACAACGCCCAGTACACCGTGTTGTTCTGCCGCGGCAACGGCGGCACGCTGTCCGATTGGCTCGACGCGGGCGTTATGTTCCATAACGCGGGCTTTGCCATTCTCCTCTTCGATTACGGCGGTTACGGACGCAGCACGGGCCGCCCGTCCGAATCGCGCCTGTACGAGGATGGACGCGCCGCATGGCGATGGCTCACGGAGGCCCGCAAGATTCCTCCCCGGAACATTGTCCTTATCGGCCACAGCATCGGCGGGGGCGTGGCCGCGCAACTCGCCACCGAAATCACGCCCGCCGCCCTGATTTTGCAAAGCACGTTCACTTCACTGCCGGACGTTGCCCAGGAAATGCTGCCCTTCCTGTATGTCAAGCCGTTCATCCGCGACCGTTTCAATACGATCGCCAAACTCGCGCGCATATCATGCCCGCTGCTTGTGGTGCATAGCCCCAACGATTCGTTGATTCCCTTTGCCCATGGGCGTGCCCTATTTGATCGCGCGCGCGAACCGAAACGCTTCCTCGAAATCAGAGGCGATCACAACGACGGTATGTTCAGTGCTAATTATTTGAGCGGTATTGCCTCGTTTATTGCTTCTTTGGCCCGGTAGGCGGTTTCCATCTATTGTGCGCGATTTTGTGCATAAATTACACATGGGAGATTTATGCACATGGGTTGCGATAAAAAGCCATGGCGTCCCCTCTTGTAAACTCTTTTATTACCGTATTTTATCCAGATAGATGGAGGGCTGTATTTTGGCATGGCGCTTGCTCTAAATAGTTTGTGAAAATTTTAACAGCTCGTTTCGAGAGGTCGCTGGCAGCCTGCGAAGCAGCGGTTTCAAGGAGAATCAGGGCATGAACCTGAAAGAGATGGCGGACGCATTGGGACTGGAATGTCTGACGCCGGAGGTCTCGCTGGACAAGCCGTTGGTTGTGGCGGGGGGCTATTCATCGGATCTGCTCAGCGATGTGCTGGCGCATGCGCCGCGGGGCGGGGTGTTGATTACGATCCAAGTTCACATGAACGTCATCGCGGTGGCGGTTCATGCCGAATTGTCGGCGGTCATTTTTCCGGCGGGACGGCGTCCGGGCGAGGATGTCCGCACGATGGCGGTGAAGGAAGGGATTGCGTTGTTCGCGACGCCGGAGTGTGCGTTCGATGTGGCGGGACGTCTGTATGCGTTGGGCTTGCGCGGCACGCATGAGGAGTCGTGCGCCGGCGGACGGTAAAGGATGCGCGGCAGTGAGACGCTTCACGGCGGACTTGCATATACACACGGCGCTGTCGGCGTGTGCGGATGACGAGATGACGCCGCCCGCCATTGTGGCGGCGGCGTTGAAACAGGGTTTGGACATGATAGCGATCTGCGATCACAACAGCGCGGGCAACGCGGCGGCGGTTCAGGCGGCCGCCGGGGATGCGCTTTCGGTGATTGCCGGCATGGAAATCACGACGGCGGAAGAGGCGCATGTATTGGGCTTGTTTCCCGATGCGGCCTCAGCGGAGGCGGCCGGCGGGGAAGTGCGCGAGACGCTTCCCGCCGTTCGAGACGTGACGAAAATGTACGGACGGCAAATCGTGATGGACGCGGCGGGCCGGATGCTGGATGTGGACGGCCGCATGTTGTTCATGGCGTCCGGGTTTCCATTGAGCGATGCCATTGCGCTTATCCGGCGCAACAGGGGATTGGCGGTCGCTTCCCATGTGGATCGTCCTTCCCATTCGGTAATCAGCCAACTCGGCCTGTTTCCGGCGGATGCCGGCTTCGACGGAATCGAAATATCGGCGGCGGGCATGGACAACGGGCGCGAGTCCGAATTCGAATCGCTGGGTTTGCCCATGGTGTCCTCGTCGGACAGCCATTTCTTGGGCGATATCGGATCGTGCCGCACGTTTTTCACGCTGAACCAGGCCACGTTCGACGAGTTGATGCGAGCGTTTCGCGGAGAAAGCGGACGGCGCATTACGGGGCGGGAGGGCGGCGTCCGTGTATGAATTGTCGCTGCACATCCTCGATTTGATCGAAAACGCCATTCGGGCCGATGCGTCGGTCATCGCCGTGACAATTACGGAACGACCGCAGGAGGATCGAATCGAAATTCTTGTCGAAGACAACGGAACCGGCTTGCCGGTGGCGCCGGAGAATGCGCTTGATCCGTTCTTCACCACCAAGGAAGGAAAGCGGACAGGGCTTGGGCTCAGTCTTTTTCGCGCGGCGGCGGAACAGGCCGGCGGCTCGCTTGTCATCGAAAAGTCGCCATTGGGCGGCGTGGCCGTCCGGGTCACGATGCGCCTGAAGGACATTGATCGAAAGCCGTTGGGCGATCTGGCCGCCACGTTGTCTTCGGTGGTCTGCACAAATCCCCACCTGGATCTCTGGTGTCGGTTCAGCACGGTCAATGGCGAATGCACGGTGCGTGTATCGGATATCGCCAAGGAATTTGGCGCGAACGAACGTTGCGGCTTGGCCATCGCGCGGAGGGTTTCGGAAAAGATTCGTTGCGGGCTCGCGGCCATCGGGAGTTCGGCATGAGGAAAACAGCCCATAGTCAGTGGCGTGTGGTGCTGAAGATAGAAGTACGCCGTTTTTGGAGAGGCGATTGGCAGTGGCCAAACAAGAAAGGAAGAAGGAAATGACGGAACAGAAGGGATGTTGCACGTGCGGCGAAGAGGCGTCGTTGGATGAACTCCTCGTCCGGCTCGACGAAGTTATTGCCGAGTACCGCGACAAGCCCGGGGCGCTGATCCCGGTCTTGCAGATCGCGCAGGGCATCTTCGGCTATCTGCCGGAAGAGGCGCTGAAAAAAATCAGCTTGGGACTGAACAAGTCGTACAGCGAGGTGGCGGGCGTCGTCGGGTTTTATTCGTTCTTCTCGACGGTGCCGCGGGGCAAGCACATGATCCGCGTGTGCCTGGGAACGGCGTGCTATGTGCGCGGCGGCAAGCAGGTGCTCGACGCGATCAAGCACAAACTGAACATTGACGTCGGCGGGACGACCGAGGATCGGACGTTTTCGCTCGATGTGGCGCGGTGCTTCGGCGCATGCGGACTGGCCCCCGCGATCATGATAGACGAGGAAGTCCATCAACGGGTAAAACCGGCCAAGATTCAGGCTATCCTCGATCAATATAGGGAACCAGCCATGGCGGCGGCGAAGTAGGCCGCGGGCGAATCAATAAGGAGAACAACCATGTCGAAGAAAATAGCGAGTCCCGCGGATCTCAAGGCCATTCGCGACAAGGCCAAGGCCGAGGTGGATCTGAGAAGCGGTCCGAAGGAAATTCAGATTACCGTGCACATGGGCACCTGCGGCATCGCGGCCGGCGCACGTGACGTCATGTCGTGCCTGATGGACGAATTGGACACAGCCAATGCCGACAACGTGACGCTGCGGCAATCGGGCTGCGCGGGTCTGTGCGACCGTGAACCCATGTTCACGCTGACCGACAAGTTCGGCCAGACGTTTCGCTACGGCAAACTGGATCGCAACAAGGTTCATCGAATCGTGCAGGAACACATCCTGACGGGCAATCCTGTCGTGGATTATCTGATTTCGAGGTAACGGTTGGCGCAGTAGGCGCTTGGACAACGGAAGCGCGCCGGTTCGAGGAACCGGGCGCCAATGAAGAAGGAGTTGGACAGCATGGGCAAGAAACGATCGCACATTCTGGTGTGCGCCGGCGCGGGATGCGTGGCTTCGGGTGCGCTCGAAGTCAGCGCGGCCATCCAGACGGCGCTTCAGAAGGAAGGCTTGGCGGACGAGGTCAGCGTCATCGAGACCGGATGTCTCGGACCTTGCGCGGTGGGACCAGTCATGGTGGTGTATCCCGAGGGTGTGTTTTACCAAGGCGTGAAACCCGCCGATGCGGAAGAAGTGGTCAAAGAGCATTTGTTGAAGGGCCGCATCGTCGAACGGTTGGCGCACAAATCGGTGTCGGCGCAAATCGTTCCGGCGCTGTCGGAAATCGGATTCTTCCGCGAGCAGACCAAAGTCGTGCTGCGGAACTGCGGCGTAATCGATCCGACGAATATTGACGAGTACATCGCGCGGGACGGCTATCAGGCGCTGGCGAAGGTGCTCACGGAAATGAAGCCCGAAGAAGTCATTGACGTCGTAACGAAGTCCGGCCTGCGCGGGCGCGGCGGCGCGGGATTCAGCACGGGCATGAAATGGAATTTCACGCGCAAAGCGCCGGGCGACAAGAAGTACGTGCTGTGCAATGCGGACGAGGGCGATCCGGGCGCGTTCATGGATCGCAGCGTGCTCGAGGGCGATCCGCACAGCGTGATCGAAGCCATGGCCATTGCGGCCTACGCCATTGGTTCGGACCAGGGTTATGTGTATGTCCGCGCCGAATATCCCTTGGCGGTCGAACGGCTCGGCAAGGCGCTCGAGCAGGCGCGGGAGTACGGTCTGCTCGGCGAAAACATCATGGGCACGGGGTTCAATTTTGATCTTGAAATCCGCATGGGGTCGGGCGCGTTCGTTTGCGGCGAAGAAACGGCGTTGATGACTTCGATAGAAGGCAACCGCGGCGAGCCGCGTCCGCGTCCGCCGTTTCCGGCGATCAAGGGCCTGTGGGGCAAGCCGAGCCTGCTCAACAACGTCGAAACCTATGCCAATATTCCGGTGATTATCCTGAAGGGCGCCGAATGGTACGCCTCGATGGGCACCGAAAAGAGCAAGGGCACCAAGGTGTTTGCGCTGGCGGGCGCCGTCAACAACACCGGCCTCGTGGAAATTCCGATCGGCACGCCGCTGGGTGAGATCATTTACGACATCGGCGGCGGCATTCCAAACGGCAAGAAATTCAAGGCGGCGCAAATGGGCGGCCCCTCGGGCGGTTGCATTCCAAAGGAACATCTGAATGTGCCGGTGGATTATGAAGCGCTGACGCAATTGGGCGCGATTATGGGTTCCGGCGGCCTTATTGTCATGGACGAAGACACGTGCATGGTGGACATGGCGCGATTCTTCCTCGATTTCGTGCAGGACGAGTCCTGCGGCAAGTGCCCTCCGTGCCGCATCGGCACCAAGCGCATGCTCGAAATCGTCACGCGCATTTGCAACGGCGAGGGTGTCGAGGGCGATGTCGAAAAACTCATCGAACTCGGCGAGCAGATCAAGGACACGGCATTGTGCGGACTTGGCCAGACAGCCCCGAATCCGGTGCTTTCGACCATTCGTCACTTCCGCGAAGAATACGACGAGCACATCCGGCAAAAACATTGCCGCGCCGGTGTGTGCCCCGGCCTTGTGCGCGCACCGTGCATGAGCGCGTGCCCGGCGAACGTTTACGTGCCCGGTTTCGTTTCGCTCGTGGCGGAAGGCCGGTACGAGGAAGCGCTAAAACTGCACCGGGAAACCAATCCGTTCGTTTCGATTTGCGCGCGTGTGTGCTTCCACACCTGCGAGGACAAGTGCCGGCGCAGCAACCTCGACCAGCCCGTGGCCATCCGCGGCGTGAAGCGGTTCATGGTCGAGAAGGAAACCAGTGTGCAGATGCCGAGTGTGCGTGAAAATCCCGCCAACGCCAAACGCAAGATTGCGATTGTCGGCGCGGGGCCGGCGGGTCTGACGTGCGCCTATTTCTTGGCCCGTCTCGGTTATCGTCCCGATGTATTCGAGTCCGAATCGGTCCCGGGCGGCATGCTGGTCCAAGCCATTCCGGCGTACCGGCTTCCGCGGGAGGAAGTGGCGCGCGAGATTCGCATGATCGAAAAACTGGGCGTTTCCATCCAGACCGGCAAGCGTCTGGGCAGGGATTTCACCCTGTCCGGTCTGCGTGAACAGGGCTACGAAGCGGTATTCGTCGCCGTTGGCGCGCCGAAGGGGTCCAAACTGCGGATCGCGGGCGAGGATGCCGAGGGTGTCGCGGACGGGATGCAATTCCTGCGCGAGTACAACCTGACCGGAACGGCGAAGGTCGGCGAGCGCGTGGCGGTCATCGGCGGCGGCAATGCGGCCATTGACGCGGCGCGCACGGCTTTGCGCCTCGGCGCGAAATCGGTGACGATTCTGTATCGCCGTACGCGCGAGGAAATGCCGGCCTACAAGGAAGAGATCGAAGAAGCCGAACGCGAAGGCGTCGCGATTCAGACGCTGGTCGCTCCCGCTGAAATCATTGTCGAGAACGGCAAGGCCGCGGGGGTGAAATGCAACCGGATGTTCCTGGGCGAATTCGACAAGAGCGGCCGGCGCCGTCCGGAAGTGTCCGGCGACAGCACCTTCGTGCTCGAGGTGGATCAGGTTATTGCGGCCATCGGCCAATCGCTCGATACGGCGGAAGTGATGGACGGGGTTTCGTTGAATCTTACCGCGAGCAAATACATTGCCGCGGATCCGCTCTCCGGGCAAACCTCGGTGCCGTGGGTGTTCTGCGGCGGTGATGCGGCGACGGGTCCGATGTCGGTGGCGGACGCCATCGGTGACGGTGAACGCGCGGCGGTCGGCATTGACAAGTTCCTGACCGGCGAAGAACACGCGTTCTGGCGCGGCATCGAACAGGTGGACACCGAATTCGATCCGGATGCCGATCCGGTTGATTATCCGCGGGCGAAGATGAAGATGATCCCCGTGAACAAACGCAAGAACAACTTCAACGAAGTGGAAGTCGCGTTGACGGAATCGGCGGCGATTCGCGAGGCGAAACGCTGCCTGCGCTGCGACTACCGCTCGACGTGCGAAGTATAACCCGGCAAGCGCCGTTTGAGGAGAAAAAATATGCCAACGTTGACGGTTGACGATGTCCGGGTGGAAGTCCCGGAAGGAACATCAATTTTGAATGCCGCGCAAAAAGCCGGTGTCAAGATTCCGACTTTGTGTTACTTGAAGGATTTGCAGGCCATCGGCGCGTGCCGCGTGTGTCTGGTCGAAGTGGAAGGCGCGCGGACGCTGGTCGCCTCGTGCGTCACGCCCGTGACCGAAGGCATGAAGGTTTACACGCAGCGCAAGCGCGTGCGCGAGGCCCGCAAGACGGTGGTCGAACTGTTGCTCTCCGATCACCAGGGAGACTGCCAGACCTGCGCCCGCAGCGCCGACTGCGAACTGCAGGAACTGGCCGCCGATCTCGGAATCCGCGACATCCGTTTTCCCGGCGAGAAGAGTAAAAGTTTCATTGACAATTCGACGCCCGCTCTCGTCCGGGACAGTGGAAAGTGCATCCTGTGCCGCCGTTGCGTGACGGTCTGCCGTGAAACGCAGGGAGTCGGGGGACTCTTTGCGCAAAACCGCGGATTTGACACGGTGGTCGGCCCGGCGTTTTGCGGCGATCTCGACGACGTTGTGTGCGTGCAATGCGGCCAATGCGGCGCGGTGTGCCCCGTCGGCGCGATCACCGAGAAAGACCAGATTGCGGAAGTTTGGGCGGCCCTCGAGGATCCAACGAAGACCGTCGTGGTCCAGACGGCCCCGGCCATCCGCGCCGCGCTCGGCGAATGCTTCGGCAACCCGCCGGGCACGCTGGTCACGGGTAAGATGGTCAGCGCGCTGCGGCGGCTGGGTTTCGATGCTGTGTTCGACACGAATTTCGCGGCGGACCTGACCATTCTCGAAGAGGGGACGGAACTCCTTACGCGCCTGAAGAAGGCGTTGGTGGACAAGGAGCCCGTGGCGTTGCCGATGTTCACGAGTTGCTCGCCGGGGTGGATCAAGTTCATCGAATACTTCTATCCGGAAATGCTGCCGAACGTTTCGACATGCAAATCGCCGCAGCAGATGTTCGGCGCGCTGGCCAAGACATACTACGCCGAGAAGATCGGCAAGAAGCCGGAGGACATGTTCGTCGTGTCCATCATGCCGTGCACCGCGAAAAAATTCGAGAGTCAGCGGCCCGAAATGAACGCCAGCGGTGTGCGCGATGTGGACGTGGTCCTTACAACGCGCGAACTTGGACGCATGATTACGCAGGCAGGCATTGATTTCAACAGCCTGCCCGATGACAAAATGGATTCCCCGATGACCGAAGGATCGGGCGCGGCGGATATTTTTGCGAACACCGGCGGCGTGATGGAAGCGGCCCTGCGCACCGTCTACGAGATCGTGACCGGAAAACCGTTACCATTCGAGAACTTCCATGTAACGCCGATCGTCGGCCTCGAAGGCATCAAAGAAGCTGCGGTCACGTTCACCGAAACAGTTCCCGAGTGGTCCTTCCTGAAGGGCGTGACGGCGAGAGTCGCGGTGACGCACGGCCTTGGAAATGTCCACAAACTGATGGAACGGATCAAGTCCGGCGCGGCCACCTATCACTTCATCGAAGTGATGACCTGCCCCGGCGGCTGTATCGGCGGCGGCGGACAGCCCCGCATGACCGACAACAGCGTCCGCCTTGCGCGCATCGCCGCCATCTACAAGGAAGACGAGGGCAAACAGATCCGCAAGTCGCACGAGAATCCCGACGTTACCCGAATCTACAAGGAATTCCTCGGCGAACCCAACGGCCACAAGTCGCACCAACTGCTCCACACGAAGTACACGCAGCGTTCGCGCGTGTAATTTCGGATCAGCGAGACACAAAGGCAACGAGGCGCAAGGGCATCCCCTCTTGCGCCTCGCTTTTTATTGGAAGACAAGATTTTACGGGTGTATTGGAGGAGGGGCAAGTTGACTCTCCGGTGTGCCGGCGATAGCATGGGGCCGGACGGTTCAGGAGGAGCATCGCCATGCTGTCACGGAGGGATTTTTTGAAGGCTGCGGGACTGGGCGCGGCCTGTTGGGCCGGCCATGCGTGGAGCGCGGAATCGCCGGCCGTTCGACGCCCGAATTTCGTTTTTATCCTCGTGGACGATCTGGGCTGGCGCGACCTCGGCTGTTTCGGCAGCACGTTCTACGAGACGCCCCATCTCGACCGGTTGGCGAATGAAGGCGTGCGGTTCACCAGCGCCTACGCGGCATGTCCGGTGTGCAGTCCGACCCGTGCAAGCATCATGACCGGCAAGTATCCGGCGCGGCTGGGAACCACGGATTACTTTGGGGCGCCGCAACCCGACAAGGTCGCCCATCATTGGACCCAGAACAAGCCGCTGTTGCCCGCGCCGTATCTCGATCACTTGCCGCTGGAGGAAATAACCATTGCGGAGGCATTGAAGGAAGCGGGTTATTCGACCTTCTTCGCGGGCAAGTGGCACTTGGGCGGCGACGGATTTCTGCCCGAGGAACAAGGTTTCGACATCAACAAGGGCGGTCATCGTTTCGGCGGACCGCCGGGCGGTTATTTTTCGCCGTACAAAAATCCCAAACTCGAAAGCGGCCCGCCCGGCGAACATCTGCCCGCCCGGCTGGCCGAGGAAACGGTGCGCTTCATGCGCGAACACAAGGACGGGCCGTTTCTGGCCTATCTGTCGTTTTATTCGGTGCATGTTCCGCTTCAGGCGCGCGAGGATCTGAAGGCGAAATACGAAAAAAAAGCGGCGGCGCTGGATTCCCAAGAACCGGTGTGGGGACGGGAAGGCGACAGGGATGTCCGCATGGTGCAAAGCCATCCGGTGTATGCCGGCATGGTCGAGGCGATGGATCAGGCCGTGGGAAATGTGCTGAATGCCCTGGACGAACTCGGCATCGCGGACAACACCATCGTGTTCTTCATGTCGGACAACGGCGGCCTCAGCACCGCCGAGGGGCATGCCACCTCGAACCTGCCCCTGCGCGGGGGGAAGGGCTGGCTGTACGAGGGCGGCATTCGCGAGCCGATGATCGTGAAATGGCCCGGCGTAGCCCAACCGGGAACGGTATGCGGCGAGCCGGTCATCAGCACGGACTTCTATCCGACGATGCTCGACATGGCCGGCCTGCCCGCAAAACCACGGCAGCATGTGGACGGCATGAGTTTCGCCGGGTTGCTCAAGGGCGGCAAGAGGCCGAAACGCGATGCCCTCTATTGGCATTACCCCCATTATGGCAACCAGGGCGGAACGCCCGGCGCGGCGATTCGCGCGGGCGATTGGAAACTGATCGAATTCTTCGAGGAGCGTCCGCCGGAACTCTACAATCTGCGCGAAGACCTTTCCGAAAAGCGCAACATGGCCTCCGAAAAGCCGGAGAAAGTCCGTACACTCCGCGCCATGCTGCACCGCTGGCAGAAAGATGTCGGCGCCCGGTTTCCGACGCCCAATCCCGACGCAAAATCATGACGGAAAAGGAAAAACCTTGAACGATCGCATGGTGCGCAGAAAATTCCTGAAAGGCGCGCTGGCCGCCGGTATGGCATCCGGGGCCGGCCCGGAAGAACGGGCGTTTCTCATGCAATTGTCGCAGACGGACGCACAACGCCCCGCGCAACCGTCCCGTGAATCATGTCCGACAGGCGCGATCGGAAACCTTTCCATCAGTCGCGTGATTTGCGGCGGAAACCTGATTGGCGGCTGGGCCCACAGCCGTGACCTCATCTATGTTTCGCGCTTGTTCAAAGCCTACAACACCGACGCAAAAATCATGGAAACGCTTCAGGTTTGCGAAGAGCACGGTGTCAACGCGATCCTTACAAATCCCGTTTCCGGCCCTGTAATCAACCGTTACTGGCGCGAGCGCGGCGGAAAGATACAATGGATTTCCGAAGTGCATCCCATGCCGGCCAACGTCAAAGCCAGCGTAACGGCCGTGGTGGACAACGGCGCCTGCATGGCGTATATTCAGGGCGCGGTGGGCGATCGGCTGATCAAGATGGGACACCTCGATACCCTCGCGCAGACCGTCGAGTTTATCAAGGCATGTGGTGTGCCTGCCGGGGTCGGCGCCCATTCCCTTGACGTCGTGCTCGAATGCGAAAAAGCGGGCGTCAATCCCGATTTCTATGTCAAGACGCTTCACTCCAACGACTATTGGTCACGTCGGCGGCCCGATCAGCCCACGGAAGTCATCGAAGATCGCCACGACAATTTCTGGTGCCACGAACCGGAAAAGACCATTGCCGCGATGAAAATGGTCGAAAAACCATGGATCGCGTTCAAGGTGCTTGCCGCGGGCGCCATCCCGCCGGAAATCGGTTTTCGTTATGCCTTTGAAAACGGGGCGGACTTTATTTGCGTGGGCATGTTCGATTTCCAAGTCGCCGAAGATGTTGCCGTCGCGCGAAGAATTCTCGCGGAAACCCGGCGCGAACGTCCTTGGCGGGCGTGAATATTCACGCGCCGATAATTCCGGTTTGGATGCCGGACCTGCCCTGAATCCTGGTCATGATTGCGGCAGGAGACCGAAGACTTTGTCCGCGAAGCGGATGATCGAATCGAACGGACATTCCATTTTCTCGCAGCCGATGAGGAAATGTATAATGGAACTTCACTTTGGCGCATTTGCAGGCACGGTGACCGGGCAACGATATGCGGCCTGACACGGGCCAGGAAACAACGCGGACGGATTGACGGTTCCCAGGAAGAATCATGGCAATCGAAAAAAGGCTGGCCCCGAACCCGTTTGAGGTGGACAAGGCGGCGCCGCGTGTTTTTGTGACATGGGGCGCGGGACCTTATGAGAACACGCGCAACGTTCTGCAGCGCATCGATCTGTCTCCCGCCGCCGGACGCAGGGTCTTGTTGAAGCCAAATGCCGGACGCCTTGTGGAGCCGTTGAAGGGTGTCAACACCCACCCGGAGGTCATTGCCGCCGCCATTGACGCCTTCCGGGAGGCCGGGGCCGATGTCGCGATCGGCGAAAGCCCCATCACGGGCGTAAAGGCCCTTGAAGCCTTTGATCTGTGTGGGATTACGGCCGTGGCCGAAAAGCGACACTGTCCGCTGATTGACATGGACGCGCGCCCCTACGTTCCAATGACCATTCCCGACGGCGTGGCCATCCACAACATCAAAGTGTGCCCGGAAGTATTCGAGTATGACATCATTGTGTCCATTCCCGTGATGAAGATGCACATGCACACAGGGGTGACGTTGGCCGTCAAGAATATGAAGGGATGCCTGTGGCGCCGCTCGAAAGTGGACCTTCACATGCTGCCGTCACTCCCCGGATGGAACGAAAAGCCTCTCGATATCGCCATTGCCGACATGTCGTCGGTGCTGCGGCCGCATCTCTCCATCATTGACGGCAGCATCGGCATGGAGGGTCTCGGCCCGAGCGCGGGCGAGGCGAAGGAACTCGGCGCGATTGTGGCCGGCGTGGATCCCTTCGCGGTGGATGCCGTCGCTTGCGAATTAATGGGAGTGTCGGCGATTGAAATTCCCCATCTTCGGATGGGCGCCGACCGGGGGCATGGCGTTATCAACGGCAGTAAGATCCACGTCTTGCCGGAAAACTGGCGTGATGCCGGCAACCCTTTCGCGTTGCCCCCGAAAAACCTCTCGCTCGAATTTTCAAACGTCAACGTGCTCGACGATCAATCGTGCAGCGCATGCCAGGCCAGCCTCATGCTGTTTCTCCGAAAACACGGGAAACGCTTGTTTGGCGAAAACGCGGAAAACGCAAGAGTACCCATTGCCATAGGGAAAGGCCACGCTTCCCTGCCGCCCGGCGCCCTCTGCGTCGGCAATTGCACGGCCAGGCACCGCGAAGGCAATCCTTTTGTCCCCGGATGTCCTCCGGTTGTAAGCGAGATTCTGAACGTCTGCAACGAGTATTTCAAGTTGGCGCCGGATGATCCAACCGTTCCGGACGCCAAGGCGGACCACGCATGCAAAACGGCAAAAAGATCGGACGATCGGCGATAATCCAATAGTGATCGGTTGCTCAAGAAACTCTATATTGAATCGTGTGGATCAACCGCGGAAAGATTCTGCCGCTGATCCCTTATTTTGATCGGATTGAAATTGGTGACCAAGGATTCATCTATCGCTGGTTATGGTTTACAGCCCATGTTGTCGGCAAGGGTGGAGAACACTACTTTTTCGGGGTCTTGGCTGTTGGCGGCGCTGGCGGCTATGATGATCTCGACCGGTGGAATGGCCGGCGAAAGACTTTGCGATCACGAGGCGGTGTTCGATGCGCAGGGGCGATTACTGCCGTGGACGTCCTATGACCGGATTGTTCGTGGGAGCATGGAATATGTGAAACACTGCTTCACGGTTCGAACAACGCTCGGCGACGATCCGTGGTTTCTTGTCACGTCGAGTCTGACGCCCGAGGCCACGTTCAAGAACAACCAGAACAACCAGGGATCGAACGTCTACTATGCCGCCGAGACGCTCGCGCGATATTACGCCTATTGCGGCGACAAGGATATTTTCAAGCCGGTTCGCCTCCTGCTTGACCGGGTGCTTATGTTCCATACGCCCGGCGATTGGGCATGGCCGAATGTTCCGCGCACGCAGGACGACACGCCGGACGGCGAATACACCGATGAAACCTCCGAGCCGGACAAGATGTGCATGGTCGGATCAGGGTATCTCCGGTTTTACAAACTGACCGGCGAAAGGAAGTATCTCGACGCGGCGCTGGAGATTGCGAAGACTGTCGCGGGGAAGATACGGGATGGCGATGCGGATCGATCGCCGTTGCCGTTCCGTGTGAATCTTAAAACAGGTGAAGTCCTCGAACCCTATTCGGCGAACATGGTCGCACCGGTCATCTTTTTCGATGCGCTGATGGCGCTGGGACACGGCGTGGACAACGCATTGCCGGAAAAGCGCGCGGTGCTTTGGCGATGGATACTCGAATATCCGATGAAAAATTACCGGTGGACCGGCTACTACGAGGACGTCAAGAACGACATCAACGCCAACCTAAACCAGCAAATTCCAATGGAAACCGCGCGATACCTGCTGCGTGTACGCGACGACGCCTCCGACTGGCGGACGCAGGCGCCCGCACTAATCGAGTGGGTGCGAAACCGTTTCGGCGCGACAAAACGCTTTGGCGCGACGAGCATCCGCGAGCAGGACGGCTGCTTCTTCGAAATGAGCAGCCACACCGCGCGTTACGCATCGGTCGTCGCGCTGTGGTACGGATTCACCGGCAAGCCCGAGGACCGCGAAGAGGCGCGCGCATCATTTGCCCTGGCGACGTATTCCGCATTCAGCAAATATTCGGAAGGCGAACGGGCCGTGAACTACGTCGGCCTCGGCTATGTTCGCCCATGGTTTTCCGATTCCTACGTGGACTATCTGCCTCACCTCATGGACGGCATGGCTGAAATGCCCGACATGGCCCCCGAAGACGAGAATCACATCCTTGGTTCGACCTCAACCGTCACCCAAGTCACCTACGGCAGGGACTGTATCGAGTATGAGACCTTCGACCCTCGGGGCGACGAGATCCTGCGAATTACTTTCAAGCCCGCCGTTCTAGCCGACGACAAACCCCTCGATCCCGCCCAATGGACCCACGGCGAATTCCGGGGCGTCTCCAACGTGTTGCGAATCCATCGTATCAACACGAAACGCGTTCGTGTCGAATCTGTCAGGTAGTCGCGCTTCTTCCGGTGTCTTGCCTGTTTCGAAAAGCGACGTGACGATGGCCAACGACGGCCATTGTTGTCTCCTGGATTTAATTCGACAATGGGGCCGAAGAATTAGGCTTGACCCGTGGACGATGCCGTCAGAAACCGCACATGGGGGCGGCGTCATCCCTGACGCAGATCAAATTGGGAGGGGGTAACGTGCCGCATTCACTTCTGAGGCAAGTCTTTTCCCGTGGCCATCAGCCGGATCGGTCGGATTTGTTTTTTATGATGTCGTTTTTTTTACGAGGCGCATGTAACGTTTTTTTCGACGCGTGGTATTTATGAATGAAAGCGGCAAGGAAGGCAGGATTGATTGGAGGTATGAACATGAGACATTTGCGAATCATGACGGTTGCCAAGGCCACGGACGACACGACGCCGGGCGATCAGATTTCGCGCATTTTGGGTCAGATTTTTTCGTTCGTGACGGATCTCATCGAGACGAAAGGCAAGTCGAATATCGCTCCAACCGCCTAAGGTGTATATCCATAGCCCCCCCCGAATCCCCTTCGTGGGTTCTTCCCCCAACGCACGGCGCGGTTGCCTACCCAGCAATCGCGCCCAATTTTTTCTCCAGGTAATTCAGAAACGGCCGGGGGGTTGGTTCCTGTCCGGTGATGTCACGCATCAGTTCAAGGGCGGTTTTACGCCGTCCATGGCGATGAACATGTTCGCGCAGCCATTCGCGCAATCCCATGAAACGTCCCGATTCGATATCCGTCCACAATGTCGGCAGTTCATCTTCAATAACTTCAAACATTTGCGCCGCATACAGATTGCCGAGCGCATAGGTTGGGAAATACCCGATCAATCCATGCGACCAATGGATGTCCTGCAAGCATCCGTGTGCATCGTCGGGAACGTCAAGTCCCAATAGTTGCTTGAAACGGGCGTTCCATGCCTCAGGAATGTCGCGCACAGCCATCCGGCCTTCAATCAATTCGACTTCCAATTCAAATCGCAGGATAATATGTAAATTATATGTGCATTCGTCTGAATCCGTGCGTATGAACGACGGCATGATTCGGGTTGTTTCACGATAAAGATCGTCAGCGGAAACACTGTCCAATTGGCCGGGAAAAAACGACCGGAATAGGGGCAGGCAATATCGCCAGAAGGGCAGACTGCGTCCGATCATGTTTTCCCACAACCGTGACTGGGATTCGTGAATACCCAGCGAGGCACCCTGCGCCAATGGCGTTCGGGCATCGTCCGGCGACAGTCCCTGATCGTAGAGGGCGTGGCCGCATTCATGAATTGAAGAAAAGAGGGCTGGCAAGGGATTGCGTGGATCGAGACGGGTTGTAATTCGCACGTCACGAATGCCCATGCTGGTCGTAAAAGGGTGAACGGAGCGGTCCTGCCGACCCGCTTGCCGGTCATAGCCCATGCCGTCAAGAACACGGAGTGTGAAATCCCACTGTTTTTGTTCATCCCAGATCTGTCTGATCCATGCGGGTTCGGCGGCCGAAGGGCCGTGAACCGCGAACCGGCGGAGAAGCCGGCTTTGGTGGTCCGCCAGTTCGGTGAAGAGTGTTTTCAACGGACGTGTCGTAATACCGCGCTCATAGTCTTCGAGATGGGCATCGTAGGGCGACTCGTTGTATCCCAAACAATCGGCCATGCGCCGCAACAATTCCAGCAGATGATCCAAATGGGGGGCAAACAGGGGAAAATCCGAATTTTTCCGTGCCGTGACCCATGCCTGAAATGCGTGGCTGCGTTCTTGGGCGAACGTTTCGATCAGATGGGCCGGAATTCGACGTTTGCGCTTGTAATCATAGAGGGCCACTTCAACCAGTTTTCTGTCATCGGGCGACAAGGCGGCCCGTTCGGCCCGCGCCAACAGACGTCCCATATCCGAGCAAGTCGTCATCCGGTGGGCCATGGCGGACAAGGTTGCAAGTTGTTGTCCCCGTTCGCCGGCGGTTTTCGGGGGCATGACGGTCTGTTCATCCCAGTCCATCAGTGCTATCGCCGCTTGGACATCCGCAATTTCCCCCAGCCGTTTCCGTAATGATTTCATGACGTCGCTCATGTCTAACTCCCTGGTTGAAATAAATCCATTTTGCCCAATGGGCGGTTCAGAGAGAAAAAACCGAGTGGATTGTAACGCGGTTGATCCATCGCTTTCAGCCGCAGGCAAATGATTCTCGAATACCCCGGGCAAATGCACAAAAGATCAATCCATTGGCCTGTTGCCACCTTTGAAATTGGAAAAGACATCAATCGCGATGATCGGTTATCGCGGCGCGCATTTTTTTCGTTTCGCCGCGCTGTCGCTTTTCATTCATGCGCCGCTGCCGGGCGGCCTTGGTGGGCTTTGTCTTTTTTCGGGGCTTGGGGGGCCGGGCCGCCGCCGCGATCAATCGAACCAGCCGATCGACGGCGTCGAACCGGTTTTGTTCCTGTGTGCGATGGCGGCGCGCTTCGATTATGATAAGCCCCGCCTCGGTGGCCCGTTTTCCGGCAAGGCCGAGAAGACGCCTCCGAACATGCGGCGGAAGCGAGGGACTGGCTTTCGCGTCGAATCGAAGTTGAACGGCCGTTGCGACCTTGTTGACGTTCTGGCCGCCCGGCCCCGATGCGCGAATGAAGGAAAACGCCAGTTCCTTCTCGTCGAGAACGATATCGGGCGCAATCGAAATCATGAAAGAAGTGTATTGAAATGCCGGATCGAAAGCGAAACGGCTTAGCGCGCATCGCGGGGGGCATGCGCGTTATAATGGCGCAATGAGGACAGAACGCATGGACTGCGCAAGACGAACCGGCAGGCGCCGGCGAGCCCCGCGGGAGAAAACAACATGAGACTGGTGCGTATTGGCGTCGGGTCCGTTTCGGTGAAGGTAGGCGATTTCGTGGAAAACGGCTGCCGGCTGGCGGCGGTGGTCGGCGAGGCGCGCCGGCGCGGCGTTCACCTGCTGGTGTTGCCGGAATTGGCCATCTCGGGGTACAGTCTGGGCGACCGGATTTGGTGGCCGGACGTGGCGCGCCGGAGTTGGTACGCGCTGGGGACTCTCGCGAAAGAATGCAGCGGCATAGACGTGTTTGTCGGATTGCCGGTTCGCAAGGACGCGATGGTATACAACGCGATGGCGCTGATTCACGACGGGCGGGTCCGGGGCATGATCCTGAAGAAATTCCTGCCGACGTACAGCATATTCTATGAGGGCCGCAATTGGGCGCCGTGGATGGAAGGCGTCACGGAGATCAACGGTGTTCCCGCGGGCGACCTTGTTTTCCGGCTGCCGTATGGTATGGTCAGCGGCGAAATCTGCGAGGATCTGTGGTCGGCGAATTCGCCCGCACAGACCCGCGCGATGGCCGGAGCCGAGATCATCTGCAACAGCAGCGCATCGCCGTTCACGCCGGGCAAGAACGAGCAGCGCCGGAGGCTGGTTCGCAATGCGGCGGAAAATCTCGCGTGCGTGTACGCCTACGCGAACCTGCTGGGTTGTGACAGCAGCCGTCTGGTATTCGATGGCGGCGGATTCGTGGCTTCGCCGGACCGTCTGGTCGTCGAGGGGCCGGCGTTGTCGAAGGCGGCGTGGACGCTGGCGGACGGCATCGTTGACTTGGATGCCGTGGACCGGGCGCGCGCGGAGAATTCGACATGGCGGCAGGCCGTTGTCTTCGGCAAGGGAACAAACGGCACGGCGATTGTTGATGTCTCGCAGGGATCCTTCGAACCGGCGCCGCTGGCGGATTACGCGGCCGGCATGCCGCGCAGTTTCTTCGACGCCGAACCGCAACCGGCAGGTGCTTCACCGGAGCAGTATCTCGACGAACTGTTCGATGCGCTGGTACTGGGACTGCGCGATTATTTCGAGAAGGTCGGCGTTTTTCAGCGATTTCTGGTGGCGTTGTCCGGTGGACGCGACAGCGCGCTGTGTCTCTTGATGGCCGTCCATGCGGCCAAGGCGCTGAAGGAGGGCCGCGAAGCGGATCAATATGCCGAACGCATTCGCGCCGTCTACCTTCCCAACAAGGCATACAGCAGCAGCGCCACCGAACAAGCCGCGCGGTCGCTTGCGGAGGAATTGGGCGTGCCGTTCCAGGTTGTGTCCATCGAGGACGAGGTCGAGGTGGCCATGAAGAAGGCCGCCGAACTTGCCGGAGGCGCGGACCGGATCACGCCGCTCGCCCAACAAAACCTTCAGGCGCGCGTACGCGGCAGCATGATGCTGAACTGGGCGAACAGTGTCGGCGGATTGCTGCTGGTCACGTCGAATCTCAGCGAGGCGGCGGTCGGCTACACCACGACGGGCGGCGACAACCAGGGCGGCTATTCGCCGATCGCCAACGTGCCCAAGACGGTCATCAGCCGTCTGCTCGAATACCTCGCGCGCCGCGACGGCATTCAATCGCTCAGACAGGTGCTCGATATTCCGCCAAGCGCCGAACTCGCGCCCGATCAGCGCGACGAGGACGATCTCATGCCGTATGTCGTGCTCGACGATCTCCTGTATCTTTTCGCGAAACGGCGCATGACGCTCGTGGATTGCTGGCGCGTGCTTTGCCACCGGTATGCGGAGCATGGCGCGGAGCAACTGCGCGCGTGGACGATGGATTTCGGCAAGCGGTTCGTGTACAACCAGTGGAAGCGCGATCAGCATCCCGTCACGATGAAAGTGATGGACCTCGATCTCGATCCGAAGACGGGTTTCCGGTTCCCCGTCACGCAAAGCATCCAACAGGAACTCGACGATCTCATGCAGGCGTCGTTGTAATGCCAGGAGTCCGATGGACGGAACCAACCATCGAAAGTATCTGCCCAATTCGCATCCCTGTTTCGTCTGCGGCGAAGCGAACCATGCGGGATTGCAAGTCCGGTTTTACGTCGAGGACGACGAAGTACGCGCGCGCTGGAACGCCCGCGAACATCATTGCGGCTACGAGCATACCGTGCACGGCGGCGTGATCGCGGCCCTGCTCGACGAGTGCATGGCATGGGCCGCCGCGCGCGCCATCACGCGATCGTGCGTGACCGGCGAACTCACCGTGCGTTATCTCCGGCCCGTACCCGATTCGCAAGACTTGACTGCACGCGCCAAAGCGGAAAAGGTCTCGCGCCGGCTCGTTGTCGTCAGCGGATGGCTGGCCGGTGACGATGGCGTCGAATATGCGCGCGCAACCGGCAAGTTCCTGCCGTTGTCCGCCGAGGAGACATTGCTGGTTGACGACAACCTCATCTACCGCGGCGGCGAGGAGCGTCTTTTCGACGAACTCCGCGCCCAAGTTCGGGGGAGCGCAACGCGAACGTGATCATAGACTGTCATGTACACATCCTGAACGCGGAAGACTCGCATTTGCGGGAACTAATCGCTGCCGCCGATCGTTGCGGGATAGACAAACTGTGCATTACGTCGCTCGGACGGACGTGGGCCGAGTTTCCCCCGGTACAAGACCTCGAAGACGCCGCCTCGGATATCGCGGACGCGTGCGCAAACTATCCCGAACGATTTATCGGCGGTGTCTATGTGAGCGCGGAGCATGTCGAGGCGTCGTTGACGTTGTTGCGGCGGCATCTCGTGCCGGGCGGCTGCCGGTTCGTGAAACTGTGGGTGTCTCAATTCGCGGACGATCCCCGGCTGGATCCGATTGCCGAATGCTGCATCGAACGCAACGCGCCGATCCTCGCGCATGCCTGGATCAAGGCGACCGGCAACATGGCCAAGGAATCTACGTGCCATCATGTCGTCCATCTTGCGAGGCGCTTTCCGGACCTTCGCATCTGGCTCGCACACGCGAGCGGGCGATGGGAAGAGGCCGCTCGCATCGTGTGCGGCGCGCCGAACGTCGGCATGGACATTTCAGGCGGCGAACCGGAAGACGGCATCGTGCAGTCGTTGCTGAAACACATCGGACCGGATCGCCTTTTTTTCGGTTCGGATGCGCCGGGACGCAACATGGCTGTACAAATGAGCAAGGTTCACTCCGCGGGGTTGGGTGAACACGAACAGGCGATGATCCTCGGTGAAAACGTGAGGCGCTGGCTCGATGTTTGATGTCAACGTGAAGATCGGGCATTGGCCTTACCGTCCCGTGAGAGACGGCGACGCCGTATTGGCGGCCTTGATGGCAATGGGCGTCCAAACCGCCGCCGTTTCGTCGCTCGACGCGGTCCACTACCTGAATCCGCAAGACGGCAACGACGCCTTGGCCGCGTTTTTGGCGGATCGCCCGGATAGCGGGATCCGGATTGTTCCCTTGGCTGTTATGCGCCCCGGTTTTTCAGGCTGGCAGGATGATTTGCGGCGGTGTATTGACGAATACGGCATGCGAGGCATCCTCCTGCATCCCAATTATCACGAATACACGCTGGAAGATACGGAAGTCGCGCCGATACTGGACGAGGCGGCCCGGCGCGGTCTGCCGGTTTTTGTGCAGATGTCCATGGAAGATGTACGCCGGCAATTTCGTCCGTACAAGACCCAGGACGTACCTCCGGAAGCGGTTGGGGCATTTGCACGCGCATGGCCGGATGTCAATATCGTGGCGCTCGGTCTCAAATTCGGCCAGCCGGAAGCCGTAGGCGAGCCATGGCCGGAAAACCTGTACTTCGACATCTCGAACTACGAACACTTGGGCGAACTTGAACACGCCGTCGCGCGTTTCGGCGCGGGCCGCCTCCTCTACGGATCGAACATGCCGATGTTCAACCCGCGCGCCAACGCCGATAAACTCCGTTGTGCCGCGCTCGATGAGGCGGACCACGACGCGATTGCGTTCCGAAACGCCGAACGGATCCTTGGGAGCCTTCCATGAACACCGCAGGCTACACCTATCCCTATCCACGCCCCATGGTCACGGTTGACGCCGTCGTGTTTACCGTGATCGAAGACTCGTTGGCGGTCCTGTTGATCAAGCGAGGGCGCCCCCCGTTTCTGGGCATGTGGGCGCTGCCCGGCGGCTTTCTCGACATGGACGAGGAACTCGAAGCGGCCGCGGCGCGCGAACTCGCCGAAGAAACCGGCCTAAAGGGGATTCGTCTTGAACAGTTCCACACCTTCGGCGATGTCGGGCGCGACCCGCGTGGACGGGTGATTACCATCGCCTACGTGGGATTGGCCGATTATCGGCAACGGGCGCCGAAGGCCGGCGACGACGCCGCGGATGCCCGTTGGATGCTCGTGCGCGATCTGCCCAAACTGTCCGCCGATCACAACCTTGTCGTCGAAACGGCCGTCCGATGGTTGGGGCTCCGTCTTGCCGCCCTGGGAGACTCGTTCGATCTCGCGCCGGACACTCTTTCGCCAAAAATACTTCGCCATGCCATTCTTCCCTTTATCCAATCTTGGGCGCGCTGACTTTCACTTCTATCCACCCTGTCTGCGTTGTCCATTTCGTTCCTCGCCGCTGTCCCCGTTTTTTCGGTGGTCAAATCCCCGGAAATATGGTACACTGCAAGTAGTGAAATTCCGGGAAGTCGCGGTCGTCGGAATTAACGTATAAGGCAAATTGGGTGTATCGGGGCGACTTTCAGGGGATCTAATTGCTTTGACGCGTTGAAATGTTGACGCGCGCCTTTTTAGCGAAAATCGGGTCTTGTCGATCCTTGGCATCGTTGCCGAAGCGTTCCGCGGGAGTCCGAAACCGACAAGCCAGTGGGAGGGAAGCAAATGAGGGTCGCGCGCAATTCATACCTTGTCATGGCCGCTGTTCTTTTTCCTGTGTTCGCATCGGGTGGAGAATTTGCGGCATCCGGGACGCTGGAACAGTCATCCTGGTTCGGGACAGTCCAGGCGAATTTGGCAAAGGCCGAATATAACGCCGTGAGACTGGAAAAATCGGCCGGATTGTCCGCCGCGAACCGGGCGCAGAATCTGCGGGCGGAGTTCCGTCCGGAAGGGATTCGGGTCGTCGAGCGCGGGGACGCGGCCAAGGCCGGCGCCTCCGGGTGGACCTTCGAATGGCGGTTCACGGGTTATGGCCGGTCCGGCCAGATGATTCCCGTCGAACCCGCCGTACCGAATGCCAACGGCAACCGGGTCGAATACGGGCGTCCGGAAATCGTCGAGTGGTATGTCAACGACGAACGGGGCGTCGAACAGGGGTTTACCGTCTTGGAACGTCCGGACGGCGAAGGTCTTCTTTGCATCGAGGGGCTACTTTCCGATGGTTTGGAAGCTGTGTCGCACGGAAAAGACGGCGGTATCGCGTTCAAGGACGGCAACGGACGGACGGTGTTGCGTTATTCGCATGCCGTGGCCTGGGACGCGGACGGCAAGGCGCTGCCTGTCAATATTGTGCTGCTTACCGACACGCTGAGTCTCGTAGTGGATGATGCCGGGGCACGGTATCCCATCGAGATAGATCCGATGATTGGCGGAACCGCCATGGCGGACGTGACGGTAACCGGCAATCAATCGGGCGCGGAGCTGGGATGGAGCGTGGCCAGCGGGGGAGACATCAACGGCGACGGGTACGAAGACATCATTGCCTCTTCCCGCTTCTACGATCACGGTGAAACGAACGAGGGCGCCGTGTTTGTTTTCTTGGGTTCCAAAGACGGCGTAACCGCAAAAAAACCGGACGATGCCTTCTTGAAGATCGAATCCAATCAAACCGGATCGTGGCTCGGAACCGTGGTCGCGGGCGCGGGCGACGTCAATGGCGACGGATATGACGATATTATCGCTTCAGCCATCAACTACGACGATGGAGTCACCGCCGAGGATGAATGCGTCTATGTTTTTCTGGGCCGTACCACGGGTCCGCCGGGATGGCTGAACCTCAATGACGCTTGGGCAAAATTCAAATCCGATCAACCCCAGTCGTATTTTGGCGCCGCCATCGCGGGTTTGGGCGACGTGAACGGCGATGGCCGCGCTGAAATTGCCATCGGCGCGTCGAACTACAACCTCGGGGTGCCGACCGAAGGAGCCGTCTTTGTCATCTCCGGGTTGAATGTGCAGCCCGCGGGATGGGAAGATCCCGCGACCAGTTCCTACACTTGGGTGAAATTCCAGGGAGGCGCGGGGGGCGGGGGAGGAGGAGGCTATCTCGGCAATTATGTCGCCGCGGCCGGCGATGTGAATGCGGATGGATACGCCGACGCGATTTTCAGCGCCTTCTACGAGACGCATGGGGCCGCGTATGACGATGTATCCGAAGGCGCCGCCTACATCATGGCGGGAGGGCCGACGGCGCCCTCGGGATGGCAAGACCCGGATACCTCCACGCTGACCTGGGCCAAGATAGAATCCAATCAATACAGCGCCAGGCTCGGCGTATGCGCGGCGAGCGCGGGCGACGTGAACGGCGACGGGTATGCCGACGTGATTGTTGCCGGATATTTGTACGACGAACCGGGCCATGAAGCCGACAACAAAGGCGCCGCCCTGGTCTTTCTTGGAAGCGCGGCCCCGCCGTTGGGAACGCCGGCGGGATCCCGTTGGCTCAATCCGTCCGACGCCAATGCCATACTGTACAGCGATCAGCCGAACATAGGCGTGACTCAGGTTAGGGGCGTCGGCGATCTCAATGGTGACGGATACTCCGATGTGGCATGGGGTTCCTCGTTCTATCCGGTAACCAGCGCCGGCATTGACGGGGTTGTCTATGTTTTTCCCGGATCGAAGAACGGAATCATGGGTTCATACGTTCAGGATGCCGCGTTGAAACTCTACTCGGAACAGCCGGCAACCGTCTTTGGAGGGGCGTTCTGTTCACAAACCGATGTGAATGGAGACGGTTTTGCCGACTTGATCGCCGGGGAACAGGCTTATACGCGCGCCTACGGCACGGAAGGCGGCGTCCACGTCTTTTACGGTCCAATTACCCAAATGCAGGGCAGCGACCTGTCGGAGGCGGCAGCCATTCTCGAAGGAACCCAACCACAGTCGAAACTCGGCTTGGCGGTCGCGGGCGCGGGCGACGTGAACGGCGACGGCTATGCGGATGTGGTCGTGGGCGCGCCGCTGTATGATTACGGTTCGAGCGATGTAGGCGCGGCCTTTCTCTATCTCGGTTCCGCGAACGGCCTGAGCCTGACGCCGGCCTCCGCCCTTTACGGAGACAGTTCGAATCCAAGCGGCGCCTTCGGCGAAGGGGTTGCGGGCGCGGGAGACGTGAATGGCGACGGCTATGCGGATGTCATTGTCGGCAATCAAGGTTACGCAGGCCACGGGGCGGCGTTCTTGTTCCTTGGATCATCCTCGGGTTTGGTGGGCACGGGACCGGCAGCGGCGGCCTCCAAGGTCGAATCCGATCAGGTCAATTCGCAATTTGGAAGATCGGTCGCGGGAGCGGGCGATGTCAATGGGGACGGTTATGCGGACGTCATCGTCGGCGCGGGTTACTATGATTTTGCCACGTTGGGCGGGGCGGCGTTCGTGTTTCTGGGAGGGCCCGGAGGTCTCATCGGAAGCGGTCCAGGCACGGCGCAGGCCAAGTTGACCGCCGAGTGCAGCAGTTCGTGGTTTGGGGAAAGCGTGTCGGGCGCCGGGGATGTCAACGGCGACGGTTACGCGGATGTCGTCGTCGGCGCGGCCACGTATGGCGGCGTCGGACGCTTGAAGCGATGGGAAGGCGGCGCTTTCGTGTTCTTGGGATCGGCCAACGGCGTCATCGGAACCGGCCCATCGAACGGACATGCTTTGATCGAAACCGATCATCCCTTTTCCGACGATCAGAACGAGTGGTGGCTCTTTGGAAAGTGTGTATCGGGCATTGGCGATGTGAATGGCGATGGTTACGGGGATATTGCCGTCGCGGCGCCTACTTACGAAGGGCAGAAATATCGCGAGGGCGCGGTGTTCGTGTTTCACGGATCGGCGAGGGGTATTTCGGCGCGTACCATTGCCGACGCGAACGCTATAATTACCGGAAACCTGACCGGAAGCCAATTCGGCCAATCCCTCTCGGGAGCAAGGGATGTCAACGGCGACGGTTTTGATGATCTTCTCGCGGGAACCACCAATTACCGGGGCGGCGCGGCCTTTGTGTTTGCGGGATCGCGCAATGGCGTGGTTGGAACCACGCCGGCCGACGCCGCCGGCAGCCTGTTCGCCAATCCGGGCTACAACGTATATCCGGGATTCGGATATGACGTGGCCGGTGTGGGCGACGTGAACGGAGACGGTCATGCCGATCTACTGGTCGGCGCAAACAACTACCCAGGCCCCGTTGGCGGAGACAATCCCGGCGGAACAATGCTTTACTATGGCGCCTCGGAAGGCTTCAATGTCAATCTGCGCTTGACGCGCGCGGACAGCACGCCCATCGGTTCCCCCGGAGTGGACATCGGTTCGGACGGTGTGAAACTGTTCATGCAGTGCAAGAGTCCAGCGGGCCGGTCGAAAGTGAAGTTGCAGTGGGAGATCAAGCCTTACGGCACGCCATTCGACGGCACGGGTCTCGGTGAATCGAGCGCGTGGCAGGACACGCTGACGGGCTACACCTTCACAGAGACTGTAACGGGTTTCCCGCTGGCGAACGGTTTCCACTGCCGCATGCGCGCGCTGTACGCGCCGGTGCTGGGCCCGGTTCCCGGCCAGTCGGCGCACGGCCCGTGGTTCCGCCCGCAATGGGTGACGCCGGGTCCGTCGGACTTCCGGACCTCGGCGTATCAGCCGCCGACGACGCCCGGCCTGTCTTGGACGGGCGCGCCGTACGACACGACGGAAGACCTTGTTTGCGCCCTGACATCGGAGTCGGTTTCGCCCGGCACGCCGTCGCGGACAATAGAATCCTACCGGTTTGTGTGGGACAACGGGACGGGGACGATTATCGAGCATGTCTTGCCGGTTCCCGTGGCGTCGGACACGATTTCCGCCTCCAATACGGCCAAGGGCGAGACGTGGTCCTGCTTCGTGCAGGCGTACGACGGCGTCATGTACACGACAAATCCCGGCCATGTGAGCACAACGATCGCCAACGGCCTTCCGGGCGCGCCGTCGCTGAATTATCCGGCGGTCCAAAGCGATTCGGCGAATCTGGTGTGCCGGATCAGCGACGTAAGCGGCGACCCGGACGGCGATCCGCTCCAGTTCCGCTTCCAATGGTGGGTGAAGCGCAGCGGCGAATCGTCGTTCACGGCGCTGCCGCCGTCGCCGCCGTCGTCGGCGATTTCCAGCCAGATCAACAACAGCGAGACGCAGGTGGGCGACGTGTGGCGCGTGGTGGTGACGGCCTACGACGGCATGGATTACGGCACGCCGTCGCCGGCGCTGGACTGCACGATCGTGCTAGGCGGCGTCGAGATGTCGTTCATCCTGTTGGGAACGAACGTCCCGTCAATTACGCTGGGCCAGCCGATTACGGCTAACGGCCAGATCTTCCCGATGCCGTCGGGTTCGGGCACGGTGACGTTCCGGAGCATCACGCCGTCGGGCGTCGCATCCGACGTGTTTCCGGAAGGCGTGGTGTTCAGCAACGGCGGGTACACCCGCACCTTCCATCCGACGGAAGCGAGCCAGGGCCGCAATCCGTGGACGATCACCTCGGCGTGGCCGGGCGACGCGACGTACCGCAGCGCGACCAGCACGGACGTGACCTTCGAGGTGCTCAAGGCGCTCCCGACGCTGGCGGTGTCGGCGAACGCGTCGTCGGTGCCGCTGGGCTATGCAGATGTGGATGTGACGGTGACGTTCGTGACGGGCTTCCCGACGGAATTGGCCGGCCTTGTCGCGAACCGCGCGGTCCGGCTGAACGCGAAAAAACCGGACGGCTCCTCGGCGGCGACCCTGACGGGCGTGACGGACTCGACGGGCAAGGCGGTGTTCGACGCGTGGGAACTGGACATGCCGGGCACTTGGCAGTTCCGCGCGGATTTCCAGGGCGACAACGATTTCCTGCCGGCGGCCTCGACGCCCTACGACGAACCGGAGACGGTCCGCGTGACGGTGAAGGACCGGGCGGGATACGCCGTAATCGTGGTGGGCAAGTACAACGCGGCGGGCGAGGGCCGTCCGGAACACGCCAAGACCGGCGATGGCGTCTATCGCGTGCTTCGCGACCGGGGCATCGCGCCGGAAGACATCTACTATTTCCGGGAAGGCCCGGCCCAGCCCGCGCCGGATATCCTGGTGTCGGACACGACGCCGACGAAGGCGGAGGTCGCCACGGCGATCACGGGCTGGGCGGCATCGAAGATGCTGTCGCGCGCGGCGCCGTTGTATATCGTGTTCGTGGACCACGGCAGCGTGAACAAATTCTATGTGTATTCGGGCGCATACGACGAGACGTGGTATCTGTCGCCGTTGGATCTGAACGGCTGGATGAACACGCTGGAGACGGCGCTCGCGGGCCATGATGCGCTGAACGAGGCGCGGGTGGTGGTGTACGGCGGATGCCATTCGGGGAGTTTCATCCCGGTGGTGTCGAAGCCGGGCCGGGTGATCGTGGCCAGCGCGAAGTCGGGCCAGGTGTCGCACCGGGGCGTGATGGACCCGGCGGACAATATCCGGGACGGCGAGGCGTTCACGACGGAGTTCTTCCGGAAACTGCGGGACGGCAAGACGCTGCGCGAGGCGTTCGAGACGGCCAGCGGGAAAATGTCCGAGTACACGGCGAACGCGACGAGCGGCGCGGGCGCGTCAACGGTGCAGAAGCCGGTGTACGACGACAACGGCGACGGGGAAGGGACGAGCGGCGCGTTGTCCCCGCTTCCCGGCCTTGACGGGGCGATGGGCCATGTGCTGACGCTGGGCTACGGCGTGAACGACACGGGCAACGCGGGCTGGATCAACGTAACGCCGACGGTGACGCTGGATTCGGGCGAGTCGCTGGGCGGCTTGGAAGCATACTGCGACAAGCGCCCGGCAACGGGCTGCACGGCGTGGGTAGAAGTGAAGACGCCGGCGTATACAGGCAGTACGCCGGTCGAGGATGAGACGCCGATCGAAGATCGGGCGCAGGAAGTGCAGTTGGCGCGTTTCGACGCGGATGCGGGGACGAGCGACCTGCTGAACGGGATCTTCCGCTGGCCGGGGAGCCTTTTCGGCACGACGTTCCAAAACGCGGGGACGTACAAGGTGTTCTACTTCGTGAAGGATGGCGAGACGGGCGCGGTGAGCACGCACCTGCTGACGACCGTGTACCGCCGGCTGGGAGGAAATGAGCCGCCGCCCGCACCGGAACTGGTGCTTCCGGAAAATGCGTCCATCATGCACACCCCGCTCTTGTTCTTGTGGAACGCCGTGACGGATCCAGACGGCGTGACGTACCGGATCGAGGTGGACGAGGACGGGGATTTCGGTTCGGGCGCGATTATTCGCGACAACCTCGAATCGTCATACATCGTGCTGGGGCCGGACGACGGGATCCTCGATTTACGCACCTACTATTGGCGGGTGTACGCGGTGGACGGTTTCGGGGCGCGTTCGGCGGACGGGGCGGTGTGGAATTTCACCGTCGAGAATGTGAACCCCGAAACGCCCGGCACGCTGATGGTTAAAATCCGCGATACCCGCGGCAATCCGGTTTCCGATGCGACGGTTCAGGTGGCCGGCCAGGCTGAGCCGGCCAAATCGAATACGCCGGGAAATTACTATAAGAGTTTGGGCCCGAGCGTCTACAGCGTTCAAATCGCGAAGACGGGCTACGCTCCCGTCGAGTTGGTCAATGTGGGCATCACGAGCGGCAATATTACGGAACGGACGGTGGAACTGCTCTCCAACGAATGGAACGAGTGGGCGTCGCAACCGCGTTCGCACAAGGGCTACACGGGGACGAATTACACGTTTTCCGTGACACCCGCGTGCGGTCCGGGTCTGCTGACGTTCCAATGGAAATGGGACGACGGTGTCAATCACCTGCCGCTGGACGGCCCAACCACGCAGACGTGGACGTTGACCAATTTGACAGTGGCGAACAACGGCGAATACTGGTGCGTGGCGACCTACGAGGGTACGCCGCACGAGAGTGCGCATGCCATGCTCGAAGTGGCCGACCATCTGGAGATTGCGGCGCATCCGGCGGGCGGTACGGTGAACGCAGGCGAATCGTTTGCGTTCAGCGTCCAGACGACGGGCGGATTTCCGCCGTTGCATTACGAGTGGCGCAAGAACGGCCAGATATTGCCCGGCGCGCCCAACGCGAACACCCTGGAAATCCCGTATATGTCGCCGTCCGACGCGGGGACATACACCGTGATCGTGAACGATTCCAACGGCGATGTTCGCACGTCCAATGCGGCCAATCTGACGGTTTCCGGCGGCGAAACGCTGCCCGTCGCGGGCGGATGGGCGCTGCTGGCGCTGGTTTCGTTCCTTGCGGTTGCCGGCGTGAAGGCGTCGGGCAGAGGAAAAAAATAGTTTGGCGGGATCAAACGAATGAGAGGAGCAACGGCCATGAGTTGTCCATTGACGCGGCGCCAGTTTCTGGGTACGACGGCGGCGGGAAGCATCCTGCTTGCGGCTCAACCGGGAGTTTCGTCTTCCTTGGGCGCAAGCGAGGAAGGTTGGCCCGAAATGCCGCCGGTGAGGATCCACAAGGTTTTCGTGGGGCGAACGGGCGATATCTATATGTCGCGACCGACCGAGGAAATCGGCAAACTCAACGAATATCTGGCCGGGGTCGAGAAAAAAATCGGCGGGATCCAGTTTACCGGTGGTGATTTGATTCCGCCCGCCGAGGCGGCGTCCGTTCTTGCGAACATTTCCGGCGCCGACGGGGTGATGCTGTTTCATCTCAGCGGTCACGGCGGCGGTTCTCCCGGGGAAGCGATGGATCAGATCGTGAACATGGACATTCAGACAGCCGTTTTTTCGCAGCCGTTCAGCGGGCACGGGTGGATGTACTTCCCGCGTTGGCAGAAGGCCGGCAAGAAGGTGGTCCTGCTTCCCACAAGCGATTGGAGCGAACTGGATCGCGTGGCGGGGCTGATGCGCGTCGCGCCCCGGTTGCGCCAGACGAAGATCCTGGTGGTGCGCGGCCCGATGGGCACAGCTCCCGCCTGTTCAGCCGAGCAGGTCAAGGCGCGTTGGGGAATCGAGATGGTGCCCATAAGCGTAGAGGAAACGCTCGAGGCGCATCGCTCCATCGATCTCGCCGCCGCCGAAGCCGAGGCCGAACGATACTGGATGGGCTGCGCCAAACAGATTGTCGAACCCACGCGGGACGAGATCGTAAACGCGTCCCGGTTTTATCTTGCCCTGAAAAAACTGATGCTGGACCACGGCGCCCGGGCCGTGACCAGCTCGAATTGCATGGGCGAGCCCGCCAAGGGGTGTTTCGCCTTCAGCAAACTCAACGATCTGGGACTCGTGGGCACGTGCGAAGGCGACATGGATTCGACCCTGACGATGCTGATGTTCCAGTATGCTTTCGATGTGCCCGGATTCGTCAGCGATCCCGTGTTCGACACGGCCCGGAACGCCCTTATCCATTTTCATTGCACCTGCGCCACGAAGATGGATGGATGCAGGGGCGAGCGATTGCCGTTCAGCATCCGCACGCAGACCGACAGCGGGCGCGGCGTGGCGCTGGACGTCGAGATGCGCGTCGGCCAGCCGGTCACCTGCGGAAAGTTCATCAATCTTGACACCATGCTGATCTCGACCGGGAAGATTACCGAAGTCACCCACGATGCGCTTGCGTGCCGCACCCAATTCGTCACGGAAGTACCCGATGCCCGGAAAATGTTCCTGAACTGGGGCGGCGGAGTGCTCGAGGGCGACGTCATGACGCTCCTGCATCGCGTAGTGTGCTATGGCGATCGCCTCCAGAGCATGCGGGATCTGGGTTCTTTGATGGGATTTCGCGTCGTCGAGGAAGCGTGACCCTTTGTGACTCGTGCAGCCCCCCTCTTGGCGCGGGCGGTGAACGATCGGACGGATCCGCCGGATGCGGCGGATCGCATTCTGTTTGCGCGAGCGCGGGGGGGTCTGTTATTTTCCCAATCAGGACAACGTGGGATCGGTTATGCGCATTGACATTGCAGCCCAGTCCGATGTCGGACGGCACAAGCGAAACAACGAGGATTTTTACGGGGTCTTCCGTGAAGACACGCCCGGTTTGCGTTTGTTCAAGGAAGGCGCGCTACTGTGCGTGGCGGACGGACTGGGGGGCCACGTAGGCGGCGAGATCGCAAGCAAATTGGCCGTGTCGCTGTTGAAGGACACATTGCAGTTGGATCCGCCGGATCCCGATGAAACAGCGGACGAGACCAAGGATTCGCCCTATTTGGAAGTGCTCCGCGGTGGCATCCGAAAGGCCAACGACAGCATCCATGCCACCAATAAGGAATTGGTGCGCGGGAGCCGTCCGATGGGTACGACGTTGCTGGCGGCGCTGGTCGAACCCAAGAAGGTGCATATCGCCAACGTGGGCGATTCGCGCTGCTACCACATCCGGGACGGCGAAATCCTGGCCAAGACCGAAGACCATTCATGGGTGGACGAACAGGTCAAACTCGGGTTGATGTCGCGCGCCGAGGCCGAATCCGACCGGCGCCGCAACATCGTCACCCGGTGCATCGGCACGCATCCCGAAGTCGAAATTGATTCCTACATTTGGCACGTGGTGCCCGGCGATGTCCTCATGTTGTGCAGCGACGGTCTAATCAACATGGTCAAGGAATCCGAAATCAAGGAGGAATTCCGCCGCGGCGGATCCTCGGCCGACATAGCCCACCGCCTGATCGACCGCGCCAATGAGAACGGCGGCAAGGACAACATTACCGTTATCGTCGCGCGAATTAGTCCCACGGTGGGCCAGCGATTCAAGGCGTTTTTCCGCAGCCACGGCATGAAACTGCTTTGGTCGCTGGCGACGCTGGCGTTCGGCGCGGCCTGCTTCGCCGCCGGGTATTGGCTGCGCGGCGTTAAATTCTGAATGAATGGCCGTTTTGGCTCTCATGGAGTCTGTTCGATGAATCATCCGCTTGCCGGCTGGAAAGACAAGATTCTGTTTACACCGGGTCCGCTGACCACCAGCCGGACGGTCAAACAGGCCATGCTGCGCGATTTGGGATCGCGCGACTTCGAGTTCATCGCAACGGTCCGCGCCATCCGGGAACGGCTGGTCGCTTTGGCCGGCGCAAAACCGGGCGAATACGAGGCGATACCCTTGCAGGGCAGTGGGACCTATGCCGTCGAGGCCGTCTTGACCTCGACCGTACCCCACGACGGCAAGGTGCTGGTCGTCATCAACGGCGCCTATGGACAGCGGATGGTTCGAATCTGCGCCGTGGCCGGCGTGGCGTGTTGCTCCATCGAATTTTCCGAAGATACCGTGCCGGACTTGCATCGCGTGGAGCAGACGCTTTCCGGGGATCCCGCCATCACCCATCTGGCCATTGTGCATTGCGAAACGACCACGGGCATCATGAACCCAATCCGGCAGGCCGGCGAGTTGGCCCACCGGTACGGCAAGCGCTATTTCGTGGATGCGATGAGCAGTTTCGGCGCTGTGCCGATCGACGCGCCCGCATGCGAAATAGACTATCTTGTGTCCTCCGCGAACAAGTGCATCGAGGGCGTGCCGGGTTTTGGATTCGTGATTGCGCGGCGGAAGAGCCTGCTCGAAACCGAGGGCTGTGCGCGAAGCCTGAGCCTCGATCTCCTGAACCAGTGGCGCGGTCTCGAAGCCAACGGACAGTTTCGGTTCACCCCGCCCACGCATGCCCTGCTCGCCTTCCATCAGGCGCTGGCCGAACTGGAGGCGGAGGGCGGCGTGACCGGGCGTGCGGCGCGGTATGCCGCCAACCACCGCGCGCTGATCGAAGGCATGCGCGCGATGGGATTCGAGGAGTATCTCGCGCCCGAACTGCAAGGCCCCATCATTACCTCGTTTCGCTATCCGAAACACCCCAATTTCACCTTCGAGGAATTCTACCGGAGGCTGAACGAGCGCGACTACGTGATTTATCCGGGAAAAGTCAGCAACGCCGACTGTTTCCGCATCGGCCACATCGGCCGCATCTTCGAAGCCGACATCCGCGCCCTGTTGGCCGCCATCCGCGAAACCATGGCGGACATGGGGATCGAATTGCCCTTGGGAAAATAAATAGGAAAAGAGGGACTGTGCATGGAATTCTATTTTCAGCGTTCGTATCGGGGGCCGTTGAAGGCTGTCATCCTCGATTGGGCCGGGACGACGATGGATTTCGGGTGCCTGGCGCCCGCCGTGGTGTTTCGCGAAATCTACCGGCGTTTCGGCGTCGAAATCTCGATGGAACAGGCGCGTGAACCAATGGGCGCCCACAAACGAGTCCACATCGCCCAAATCGCGCAAATGGAAGCCGTCAGAGGAAAATGGCAGGAAGTCCACGGCGCGCCGCCCACGGACGACGATGTCGAGCAGATGTTTCAGGCATTCATTCCCGCGCAGTTGAAGGTTCTCGCAGACTATGCCGACCTCGTACCGGGGTGCCTCGATGCGATTGCGGCGTTCCGCGCCCGCGGACTCAAGATCGGTTCGACGACCGGCTACACCCGCGAGATGATGGACCTGCTCCAGGCGGAGGCCGCGAAACGCGGCTATACGCCGGACGCGACCGTCTGCGCAACGGACGTGCCGGCGGGACGACCCGAACCATGGATGTGCCTCATGAACGCGATGCGCCTCGGCATTTATCCGATGGAAGCCATCGTGAAAGTGGGCGATACGCTGCCGGATATTTACGAGGGACTCAACGCGGGCATGTGGACCATCGGACTCGCCATGACGGGCAACGAGGTCGGCGTGTCGCTCGAAGAACTCGACGCCATGGAACCGAAACTCAAGGCGGCCAAACGGCAACGCGCCTATTCGCGCATGGCGCAGGCCGGCGCGCACTACGTTGTTGACGGCATCGCCGACGTGCCGCCGCTGCTCGATGCCATCAACGAACGCCTCGCGCGCGGTGAGCGCCCCTGAAATCGCATTGAACGACCACAGGGAAGACAATGAACAAAAGGACATAAAAGACGCAAAGGACAAAAAGGACAGTCTCGCAATGGACGAGGACTGCCGCATGAACGGCGGCGGCCGAACATGGGTTGGCGGAAAAAAGGAATGGCGGCACAGTGAAAACGGCAACAAAATATTTGTGGTTCAACACGAAACAGCAGCGTGAATACATCAATATCACCGATACCGTCCAGGAGATCGTGGACAAAAGCGGCATTCGCGAGGGAATGGCGCTGGTCAGCGCGATGCACATTACCGCCGGGGTTTATGTGAACGACGCCGAGTCGGGACTCATCAAGGACATAGACGAATGGCTCGAGCGTCTCGCGCCGTTCGACCCGAATTACCGGCATCACGGCACGGGGGAGACAAACGGCGACGCACACCTCAAAAGCCTGCTCATCCACCACGAGGTCATCGTGCCCGTCACGGAGGGAAGACTCGATCTGGGGCCGTGGCAGCAAATCTACTACGCCGAATTCGACGGACGCCGCCGGAAACGACTGGTCGTAAAAATCATGGGCGAATAAGAGACGATCAGACGGCGTACCCAAAAATCAGAATGATTTCCCCATCCAGCACGGAAAATGGTATAATTATACTGCTTACACGGTACGCATGCCGGTGTGTGGAGCCGGCATCGTTATACAGTTGAATCCGTTTCCCGGTTGCCGGTCCATGGTTTATGCAGTTCATGACATCCGATGACCGGGAGATGCGTCCGCGCCCGTGGTTCAATCCTTCCCACCCGCATTTTCGTGGGGGCGACAAGGTTTCGACGGGGGTGAAAGACGCGTGAGTTGCATGCCGAGGTCCCCGGTTGGCCTCGTAAAAAAACCGGGAAAAACACAACTGCCAACGAACCATTGGCACTTGCCGCCTAATTAGGCGACACGTCCTGCCGTTGACCGCCTGCTAGACGGACAGGGCGCCGACAGCGGGTCCCGCCCCGGTCGCGGCGCATAGCCGGCAAGCGGGTATTCAGTGCACCTAGCGGTCCGTGATGCCGCGCCTGACGACGTCACGGATGGCGAATCCCAATCGAAAGGCTAAGCATGTAGATACGCACGCCGAAGCGCCTTCGGACGGGGGTTCGATTCCCCCCGCCTCCACCATTCTTCTCTTCGCAACTGCGCTCCTTCGGAGATGATCTCCGCAGGAGCGTTTCGCGTTTTCGGCCAATATTCGCGGGCTTTCGCGCGTTCGACGCCCCCGCGAAAACCGGACTTGCCCCCGCACATCTTCGCTCTATTCGGGCACATTTCTCCCCGGTTTTCTCTATTCTCTCCAATAATTCTGGACTGAGTCCGGAATTGCCGTTTGGCGTAATCCCTTGTATTTCAACCAGATACAAACGTGACATTTTTCGTAGGTTGCGAACGGGATACAATCGGTGTCGCCGGAAACAGGGACGAAAAGCAAGTTCACGAACCCACGTCCGGTTTTGAATACGCCTCACCCCCGTAAACAAAGGCTAAACGCATTCCGGCGAGAAGCGTTCTCAAGTTGGGCTTCCTGGGGTGGAAGCGATTCTTAAGCAGGCTTCCTCTTGGGGCGTATTTCCTGCTCAAAAAGAGCCTCCGGGCGAACCGGGCAAGACAGCAAAATGCCGGAAGCTCAGGGGGCGGCTTCCGGCATCAATATTGAAGGTGATCAGACTGGCGGTTACGTGAACCCGAGGGCTTGGCGCTGCTCGTCCCAGTCGTATGACAGAACCTTGACAAGCTTCATGTACGACAAGCCATCGGGTTCCCGGCCGTCCAGGATGGCTTGGGTGATGTCCGGGGCGAGCGTGGCCAGCCGCAGAACCCGGGCGACATACGACGGGTCTTTCTTCACCGCCGCGGCAAGCTGGCCGGTCGATTTGAAATGTCCGTTGTCGAGCAGCCGGGTCCAGGCGTGTGCGCGGGCCAGGATGGAAACCAGCCGTTCCTGATTGGCGGGGCGATCATCCGTGGAGGCGCCATCCAGCCCCTCCGGTGCAATGATAAGCCTGCGTCCGCCGCGCCTCCGCACAAGCATGGGCACATGAATCAGCAAGCCACCGTCCTCGGTTGGCCTGATAGTGACTTGTCCTTCGGTCATGATAGTTCTCCGCGTCGCCGCGCTTCGTCGGCGTAGGCAGTCAGGTCGGAGACAAGACCCGCGACACCGACGGCCTTCAGTTTCAGGTCTATCCCGTCCAACCACACGGTGATGCGCTCGACCAACATGTGGACAAGGCGGTATTTTTCCGCGGGGAAGAGCACCTCCCAGAGTTCCTCGAGCGTGCCAAAGGCTTTCGCGACATCGTGTTCGGTGATGCGCTCCATGCCCAGCCCGCCAAGTTCCCGCTCGACCTGGTCCAGCCGTCCACCAATGGATGAGGCCTTTTCGTTGAGGGTCATTATTTGACCTGGATCGCCTCCCGCCCTCACAAACTCGACCGCCTTGTTCTGGATGGCGGCGAGTTCTTCCCTGAGCCGGGCGCGTTCATCATTCCACCGTTCGCGATCCGCGTCCTCCTGACTTCGCGCGGCCATGAACGTCCTCGCGACCAGCGCCGGCGTGCGAAACACCGCCCCGATCTGTTCAACGACGACCTTCTCGATTTCTCCCTTGGGGACGCGGCTTACCGGGCAGGCGCCAGCGCCGCGTTTATGAGCGGCTTGGCAGAGGTAATAATGCACTTCCCGTCCCTGTCCCTTTGTGTAGCTTGGACTCATGGCTCTGTCGCAATGCCCGCATCGTATCAAGCCTCGCAGCGGCGAGTCCGTGGTGATCCTTCGTGAGTGACATCTCGTGCGATGGTTGTTGTCGAGCAACGCGCGGGTTCGCTCCCAAAGCTCCTTGTCGATGATAGCCTCGTGTTCACCCTGATAGACGTTGCCGTTGTGATTGACCTCTCCCGTGTAAACCTGATTCCAGATCACCCGGCGAATCGCCCCTATATCCCAGGCATGGCCTTCCCGGTTCTTTCCTTTCTTCGTTTTCCATGCCTTGGTAGCCACGCCATCGGCGTTCAGTTCACGCACGACCTGAATCGTGGAACTCGTCTGATAGAAGCGCTGGAAGATACGACGCACGACGGCCGCTTCCGCTTCATTGACCACGAGCCGTTTGTTCGCGCGGTCCACGTCGTATCCGAGGGGCGGCGGGCCGCCGCACCATTTTCCGTGCCGCTTGGCGGCGGCTACCTTGTCCCGGATACGCTCGCCCGCGATTTCCCGTTCATACTGCGCGAAGGACATCAGGATGCCCAGCATGAGCCGTCCAGAGGAATCGGTGGTGTTGAATTGCTCGGTGACCGAGACGAAGCTGACGCCTCGTTCCTCGAAGAGTTCGACCATGCGGAAGAAATCCAGCAGCGAACGGGACAGCCGGTCTATCTTGTAGACGACGATGGTGTTCACTTCGCCCGCGTCGATATCCTTGAGAAGCCGTTTCAGAGCCGGGCGTTCCATCGTGCCACCGGAGAAACCGCCGTCATCATACTGACCGGGCGCCTTTACCCAGCCACGAGCGGCCTGGCTGCGGATAAATGCCTCGCACGCTTCCCGTTGGGCATCCAGTGAATTGAAATCCTGTTCCAGACCGTCTTCATGGCTCTTGCGGGTGTATATGGCGCAGCGGAGCACGGTCTGTTCATTTCGCGAATTACGACCTGTCTCACGCATTCCGCAGTTTCCTCTTGCAGCTCCTGATACGAGGCAAACCAAAGAAATCCCGGCCGCTTCGCTTCATTCCCGTTATGGTTTCCGATACCGCCGTCAGCGAGCGGTAGACCTTTCCCTTGTAAAGGAATCCGCGTTCGACTACTGTCACTTCGTATTCGATTCCGCGCCAGCGGCGTCGGAGACGGGTTCCCGGAGCCAGTTGCGCGCCTACGGTCTTTTTCTCCGGCTTCTTGGCGACGCTCGCCAACGTATCCGTTTCCCCGAGTTCCACAAGACGCTGATTCGCGCGTTCGTTCAGACCGCCGTAGTACATCTCCTGGATGCGATAGGCCAGTCTCCGTACAAGGTGCTGGCGGTTGTATGCGGGCGGCTCGGTGCCATTCAGTTCCCGCCATTTCTCACGCAACTCCGGGGTCTTCATTTTGGCCAGTGCGGCCAACTGCCGCAGGACCGTTCCCCGCAGACGCGCGTTCCCGTTCGTCCCGGCTTCTATCTCCTTGTTTTTTGCGTTCATTGAACCTCCTTCAACGTTGTTTCCGGTGGTCATGAACGCTTCGTTCGGAGGTCGAAATCAAGTCCATTTTTGGAGAACGTTTATCTCTTTTTCTGGTATCCGACAGGTTTCTCTTAGCTCGAAGGCGCAGTACCCCAGCCGCCAGAATCGAGGCAACGACATTGAGCCCTTGCGGTTCATGCGGCTCCTCGGAATGCTTTGGTTGCAGACGTTCGGGCATTGGTCTCCTGGTCCTGATGTCGGTTGTTCCACGGGTAGTCGCGATATCGACCCCCAAGGGTTATCTACCGGCGAGAACAAGAAACTGACGGAGTTTACGCAAACGGACGCCGGGGCTTGACAACATGCGGTTCAGTGTGTTTATATATTCCTCAACACCCAGGATGAGACACCCAAATGTCTCGGGGTTGTTTGGCCCGACGGATGACAGGAAGCGAGTGGACATGACGGGAAACATTGAGTTTGGAAAACGCATCCAGGAACTGCGGAAAAGGAAGATGGAGACCGATCCATCTTTCTCGCTCCGCCAGTTTGCGGCCAAGGTGGGCATCAGCCCCACGTTCGTGAGCAAAATCGAGAATGGCGAGTTCGACCCTCCCAGTGCGGAGAACATAAAGAAGATGGCCGCGCTTTTGGAATGTAATGCCGATGAACTGCTCGCTCTGGCCGGCAAGGTCGATCCGGATATCGCCGAGATCATCCGAAAGAAACCCAAAGCCCTCGCCGACTTTCTTCGCGTCGCTCACGGCCGAAGCGAAGAAGAGATCCGCAAGATGACGGCTCGCATGGTGAATCCGGAGGAGAAGGGAGATGCAGAAAAGCAGTGAGCCGTCTTCATTCCGTCAAGTACATGCCAAAGCAGCATATCGAGAGAGCGGCCGAAGCGCTGATTCACTTATATGCGCGCCAGTACGGCCTCCCGGACGATGCGCCGGTACCGGTGGATGCCATTCTTGAGTGTTCACTGGGGCTGACGCTCGAGATCGGCGATCTGGCCAATCGGCTTGGTTTGAATGATGTGCTCGGCGCTACGTGGATCGAGTCACGGACCGTGATGATCGACCAGACCTTGGAGCCGACGGACAACCCTTCCAAGGAAGGTCGTTTCAATTTCACGCTCGCACATGAGGTTGGCCACTGGGAACTCCATCGTTTTCAGATCTGCGATCCTCCCGACCAGCCATCGTTGTTCGATTTTCAGACCGAGCCGTCCATCGTCTGCCGGTCCAGCCAGTCCAGGGAACCGATGGAATGGCAGGCCGATTGTTTCGCGGGGTACCTGCTCATGCCCGAGGATCGCGTCTTCAAGACTTGGGCACAGGTCTACGGATCATCCGGACAATACGTTGCTTTCGAGGAGATCGAGCAACTGAAGGATCGGTGGGGTGAAAAGCGTCCGACGGTCAAGGTCGCACGGGAGATGGCAAGACGGTTCAACGTGTCCGGCCAAGCGATGCAGATTCGCCTGGAGAATCTGAAGCTCGTTCTGCCCGAGAAACCGGAGCCGGATTTGTTTTCGGGAGGCTGGGAATGATCCCGGTTCTCTCTTTTTTTTGGCTTGAGTGTTTAGTGTTTATTTCACTCTATCAGCCGTGAGTGCGGCTGCCACAACATGAAAGGAGATTCTGCTGATGCGGAACGCGTTCAATGAGAGCATGCGCAAAGTCGGCGCCCCACTCGCGGAGTTCTGGGAAAACGACTTGGAACTTGGTCTGGAGGATATTCTTCGGCGACTGAGCAATGATGGACACCTGTCCGAGTGGGCCGGAAGTCTGAATGGGCGATGCGCGGCGATTCTCTGCCGGAACCTTGGTCTCGCGGCAGAAGACACCATACACACGCGGCGCGCGGCGATACAGGCGTGCAACGGAACCTTGACCCCCTATCATTTGGTTGCCTGCTTTGCCAACCGTCAGTCCAGCATCGCCGTTGTCGAACTGGCTCAGCGGCGTCTTCCCAAAGAGGTCGTCGAGCAATGCCGGGTGAACGATGAGAAATTTGACGTGCCCGCTCTTCTGTTCGCGCTCTACCGGGAAAACCCGATGCTGCTGCGTGACGTATTTCACCTGAGCAAGATACACCGCAAGGGCTTCGCCCGGATGGAAATGAGTACCCAGGCGCGAAAACCCGCCGACCGAACCTTTGAAGACTACCTGCGTTCGGACGATGTCCGTGGAGCGTTGCGCCAAGCGGACAGTTCTCTTGCCGACGGACATACGAGCGAGTTTCGGGACGTAATCGAACTGAACGGCAGACTCCTTGTCTTCGTTCGCCGCGCCGAGCGCCCCGAGCATATCGTCCACGAAAACAAGATCATCCACGGGCACCGTCCCGAATGGATCATTCTGGATTTCGAGGATGGCGCCAAACGTGTCAACATCGCTTCACGCAGCATCGCCGAGTCCCTGGAACTCGCCAATCAACTGGCGTCCGGATATTTTGGCAAGGAGGTCTCCTACGCCAATGAATCCGAAGTGACATATGCCAAGCAACTGGAACGCCTGCTGGCTTGCCTGAAGGAGGGCCAGGACGAAAAGATGACATTCGTGGAACTGATCTTCACAAATTCGCCCCTCGATGGTTCGCCAAAACTGAAGATCTCCGACCAGAAGGCCATCGGCCCGGCCATCGCGCACTTCGAGTCGGTGATAGGCGGCCTCCTGGAGCACTTGAGCAATATCGAGAGCATCAAAGTCTGCTTCGCCAAGAAACGCGTGAGCGTCATCTTCGAGCGGGATGAGGAACATGAGGATGACGAGTTTGTCGTCCGCTATTCCGACAACCGTTTGAACGTATTCGAACGCCAGGAATTCGAAAACCACATGAGGAAAACCTATGGCATCCCCATCCTCTCGACGGAAAAACGTTTCAAGAAGCAGTCCTGATCTTCTCGACAGACTTCTGGCCGACGGTGCGCGAGCCGTTCCATCCAGTGAGCTTCGCCAAGCGGCGGCGCCGCTGGAGAAGCTGGGAATCCTGGCGCTGGAGGAACGGCAATATGTCCGCTGCGCCAACGCCGAGGATATTGAGGACTTCCGCTTCGTCAAGAACCGTAATTGCCGCGGGCGCATCTATATCGAAGAAGGGTTCGACCTCTATGGCGAGGACTACAAGTGTCCGGATTGCGACCGGCGCATTCTACCCGGCAGAAAGAAGCGGTATGACGAACTGCGGTTTAGCATCGTGCCGGAGGGAGTCAAGGCCTATGTCGAATCCGCGCTTGAGCGGACGGGGCTTCCCTGGAAGGAGAAGGCGCCGTGGGTCTACCGCATCGAAATTGGTGGTGAAGACATCTGGCTATGCGTCGTTGATTTCTGCGAGTCGTGTCAATACATGACGCGTGAATGGGCGGTTGCGAACAAGAACAAGGCACTGTGGCTTGTCGTCAATCCGCGAGGCAAGGTGGAACGTTTTCTCAAGGAAGACTGGATACCGGTTGTTGCGCTGGCCGAACTCCTGAGCGGAGACGCCGAGATCAAGTCGCTCCTTCATGCCAGGGCCACATCTCCACCACCAAGCAATCTCGGTAATTCATCGTTGCCGATCTACACAAAGGGCAGACGTCATCCGGCTTCTTTCGAAGTGGAGATGCCCCCGAATCCCGACCGCTTATTTGTGGTGCGAATGAGCGATCGGGAGGTGTTCGTGAATGGATTTCAAGTAGTCGCCAAGCAATCAAGAACGGCGTACAGTATCTTCAACATCCTGTACAAGCGTTTCCTGGCCAGATTCTCTGACGAAGCTGCGGACGAGGACTCGACTGCCATTCCCACGAAGGACTTGTGTTCCCTCCTCTATGACGAAACGGGAGATGAGCCTGCCTCGGATGAGTCGCTGAGCAAGGCGATTGGCCGTATTCGGAAGAACATCGAGACAGCGGTCAAGAGAAACACGGGTATGCCCATCGATGAATGCGACGTCATCGAGACCGTTCGATGGAAAGGTAAGGGCGATGGTGAATATGGCTATCGTTTGAACCCGGTTTCGGTCGCCATCCGTCCCCCGATACAACCCGAAACCGAGACATGACCGGTCAAATTTAGACCTGTCCGGTCGGAAGCAATGTGCCGGAGAAGAGTCCCGATAATGCGGACTTTTCTCCGGTTTTGTTTTTGAGACCCGTCCGGTCGAATCCAGACCTGCCCTGCAGGTGGGTGGCGTTTTGCCCGCATGATTTCACCCGTAACACGGCGAAATGGCGCCAGCAAAACCAAACATCTGGAGGTAAGACATGACGGTTCAATCGACAATGAAGAATCCCACCAAGCGGGAACTGACCCGCGCGCGCCGAAACCTGCTCGAACAGATGCAGGCTCTCAACTTCGGCCGCATCAGGAACATCCAGGTCATCGGCGGAGAGCCCCGTTTCACGCCCATGACGAAGATCGAGCGGCAGATCCGTTTCGGCGGGGACAATCAGCCCCGGCCCGAAGCCGCACTGGAGGATTTCGCCCTCAAGGACAAGGTCGTCGAACTCTTCGACGCCATTGAGCGGCTGGGCGATGGACTCATCCTGAAGTTGGAAATCAAGGGCGGATTGCCCTTCGACATGACTGTCGAAGAGCAGGCCGTCTAGGCCGGAAAAACAAACCAAGGCATCAGACAAAGGACCGGACGCCAAGCGGAGGCCGTTGTGGATGTCGCCGAACCGAGAGATCGGTTGATTGCGGCGATTCCATTTCGGCCTCCGCTTTCTGTCTGTCCGTCCCTTTCACGGTTCGCGCCGGCATCCACGCGACTCCCTCCCGTCCGGGAAGGAGCGCGAAATGCATCACCAGAACAAGTACCACGAATTGGGCGACTACGCCCATGACCTCATCAAGAACAAAGCCCGTCAGATCATCGGCAAGGCCGGATTCACCAAGTCGGATTGCGGAGATATCGAGCAGGAGCTCGCGATGGATCTCCTCGCGCGCCTGGAAAATTACGACCCAAGCAAGAGCAAACGCAGCACGTTCATGGCGCGCGTTGTCGATCACCGGATCGCGACTCTCATCGAGGAACGTCGCGCTGGCTGCCGGGACTGGCGGCTATGCCAGGAGTCGTTGGACGACCCTGCATGGCGGGAAGACGATGACGGAGCGCCGCGCGGTGACTGGTATCCCGACCCATCGGCGGCGGACGGCAATGACATTGCGCTCACGCTTGATCTGCAGGCCGCGCTCAATGCTCTTCCCAGCGACCTGCGCGAACTCTGGGATCTGCTCCTGAACACGAACATGCACCGTATCGCGCAAGACACGGGCATACCTCGAACCACCCTCTACTACCGATTGAAGCGGCTCCGCGATGCCTTGAGTGCCGCGGGACTATGAGCGAAGCGCCGTAGGCCCCGACAGTTTCCGGATTTCTCCGGTAAGTAACCAGTGAGCGGTGTCAACGCGGCGCCGCTCAACGCCGAGGCCTCGGGCGAAACACAGGAATCTCAGAAGGGAGTACCCATGAAAAATCAAAGCTACCGTTACCGATTCGCCCGGGCGGTGCCCGCGCGCGACATCGAAGAAACGCTCACGTTGGCCCTGATGGCCGTCGAGAGCCTCCACGGTCGGGCGCGCGTCCGGATGGATGGTCGTTTCCGGCTGGACAAGGACCGGCGCATCTGTCTTATCGACGCGGGAACGCGCATCGGCGCGGACCTCGCAAAGATCTTCACCGGCTATGTTACCCGCGAGTATGGCGAGAAGGCCGTGGACATCACCCGTGAATCCGCGCATGCCTGCTCGGGACAAGGCGGTTGCCGCACCGCGGCGGCGGGAGCGGCGGTATGAGCGAGAAGATGCGCACTACCTATTCGATGTGGTCCGCCTTCCGCAACTGCCGCAAGGCCTGCGAATGGCGGTACCTGAAGGAACTCGCACCGCTGGAGAGCGACCACAATCTGGCGTTCGGCGCGGTGATACACGCTTGTCTCGAACTCTGGCACCGCCATCGCGACCTCGACCGCGTGCTCGAACACCTTGATCGCACGTACGCAAGCCGGTGCGGCGACGAAAAACTTCTCGCGGAGTGGCACCTCGCCACGGCGATGGTCAAAGCCTACGCCGCGCGCTATCCCGAGGAGGACTTCGAGATCGTCGCACTGGAGAAGGGCTTCGAGGAAAAGATCGTCAACCCCGCCACGGGCGCGCCCTCGCGCAGTTTCTCGCTGGCGGGCAAGGTGGACGGCATCGTCCGTAAGGACGGCCAGTACTTCCTGCTCGAACACAAGACGGCCTCGCAGATCGATTCCGGCTACCTGGAACGGCTCTGGGGCGACTTCCAGATTCAGCTCTATTGCTGGTACATCGAGCAGACCTTCGGCTGGCGCATCAGCGGCGTCATCTACAACATTCTCGCCAAGGCGAAACTGCGCCAGAAGCAGGGCGAAACCGAGGCCGAGTATGAGGCGCGGTGCGCGGAACTCATCGCCAAGTCTAAAACAGGCAAGACCTCCGCGAAACGCCGCGAGCCGGAAATGGACGAGGAGTTCCAGACGAGGCTGGCCGAGTGGTACGCGCAGCCCGACGCTTTCCACAGGGAAATGCTGTTCGTCAGCCGCGACCAGTTCGACACGCTTCGCGCGGAACTCTGGGAACTGACGCGGTCATTCCTCGACGCGCGCCGCCGGGGCGTCTTCTACCAGAACACTTCCCAATGCTTCACGTACGGCCGCCCCTGCCCGTATTTCGCACTCTGCCGCTCGGGCGGCAGCCCCAACGTCATCGAGAACTTCTATCGCCGCGAGCTGCCGCACACCGAACTGCGCGACGGCGAGAACACCCTGGACAAACCCGCTTTCTGACCCCAAAGGAGACTCATGCCATGCCCTTGCCGACAGCCAAAACGCCCGCGAAACGTTCGCTCAGCGACGTTTCCATTCTTCTCTACGGCCCCTCGAAGATCGGGAAGAGCACGTTCGCGTCCCAGGCGCCCGATGCCATCTTTATCGCGACCGAGCCAGGCCTGAATGCGCTCGAAGTGTATCAATACCCCGTCACGAACTGGGCCGAGTTCCTGGAGGTTTGCGGGGAACTGGCCAAGGGCGATCACCCGTTCAAGACCATTGTCATCGACACTATCGACATCCTCTACCGGCTCTGCGCGGAGCATATCTGCCAAAAGCGCGGCGTCGAACACGAATCCGACGGTTCGCACGGCAAGATCTACGGGCTGATCAAGAACGAAATCTACCGCGTCCTGACGAAGCTCGCCCACCTACCCTATGGCCTGATTCTCATCAGCCACTCGCAGGACCGCGACCTGGAAACGCGCACCGGGACCGTCACGCGCACGGTGCCGACCTTGTCGGAGTCCTTCCGGCAGATCGTCATCGGCCTCGTGGACCTCATCCTGTACTGCGATGTCCAGGTCGAGCAGGCCGAGGACGGCACCCGCCGCTACCGGCGCGTCGTGCGCACCAAGCCCAACCCCAATTACGACGCGGGCGACCGCTTCGGCTGTCTTCCCGAAGTCATGGACCTCAGCTTCCCGGCCTTCGCCAAGGCCTTTGAATCCCCCAAGCAACCCGCTGCTCCGGCGGTCGCCGGACCGGCCAAACCCGCCAAGTAAGGAGATACGCCCATGGAAACGAACGGTTTTCCCAACGACGAACAGCATGACGAATTCGACCTGGCCCAATACGACGACGACTTCGCCGGCGCGCCGGTCGAGGAGAAGGAATTCGAGGAGCCGCCCGACGGCAAGTACCAGGTGCTGGTGGACAAGGTCGAGATGGCCAGGTCCAAGCAGACCAACGCGCCCATGCTCAAGTGGCAACTCAAGATCGTCGGGCCGCGCTGCGCAGGGCGCTATCTCTTCCGCAACAACATGATCGCCAGTCCGGAGAACGTGAAGTGGCTCAAGAACGATCTCGCCACGTGCGGGATGGACGTACAGAACCTGAAACTTTCCGACCTGCCCAATCGCCTGGGCGAACTCCTCGACGTGACGCTCGAAGTGCAGAAGAAGACCAACGGCGAGTATGTCAACGTCTACCTGAACAAGCGTATTCACATTGATTTGCCGTCCAGCCACGCGGCGAACGGCGGCGAAGACGCTACCGGGGAGTTCCTGCCGTTCTGATGGACAGCCGCATCCCCATCATCACCGACACGCGGGAACAGGAGGCGTATGCCTTCGATTCCCAGCGTTTCTCCACGGTCCGCCGCGCCCTTCCCGCCGGGGATTATTCGCTGGATGGCAGCGAAACGCGGGTGGCGGTGGAACGCAAGTCCATGCCGGACTTCGTCTCCACCGTCATCCGCGCCCGGAAACGGTTCCACGCCGAGTTGCGGAAGCTGGCGGAATACGAATTCGCCTGCGTCGTGGTCGAGGCGTCGCTGCGCGATGTTCTCGAAGGCAGCTACGGCACGGGCGCGCATCCGAACGCGGTTTTCGGCGCGGCCATTTCCATCTGCGTGGATTGGGGCATTCCCGTCTACTTCTGCGGCGACCGCCAGACGGCCCGGCGCTTCACCGAGGACTATCTCGAACGGTGCTGGCGGGCCATTACGAACGCGTCCTTGGGTGAGGCAACGCAATGAAAGAAGCGACTCATGAAACAGATTACATTCGGGAGCGTGTGCTCGGGGATCGAAGCCGCCAGCGTGGCCTGGCTGCCGCTGGGTTTCCGGGCGCTCTGGTACTCCGAAATCGAGTCCTATCCCTGCCGCGTGCTGGCGCAACGCTTTCCGGAAACGCCGAATCTGGGCGATATCACGCGTCCGGAGTTCACGGGCTGGGTGGCGGAATTCGGGCGTCCGCGTATCATCGTCGGAGGTACGCCCTGCCAGGCGTTTTCCGTCGCGGGACTGCGCAAGGGGCTGGCCGACGATCGCGGCAATCTCACCCTGCGGTACGTGGAGATTTGTGATGCGATTGGTCCGGATGTGTGCGTTTGGGAAAATGTCCCAGGAGTGCTCTCCTCTGAGGACAACGCCTTCGGGTGCTTTCTCGGCGCTCTGGCCGGAGCCGACTGGCCCTTCGAACCCGGTCCCCGCCCCGATCTGGGAAAGAGCAGCCGCCTCTGGCGTTGGAATCGAACTCAGGGGCGACACATTCCGCGCTGGTCAGGCGCTGGTTTTTGCGGCGGACCCCGGCGCCGCGCGGCATGGCGAATTTTGGACGCGCAATATTTCGGAGTGCCCCAACGGCGCCGCCGTGTCTTCGTTGTGGCATGTACTCGAGCCTCCGGGGTCGACCCCGCCGAGATACTTTTTGAGCGCGAAAGCCTGCACGGGAATCCTGCGCCGGGCGGACCGGCGTGGACGCCAGTTGCCCGCGCCGTTACGGCGAGCACTGGAGGCGCAAGCGCAAAAGAGCAGCAATTGACGTTCGTCGGGGCCGATGGTTCGCCCCTCAATGCCCTGGAAACGGCCCACGCCCTGCCCGCCCGTCACGATGGCAGTGAAGACGGCACCGGGCGCGGCATCCCGCTCGTTACCTCGGCGGTCACCGCCAAATGGGCAAAGGGCACTGGAGGACCTTCGGGCGATGAATGCCAGAACCTCCTCTCATGGCCCAAGCGTATCGCGCCGTCGCTCACGGCCCGGTTCTTCAACGACCAGGGTATCGACAACCAGCACGTGAACGGCGGCTGCGGACTCTACGTCCCGGATGCGCTTCCGGATGTTCTGGCCTTCGACTGCAAGAACGACCCGGCGCCCGGCGCATTGTCTCCGCCGCTGCGCGCCATGGGGCATCTGGAAAGCCATCCCAACGGCGGCGGCCAAGTGGCCGTGGCCGCGCCCATTCTCGAACCCGGCTCGCGCACGGGTGTCTCGACGGACGACATCCGCTGCGGTGACGGCATCGGCGCGCCCGGCGATCCCATGTTCACGCTCCAGGCTGGACGCCAGCACGGCGTCATGGTGCATTGGGCGCAGGGCGGCGGAGATGTCGAGGATGGCACCGCGGGCGCACTGCGCGCGGAGGGAGAACACAGCTACCAGTTCCTGCGCCAGGAAATGGGCGTGCGCAGGCTGACGCCGCGCGAGTGCGAGCGGCTGCAGGGCTTTCCGGATGATTTTACGCTCGTCGACTGGCCGGACGCGCACCGTCCCAAGGACTACGAGGACATGACCGCTTATTTGATCGCCTCTGGATGGCCGGAGGCAATCGCACGGGGACTCGCGAAGACACCCGATGGGCACCGGTACAAGGCGCTCGGAAACAGCATGGCCACACCCGTAATGCAGTGGCTCGGCATGCGAATCGGAAAGGCATTGTCATGAAACGTTCACCATCCATCCTTCGGGGAAATATTGAGAAGGTTTTCTACGCCGGGCCGAAGTTCTCGGCGGGCCGACTCCGCGATGAGGACGGAAGATCCCGCTCCTTTGCGGGCAACCTCTTCGCAGTGGAAGGGCAGCACGTGGCGCTGGCCGGGCATTGGGAGACCCATCCCGACTACGGCCAGCAGTTCAAGGTCGACCATGTCGAGGTGGAGATGCCCGGCGACCCCGAGGGTCTGGCGCGCTACATCGCGAACCATCCCGAGGTGAAGGGCATCGGTCCGACACGCGCGGCGAAGATCGCGCATGCCTTCGGAGAAGACTTCGAGGACGCGCTCCTGCATTCACCGGAGCGCATCGCGGAGGTCGCGAAGGTCCCCGTTTCCATCATCGAGAATTTGCGCGCGGTCTGGATGACCTCGCGGCGGTTCAACGCGGTGATGACATGGCTGTCGGCTTTCGGGCTGACGCATCATCAGGCGGGAACGCTCATCGAGAAACTCGGCAACAATGCGCAGGCCGTGTTGGAGGACAATCCCTACCACATCCTGCGCGAGATCAAGGGGCTGGGCTTCAAGAAGGTGGACCAGATCGCCCGCAAAATGGGCACGCCCAAGGAACACCAGCCGCGCATCCGGGCGGGCATCCTGCATTGCGTGCACGACGCCGTGAGCCAGGGCGACTGCTGGGTCGAGTGCGAGGACCTCATCGACCGCGCCAACACGTTGCTCATCATGGATTGCCTGGACAGCCGCGAGCGTATCGAGAAGGAACTCGACGCGCTCATCCGCGAAAACCAACTCGCGTGCGCCGATCTGGGCGGACGTCTCGTGGCGGCGTTACCGTTCATCCATGAACAGGAAACAATGCTGGCCCAATGGTTCGCCCAAGGCGCGGAAGAGGTCGCTCGCGTTGACGTCCCTGACCTGGATACCGTACTCGAGCGCGTCTGCCCCAGCCTCAACGCCAAACAGGCGCAGGCCGTGCGGACGGCGTTGACCCGGCGTATCAGCCTCATCTCCGGTGGCGCGGGCGTCGGCAAGAGCTTCTGCGTGTCCGCCATCGCGGCAGCCAGTGAGGAACTGGGACTCGATGTGGCGCTGACGGCGCCCACGGGTAAGGCCGCCAAGCGTATCGAGGAACTCTCCAGCCGCGAGGCCAAGACGATTCACCGCCTGCTCGGTTACGACGGAAGCGCCTTCGCCAAGGGACCGGATGACCCCATCGAGGCGGACCTGCTCATTGTGGACGAGGTCTCGATGACGGACGTGTCGCTGGCGTGGCATCTATTCCAAGCCATCGACCTCAAACGGACCGCCGTGGTGCTCGTGGGCGACCATAACCAGTTGCCGCCGGTCGGTCCCGGCAACATCCTGCGCGATCTCATCCAGACGCGCGCCGTGCCCACGACCATCCTCGACGTCTGCGTGCGTCAGGCCGGCGTGCTCAAGGAGAACTCGGCGGCCATACTGACCGGTGACGTGCGCAAGACCAGCGACAAGCGTCCCGACGGGCGTTGCGCGTGGTACCTCGTGGACCAGTTCACGGACCCGATGGGCGTGGACAAGTGCCTGCGCGAACTCTTCGAGAACGTGCTCGAGGAGAAGCTCGGCTTCGATATCCTGCGCGACGTGCAGGTGCTCACGCCGACACACAAGGGGCCGCTAGGCACGACGGCGTTGAACGAACAGATACAGCGGCTGGTACAGCGGAAACGCTTCGGCGTGGAGGTCCCGCCGCATGCGGCGAACCGGCGCGCGCCCCTGTATCCCGGCGACAAGGTCATCCAGATTCGGAACAACTATGACCTCGGCGTGATGAACGGAGCCGTGGGATTCCTCATGGAGATATTGCAGGACGGCACGCATCTCTTCGAGTTTGACGGGGTTCCCGTCACCATCAAGAAGAGCGACCAAGCGCTGCGGGATATCCAGTTGGGGTACTGCCTTTCAATTCACAAAGCGCAAGGCAGCGAGTTCCCCTGCGTCATCACGGTGGTCCACAAGGCGCATTCGTTCATGCATCACCGGAACCTGTTCTATACCGGCGTGACCCGGGCGCGGACCTCGGCCATCATCCTTGGCGACCGCTGGGGCGTGCGCAACTGCGCGGCCAAGGTGCAGGTGGACGCGCGCAAGACGTTTCTGTCCCAATTCCTGCGGGTGAACCGTCCGGCCCCGGCGGCGGCGCCGTGGGAATCGGAGGATCTTCAAATCGCCGCGCAAGGGTAGGTGCGGCGATGCCCCGGTTGAAGAAGGAATATATCGAGCAGGCGAACGCGTCCGACATTCGCGAGGTCTGGACGCGTCTCGGCCTGCCCGGCGTTCGGCCAGGCACGGCGTTTCGTTCACCCTTCCGGGAGGACAAAAAGCCGTCGTGCCAATTGGCCGGCGGGAAGAACATCTTCTTCGACCACGGGACGGGCGAGCGTCTCGATCCCATCGGGCTGGTCCGCAAGGTACGCGGATGCGACTTCAAGGAAGCGGTCGCATTTGTGCTGGGACGGCCTCTCGACGAGCTTTACGAGCAGGCGCAGCGTCCCGCACGGAAGAATGCCGCGGGCGGAGGTTTTCCGCCCGGTGAAGCGGCATCGACGAAGGGTGGAGGTTTTCCGCCCAAGGAAACGGTGGCGAACGGCGGAGGTTTTCCGCAGGACGCCATCGAAGAGTTGGCCAGGGTGCGCGGTTGGCGGCCCGAGGCCCTGCGCGCCCTGGGAGCGGTGTCCCGCAATGCCCAGGCCCCGCGCGAAGTACACTTCCCGATGCGGGATGCGTCGGGAAACGCCGCCGGGTTTCGGCGGCGGCGCAGCGACGGTAAGGCGTTCTCGAACGGCTCCAAAGCGCTTTCGAGCAAGGGTTCGAAGAACAGCCTGCTCTGTCCCTGGCCCTTTCCGGAGGACGATGGCCGCCAGGTTCTGGTGGTCGAGGGCGAAGCGGACGCATGCGCGGCCCTGTCGGCGGGTTACGCCGCGGTGGTGGCCACTCCCGGCGCGAGCGTGCCCAGGGAGGTGGTGACCGCGCTGCAGAAACTGCTCGCCAAGCGCGAGGTGGTTCTCTTCCCCGATCCGGACGAGGCGGGGCGGCATTGGCTGGAACGCGTGGGCCGCGCGCTCGCGAACGCCCGTTGCGCGGTGCGGTTCGTTCCGGCGGACGATGCCGACCTGGACGCGCGTCTGCGGCAGGAGAAGAATCCGCGCGAGGCATTGGCGGCGCTCATCAAGAACGCCTCCCTGTTCGTGACGGGGGACAAGAATCCGGCCCAGCGGCCCCAGAGCGGATTGCCGCCGCTGATTCTGCCCAACGAAGCCCACGGGGAACGCCTGAGCGACACGGCCAGGATGCTGTTTCCCGTGGTCGCGCCTAAACACGTCTTCTTTCATCGCGGAGGAAATATGGTGGAGATTGCCAACATGAACGGTGACCCTGAATTGTACATCCTGAGTTCCGACGCCTTCCGGTCGCGGGTCGAACGGCATTTCGAGGTGCTCGTGTACCGCTCCGGACCCAACGACAGCCTTGTCCTGAAGCCGACGGTTTGCCCGCGCGACACGGCCAAGGCGCTCATGGAAACGCTCGAAGCACGCGATGACCTGCCCGTCATCGCGGGGATATCCGGCTGTCCGCTGATTGACTCGGACGGGCGCATCATTGGTAAGGGCTACGATCCGCAAAGCGGGTGGTTCATCGCCAGCGGCGAAACCCCGCTTGATGTGCCGCTCGATGAAGCGGCGTCCGCGCTTTCCGCGCTGCTCGACGACTTCGATTTCCTCTGTCCGGGCGACCGGAGCCGGGCGCTGGCCTCGTTCATCACGCCCGCGCTGCGCTTGGGTGGCATGCTGAACCTTGTGCCGTGCGATGTGGCCGAGGCCAATGCCAGCCAGTCCGGCAAGACCTACCGGCAGAAGGTGGTCGCAGCGATCTACAATGAAATACCGCGCCTCGTCACGCAGCGGCAGATGGGCGGCGTCGGTTCCTTCGACGAATCGCTCTCGGCGCGCCTGTCCGAGGGCCGCCCCTTCATCCAGATGGACAACCTGCGCGGCAAGCTCGACTCGCCGAACCTCGAAGCCTTCATGACCTCGGAGCGAGCCTTCCCGGTCCGCGTGCCGCACCGGGGCGAGATGATGATTGACCCGTCGCGGTTCTTCATCTTTGTGTCGTCCAACGGCTTCGAGACCACGCGCGACTTCGCCAACCGCTCATCCATCATCCGCATTCGCAAGCGGCCGCAGTCAGCGTCGTTTCACGAGTACCCCGAAGGCGACCTGCTCGCGCACGTGCGCACCCGGCAGCCGTATTATCTGGGATGCGTGTTTGCCGTTGTCCGGGCGTGGCTGGCCGAGGGCAGGCCCCGGACGCGGGAGTCCCGGCACGATTTCCGGGACTGGGCCTGCGCGCTCGACTGGATTGTCCAGAATCTGCTGAAGGCCGCGCCGCTCATGGACGGCCACGGCGATGCGCGTGAACGCGTCAGCGACCCGGGCAAGGGGTTCATCCGCACGATGGCCGCGCTCATCGAGACGCAGGGCAGGCTCGGCCAGGAATGGACTGCCTCGGAGCTGTATGAGCTTGCCGAGGAAAACGACATCCCCATTCCGGGCCTGAGAAACTGGAACGAAACCTCGGGAAGATGTCGTGTCGGTTCCGTATTCTCCAGGGTATTCAACGGCGCGGGGCAGATAGAACTCGAAGACTATCGCATCATACTCGGCCAAAGGGATGTCTGGCGGGCGCAATATTCCGATCACAAGGTGCAGAAGTATTATCGATTTGAACGTATCGACGCCCCCAGACAGGCGCCCGAGTCCGCCCCGGAATGCGCAGGCGACGATGACGACGATCTGCTCCCCTTCTAGACCAAGATCGACTGTCTGACCAAGCCTCTCTAGCACTTCCCGCCCAAGGCAATCCCAACGTCTCGGGCGGCTTTTCCATGTCTGTTTGCAGCACCACTGTGCGTCTGTTTTGACCGTTGGAAGCCCATTCCCTGCCCAATCTGGCCATATTTTCCCCGCCTAAATGACAATCCGTCATAAGCCATTGCATTCCAATGCGTTGCGCTATTTTGCACCGATTCCACCCCACCCAGCACATAGCCCCACCCAATATGTAGAACTCTCTACAAATCGTAATATGAGATGAGTTCATATTACGATTTCAAGGAAGTTATGGGTGTTGAGTGGGTCAGCGTGGACCGATTCCTGCCGCCCCGGATGCCACAAGGAATTCCTCACATCGCAAGCCCCGCGCAAGCGGCCTTCGTCAGTCTCGCCATTCCGCCGGTAAGTAACCCTCGGAAGAAACATAAATCCCCTCTTCCGAGGAGAATGCCATGACAGAGACACATACCGGCGGTCCCTGCTTCGTCTCGACCGCCCTCGAACTGCACCAGGCCGGACTGCGGGATGACGAGCCGCGAGACATCTTCATCGGCGACGTCTGCTATCGGCGCGTGGACCCGGAGTACTTCGCATGGCTTCGCGGCAGAATGGAATCCGCGCGGCGGCGATTCGAGGCGGGCGGTCTCTCGCAAACCGCATGGGAGGAACTGAGGAGCCGCTTCAACAGATTGCAGGAATGGGCCATCGGCCAGTATGGCCACGCCGCGCTCAAGGCGGTCATCCGCGCATTCAACCCGGCCAGCTACATACCACCAGCCAATCGCAAACCAGAGCCGGAACCAGAGCCGTTCCGGTTCCCCAAGGAAGGCGATTACCGTTTCGAGCGCACCATTGCTCCCGACGCATTGGCTAAGGTGGATGCCATCCGCGAACAGGCCCAGGCGCTCGGATGGTCCGAGGCGCGGCTTTATCAGAACAGGGGGCGGTTCGTATTCCCTTGCGGTCAGGACTGGGGTCTCGTGTGTTTCGTTGGGCCAAAGGATGCGCTGGGCCAGATCACGGAAACGCATATCGAGATCGTCCACGACTGGAACGGCGCCCGCAACACGCTTCGCTTCGCCAACGCGGACGTGTGGCCGCCGCGCATCCCGAAGGAGACCGTCGCGGTATGACGACCTCCTACGCAAACGCGCGCGATACTCTGCCGCCGGAATTGCTTGCCGAGGTGCAGAAGCACTGCACAGGCCTTGTATGGATTCCCTCGCCCAAGACCTTCTTGCGCGAACGGCGGCAACTCATTCTCACCCTGCGCGGGGAAGGCGTGCCCACGAACGAGATTGCACGCTTGGCGGGTATCACCACGCGGCGCGTTAACCAGATTCTTGCCAAGGGACCGCGCTGATTTCCGTCAGTTCGGCGGCGGCTCCGGTATGTAACCCGTAGTGAATGATTATGGCTGTTTTCGTCTCCCGCCCCGGAAAACAAGTCTGGGGAGCTACTTACACCAACAATGGCAATGAATCGACGCGATATGGAAGAGCTGGACCGCTGGCAGAGGAACGAGGGCAAGACGGCGCCCCCCAAGAAACGAATGGGGCCGCCCGACGGCAATCTCAATCCGATGAAGCACGGAATCTTCGCGAACAAGTGCCTCAACGCCGAGGAGCGCGAGTCCTTCGATGAGCTGATCGAGCGGCTCTACCAGGACTTCGAGTTCAACAAGTCCAGCGACTTCCTGCAACTCGAACTCGTGGCCATCTACTCGGTGAAGCTGATGCGCGCCCAGGTGGAAGGGAACGTGGACGCCGCCCAGAAGCTGGACATGATGATCCGCGCGCACATGAAGGATCTCAAGGCCACGAAGATCGCCCGCGAGGGTGACCAGCCCCGGGGACCGCAGACGACGCCGGCGGATTGGGCGACGGAACTCCTGGAGAAGACCGGCGCCAAGTCAGGCGCCAAGCCAGGCGCCAAGGCGGCGAAGACGGATCGCCCGTGGAAAAACGCGAAAAAGAGTTCGGATAACACCGGGCTGCCCGATTCGGAAGACCCCGCAAACAGCGGCGATTCGGAGACGGACGATGCGTGAGAGGTCAGATAAGACGTGTTCGAGGAAATCTCTCCTGAGCATTCCTTCCCGCCGTTGCTTGGTGGTTTGTGTTCTTCGGCGGGGACTGTGAGGACTGTCATGGTGACTGTCACGAATGCTTGCTTGCGAAGAGAGATGCGCTCCACGAAGGAGCGCGGGAATGCGGGCCGGGACTCAGAGGCGTTCGAGCGCCTCTTCGAGCCGGCCGTCAACGAGGTGGGTGTAAATCTCGGTCGTCGCGATGTCGCGGTGGCCGAGGGCGCGCTGGACCACGAGCAGGTCCGAGGTCGCGTCGTAGAGGTGGGTCGCGAAGGTGTGGCGCAGGCCGTGCGGCGAGAGCCGCTTGCCGATGCCCGCGCGCACCAACCAGTCATCGAGGCGGCGGGCCACTTGGCGCGGCGTGATGCGCGTGCCGCGGTTGGACAGGAACAAGCCGCGCTCCTCGGCGGATGTCAGACGCCGCCGCTCGTTGAGCCAGGCGCGCAGCAATGAACGGAGGTCGGTCTTGAGAAACTTTACTTGGCAGATGTTTCCCTTGGCGCGGACACGCAGGTGTTTCGCGTCAAGGTCCACGTCGTCCAGGTCGAGGCCGACCAGTTCGCCGAGCCGGATGCCCGTGCCGAGCAGCACTTCGAAGATGACACGGTCGCGCCGGTCCGCCGGGGCGTTGTGCCCCCGGAGTTCCTTGAGCAGCTTTCGCTTCTCCGCCTGGGTCAGAAAGCTCGGTGGCTTGCGCGGCAACCGTTTGAGGCGGAGACTGCGCGCCGGGTTCTCGGCCACGAGGCCATTGTCTCTGGCCCAAGCGAAGAATGCCTTGACCGCCGCCTTCAGCCGGTGCAGCGAGGCCGCGGACCGTTGGCCCCGGGCGGTGTTCACAATGGCCGGGGCCGCGAGCGCCTGGTCGAGCAGGCCGGGCGTCACGTCCGCGATGGTGAGCACGGGCCGCAACGATTCGAGCGTCTCGAAGACCCGGGCGAGGTCGCGCTGGTACGCGCTGACGGTGTGCTTCGAGCGGCTGTCCACCGTGAGCTTCGTCAGGAACGCTTCGAGGTGGTCCGCCAGCCTTGTGCGCCGGGGCGCGAGCGGAATGATGGCCGCGTTACTGCTGGCCGTCATCGTCCTGCTCCTTCACCCGGCTGTGGCCCATGGGCGTGTCCTTGGGCAGCGGCAGGTCGGCGAGCTGGCCGGTGTCCTTCGCCCACACGAGGAACATGCGGAAGACGCGGACCGTCTTGTCCAGCGTGGGCTTGGCGCGTTCCCGGCCCGTGGGCAGCTTGAGGAGCGTATCGGACTTGAAGAACTTGCCGACCTGTGGCGTGCGGATGCTGCTCATCTTCTTGTCCCCGCCGAAGAAGGCCTCGACGATTTCCAGATCCTTGCGGTACGTATACAGCGTCCGCTCCTTCTTGCCCTGTTCGCGGAGATGGCCGAGGAAGGCTTCGGCGGCTTCGTGGATGGTGTGCTCTGGCATGGTGGGATTCCTTTCTCTCATTTGGTTTCCGGTTGCTTGCCACGGGCGGCTTCGCCCGCGGCATACACATACACGCTTGGTTCCCGGGGCAAAGTCAAGAGCTTCCGGGAGAAACATCGGTGCGGCCTTCGGGCCGCGAAACAGGAGGTATGAACGTGCGAAGACTATTGGAAGGAATGATCGTTGTTGCTGCGGCGGCCCTGGCGGGCTGTGCGACGACGCAACCGCCGGAGCGCATCCAGAGCGCCATCGCCACGATGAACCGGCACATGCCGGAGTATGTCGAGGAGGCCAACGCGGCGCTGGAGGCCAGCGGCCATCCTGATACCGAGCGGCTCACGGGCATGGGCACCCGGCTGCGCGACGGCCTGGCCACGCTCGACCGGTGGGCGCAGGGCGAAGCGGAAGGCGAGGCGGAAGGAGAAACGGAATGAAAGAAATCCTTCGCGAACATGAAGCTGCCGTGCGCCAAGCCGGGCAGGCCTTGGCCGAGATCGGAAAGGAACTCGCCTCGGGCCATATCGAGGCAGCCTTGGCGCAGCTCGCGGCCACGCCGCAGAAGTACCCTGAGTGGGATGAGCTTGACCAAGCCACGGCGGATATCGCGGCCGTGATACGCGACCGCGAGGGCATGCTGGCGGTCCAACAGATCCTGGGCGACCTCGCGGGAACAATCATCAACGGCGCGTTGCGGGCCGCTCAGATCTGATGGCGTCTCTCTCGGCACAGGAAAAGCGCCTTGCGGAAACGCTGGCGAGTCCCCTGCGGTGGGGCCAGGCATACCTTGCGAACCGGGATGGCTCGCCGAGGGAGTACTGGCCCCACCAGCGGGAGGACCTTCTGTGTCCGGGCCGGAACATTATCCACCTCGACGGCCGGGCGGTTGGAAAGACCATAAACCTGACGACACAGGTACTGCACTTCGCCTTCATCACGCGCGGCGGGCAGGGACTCATCGCCGCGCCGCATCAGGGACATCTTGACACGGTTATCGAGGAAATCGAGTTCCAGCTTGACCACAACGATGACCTGATGAACAGCGTCGCGATCACGAAGTACGGCAAGCCGAAGATTCACCGGAAGCCGTACTTCCGGCTGGAGTTCACCAACGGCAGCATCCTGTACTTCCGGCCGGCGGGCGCGTATGGGGATGCGTTCCGGTCGTTGCACGTGGACCGTATCTGGGTGGATGAGGCGGCCTGGCTTTCCGAGAAGGCGTGGAAGGCGTTGCGGCAATGCCTCAATCCAGAAGGGACGCTGCGCATCTATTCGACGCCGAACGGTCTGCGCAACACCACCTATTACCGGCTGACGCTTTCCGAGCAGTTCACGGTGTTCCGGTGGCCGTCCTGGCTGAACCCTCTCTGGAACGATGAACGAGAGGCAGAGTTACTCGAATTCTACGGCGGGCGCGACACCTCGGGCTGGCAGCACGAAGTCGCGGGCGAACACGGCAAGCCATCGTATGGCGCATTCAATGTGGAGCAGTTCAACCTTTGCCGGCAGGACATTCTCGAATACCGGAAGATAGTCATCACCGATTCCGAACTGCGCGACTGCGCGGACGAGGAGACGGCCCATGACCGGCTGGAGATGTTGCTGAACCTCACGCCGCAGACCGGCGTGTTCTGGATCGGCGGCGACCTCGGCTATACCAATGATCCGACGGAACTCGTGGTCTTCCATGAGATCGAGGCCGGTGAACGCAAAGTATTGCGGCTGGTGCTGCGCCTGCATCTGGAGCACGTGGCGTACCCGCACATCGCACAGACACTCGCGCTGCTGGAGCGGTACTACACGCCGATGGGCATGGGCGTGGACAACGGCGGCAATGGCCTGGCCGTGGTGCAGGAACTACTGACGCTCGACAAGTACAAGGAGCTTGGGCTGGAAGGACGGCTCAAGGGCTACGACTTCGGCGGCATGACCCGGCTGGCCGTGCGGGATGGCCGCGAGGTGAAGAAGCGCACCAAGGAACTCATGACCAGCCTCATCAACGGTGCGTTGCAACGAAAGCAGCTAGTCCTGCCCGCCGAGGATACGGACATCGAGGACCAATTCACGACGCATACGTACACCCTGCGCGACGGTAAGGTCGTCTACTCGAAGGGCAACGACCACGTCATCGACGCTGTCCGTTGTGCCCTGCTGATCCGGGAAGAGGAAAGCCTCGACCAAAGCGACGATGAGGTTGTCTCGCTCAAGCCTGTTCTCACGGACCCGGTGTTTATCTGAGTCCGGGCTCACCAGCAGGAACACTGGGTATCATTCTATAGATTCTCTTCCGATGAAAGCGGAACCTCTTGAAAGGCGAGAACGCAGGCAATCGGTAATATATTCAGCCAACTTCTCGGGTTCTTTCCATTTTGAAGTCCGCCGAGTGGAATCGAGGTCCTGGGTGCGAATTAGAGCATGCAGATCTGTGACCGACTGCTCACGCAGCCAAAGGCGGAAATCTGTTTCACTACGACTCTTCCACTCCGCGTAAATGTCGGGTAGTTGCGCGTGATCCTGTTTTTTCGAGCACTTTCGCCCAGAGACAACTTTTCTTTCGGGCAGATTGCAAAGAAGTCCCTCTATTTTCGCCTCGAAATCGGGGTTTCGTGAGGCTTCATCAGCGATCACCTCTACCAAACCACAAAGAAGCTTTATTAGTGCCTTTTCTTTTCGCATAATTGCCTTATCTCCTGAGTGACTCCATGCAGAGATTCGTATGCGTTGCCATACTTGCCTTTGAATGTGCGGATATCAGCATCGACATCGGCACCACGAGCAACGGCAACAGTTTGCGGAATCGTGTTAGTGAATAACGGGGGCTGAGGCAAAACACCTTCCTCACCAAATCGGCCCAGTCTTCTGTTCTCAAGATCATCGATCACCCGCCGATGAAGGTTATTTGCTTGTACCTTTGTCGCAATAATACCAAGCGCCTGAATTGGATGATCTGTGTCTTGGGAGAAGCGAGCAACATTGTCAACAATCTGATAAATGCCCCATGTTGAGACAATGTCCGGAATCGTTGGCACAATGTAGCCCGTTGAGATTCTTAACCCGTTCTTGGTGACGGTACCCAGGCTTGGAGGACAATCGATGATAATGTAGTCGTATCTGTCGATAACCGGTTGAAGAGCAACGCGAAGTATTTCAAGTGGATTTACCGTGAAATTGCCAGACAACGCAATCATAGGAATGCGATCCTGAAGGTCGATAAGTCGTATACTCGATGGTAGTAGATCAAGGCGCGCTATACCGTCATTGATTGTGGACACGCGTCGCGCGATGGCTTCCTCAATGTTGAACCTCTGAGGAGCCTGCGGATTGAGACGATCTTCGAACAACTGAGCTATGGTGCGCCCATCCCTATCCATTTCCGCCCACTTTTCTTCAGAGATTAGCGTGACAGTCGCATTTGTCTGCGGGTCAAGGTCTATCAAGAGAACGTGCTTGCGGTCTTCTTGAGCAAGCATTTCTGCGACAGCCACGGCAGTTGTAGTTTTTCCGACCCCGCCCTTGAGATTGATGAAACTCAAGACATGAGCATTCTCCCCCTTGAACTCTCTAACCCATGCTTCGATTGGCTCCCTATTCCAAACGGGGCCACTTTGTAGGTCTTGGACCGGACGCGGAAAGTGATCGTAGCGCATCCGCCAATTACTGACCGCTTGCTTTGTGACACCAGCCAGTTCAGCAATTTCCGCTACTCCGAGAAGGGTATCTGCTGACATTGAAGCACTCCTTTTCTGTTGACAAACACAACTATACACCAGGAATGTGTACTTTGTCAACAAGATGATTGTTTTGTGTCAACATTCTTTCCCTCGCCTATCAGACAGTTGACGGTGTTTTCCGGTAAGTAACCCATAGGCCCTCCGCACGTTCGGCCGTTTTGCGGCGCGTGTGGGCCTGTGTCGCCCTTTACCGGAGGAGACCGCATGGAAACCCGACAAAACCCAGAAACGCCCGAACCGGGCCTTTCCGCCGCTGGCGTGGTGGACGCACCGCTGGCGACGGCGGCGGCGCTGGATTCGACCACCTTTGCCGGTCTCAACCCCAACGAGGCGATCCCGGCGACCTGGGAAGATCGGGCGCGGAAGGCGTGGGAATACTACCTCGAAGAGCCGCTGGTGAAGAACTGCGTGAACTCGTGGCGCACCTTCGCCGTGGGTGACGAAATCAAGCTCACCTCGGACGACAAGACCTTGAAGGACGAGGCCGTCGAAGCGGCTTGGCGGCTACGCATATCGCGATTCGTGAAGGACATGGTCCTCCAGTTGCTCGTGAAGGGCGACGCCGTCGGCTTCAAACGCTACGCCGAGTCGGGCCGGGACATCGAGGAACTCGTCTGCGTCAATCCCGTCTCGGTGAAGGTGAAGTACGCCCAGGGCGACCTTGTCGAGGTCCGCCAGTTCGCCGAGGACAAGTCCGCCGGGGACGAGGGCGTGGACCTGCCGGTCGAGCAGGTGATACATCTCAAGTGGGACGCGCCCGCCTTTTCACCACGCGGCAACTCGCTTGTGTTGCCCGCATTCCAATCCATCGAACTGCTCCGGGACTACCGCCGCGCCGAACAAGCAATCGCCAAACGCTGGACCACGCCTTTCCGCCTGCTCAAGGTGGGCGGCGCCTTCGGCCAGAAAATGGTCATGCCCGACCAGCGCATGCTCGAACAGGTCCGCGACATGGTCAACAAGATGGACCTCAAGAGCGGCCTCGTCGTCCCCTTCTATGTCACCGTCGAAACCCACGGCACCGAGGGCCAAGTGCTCAAGGTCGAGGACAAGGTGAAGGAGGTGAAGGAAGACATCGTCGTTGCGCTCGGCCTGTCCCGCTCACTCGTGACGGGCGACGGCCCCAACTTCGCGACGGCCTCCGTGAGCATGCAGAAGATGATGGTCATGATCCGGGAGATCAAGCAGGCGGCGCGCGCATTGCTCGACTGGGTCTTCGACGACTGGATGGAACTGCACGGCCACGGGGACAAAACCCTGCAGTATCTGTTCAATGACCTCGACCCCAGCGACGCCGTGGATATGAAGCGGTTGCTGCTGGACCTCTACGACCGGAAGCTCATCAGCCGGTCCAGCCTACAACTGAAGATGGACCTCGACCCGGAAATCGAAACCTCGAACCGGGCCACCGAGGGGAAAACCATCGACCTGTTCGACGAAAAGCTGGTCAAGCCCATTGTGGACATGGTGATGGCGGGCATCTTGAGCGTCGAGCGGGCGCAGGAGATGCTGGGGCTACCCAAGGACGCGCACATCGGCTCGCCGGCGACGGAGGCTTCACTTCTCGGGGCGGAACTCTCCACAACCGCGTCCGGCGCGATATGCGATGAGTGCTCCCATTTCGACGGCGATATGAACCGCTGCCGGGTCCATGATACCGACCGGGCCTTTGATGCGCCCGCGTGCCGCTTTCTGGACCGGCGTGAGGCGCACTGATGCCGACCCTGGCCGAACGCATCCGCGCGGCCACGGAGCGAAGTCTCACGGCGCGCGACCGGTACACCGCGCAAGTCACGTTGCAACTCACGCAGGCGATCAAACAGGCGGAAAGCGAGGTAAAGGCGAGTCTCGGCCAATATGGTGCGCCCGCTTCGCTGCCGGACAACAAGCTGGCCGCGCTGAAAGGCTTGGAGAAGCTCCAGGCGGAAATTGGGGAGAGCCTCGGACGGCTGAAGCGCGAGCAGACCCTCGTTTGGCGGCGCGGCACGAAGGAAGCCTTTCGCTTGGGCATAGGGCGGGGTATCGGTGAACTGACCGACGCGGCACTTCCTTTCTATAAAGACCTCACGCCCGGCGGTCTCGACAAGCTCGCCACGAAGTGCTTCACCATCGTGGACACGAACGCCCTCGATTTCCTCGCGCAGTACAACCTGACGCTCGCGGGCGACATTCATCGCGAGCTGGCCGACGGCATCAAGCGCACGCTGCTGACCGGCATCGCCACGGGCAAGGGCGCGGGCGACATCGTGCGCGACCTCGGCGTGGTCATCGAGGACAAAGACTCCTTCCGCCAAGCCGGGACGCGGGTCTTCAGCAAGGCCCAGTACCGGATGGAAATGATCGCCCGGACGGAGGTCCTGCGCGCGCACAACATGGGGCGGCTCAAGTTCCACGAACGCGCGGGCGTGCAGCGGCTCGAATGGCTGTGCATGGAGGACGAACGGTCCTGTCCCGTGTGCAACGGCCTCGACGGCAAGGTCTTTCCCATCGACAAGTTTCCCCAGCAACCCGCGCATCCCCATTGCCGCTGCACGAACACCATCGCAAAGCCGCTGGCCATCTGCGGCTCGGACCTGTCCGCGAAGGCCGCAGCGAATGACGCCCAAGGCGATGCGTGCATCCTGCCGCCACATGTGCTCGAAGGCATGGCCGACGCGCAGGCTCAGGAGAACGCGGCGCTCAAGAAGGCCTTCGAGAGCGGCGAGATCGGGGAACTGGAACAGCTCACATCAAAGCAATTGCAGACGCTCGCCAAGGAGAATGGTGTCTCGGTCGCGCGCACCAAGGCCGACTTCATCAAGTTGCTGGACCAGGCCGAACCGGGCATTGACCACAGCGACCTTGCGGGCGAGGCGCTCAAGGCCAAGCTCAAACAACACCAAATCGGGTTGCTCCGGACGAAATCGGAACTCGCCGAACTGCTCGCGCAGAAACAGGCCGCGTTGCTGCAGGCCAAGGTCATTGCCAAGGAGCAGGCGGCCCTCGCGCCCCTGCCGGACCTGGAAAACCTTACCGCCGCGCAACTCAAGGAAATGGCCAAGCAACAGGGTATCTCGCTCAACATGACCAAGGAGGACACCATCGCCCTTCTGGACAAACTCGAACCGGGCAAGGACCACGCGGGCCTCATGGGGCAGGAACTCGCGGCGGCCAAGGCGAAATACGGCATCGGCGTG